>Ga0307515_10001082_pt1 | contig 62350 bp, 51 predicted proteins | sample 17_EM_MG_FD_194513 | JGI IMG/M metagenome (GOLD analysis project Ga0307515, IMG submission 194513) | Populus trichocarpa ectomycorrhiza microbial communities from riparian zone in the Pacific Northwest, United States - 17_EM | ecosystem: Host-associated > Plants > Roots > Unclassified | place... | reverse complement strand
CGGTCTTGCAGCGGGTTTGCTGGCCTTGCCATTTGCCCGCGTCGAGCGACTCGCGCGTCATGCACATCTTCATCTGGCCCGGGCCGCCGCTCATGTCGATGCCGTGCTGCTTCATGTTGTCTTCCATGCGCTTGCGCATCTCGGGCGACATGGTCTTCAGCTGCGCGCTCATGTCCGGCGCCTTCTTGCCGTCGCTCTCGTTGTCGGTCTGCACTTGCCACAGGCCGGGCTTGATGGGCGGTGAGGGCGGCGTCGATTGAGCCTGCGCCACGGCGCACACCGCAAGCAGGCCGGCCAACGACAAGACACGGGGAAGGCGGCTTCTCATCAGGTTCTCCAAAAGGGTGGCAGCGTGCGCCTACTGGACCACAGGTGCGTCGGGCAGTTCATTGGGATTTGCCACATGCCCTTCGACCCCGAAATGCTGGGTCAGCAACGCACCCACGGCGTCGACCGCGGCATCGAGCCCGGCCTCGTAGTGCCCCGCCTGGAATGCCGTCGCCATGCCATCGGTCAGCGCACGCCATTGCGCAGCGTCGACCACGCGGTTCAGCCCGCGGTCGGCCACGACCTCGATCGCGTGCTCGGCCAGCAGCAGGTAGATCAGCACGCCGTTGTTGTGCTCGGTGTCCCACACGCGCAGCTTGCCGAACATGGCAACGGCACGCTCACGCGCCGAGGCATTGCGCCACAGGTAGGACAAAGGCAGGCTCGCTTCGATGCACAGGCGGATCTCGCCGCTGTGCAGCCGCTCGCTCGCAGCCACGCGCTCCTGCAATTGCTTCAGCGCCGGGGCGCCGAGTGCGCGGCGTGCATCGGCTTCGTCGAGCCAGCGGTGTTTGAAGAGGCGCAGCCAACGGTTCATGCTCACCACCGCCCCCCGGCACCACCGCCGCCGAAGTCACCGCCGCCGCCCGAGCTGAAACCGCCGCCCCCACCGCCGCCGCCAGAGCCGAATCCTCCACCGCCGCCACCCCCACCCCAGATGATGGGCATGCCGCCACCACGGCGCGAACCGACGCCGAACACGCCGACCAGGATCAACGCGACGACACCCGCCCCACCAGCCAACAGCAGGCTGGCCGTCAGGAACCACCCCACCCCGCCCGCAGCACCCGCCGTCACCAGCGTGCCCAGCTTGCGGCCGAAGATGCCTGTCAGCACCGCGCCGAGCACCGGCACGCCGACGAAGAAAAAGATTGCCAGGTCTTGCAGGTCGAAGCCCGAGCGCGCGGGCCGGGCGCTCTTGCGTGCAGACGGTTCGGGCAGGCCTTCGGTCCCGATGCGTGCCGCCAAGCGATCAACCGCGGCGTTGAGGCCACCGGCGTAGTCGCCCGCCTTGAAGGCGGGGATGATGCGCTCCTCGATGATCTGCTTGGCCGCGAGATCCGGCACGGCGCCTTCGAGCGATTTCGCCACGCTGATCCACACCGCGCGGTCGTTCTTCGCGACAACGATCAGCAGCCCGTCGCCCACGTCCTTGCGGCCGATCTTCCAGGCGTCGCCGATGCGCTGTGCGTAAGAGGCAATGTCTTCCGGCTGTGTGCTGGGCACGATCAACACCACGAGCTGGGAACCGCGCTCCTGCTCCACTTTGGCCAGCTTGGCGCTGAGCGCCTGCACCTGCACCGGCGTGAGCGTGCCGGTGGTGTCGACCACGCGGCCCGACAGCGGCGGCACCGGCAGCACGTCTTGCGCATGCACCGGCGCCATCCACAGCGCCACCAGCCAAGCGAGCAACCAGCGCATCGTCACCTTACTTCGAGGCGGGCTTGTCGAAGTTGACTGCCGGCGGCGTGGAGATCTCGGCTTCGTTCTGCACCGTGAAGCTGGGCTTGGGCGAGTAGCCGAACATCTTGCCCGTCAGGTTGGTCGGGAAGCTGCGCGCCAGCACGTTGTATTCGGCGACCGCCTTAATGAAGCGGTTGCGCGCGACGGTGATGCGGTTCTCGGTGCCTTCGAGCTGCACCCGCAGGTCTTGGAAGGCGGCGTTGGCCTTCAGGTTGGGGTAGTTCTCGGTGACGACGAGCAGGCGGCTCAAGGCCCCGCTCAGTTCACCCTGCGCCTTCTGGAACTTGTCGAACGCGGCCGGGTTGTTGATCAGCTCCGGCGTGGCCTGGATGCTCGTGGCCTTGGCGCGCGCCTCGATCACCTTCGTCAGCGTCTCCTGCTCGAAGTTGGCTTCGCCCTTCACGGTAGCCACGATGTTGGGGATGAGGTCGGCGCGACGCTGGTACTGGTTGAGCACCTCGGCCCAGGCGGCCTTGGTCTGCTCGTCAAGCCGCTGGAAGTCGTTGTAGCCGCAGGCGCTTAAGCCCAGCGTGGCGATGAGTGCGAAGGCGGCAAGCCAGAGTCTGCGAATCATTGTGTGTCCTTCTTGCAAGTGGCAGCGTGCATGCTACCTCGCCCCCCAGTCGCTGGCGCTCCTGCCCCCGAGGGGCTGAGCCCGGACACATCTTGTCCTGAGGGCAAGATGTGCCTGGCGAAGAGGTGGGCGTCTTGCCCACCGCGGCCTGCAAGGCCCGCCCATCGGACCGGCGGAGCCGGCTCCGAGGGCGTTGCTCGATAAAGCCACACCGCGCTCGCTGATACTTCGGCTATGTCACTGATCCACGATGCCCTGCGTGCCGGGCAGGCACCACCCGTTCACAGGCGCACCGCCGGCCCGCGCGTGTTGGTGGCCGGCGGTGGTGGTGCGCTGGGCTCGGCGTTGCTGGAACAGTTGCTGGCCACTCGCCACTTCGCGCAGGTGAGCGTGCTGGTCACGCAGCCGGTGCAAGCCGCTTTGCGTGGGCTGGTGTCGGTGATGTGGGGCGAAGCGCCGGCTGCGGAAGCCGCACTCGATCACACGGCCGTCGTGGTGTTCGACCGCCAGCGCGGCGTCAACGGGCGCGAAGACGCTTTCATGAAGCCGCAGCCTGAAGCGCTGCCGGCCTTGGCCGCCTGGTTGCAATCGCGCGGTGTGCGGCACCTGCTCGTCGTGATGCCGCATGCGCAGGCCAGCCTGCCCGACGCGCTGAAACGTGGGCTCGCGAGCCTGGATGAACATGCCGTCGCCACGCTGGGCTTCGAGCATCTGGTGTTCATGCGCTCGGCGCAGGCGCCCGGTCATGTCCGCCACGATCACCCGGCGCAACGGCTCGCGCACTGGATGCTCTCTCAGCTGCAGATGATGGTGCCGCAGCGAGAGCGGCCGGTGCGCGTCGCCAAGGTGGCGCAGTTCGCAGCCGAGCTGGCAGCTCGCCTGCCAAGTTCACCCCCTGGCACGCGCGTGGTGCCGCCAGAGGTGGTGTGGGAAGCCGCTCAGGCGCAGAACATCGCGACTCTCGCGACTCACTGGCTCAACGGCCAGCCGCTGCCCGAGACGCCGACACGGCCATCGCGGATGTGAGTGCGATGCGCGGTGGCTGCCAGCGCTGCGCCGCATCGAGCAAGGCCTCGCGTTCGCGCCGTGCCACCGGCCGCAGCTGGTCGGCGACCCAGGCCACGCGTTGTGCATTCACCTGCCCGTCGCGCGCCAGCTGCGCGAGCTCGCGGTCGGGGTTGTGCAGCAGCGTGGCCAACCACACGGCCTCCATCGGCGAAAGCTGCTCCGGCGTCTTGTTCAGAAAATGTTTTGCCGCGGCGTGGGCCCCACACTGGCCGTCGCCCCAGGGCGCCATCGCGAGATAAAGGTTGAGCACGCGCGCCTTGCCCAGGCTGCGGTCGAGCTCCACCCCATACAGCAGCTCGCGCAGCTTGCGGCCATGGCTGCGGTCGTCGCCGGTGTAGAGAAGCTTCGCGAGCTGCTGCGACAGCGTGCTGGCACCATGCAGCGTGTCGCCCGAACGCTGGTGCGTGGACCACGCGGCCACGATCTCACTCAGGTCGTAGCCCGGGTGCTCGTAGAAGCGCTGGTCTTCGGCGGCGATCACGGCGCGCGGCAGCCAGGTGCCGAAGTCGGTTGCAGCACCGCAGGCCGGCAGCGCATCCGCCAGCGCGTCGGTGCCCAGGCCGGCCACACGCAGGCCATCGACACGCGGCTTCAGCGTGAACTCGTTCGACGGCAGGCGCCACTGCGCTTTCACGCTCAGGCGGCCGTCGATCTGCGCGCGAGCCAGCTCGGGAATGTCTGGCTTGAACAACGCGAACGCGCGGACCACCGGCTCGTCGGCGATGCTGAAGTTCAGCGTGAGCTGATCGCGCTCGACACGCGAGGACCAGCGGCCTTGCAGTGCCTGCGGGGCATCGCCGAGCGCGAAGCTGCCCTGCAGGTTCATCTCGATGTCGGGCACCACGGTGAACTCGATGCGCGAGACGCGCATTGCCTCGCGGCCCAGCTCGCCCACATGCAGCGTGCAGGGCGCACACACGCCGCGCCAGGTGTTGGGCGCAGCCAGCGCCTCCCACTGCACCGCGCCGTACGGCGTGTGCAGCGTGCGGCCTGCGAGCAGGTGCAGCGTGAAGGGGTGGCTTGCAATGCGCAGCACGGCCGGCACGCTGACGTCGCGCTGCCAGGGGCCGATCTGCACACTGTGCGTCCATTCACCCGGCAGCGGCTTCAGCGCACGCAGCAGGCCCGCGAGCACCAGCGCCAGGCTGAGCAGCAAGCCCAGCAACAGACCGAAGAAGAGCTTGACCCATTTGTTCACAGTGCCCTCGTCTGTTCGTTTACAACGGCTTTGCCGTGGTGATGGCTTGCCAGGGGCCAGTCGACTGGCCCAGTTGCGCCGCCCAGAACCAGCTCGACGCGTCGGTGTAGGTGTGGCCGGCCGCATCGACGATGCGTTCGCACACGCGCAGGCGTTTGCCGTCGCGCTCGGCGACGAAGCAGCGCCACAGGCCTTCCTGCGCATCGCGTTCGAGCTGGGCTTGCTCGATGCGATAGCCCAGGCCGCGGTAGCAGTCGGCCGCGGGGTGCAGCATGCGTGTCGGCTGGCGCACCTCGCGCAGCACGATCACCTGCTCGTCGTCGGTCAGGCGCGCGATGTGGCCCGGGAAGTGCGATGCGAAGCGCATTTCCACCGGGCTCAACGCGAGCGGCCGCAGGCGGTGGCCTTCCCAGGTGGCGGGCCACTCGGCTGCTTGCATCGTGACGTCGTCACTCATCGCCGAGCGCTGTGCCAAGGGCGCAAGCGCACAGGTCGCGAGCACGGTCGCGAACAGCAGCTTGCTCCACGGGCCATCAAATGTGCGCATCGCGGCCTCCACGAATCACCCACACCACGCCGGCGCACACCAGCGTCAGCACCACCAGGCCGACGCCCTGGTGCACGGCCTCCGACACATGGTCTCGTTGTGCCTCCAGCGCCACCAGCACGCTGTTGCGCAGCACGTTGCCGCTCAACACCAGCACGCCGACCCACGGCAATCGCGCCAGCAGCTGCCGATCGCGCAAGCCACTGAAGGCCGCGACGGCACAAGCACAAAAGTACGCCATCCACACCATCTGCACACCCGAACACGGCGCGTCGACGATCACCAACCGGCCTTCGACCTGCATCGCCGTGCCGCTGCGCTCAGCAGCAAAGCCAAGCGCCTGCAACAGCCAGGTGCTCAGCTGCGCCGTCACCACGCGCAGCGGGAAGCCGGCGTAGAACTGCAGCGACGACACCACCGGCAGCGACAGCACCGCAAGCCCCGCCATCGGCAGCACCGCCTGGCCCGAAGGCATGAAGGAACGCAGGCCGGCCGCCAGGGCTAGGGCCGCGAGCAAGGCGCCGATCAGCGGTGGGACCGCGAACACGGCCAGCGTGGCGCCCGCGGTGACAAGCAGCGACAACGCGAGCCAGCCGGGCTTGGGCGCGCCGCGCAACTGCGGCTCCAGCTTTGCGACGACAAGCAGCAAGGCCAGCAGCGCAGCGATGCCCAACGGGTCGTCCGACCCGTCCATCACGCGCGCTGCGGCCCACCGCCAGTGCGGCCAAAGCGCCGCCGCCTGCAACGCAAGCCACGCCAGCGGCGGCATCGCATCGAAGCGGCCCAGCCAACGCCCGCTGGCTTGGGTGGCAATGACAGTGCTCATGTGCCTGCTCGGTCAATCGCGGCGACGCGACCACAGCGTCGCGACGACGATGCCGATCACCACCAGCAGCGCCAGCCAAGCGCCCGGCTCCGGCGTGCTCGGCAGCTCGGCCCCGATGGCGAAGTTGCTGACGCCTTCAGGCATCGGCGACGGCTGGTCGACGAGCGGCGTCAGCGCCGGGTTGGGGTTGCGCACATGCTGGTCGACGGCGATGAAACTGGTGTACTGCGTGAGCAGGCTGTAGCTCAGGCCCAGCTGAGTGATGGCCGGCTTCTGCGCACCATTGCCTTCGAGCGCTTCCTGGTCGCTGAGCGCGGCGATGCGCTGCCGTGCCCACAGGTGGCGCAAAGCCGACGAGGTCTGGTCTTCACGGCCGGCGGTTGCCAGCTCGTTGCGGTACTGGCCGTCGGCGGTGCGGCCTTCGACGATCAGCTTGGCGTTCACCGGCAGGCTGGCCTGGCTGTCGTCACGGCGCCATTTTCCGAACACCATCACCGGGCGGCCACCCAGCACGTCGGGCAGCTGGGCCGGCTCCACGTCGTACACGTCCAGGCCCTCGAAACGCGCCTTCACTTGGGTCAGCACCGGCGACTCGATGATCTTGCGCAGGCGCTCGGCCTGGTCGGCCGCTTGCTCGGGCTTGGTGACGATGAAGGCCTCGCCCTGCCCTGCGCGCGCCATGCCTTCGATCAGGTGGCGGTTGACGCTGCTGCCGATGCCGAAGGCGAACACGTTGCTCTGGTTGAGGTTCTGACGGATGAGCTGGAACACCTCGGCCTCGACGCTCACGTAGCCGTCGGTCACGAAGATCACGCTGCGCGACACGTCGTCGGCCTTGGGCAGCGCGGCCACACGCTTGAGTGCTGGCACGATCTCGGTGCTGCCGCTGCCACCCATCGCGTCGATGGTCTTGATGGCTTGCTCGATGTTGGCGCGCGTGGCCGGCACCGAGGTGGGCGACAGCATGCGGTTGCTGCCCGAGAACAGCATCACGTTGAAGGTGTCGCTCGCGCGCAGCCCGCCGATCAGGTTGCGCAACAGCACCTTGGCGGTGTCGAGCGGGTAGCCGTGCATCGAGCCCGAGATGTCGACCACGAAGATGTAGTCGCGCGGGTTGATCTGCTTGGTGGCGATGGCCTTGGGCGGCTCGATCATCGCGAGGAAGAAGTTCTCGCCGCCGTCGTTCGGGCCACGGAACAGCATCAGGCCCGATTCGATGCGGTCGCCGGCCAGGCGGTAGTTGAGAATGAAGTCGCGGTTGTTCGCGGGCCGCTCACTGGTCTTCAGTGAGACCACCGCGTGCCAGGTACCTGCGCCGTCGACCATCACCTCATGCGAGGGCGAGGCGATCTCCTTCACCGCGACCGGCGTGTCCAGCGTCACGCGGATGGTGAAGGCCGTTTGCGAGGCCTCGCCGCTCTTCAGGTAGGCGCCACCAATGGCCGGGCCATTGCCTTCCGTGCGCGCCGGGCTGTTGTAGCGCGGGCCCACGACGGTCGGGAACACGAAGCCGTATTGCGCATCACGGGGAGTCAGCAGCTCGGTGTAGCGAAGCTCCACCGCCACATCGTCGCCGGGCAGGATGTTGGCGACGTTCATCTCGAACACATTCGGGCGGTGCTGCTCCAGCAAGGCGCTGGTCTTGCCTTCCTTCTTCGCGGCTTCGTACTCGATGCGGGCCTGCTGCTTCTCCTTGATGCGCGCCGTAAGCAATCTGTCGCCCAGGCGCACGCTCATCGCATGCACCGCCGCCTGCGTGGAGCCGGGGAACAGGTAGCGCGCCTCGATGGCGCGCTGGCCTTCGTTGCGGTAATGCTGGGTCACCGTCACATCGGCGATCACGCCGCTGATGTGCACGTCGACGTGGGTCGACTTGAGCGGCAGGCGGTCAGTACCCGGGTCGCTGCTGTTGACGGCGAAGTATGGGCTCTCGCCTTTCTGCGCCTCCGAGTCGTCGGCGCGTGCCGGCGACCAGAACAGCATCAGCAAGGCTGAAAAGAGCGACAGCGCAACGCACCACATCACACGGCCGGTGCGGGTGAGCGGGTGCAGAGGCGCTTTGGCATGGAAGCGGCGCGGGCGTGACATGGCGGTTTCTCCTGGGCGGCCGCACCGATGCGGTGGGCCTGGGTGCCAAGGATCGAGCGCCCGTGCGAAGACGGTTTGAAGCCCGAGAACCGATTTGTGAAGCCTGCGTGAAATGCAAGTTAGCACCGATACTTGCGGCGTTCTTCAACCAGGAGTCATCGATGAAAGTGTTTGCCTTGTCTTGTGTTCTGGCGATCGCCGCCGCCCCCGCCTTCGCCGCCAAGCCGTGCGAAGAGCTCAAGACCGAGATCGCCGCCAAGCTCGACGCCGCCTCGGTCACCGGCTACACGCTGGAGATCGTGGCCAACGACCAGGTGGGCGACCGCAAGGTGGTGGGCAGCTGCGAGAGCGGCAGCAAGAAGATCGTCTACGTCAAGCCGGCGAAGTAATGCGCGTCGCCTGCTCGCTCAAGGGCAGGGACAAGGTAGCCAGCGCGCCGCCGTCGGGCGCGTTCGACAGCGTCACGCGCCCTTCGTGCAGTTCGGCAATCTCCTTCACGAAGGGCAGGCCCAGGCCGGTGCTCTTCTTGCGGGTGTGCGGCCGCGCCAGCGAATAGAACTTCTCGAACACCTTGTCTTCGGCATAGTCGGGGATGCCGGGGCCGTGGTCGCGCACCGTCACGTCGACCATGCGGCGGTGCCGCGCGAGGCCCAGCGTCACGGTGCCGCCGGGCGGCGAGAAGTCGATGGCGTTGGCGATCAGGTTCGACAGCGCTTGCTGCAGCAAGAAGGCATCGGCCTCGACCGTCGCGTCGGCAAGGCCTTCGGCCACCACGATGTGCAGGCCACGGGCCTCAGCCGCCGGCTGTGCACTCGCCGCCAGCTCCAGCAGCAGCGGTTTCAGCGCCACCGGCGCGGTGGCATCGAGGCTGCGGCGCGACTCGAGCGCGGTGAGCTCCATCATGCGGTCGACCAGTTCCTGGATGCGCTGCGTCTCGCGGGCGATGTTGGCCAGGAAGCGCGCGCGGTCGGCGTCGGGCATCGGCTCCTGCAGCAACTCGGCCGCGCCGCGGATGGCCGACAGCGGGCTCTTCACCTCGTGCGTGAGCGTCTGCACATAGTCGGCCACGTAGTTGCGGCCCGCCAGCGCGTCGCGCATCTCGTCATAAGCAGCGCGCACGGAACTCAGCGCCCGGCGGCTCAGCCGCCGCAGACTGAACGAACGCTGTGCACGCACGTAGCGCACGTAGTCGGCGAACACGCCGAAGGGCCGCACCAGCCACACCGACAGGATCACCACGAACAGCAGCACCGCCACCACCGAGATCGTGCCGACCCACAGCGTCTTGCGGCGCGCCGCCTGCACGAACTGGCCGAAGCTCTGAACCGGTTTGCCCACGCTCACCGCGCCGATGATCTGGTTGGCCACGCGGATCGGCGCGGCCACGTACATCACCGACGTGCGCGGGTCGTCTTCGACGTCGGGCGTGGTGCGTGCACCGTACTCGCCTTGCAGCGCGAGCCTCACATCGCGCCACTGCGAATAGTCGGCGCCCAGCGCACGGTGGGTCGAGTCGAACACCACCCTCCCGCCGCGGTCGACCACCGCCAGGCGCATCTCGACCCGCGTCTTCTCGAAGCCGTAGATGTTGGCCTTGAAGCGGCGCGCATACAGCGCCTGGAACACCGGGTCGAGCGCATCGGCCTGCAGCGTGCCGTCGCGCGACACGCCCTCGACCAGCGTGGCCAGCAGCTGCGCCGTTTCGACCAATGACTCTTCGGCCGACTCGCGGTAGCGGGGGTCGATCTCCTCGAGCTGGCGGTACATCAGCAGGCCCACGCCGGCCACATAGGCCAGCAGGATGCCGATGAAGATGCGCGTGCGCTTGCTCATGGTGCGACGTTATCAGGCGAGTGCCGGACGCACCTTTTGGGCGCGGCGGACCCATGCACATCTGAGTACCGTGACAAAAACACTCGCGCGCCGTCTTTCGCTGCGCCAATACCGGCCCCAGCAGGTAAAACGCTCGGTGCTGTATTCAATTCAAATCCGTTGATGCCCTCGTTTTCGCCCCCGGCTCTCTTCGCGCATGACGCCCCGGGCCGGGCCACCGGGTTGCGCAGGCCTGCGGCTTGGCTGGCGCTCGCCGCGTCACTGCTGATGGCGCAGCCGCCTGCGGCCCTTGCGGCAACCGCCATCACTGCCGAGGCCATCGATGCGCAGATCGAGGCGCTGGCCGACGAGGGCCGGGCACGCCCGCTCGAAAGCGCTCGCGCGCTGCTGGCGCTGGCGTCCGAACCGGGCAGTGTGCGTCGCCGCGAAGCCATGTTCGCGCGCGGCGTGGTGCTCGCGGCTGCTCGCCAGCTCGACACTGCCGAAACGATCGCACGCGAATTCGACCAATGGGATGAAGAGCGGCCGGACCCCATCGTGCGTGCCAGTGCCATGCTGCTGCGTGTGCGCATCGCCTTGCGCCGGGGAGACTCGAAGACGGCCGAGCCGCTCGCCGTCCAGTCGCTCGCGCTGCTGCCGCCCGACGCGCCCGTCTTGGTGAAGTTTCGCCACGTGCGCCAGCTCGCCGAACTGCGCAACGATGCCCTTCGCGTCGACGACGCATTGCGCCTCTGGCACGACGCCCTGAAACTCGCCAACGAGAGCGGCCGTGCCGCGCGCCGGGTGGACGCACTGTCCCACCTCGCCTTCGCTTATCACGCCGCCGGCCAGGCCGAGCGTGCACGCCGGTTCAGCGACGAATCGATCGCGGTCGCAGAGGGAGCGAACGACTGGATGTCGATTGCCAACGCGTACAACACGCGGGCCATCCTGTACGACGCCGCCGGCGACATGGCGGGCGAGCGCCGCGCACTGCAGAACGCCATCGACAACGCCCGCCGTGCCGGAGCCAAGGCCGAGGAGTCCCTGTTCAGCGCGAACATGTCGAACTTCTTTCTCATGACCAACGAGCCGAAGACGGCCATCGCCTACGCTGAGCGCGCGCTGCCGCTGGCGCGCCAGGTCGGCGACACCGAAGGCGAGGTGGTCGCGCTCAGCAACATGGGCCTGGGCTACATCGCGCTGCGTCAAATCGACACCGGCAAGCGGTGGGTGAACGAGGCACTGGCCATCGAGCAGCAGCGCGGCATGCTGGCCAGCGTGGCCGACGGCAACCGCGAACTCGGCGCCGCGCTCGAGCGGGCCGGCGACGCGGCCGGTGCAATTGCAGCGCTGCACGCCTACCGCCACGACTCGGACGCGATTCTCCGAAGCGACACGCAGAAGGCCATGCTGGCGATCCAGGAACAGTTCGACGCCGACCTGCGCAGCGCGCAGCTCGAACTGCTCAACCGCGAGAACCGGCTCAAGGCCGAGCAGCTGAAACACAGCGCGCTGCTGCAACAGCTGTGGTTGCTGCTGGGCGTGCTGTTAGCACTGTCGATCATCGGCGTGACCGTGCTCTACCGTCGCGTTCGCCGGACCAACCAGGCGCTGGTGGCCAGCAACCAGATGCTCAAGCTGCAGAGCGAGCGCGACCCATTGACCGGGCTGGCCAACCGGCGCTACTTCCAGAGGGCCATGCAAACGCTGGCACCTGGCGGCGAGATCGTCGGCACGGTCGCCCTGATCGACGTCGACCATTTCAAACGCATCAACGACACCCACGGCCATGCCGCCGGTGACGCGGTGCTGGAAGAAGCGGCTCGCCGCCTGCGCGCTGCGCTGCGCGACGACGACATGATCGTGCGTTGGGGCGGCGAAGAATTCTTGGTGGTCGCGCAGGCGATTGCCAGCGACGCGGCAGACGCACTGGCGCAACGCCTGCTGAATGCGATCAGCGGCGAGCCCGTGGTGTACGAAGGCCGACGCATCGCGGTGACCGCGTCGATCGGCTTCGCGACCTTTCCGATCGCACCGACCCCGATCGCGGTGGCGTGGGAACGCGCCATCCGCCTGGTCGACACCGCGATGTACCTCGCCAAGGACACCGGCCGCAACCGTGGCTACGGCGTGAAGCTGCTGCACGCGCGAGACGAAGCCGGCATCGACGCCGTGGCCGGTGAACTGGAAGCCGCCTGGCGCGAAGGCCAGGTCGCGCTGACCTTGCTGCAAGGGCAGCCCGCCCACGTGCCGTGCGACACCGAGGCGGAGCTGGCATGAGCGCGCCGGGCCGCCCCAAGAGCGAATACCGGCGTGCGCAGCACGAAGGTGCGCCGAAGAGCGCGCTGCGGACACCTTGGCTGCGTGGGCTGGCCTTGTCGCTCGGCTGCGCGTTGGCATGTGCAGCCGGTGCGCAGACAAGCGCGTCTTCACCGTCTCACTGGGTTGCCGGGTCGCTGGAAGACCGTGTCGACCGCCTGGTGCGCGAAGGCTATGAGCGGCCGAGGCCTGCAAGAAGCGAACTCGAACGCCTGCGCACCAAGCCAGGCCTGTCGCCGCGAGAGCGCGCAGTCGTGCTGCAGGGCCTCGCCACGGTCGAACTCCAGATCAACCATCTGCCTGAGGCACGGGCATTCGGTGACCAGCTGACAGCGCAGGCCCGCGATGCGAACGACCCGATCGTTGCCGCCGTGGCGCAGCTCGTCCAGGGGCTGATCGCCGACGGCGCCGGGCAGCTCGACGAGGCTGCGGCATCGGCACAGGCTGCACTCGGCCCCTTGCAGCAAGCCTGCAAAACGGAGTCGGCTGCAAGCAGCGATTGCGACTACCGCTCGACATGGCGCAGCTTGCGGCTGCTGGAGCGGCGCTCGATGGCGCTGGGTGCCCTGTCGGTGGCGAAGGCCCATGAGCAGTCCGCACTGGCCGTGGCCGCGCGTGCGGGCGACGTGCATCGACAGGTCATGAGTTTGGGCATGCTCGCGACCCTGGCTCGGCGCAGCGACGAACCGGCGCGGGTGCTGCCCCTGCTGCAGCAGGCCTTCCGGCTGGCCGATGCCTCGGGCGACCCTGCGCTGCAAGCCCGCACGCGCAACGACGCCGCTGCCGCCAGCGACAGCAGCACCAGCCAGGCCGACATGCTGCGCTACCGCCAGGAGGCCCTGGCCTTTGCCCGCAAGACCGACGCACCGCGGTTGCAGGCGCAGATGCTCACCAACCTGAGCGACGCCTTCATGCGCCTCAAGCAGCCCGCCGAGGCCTTGCAGGCGACCCAGCAGGCGCTGGCCATCGTGCGCACTCTCGGCGATGCCGTGGCCCAGCCGATATTGGTCAACAACATGGGCATCGCGAAGATCGGCCTTGGCCGCATCGATGCAGGCAAGCAAGATATGGCGGACGTGCTCGAGCTGTGGAAGCAGCGCGGCGACCTGCGCCGCCAGGTCGAAACGCTGCGCGAGTACGGCGAGGCATTGGCCGCCGCAGGCGATGCACGCACCGCATTGCAGCTGTACCACCAGGAACGCGAGATCAGCGCCCGCTTGGCCAAGGCCAATGGCGAAGCAGCCTTGAAAGACCTGCGGCTGCACAACGACGCCGAGGCCAAGCAGCGCAGCATCGAGCTGGTGGCCCGCGACAACGCGCTGAAGACCGAGCAGCTCGGCAACGGAGAGCTCCGCCAGCGCATCGCCTGGCTGGTGGGCGCATTGATGTGCCTGTCGATCGGGCTCGTGGGCCTGCTGTACCGCCGCGTTCGCGAGATCAACCGCCGGCTGAGCGCCAGCCACGCCCAGCTGCGCATGCAGAGCGAGCGCGACACGCTGACCGGCTTGGCCAACCGCCGCCACGTGCACGCCACGCTGCAGGCGATGAGCGAGCAGCGTGAGGCCGGGCAAGGCTTCGAAGGCACGCTGCTGCTGGTCGACGTGGACCATTTCAAGCAAGTCAACGACCGCATCGGCCACGCCGCCGGCGACCAGGTGCTCGTGGAGATGGCGCGCCGGCTGACGCACGCCACGCGGCGTGACGATCTGGTTGCACGATGGGGTGGTGAAGAATTCCTGATCCTGGTGCCGAAGGCATCGGCAGAGCAGGTGAATCAACTCGCAGCCCGGGTGTTGGAGGCTGTGTCGAGCACTCCGTTCGAGGCCAGCGGCCGCTCGCTGCGCGTCACCGCATCGATCGGCTATGCGCGCTTCCCGCTGCCGCCGAATGCCGTGCCGCTGAGCTGGGAGCAGGCGATCAACCTCGTCGACATGGCGCTCTACGTCGCCAAGAGTGAAGGCCGGCATCGCGCCATGGGCATCACCGGCAGCAGCGTGGCCAGCGTGCAGGAACTGCAGGCGCTCGAAGCGGACTTCGATCGAGCGCGACACGAAGGCCGGGTGACGCTGCTGCGGACGACGGGCGTCGAACTGCCGATCGCAGCCTAGAAGCTACGCCGGCAGCTTCGCCGGCAGGTCCTCGGCCAGCGCGTAGCCCGTTCCGCGGTGCGTGCGGATCGGCTCCAGCGTGGGCGCAACGGCTTTCATTTTGGCGCGCAGCGTCTTCACGTGCGCGTCGACGGTGCGGTCCAGGCTTTCGGTTGCATCGTCCCACACGCGTTGGAGCAAGGCATCGCGCGAGAACACATGGCCGGGGCGGGATGCGAGCGTCTGCAGCAGCCCGAACTCGTAGCGCGAAAGCTCCAGCAGCGTGCCGTAGAAGCGGATCTGCCGTTTGCCCTCGTCCACGCTCAGCGGCAGTGCGGGTGCCGGCGGCGGTGGCGCAGCCGGGGGCTTGGCGCTGCGGCGCAGGATGGAGCGCACCCGCGCCACCAGCTCGCGCGGTGAGAAGGGCTTGGCGACGTAATCGTCGGCCCCCAGCTCCAGGCCGACCACGCGGTCGATCTCATCGCTGCGCGCGGTGAGAAACACGACCGGCAGGTCGGTGAACTCGCGCAAGCGTTTGAAGACTTCGAAGCCGCTGGTGTCGGGCAAGCCCACGTCGAGGATCACGAGCGCGGGCAACTGCGCCTTCACCTGCGCCAGTGCTTCTTCGCCGGTGGCCACCCAGGCGGGATCGAAGCCTTCGGTGCGCAGCGCGTATTGCAGTGTGTCGGCGATGCCGGGTTCGTCTTCGACGATCAGGACTCTGGGTTTCATTCCGCGGGCAGGAAGCCTTCGATGGAAAGGTAGCGCTCGCCGGTGTCGTAGTTGAAACCGAGCACGGTCGCGCCCTTGGCCAGATCAGGCAGCTTCTGCGCGATCGCCGCGAGCGTGGCGCCGGACGAGATGCCGACCAGCAGGCCTTCTTCACGCGCCGAGCGGCGGGCGTATTCGCGCGCGGCTTCGGCCTCGACCTGGATCACGCCGTCGAGCAGGTCAGTGTGCAGGTTCTTCGGGATGAAGCCCGCGCCGATGCCCTGGATCGGGTGCGGGCTGGGCTTGCCGCCGCTGATGACCGGCGAGGCGCTCGGCTCCACCGCAAACACCTTCAGCTTCGGCCACATGGCCTTCAGCACCTTGGCACAGCCGGTGATGTGCCCGCCGGTGCCGACACCGGTGATCAGCGCATCCACACCACTCGGGAAGTCGGCGGCAATCTCTTGCGCGGTGGTGCGCACATGAACGTCGATGTTGGCCGGATTGTCGAACTGCTGCGGCATCCACGCACCCGGGGTTTCGGCGACCAGCTCGGTGGCGCGGGCGATGGCGCCGTTCATGCCCTTCTCGCGCGGCGTCAGCACGAAGCTCGCACCGTAGGCCAGCATCAACCGGCGACGCTCCACGCTCATGCTCTCGGGCATCACCAGCACCAGCTTGTAGCCCTTGACCGCCGCCACCATCGCCAGACCCACGCCGGTGTTGCCGGAGGTCGGCTCGATGATGGTGCCGCCGGTCCTGAGCACGCCACTCTGCTCGGCCGCCTCGATCATCGAGAGCGCAATGCGGTCCTTGATCGACCCGCCCGGGTTGGCGCGCTCGCTCTTCACGTACACGCTGTGCGTGTTGCCGAACAGCCGGTTGATGCGGATGTGCGGCGTGTTGCCGATGGTCTGCAGAACGTTCTGAGCAAGCATGACGGTCTCCGAGTCAGGGAACACAAATTATGGGCGCACGGAGCGAGCACCGCGAGCGACAGATCCAGCAACGCCCGCGGAACCGGCTTTGCCGGGCCGCAGGGTGGCGCCGCTTGGGGGCAGGAGCGATAGCGACTGGGGGGCCATAATTCTTCGATGCCTGTGACCTTACAAAACGACAGCTTCCTGCGCGCCTGCCTGCGCCAGCCGACTGACCACACGCCGGTGTGGTTGATGCGCCAGGCGGGCCGCTACCTCCCTGAATACCGCGCCACCCGCGCCAAGGCCGGCAGCTTCATGGGCCTGGCGACGAACACCGACTACGCCACCGAGGTCACGCTGCAGCCGCTGGAGCGCTACAAGCTCGACGCTGCCATTCTGTTCAGCGACATCCTCACCGTGCCCGACGCCATGGGCCTGGGCTTGAGCTTCGCGCTCGGCGAAGGGCCGAAGTTCGCGTCCCCGGTGCGTGACGAGGCCGCGGTCGCCAAGCTCGAAGTGCCCGACATGGACAAGCTGCGCTATGTCTTCGACGCAGTCACCTCGATCCGCAAGGCACTCAACGGCCGGGTGCCGCTGATCGGCTTCTCGGGCAGCCCGTGGACGCTTGCCTGCTACATGGTGGAAGGGGCAGGCTCCGACGACTACCGCCTCGTCAAGACCATGCTCTACAGCCGGCCCGACCTGATGCACCGCATGCTGCGGGTCAATGCCGACGCAGTGGCTGCCTACCTGAACGCCCAGATCGAAGCCGGCGCCCAGGCGGTGATGATTTTCGACAGCTGGGGCGGCGTGCTGGCCGACGGCGCCTTCCAAGCCTTCAGCCTCGACTACACCCGCCGCGTTCTGGCGCAGGTGAAGCGCGAGCACGAAGGGCAGCGCATTCCGCACATCGTGTTCACCAAGGGTGGCGGCCTGTGGCTGGAAGAAATTGCCGTCACGGGGGCGGACGTCGTGGGGTTGGACTGGACGGTCAACCTGGGTGCCGCCCGCCGTCGCATCGGCAACCTGGTTGCCCTGCAAGGCAACCTCGACCCGAACGTGCTCTTCGCGTCGCCTGAACAGATCCGCGCAGAAGTGATCGCCACGTTGAACAGCTTCGGTCCCGTGGACTCAGCAGACGGGCTCGGTGCCGGCCACATCTTCAACCTGGGCCATGGCATCAGCCAGCACACGCCGCCGGAGAGCGTGACGGCACTGGTCGATGCCGTGCATGAGAACTCACCGCGACTGCACGGACGTGCCTGAAGCACAGGTTCTGTTTCAGTTGCTTGCACTTTCACGGAACGAGGGATAGTGCTTTCCCGGTGAGCAGTCACTCAGGGCTTGACTTATCCCCAAAACCTTCAATGAGCTCGTTTCTGGTGTCCGCTGGCGCAGCGCAATACATGTATTCCGTTTTGGTGCGCTAAGTCGTTGATTTCATTGAGGCGGCGAATTGCTTGGAAAGTGGGCAACGCAGCGCCAGGCCCCAAAAATCAACGATCTAGCGTCATTTTCTGCATGTTTCCCACAAAGTTATCCACAGCAGCCGTGGAAAGATTCAAAAGGCTTTGAAAATCAGCCACTTAAAGCCGATCCCTCACGGAAGTCTGAACTTTGCCCGCTAACTCGACGCCTACCCGACATGGATGAGCCCCAGCGTCTTCGGGTCGCCGTCGAGGCGCCTCAGCACAGCGGCCTGCAGACGGCGCTGGACTACTCATGTGAGTGCTGGCTGTCCCCAGGTACGTTGGTGCGCGTTCCTCTCGGTCGCCGCGAGGTGGCCGGTGTGGTGTGGCCAGGCGATCCGTCGGAAGAGCCATCACTGGCCCTCAAACCCATCGCGCAGGTCTTGCAGGCGGTGCCGCCCTTGTCCGCCCGCTGGTGTGAGCTGGTCGAGTTCGCGGCAGCCTATTACCAGCGCGGGTTGGGCGAAGTGGCCCTGTCGGTGCTGCCGCCCGAGTTGAGAAAGCTCGACGACGCCCAGCTCGCCAACCGCATCGCCCGTTTGCGCAAGGCCTTCGACAAACCCGTCGAGGCCATCGCGCCCACGGCCCGCCCGGAACTGAGCCCCGACCAGGCCGCTGCGCTGGACCGCCTGCGCGAACTGAGCACGCCGGGCGCCGCACCGGTGGTGCTGTTGCACGGCTTGACCGGCAGCGGCAAGACGGAGGTCTACCTGCGCGCGGCCGAAGAAGCCCTGGCATCAGGCCGGCAGGTGCTGGTGCTGGTGCCCGAGATCAACCTGACGCCGCAGCTCGAAGCGCGCTTCGCCGAGCGCTTCGGTACCGGAGCCACACCGCGCCGCATCGTCTCATTGCACAGCGGCCTGACGCCGGCACAACGGCTGAAGAACTGGCTGGCCGCCCACCTTGGCCTGGCCGATCTGGTGCTGGGCACGCGGCTGGCAGTGTTCGCGCCGCTGCCGCGGCTCGGCCTGATCGTCGTCGACGAGGAGCACGACCCGTCGTACAAGCAGCAGGAAGGCGCGCGCTACTCGGCGCGCGACCTGGCGGTGTACCGCGGCAAGCTCGAAGGCGCCTGCGTGGTGCTGGGTTCGGCCACGCCATCGCTCGAAAGCTGGCAACGCGCCGAGCAGGGCCGCTACGTGCGGCTCTCGCTCGCCAGCCGCATCGGCGGCGGCGCGCTGCCGGCGGTGCGCCTGGTCGACATGAACCTGCTGCCCAAGGCCACCGGCGTCACCTCGAGGCTGTCGCCCCAGCTGGTGGCGGCGCTGGCGACCCGGCTCGAGCGCGGCGAGCAAAGCCTGGTCTTCCTGAATCGCCGTGGCTACGCACCGGTGCTGCACTGCACCGCCTGCGGCTGGAAGAGCGGCTGCCCGAACTGCAGTGCCTGGCGCGTGTTCCACAAGCTCGACCGCACGCTGCGCTGCCACCACTGCGGCTTCACGCAGGCCGTGCCGCGCGCCTGCCCCGACTGCGGCAACCTCGACATCGCCTCCATCGGCCGCGGCACCGAGCGGCTGGAAGAGCAGCTCGCCGCCAGCTTGCCAGGTGCCCGCGTGGCCCGCATTGACGCCGACAGCACCAAGCTCAAGGGCGCGCTCGAAGCGCAGCTCTCGGCAGTGCATGCCGGCGATGTCGACGTGCTGGTGGGCACGCAGATGATCGCCAAGGGCCACGACTTCCGGCGCATCACTCTGGTGGCTGCCGTGAGCCCCGACAGTGCCTTGTTCAGCAGCGATTTCCGTGCGCCGGAGCGATTGTTCTCGCTGCTGATGCAGGCCGCAGGCCGCGCCGGGCGCGATGCCGCACAGGCCGCACGCAGCGAGATGTGGGTGCAGACCTGGCACCCCACGCACCCGCTGTACGCCGCACTGCGTCGGCACGACTACACCGCGTTTGCCGCCAGCCAGCTGAAGGAGCGCGAGATGGCCGGCCTGCCGCCGTTTGCGCACCTGGCGCTGCTGCGCGCCGAAGCGCGCACGGCCGAGGCTGCGAAGGAATTTCTGCAGGCAGCCGCCGACCTTGCCGCACAGATCCCCGGCGCCTCGGAGCTGCTGATCTACCCGGCCGTGCCCACCAGCGTGGCGCGCGTGGCCAACGTCGAGCGCATGCAGATGCTGATTGAGGCCTCGTCGCGCGGTGCGCTGCAACGCGTGCTCACGCCATGGATGGCTTCGCTGCCCTCGCTGCGCAGCCAGCACAAAGCGGTCATGCGCTGGGCGCTGGACGTGGACCCCCTCGCGATCTAGCGAGAAGCTGTCGGCCCCCCGCCCGCGGGGAAGGGCTTCTACCGATCCGCACCCCCGCCCCCGCGCGCAACATGGTGTCACGCTTTCACGAGCTGTCTCGTGGAAAAAGGATGCGCCATGAAATCCACCCGGGTTCGCACGCCAGCCATCGTGGTCGCGCTGCTGGGTCCGTTTGCGGCCTCGGCTCAGCAACAGCTTGATCCCGTCATCGTGATCGGCACCCGCAGCAGCCTCGAGTCGGCGATCGAGCGCAAGCGCAACAGCAACGACATCGTCGACAGCATCGTCGCCTCCGAGATTTACAAGCTGCCCGACCTCAGCGTCGCCGATGCCGTGCAGCGCATCACTGGCGTGCAGATCGCGCGCGATCGTGGCGAGGCCTCGACCTTCTCGGTGCGCGGGCTGGTGCAGGTCGAGACGACGCTCAATGGGCGCGAGATCTTCACCGCCGGCTTCGGTCGTGCGTTCGACTACGCCGACCTGCCGAGCGAGATGCTCTCCGGCATCGACATTTACAAGAGCTCGTCGGCCGCGCGCATCGAAGGCGGGCTCGGCGGCCTGGTCGACCTGCGCACGAGGCGGCCGTTCGACTTCCACGACCCGACGCTCGCGCTGTCGGCGCGGGCGATGCACGGCGACCTGGTGGACAAGAACGCCGGCCAGTTCTCGGTGTTGTTCGGCAACCGTGCGGCCACCGAGGTCGGCGAGGTTGGCATGCTGCTGAATGTGGTGCTGCAGAACCGCGCGTGGCGCGAGGACATCAAGGGCAGCGGCACGCCGATGAGGTGCCGGGTCCCCAGCATCCCGCCGGCCCCGACAGACCCGACCTGCAATGTCGACCTCGTCCCCGGCCAGGACACCGTGGCACCCAGCTCGACCAGCGAGAGCACGAACTTCGGCCGCCGCCGCCGCAGCGCGGCCAGCCTGATGCTCGGCTGGCGGCCGAGCGCTGCGCTCGAGATCTACGGCGAAGCCCACTTCGCCGAGCTGCGCACGAAGCAGGACACGCAGCAGATCAACGTCGTGCCGACCTTCAACAGCACGGGCACCGCCAGCGGCTTCGATCCGGCGAGCGTCACCCTCTTCCCCGGCACCAACGACGTGCAGCACATCACGTGGACCAACGCGCCGATCTCGGTCTTGAGCTTCGCGCGCGACACGGTCGACCGCACGCGCCAGTTCGCCGCCGGCGCCATCTGGTCCGACGGCCCGCTGAGCCTGAGCGGCGACTTGAGCCACACGCGCAGCTTCAACAACCTGTTCTTCTCCGGGACGACACTCGCGGCGAACGCGCCTCGCTTCACGCACGACCTCTCGGGCACGGTGCCGAGCACCGCGATCGCGGGCACCGACCTGGCTGACCCGGCAAATTACCGCTATGCCACGGTGAACTACCGCGTCCGGCCGCTGCGCGGCAGCCTGCTCGCGGCCCGCCTCGACGGCGAATGGCAGCTCGAGAGCGGCACGCTCGACCGCGTCATGTTCGGCTGGCGCCAGGCGCGCCGCGAGGCCAACAACGCGTCGAACCTGATCTTCGGTGACGTTGCGGTGCCGGGCACGGTGAGCGCGGCCAGCATGCCGGGCCGGACCCAGACCTACCCGTACGGCCCCTTCCTCAATGGCCGCACCACCAGCATTGACGGCTACCTGATCGACACGCTGGCCGATGCGCGGGACCCGGCAGCGCTGCGCGCAGCGTTCGGCATCACGACGCCACTGCCGACCGAGGGCAGCCCGCTCGGCGTCTGGCGCATCCGCGAGCAAACCGACGCTGTCTATGCGCAGGCGGGCTGGAAGCTGCCGGTGCAGCGGCTCGACGGCGAAGTCGGAATGCGCGTCGTGCACACGCGCTCGATGGTCGACGGCAACCAGGCCGTGCCGTCGACCGGCGCGATCGAGCCGATCGCGATCGACGCCACGACGACCGATTGGCTGCCGAGCGCCAACATGCGCTGGCGCACCGACGGCCCGCTGCAGCTGCGCGCGGCCGCGTCGCGCACGATCACACGCCCCGACTTCAACCAGCTCTCCCCGTCGATCACGCTGACGCCGAATTCGGTGAACCCGCTGCTCAACCAGGGCACCTCCGGCAACCCGTCGCTGCGCCCGCTGCGCGCGACCAATGTCGACCTCGCGGCGGAAGGCAACTTCGGCCGCGGCCATGCGGCCTCGCTGACCTTGTTCTGGAAGCGCGTCGACGGTTTCATCGCGACCCAGACCCAGGACGAGGAGCACGACGGTGCGACCTATCGCGTGAGCCGGCCATACAACGCCGACACCGGCAACGTTCGTGGCGTCGAAGTGGCGTACCAGCGCTTCCTCGACTTCCTGCCCGGCGCCTGGCGCGGCCTCGGCCTGCAGGTCAACGCCACCTACGTCGACAGCAGCGTCTACGACCGCGTGCTCCAAGCCAACATCCAGATGCAGAACCTGTCACGCAAAAGCATGAACCTGATCGGCCTCTACGAGTACGGTGACTGGTCGGCGCGGCTGGCATGGAACTGGCGCAGCCGCTTCATCAGCCGAACGACGAGCGTCGTCGGTTTGGGCGCATTCCCGGCCTACACGAAAGCCTACGGCTGGCTCGACGCGTCGCTGCGCTGGCGCGTCAGCGATCGCATGACCTGGTCGATCGACGGCGGCAACCTGCTCGGCACGGTGCGTCGCTCATACTTCGGCGTCGAGACGCGGCCGGAGAACGCGTGGGTCAACGACCGCCAGATCGGCATCAGCCTGAGCATGCAGATCTGACGGATCGCGAACACCGGTCCGATGCCGGCTGCCCGCCAGTGGCCGACACTGCAAGCAAAGGAGGGATATCGATGGCGGCAGGTCGATCCGGTCCAGCCCGACTCGCGCGCATGTGCGCTGCGGCGCTGTGCACGCTGGCCACAGCTGCCGCCATGGCCGCGCCGCTCGACGACTGGCGTGCCAGCGTCGTGCAGACCCGCCTGCTCGCCGACAACGACGGCCCGGCCGCCTACGAGCAGGCATTGCGGCTGCTGGCTTCCGTGCCCGCGGATGCCATCCCGCCCGACCGCGCCCGCGCGCTCAACCTGCTGGCGCGCACCGAGATCCACCTCGCGCTGACGAAGCCGGCGACCGAGCACGCCGAGCAGGCGCTGCAGATCGCCACCGCCGCCGGTGACCGCGCCGGCCAGGCCGAGGCGGAGCTCAACCTCTCGCTCACCGCGATCAACGAGGGCCGCATCGACCGCCTCGTCGAGACGACGACGCACAGCCTGTCGCTGCTCGATGGCGTCCAACGCCCCGACCTGCTGGCCGAGGCGATGCTGCGCACGTCGGTGATGTACCGCCGCATCGGCCAGCTCGACGAGTCGGTCACGCTGGCGATGCAGGGCATGGACATCGCGCAGCGCTCCGGCGACCCGCTCGCGCTTGTCTATGCGCACCACGGCATCGCGATCGCGTACGACCAGAGCGGCCGCCTCCCCGAAGGGACCGAGCAATACGAATTGATGCGCCACCACGCGCAGGCGGCCGGCTCGAAGTTGCAGGAGGCGTATGCGGTGCTGGGCATTGCCGGAATGCTGGTGCAGCGCGGCGACACCGAGGGCGGCATGGCGATGAACCGGCAGGCGATCGCCATGTTCGAAACGACGCGCACGCCGGCGAACCTCGCGATCGCGTACTACACCCTCGCCTACAACCTGCAGCGGCTGGGACGGCTGGCCGAAGCCGCCGTCGAGGTCGATCGCGCGATCGCGATCTACGACGAGAGGCCGCACCGCATTGGCATGTGGTACGCACTCAAGGTCCGCGGCGAGGTGCGCGAGGCGCGCGGCGAGCGGGCGGCCGCGCAGGCCGATGCCGACCGCGGCTACGCGCTCGCCGGCGAAATTGATGCGCCGTACTACCGCGCCGAGAGCGCCCGCCGCCTGGCCAAGCTGGCCGCGGCCGCCGGCGACTACAAGCGCGCCTACACGCTGACGACCGAAGCGACCGAGATGCAGTCACGCGCGGCCATCGAGCGCAGCGGCGCACGCATGCTCGAACTCACGCAGCGCTACCGCACCGAGAGCCGCCAGCGCGAGCTTGCCGAGCTGCAGCGCCGCGGCGAGCAGCAGGAGACGGCGCTGCGCACGCGCGAGCTGCAGCAGCGCTGGCTGTGGACGGTGCTTGCTGCCAGCATCGTCGCCCTGGCCGGCACCGTGTTCTTCCTGCTGCGGCTGCGCCGCTCGCGCAGCGAGCTGCAGAACCAGACCCGCATCCTGCGCTCGGTGCTCGACGGCATCGGCGATTCGGTGCTCGTCGTCGACGAGGGGGCCGAACTCGTGCTGATGAACCCGGCGGCCGAGAAGATCGCCGGTGCCGGGCTGACGACCGGAAGTGGCGGCAACTGGTCGAGGCGCTTCGGCCTGTACCTGCCCGACCGCACGACGCCGTGCCCCGCGGCCGAACTGCCGCTGGCGCGCGCGCTGCGCGGCGAGCCGGTCGATCACGTCGACCTGTACATGCGACACGAAGGCGAGGCGCCGGACAGCGGCCGCTGGCTGACGGTGACGTCGCGGCCGTTGCGCGACGAGCGCGGCGCAGTGCATGGCGCGGTCGGGGTGTTCGCCGACACGACGGTGCGCCGCCGCGCCGAGGAAGAGGTGCGCGCGCTCGCAGCCGGCCTGGAGCAGCGCGTGCACGAACGCACCGGCGAGCTCGAACGTGCACAGCGCGCCGCCGAGGCGGCCACGCAGGCGAAGAGCGAGTTCCTGGCCAACATGAGCCACGAGATCCGCACGCCGATGAACGCCGTCCTCGGCATGTCGTACCTCGCCCTGCAAAGCGACCTGAACCCGCAGCAGCACAACTACATCAACAAGGTGCATGCATCGGCCGGGGCGCTGCTGGGCATCATCAATGACATCCTCGATTTCTCGAAGATCGAAGCCGGCAAGCTGGATGTGGAGACCATTCCCTTCAGCCTGGGCGACGTGGCAGACAACGTCGTCAACGTGCTGAGCATGAAGGCCGACGAGAAGGGCCTGGAACTGCTGCTCGACATGCCGCTGCAGCTGCCGACGGCGCTGGTGGGCGACCCCTTGCGGCTGAGCCAGGTGCTGCTCAACCTGGGCAGCAATGCCGTCAAGTTCACCGACATCGGCGACGTTGTCGTGGCGGTGCAGGTGCTCGAGCAAGACAGCGCGTCGGCCCGGCTGCGCTTCCAGGTTCGCGACACCGGCATCGGCATGAGTACGGAACAGCAGCAGCGCCTGTTCCAGCCCTTCACACAGGCCGATACGTCGACCAGCCGGCGCTATGGAGGCACCGGCCTCGGGCTCGCGATCAGCCAGCATCTGCTGCACCTGATGGGCGGCGAACTCGAGGTCGACAGCAGGCCGGGCCGGGGCAGCAGCTTCCACTTCGATCTGAGCTTCGCGCTGCAGGACTGCCCCGACGCGCAGCCGCCCAGCTGGAGCGACGAGGCACTGCGCGACACCCGCGTGCTGGTCGTCGACGACAACGCCGGCGCACGCGAGTTGCTCGCCACCCTGTGCGAAGCGCTGGGCCTGCGGGTGGACGTCGCGGCCAGCGGCGAAGAGACGCTCGCGCGAGTCGGGCATGCCGACGCGAGCGGCGAGCCCTACGAGCTGCTGCTGCTGGACTGGAAAATGCCGGGCATGGACGGCGTGGCCTGCGCTCAGGCGCTCGTCGAACGGGCGGCGCTGCGTCACCCACCGCCGATTGTGATCATGGCCACGGCCTTCGGCCGCGAAGAAGTGCGACACCACCTGACCAAGCGACAGCTGAAGGTGGGCGCCTTGCTGACCAAACCCGTCACGCCGTCGGCCCTGCTCGATGCCTGTGCCACGGCCCTCGGGCGGACGCTCGCGGTCCGCACGCGCAGCGCGCGGCGCGAAGAAGCCATGGTCGACCACCGGGCGGCGCTGGCCGAAGCGCGCATCTTGCTGGTCGAAGACAACGTGTTCAACCAGGAGCTCGCGGTGGATTTACTGAGCCGCGCCGGCGTCGTCGTCAGCGTCGCCAACGACGGGCAGCAGGCACTCGACATGCTGGCTCGCGAGCGTTTCGACGCGGTTCTGATGGACTGCCAGATGCCCGTCATGGACGGCTACGCAGCCACCAAGGCACTGCGCGCGCAGCCATCGCTGCAAACCCTGCCAGTGATCGCGATGACGGCCAATGCGATGGTCGGCGACCGCGAAGCCGTGCTCGCGGCGGGCATGAACGACCACATTGCCAAGCCGATCGTCGTCGCAGAAATGTTCGCCACGCTCGCGAAATGGGTGAAACCCAACAGATCTTCGGGCGATGGCAGCGCGCGCGTGGAGGCGCCGTTCTCGCCGAATGGCATCGACACGCCCAGCGGGCTGGCCAACGCCGGCGGAGACCACGCGCTTTACCAACGCATGCTAGGCATGTTTCGCAAAAAAGAGGCTGACTTCGTGCAGCGTTTTCGTGACGCACGCGCCGCAGGAGATGCCGACACGGCGATGCGCGCCGCGCACGACCTCAAGAGCGAGGCCGGCACGCTCGGCATGCAGGGGCTGGAGCAGACTGCCGCCGCGTTGGAGCGAGCTTGCCTGGAAGGCGCGCGCGACGCCGACGTCGACAGCATGGTGCACGCAGTGTCCAGCAAGCTGGACGAGGTCATGGACGAACTTCGCTCACTCGAGACCCTGCATGCTGCGTGACTCGGACATGGGCGCCCTGCTTCGCGTGTTACGTCAGCAGGCCCGGAATTTGGCCCACCAGTGCCTGGCGCTGCGTGGTGGCGGTGCCCAACAGTGCAAAACCAAGCAACTGGCCATCGCCACTCATGAAGCGGGCGTCGCAGGCTTCGTCGCTCTGGGTAACCACCCAAGCGCCGGAGGCGTCGAGCGGCGGTGGGCAGACCACCGTCGGGCAGGCAGGCGTCTTCACGAGCACCGGCATCGCCGGGTAGAGCACCGGCGTCGGTGTGCCGTTCAGCGTGGCGGCCAGTGCGCGGGCCTGCTGCATGATGGGCATCACGTAGGGCAGCGTGTGGCCGTCGACTTCCGCGCAGTCGCCCATGGCATGCACGTTCGCAGCGCTGGTCGCCAGCAGCCGGTTGGTCACGATGCCGCGGTTCACCACGATGCCGGCTTCATGGGCGAGCGAGGTGCGCGGCCGCAGGCCGATGGCTGACAGCACCAGGTCGGCCTGCAGTGTGCTGCCGTCGCTCAGCGTCAAGCTCAAACCGCTGGCCGCACGGTCCACCCGCTGCACCGACACACCAAAGCGAAAACGTGCACCCGCCGCCTCGAGCCGGGCCTGAAGCCGCGCGCTGGCCTGTGGCGGCAACAAGCGTGGCAAGGCGCGGTCGGCCAGGTCGATGACCGTCGGTGCAATTTCGCGCGACAGCAAGTCGTTGGCGAACTCGCAGCCGATCAGCCCACCACCCAGGATGGCCACCGATTTCACGCCTTCGAGCCGCTCGGCGAAACGCCCATAGTCATCGAGGTCGTTGACCGACAGCACCGTCTCGGCCGCATCGCCCTGCAGCGGCAGGCGAATCGGGTCGGCGCCGAGTGCCAGCACCAGGTCGCGGTAGTGGATCTTGTCGCCGTTCTCGAACTCGACTGCCTTCGCTTGCGTGTCGATGCGCTTCACCGCGGTGTTGGCGTGCAGCAGGGCATTCAGCTCGGCCGTCATCTTGTCGACGGCTTTCATGACCAGCGAGGCCGCGGTCTTCTTGCCGGCCAATGCGTTGGAGAGCATGGGCTTGGAATAGAAGCCCGCGTGATCGCGGCTGATGATGTTGAGCGGCGTTTCCTTGTCGAGCTTGCGAAACTCGCGGGCCAAGGTGTAGCCCGCCAGGCCGGTGCCGATGATGACGATGGGATGTGACATGCCGCGATTGTCGGCGACTCGCCCATCGGCCTTTAGGCGACGCTGAATAAGTCCCTGCGAGGCGGCGCGCCTCGATTTGGGATGGGCTGCAAGGCGCAAAGCGCAGCGATACCCACAGGTATCGCGAGCATTTGCAACGCCGCAGGCCGCCCAAAACGAGGATGCGCCGTCCGCAAGGGACTTATTCGGCGTTGCCCTAAGCGATGAGGGCCGCCCCGCGCTGCGCCAACAGACCGCGCAGCACCGAGCGATGGCAGCGCGACTCTTCCACGCAATAACAGCCGACCGAGAAACTCGTCTGGTGCGACAGCGCGGCCAGCGTGTCCAGCAGGTGCGCCTTGTCAGGCTCCTTCATCTCGGCCACGAAGCGGCGCGTGAAGGCCTTCCACTGCGCATCGGTCTCGGCCGCCAACGCCTGCTTCACCAACTCGTCGGTGGGCGCGAGATTGGGCAGCCACACGTCGTAGAAATCGCGCGTGGCGAACTCGGCCTTGGGCACGCCCCTCGGCGGGCGGCGCACGGTGCCCAGGCGCAGGCCTTCGCCCTTCGCGCGGGGCGTTCCGAGTTGAACGATGCGAATCGGCATGGCAGCTCCTCGTGGCAACGGAGCGGGCATTGTTCAACAGGCGCGCAAGTCGATACCTGCAAAAAATACAGGTAAAAGAAAAGCGGGCTGTGCTCACGCACGGCCCGCTGAATGAACCGCAGCATTCAGGGAGGGAGGGAGGAGGGAACTGCGGCCCGAAAAAATAATACCGCTGCCCCATGAGGCCCGTCTGTAGGAAAACAGGCCGTTGTCACCTGCCTGCGCGCGCCGCATTTCGCCGCCGGCCACATGCATTTCGCGCCGCGATGGAGAGGCTTCGTCTCATCGCGCTGTCGTGCACGGCGCAGCAACGCGACAGTGGCGTCAACACGAACACGCCAGGAGCCTCCGATGACCCCACGCCCTCTCCCCCTCGGCTTCGCGACGATGATGGTGCGAGCCCAACGCCGCCACGAAGCACGCAGCGCGGCGGCTGCCTATACAGTGCAGTCATTCACCCGCATGCCCCTGGAGCCAAGATGCCCGCACCCCGACGATTTGGCAAGACACGCACCTGGTTCGGCCGGCTCTGGTGGCTGGTCGACGCCACACGCCGCACGATCTTCAATCTGATCTTCCTGTTGGTCCTGGTGGTGGTCATCGTGGCCATCGCCACCAGCGGCGCACCCAAGCTTGAAGACAACACGGCGCTGGTGCTGAACCTGCGCGGCCCGCTGGTCGAACAACACGCCGCCGGCCTGCGCGATGCGGCACTGGCCCAGCTCAACGGCGAGGCGCCCAACAGCACGCAATTGCGCGACGTGCTCAGCGTGCTCGACGCGGCCGCCAAAGACCCGAAGATCAGCCGCGCAGTCCTCGTGCTCGACGACTTCAAGGGCGGCGGCATGGCCAGCCTGCGCGAAGTGGCCGCGGCCTTGCAGCGCTTTCGCGCCAGCGGCAAGAAGATCACGGCCTGGGGTGCGAGCTACGACCAGCGCCAGTACTACCTGGCCGCGCAGGCCGACGAGGTGCTGCTGCACCCGATGGGCATGGTCTTCATGCAGGGCTTCGGCCGCTACCAGAACTACTACCGCGACGCGCTCGACAAGGTCGGCGTCAGCGTGAACCTGGTGCGCGTGGGCACCTACAAGAACTTCGGCGAGCCCTACACCTTGAACGAGCCGTCGAAAGAGTCGATCGAGGCGAGCGGCTTTCTGTACAACGGGCTCTGGCACACCTACACCGAAGGCGTTGAGAAGGCGCGCAAGCTGCCCGCAGGCAGCCTGATGGCGATGATCAACGACCTGCCGCCGCTGCTGGCCGCCGCCGGTGGCGAAGCGAGCAAGCTCGCGCTCAACGCCAAGCTCGTCGACGGCTTGAAGACGAAAGACGAACTGCGCCAGATGATGATCGAGCGCGGCGCGAAAGACGCTGACGGCAAGACCTTTCGCCAAGTCTCGTTCGACGGCTACCTCGCGCGGCAGAAGCCTGCGCTCGTCGGCGACGCCATCGGCGTGGTGGTGGCCGAGGGCGAGATCGTCGACGGCGGCGCGCCGGCCGGCACCGTGGGCGGGGCCTCAACGGCCGAGCTGATCCGCAAGGCACGCGACGACAAGAGCATCAAGACCGTGGTGCTGCGGGTCAACTCACCGGGCGGCGCGGTGTTCGGCTCAGAGCTGATCCGCCGCGAGCTCGAGCTCACGCGCGCCGCCGGCAAGCCGGTGGTGGTGTCGATGGGCGACGTAGCAGCCTCGGGCGGCTACTGGATCTCGATGGCGTCCGATGAAGTGATCGCCGATGCCGGCACCGTCACCGGCTCGATCGGCGTCTTCGCGCTGCTGCCCAACGCCGACAAGGCGCTGGAGAAGATCGGCGTGCACACGGCCGGCGTCACGACGACCTGGCTCGCCGGCGCCGGTGACCCGCGCTTGCCGCCCAACCCGCGCTTCAACGACCTGGTGCAGACGGCCATCAACCAGATCTACAGCGAGTTCACGACCAAGGCGGCCCAGGCGCGCAAGACCACGCCCGACAAGATAGACGCAGTGGCACAAGGCCGCGTGTGGACGGGCGAACAGGCCAAGGAGCGCGGGCTGATCGACACGCTGGGCAGCTACCGAGACGCCCTCAAGTCGGCCGCCACACGCGCCAAGCTGCCCGAGGATGCGCGCGTGGTTTACATCCAGCCCGAGCAAGGCCGCGCCCAGCAGCTGCTCGACCTGCTGGGGCCGGCCGCGGCGCAGGCCATCGCCAGGCACTTCGACATGCAGCTCACGCCGATCGCGATGCCCGGCCGGGTAGTGCAGGAGGCACGGCAAGAACTCGGCTGGCTGGTGGAGATGACCGACGGCCGCAAGCCGTTCACGGCCATCACCCACTGCCTGTGCAAGGAGCCCTGAGGCTCCCCCTCCCAGCCAGTCAGATCGACTGGCCGCCCGAGACCTCAATGCGCTGCGCAGTGATCCAGGCGGTGCCGGGGGACAGCAGTGATGCGATCGCGCCGCCAATGTCGTCGGGCAGGCCCACGCGGCCCAGCGCCGTCTGCGACGCGATCATCGCGTTCAGCTGCGCGTTGTCGCGCACCGCACCGCCGCCGAAGTCGGTCTCGATCGCACCTGGGGCCACGGTGTTGACCGAGATTCCACGCGCACCGAGCTCCTTCGCCAGGTAGCGCGTGAGCACCTCCACGCCGCCCTTCATCGCCGCATAGGCCGCGTAGCCGGGCAGTGCGAAGCGCGCCAGGCCGCTCGAGATGTTGACGATGCGACCGCCATCGGCGAGCAGCGGCAGCAGCGCCTGCGTGAGGAAGAAGGTGCCCTTGAAATGCACGTTCACCAGTTCGTCGAACTGCGCTTCGGTGGTCTCGGCAAAGCTCGCGTGGACGCCGACGCCTGCGTTGTTGACGAGAAAGTCGAACTGCTCGCGCTGCCAGGTTTGCAAGAGCGTGCGCTTGAGCACGGCCGAGAAGTCGCGGAAGCTTTTGCTGTCGCCCACGTCGAGCGGCAGGGCCACGGCGCGGCGGCCCATCTGCTGGATCTGCGCGACCACCTTGGCCGCTTCGCTGGTGTTGCTGCGGTAGGTCAGCACGACGTCGACGCCTTGCTCGGCGAGCTTCAGGGCGGCGCTCTTGCCGAGGCCGCGGCTGCCGCCGGTGATGAGTGCAATGGAAGTGCTCATGTCAGGTTCCTTCATGGAAGTGGATTGGATGAAGGGACTTTATTGATTCGATCTGATCGGATAAATTGGCTTGGAACGATTTGTTTGTTCAGTTTTCCGTACCAATGACAGCCACCACCCTTTCGATGAACCGGCTCGACAGCCTGCAGATGTTTGTGCGCGTGGCCGAGCTGAGCAGCTTCACGCAAGCGGCCGAACAATTGGGCCTGCCGAAGGCGCGCGTCTCGACCGCGGTGCAGCAGCTCGAGGGTCTGCTCGGCACCCGCCTCTTGCACCGGACCACCCGCCGCGTGCAGATGACGCAAGACGGCCAGGCGTTCTACGAGCGCTGCAAGGACGTGCTGGCCGACATGGACGAATTGCAGGCCATGTTCCAGCAAGGCGTGCAGGCCTTGCGCGGCCGGCTGCGCGTCGACATGCCTGTGCTGGTGGCGCGCGATCGGGTGATCCCTCGCCTGCCGGAGTTCCTGGCCGACCACCCGCAGCTCGAGATCGAGCTCAGCAGCACCGACCGCCGTGTCGACGTGGTGCGCGAGGGCTTCGACTGCGTGATGCGCGTCGGCCCGCTCGGGGACTCAGGCCTGGTGGCGCGGCCACTCGGCGCGCTGAAGCAGATCAATTGCGCGAGCCCGAGCTACGTGAAGCGGTATGGCAAGCCGAAGACGTTGGCCGACCTGGCCTCGCACCGGTTGGTGCACTACGTGCCGACGCTGGGCGCCAAGTCGGCCGGCTGGGAGTATGTGGACGAAGGCCGCACCCGCACCGTAGCGATGGGCGGCGTAATCACCGTCAACAGCACCGAGTCGTACCAGGCAGCCTGCCTGGCGGGGCTGGGGCTGATCCAGGCGCCGGCGGTGAGCCTGAGGCCGATGATCGATCGCGGCCTGTTGGTCGAGGTGATGCCGCGTTGCCGGGCGCCTTCGCTGCAGGTGTCCTTGCTGTATGCCAACCGGCGCAACCTGCCCAAGCGGGTGCAGGTCTTCATGGCCTGGCTGGCGCAGATCCTCACGCCTTACCTCGACGCCCACTGAGCCGCTCTTAGGTGGATTCCTCAGGCGGCCTGCGCTCCCGGCTTGCCGGCCTCCACGCTGAATCGCGCGACGGTGTTCACGGCCGAAGCCGGGTTGTTGGGCTCTTGCACCGCGAGCAGGCTGGCGTCGAGCCGCTTGCCGGTGAGCGTGAAATCCATGTAGCCGCGCTGGTCGCCGCGCGCGTAGTGAACGTGCGGGTTGAACGGCAAGACTGCATCGATGCGCTCCTGCGCGAGGCCGTGGCTGGTGATGGAGCTGCCGCAGAACTCGGTGGCGATGACGGGCGATTTGGCGTCGTCGTAATCGACCTTGAGGTCGGTCACGTAATGGCTGTGCACGTCGCCGCCCAGCACCACGACGTTCGGCAACTTGCGTTCGGCCACCGTGCCGAGCAGGCGCTTGCGGGCGGGCGCATAGCCGTCCCAGCCGTCGGTCCAGTAGCTGCCGCTCGGGCCGGCGGAAGGCGCGGGGTCAGACCACGCAAAGCGCGCCATCAGCGTCTGCTGTGCCAGCAGGTTCCACGGGCGCTTCCCTTCTTCTCCAGCGCGCCAGCCTTGCGCGAGCCAGCGTTCCTGCTCGGCGCCGAGCAGCGTGCGCTTGGGGTCGAGCAGCTCGGGGCAGTCTTTCAGCGCCACGGTGTTCGAGCCATGCCGGCCAGGCTTGGGGCAGACCTGCACGTCGCGGTACTGGCGGTCGTCGAGCGCATGGATGCGCGCGAGGGTGCCCCAGTCGTAGCGGTCGAACAAACGCATCTCGGTGCCACGCGGGCGCATGGCTTTCGGGAAGGGCATGTGCTCCCAGTAGGCCTGTGTTGCCGCGGCGCGGCGGTGGTTGAAGAAGGGGTCGGGCGTCTGCGGCGTGTCGGCGGCGTAGTCGTTCTCGACCTCGTGGTCGTCCCACACTGCCATCCACGGTGCGATGGCATGCGCGGCCTGCAGGGCCGGGTCGGTCTTGTACTGCGCATAACGCGCACGGTACTGGTCGAGCGAGCGCGCCATCGGGCCGTCGTGCAGACGAATCGCTGCAGGGGGCGAGGCATATTCGTAGATGTAGTCGCCGAGAAAGAGCACGAGGTCGAGCTCTTGCGTGGCCATGTGGCGCCACGCGGCGTAGTGCCCATGGTCCCAGCGCTGGCAGCTCGCGATGGTGAAGCGCAAGGCGCTCACCGCGGCATCGGGCGCCGGCGCAGTACGTGTGCGGCCCACGGCGCTTTGCTGGCCGAGCGCGGTGAAGCGATACCAGTACCAGCGGCCCGGCTGCAAGCCCACCGGCTCGGCGTGCACGCTGTGGGCCCAGGCGGCTTCGGCCACGTCGAGGCCGCTGGTGGCAATGTTCTTGAAGGCCTCGTCGTGCGCGAGCTCCCAACGCACGTCGACACGTTCGGGCAGCTCGTTGCCGGTGAGCCGCGTCCACAGCACCAGGCGGTCGGCGCGCGGGTGGCCCGAGGCGATGCCGAGTGCGAAGCGGGGCGTGTCCGCTGCCATCGCGTGGCGGACGAACCAGGGAGCCAGCGCAGCGCCAGCGGTGAGTGTGAGGACGTGGCGGCGGGTGGTCGTGTTCATGGCCGCCGGGTTTAACACAAGTCGGTGACGGGCTCCCGCCGGCCCCGCCCGCGCGGCGTCAGCGAGACGAGGTCAACACCGGCTGCGCACAGCTGCCGGCAATGCCTTCCACCACGAAGGGCAGCGTGCTCCAGGTGTTCTGCGCGCACGTGGCACCGGGTTTGCAGCCACAGGTCTTGGCCTTCACCATCTGGTCGAAGGCGCCGGCTTCGCGCGGCGCCAGCTTGGGCAGCTTGGCGCCGAAGACCAGTTGCATCGCTTCGGCGGGCGCCACCGCGTCGCGCGCCGGAAGGCGGCCGAGGACGGTGTTCACGTTCTGTGCATCGGCCCAGGCCGCCGCCGGCTTGGCGCCGGCGCGCAGGCGCGTCACGTAGGCCAGTGCAATCTCCATCGCGGCATAACCGCGTGCCGCCGAGATCGTGAACGGCTTGTTGAACGCCGCTGTGTAGGCCGGTGCCACGTCGTACCAGCGCGCCTTGTCGACCGACAGCACGGGGCACAAGGCCGCGTCGTACTTGTCGGACACGCGCGGTTCGAAGTCGATCCAGCAGACGCTGTTGGCCGTCACACGCAAGCCGGCTTCCGTGCGCAGCCGCGCAGCGATGCCATCGGCCACGTTGGCATTGAGCCGCGCGAACTGCACCGACCCATCGGCCGCATAGCGCTCGGCATTGCTCGACACGAAAAGCACGCTGGCGTTCTTGAGCAACACCGGCACGGACCCCACCACGCACCAGCCGCCGAGCACGATGTCGGCCTTGGCTTCGATGAGCGACTGCGCGGCAAGCGCGGCGCGGTGCGGGTTGCAGGCACTGTCCTTCACCTCCAGCGTGGGCACCGGGTAGCCGGGCCAGACCTTGAGCGCGAGCGTCATGCCGTTGCGGATGTCCTGCCCCTGCGCGGCATTCGGCCAGCTTTCGGGAACGATGGCGCCGATGCGGATCTCGGTCGCCACGGGCTTGGCCGGCTTGGGCGGTGCAGCCATCGCGGTGGACGCCATCAGAAAACCTGCACAGACCGACACGAGGGTCGCCAACATGGCTCTTCGAGACGGCGTGCGTTGCAGCGAGCTTCCCTCGGTGTGCGCTTCGTTGTAGTGCATTGTTTTTTTCCTGGGTGGACAGCGTCGGGCTTCGTGGGCCTGGGCTGGATGGAGTAACAAATGGTATGAGCGGCTCGCCGCGCCGCACAACGCCCAGGTTCGCGCCACTTTTCACGCTTGAGTCAAGTTCGACCCTTGCATCGCCGCTTCGGTGCTTGGCTATGATGAGCCGCTCCTCTCGCCGCGCCCTCCTCTTGCCTGCTCCCCCCGATACCCTCAACTCCGCCCAGATGGAAGCGGTGCACCACCTTGGTGGCCCGTGCCTCGTGTTGGCGGGCGCGGGCTCGGGCAAGACGCGCGTCATCACGCACAAGATCGCGCGCCTGCTCGAAGCCGGCTACGCGCCGGGGCAGATCGCCGCCATCACGTTCACCAACAAGGCCGCGCAGGAAATGCGCGAACGCGCCAAGGCGCTGATCGGCCCGCGCGCCGCGAAGAACCTGGTGGTGAGCACCTTCCACTCGCTGGGCGTGCGCATCTTGCGCGCCGAAGGCGAGCGCGTGGGCCTGAAAGAAAAGTTCAGCATCCTCGACAGCGACGACGTGCTGGGTGTCCTCAAAGACGCCGGCAGCAGCACCGACAACGCGCTCGCGCGCCGCTGGCAATGGGCCATCAGCTTGTGGAAGAACCAGGGCTTGAGCAGCGACCAGGTGCAGCCCGAGACCGACGACGAGCGCGTGGCCCAGCAGGTGATGAAGCGCTACGAAGAGCGCCTCACCGCCTATCAGGCCGTTGACTTCGACGACCTCATCGGCCTGCCGCACAAGCTGCTGCAGCGTGACGCCGAAGTGCGCGCCAAGTGGCAAGACACCCTGCGCTACCTGTTGGTCGACGAGTACCAGGACACCAACGCCATCCAGTACGAAATGCTCAAGCTGCTGGCCGGCGAGCGCGCCATGTTCACCGCGGTGGGCGACGATGACCAGAGCATCTACGGCTGGCGCGGCGCCACCATCGACAACCTGCGCCGCCTGCCTCAGGAGTACCCGAACCTGAAGGTGATTCCGCTGGAGCAGAACTACCGCTCCACCGGCCACATCCTTCGTGCCGCCAATGCGGTGATCGGCAACAACCCCAAGCTGTTCGAGAAGAAGCTGTGGAGCGACCTGGGCGACGGCGAGCCGGTGCTGGTGGTGGAGTGCGACAACGAAGAGCACGAGGCCGAACGCGCGGTAGCGCGTATTCAATCGCTGCGTGGCCAGGGCGGCGCGTTGCTGGAGTCAGGCGGCCCCGTCGACCCGGTGCAGTTCAAGGACTTCGCCGTGCTCTACCGCGCCAACCACCAGGCGCGCGTGTTCGAGAAGGCACTGCGCCGCGCCAACATTCCGTACAAGGTGTCGGGTGGCCAGAGCTTCTTTGACCGCGCCGAGATCAAGGACCTGTGCGCCTGGCTGCGCCTGCTGGTCAACAACGACGACGACCCCGCGTTCTTGCGCGCGGTGACCACGCCCAAGCGCGGCATCGGCCACCAGACCTTGGCCAGCCTGGGCGAGTTCTCGGGCAAATGGAAGACGAGCCTGTACGAAGCGCTGTTCGCCGAGAGCCTGGGAGCAGTGCTGAACGCACGCGCCGTCGGCTCGCTGCACGAGTTCGGCCGCTATGTGAACGACCTGGAATACCGAGCGCGCCACACCGTGGGCGCCGAAGACGCCAAGGTGCTGCTGCTCGGTTGGTTGAAAGACATCGACTACGAGAAGCACCTGCACGACGGCGAAGAAAGCGACAAGCTCGCCGCCAGCCGCTGGAGCAACGTGCTCGACTTCATCGACTGGATCGCCAAGCGCTGCGGTGGCGAGATCGAGAACGACGGTGGCATCAGCGTCGAGACCGAAAAGAAAAGCGTGCTCGACGTGGCACAGACCATCTCGGTGATCATCAGCCTGGCCGAGCGCGGCGACGAGCAAGACCAGGTGACGCTCTCGACGTTGCACGCCTCCAAAGGCCTGGAGTGGCCGCACGTGGTGTTGGCCGGCGTCAACGAAGGCCTGCTGCCGTTCAAGAGCGACGACGACGAGATGACGCCGCAGCGGCTCGAAGAAGAGCGCCGCCTGATGTACGTGGGCATCACCCGCGCGCGGCGTACGCTGGCAGTGAACGTGCTGCGCCGTCGCAAGAAGGGCCGCGACACGATCCAAGGCATTCCCAGCCGCTTCATTGGCGAGATGAAGCTGCACGAAGCCAAGGCCAAGGAAGATCCGCGCGAGAAGCTGAAGGCGCTGCGTGCCGCGGCGGCCAAGCGGGCCGAAGACGCGAAACAGGCCGAGCCGAGCAAGGGCTGAGCGCCGCCGCGCGCCGTGCCGTTGACAGCGCCCATTCGGCATGCCGAGAGCAATCGCTACCGCCCTCGCGGAAAAGTAACGAATCTGCAAAGCGCTTGGGCCTGTCGCCTCAGATACACCTACCCCGCGATGACTTGAGGCGCAGTACATTCCGGCGATCTGCGCAAGCACAACATCAAGGAAACCGTATGCGGCGTTCTGGCTTTCCGGCATGGCTCATCTGGGCCATGGCAGCGCTGGCAGGGGCTCCCGCTTGGGCACAGAGCCCTGCGTGGCCCAGCAAGCCGTTGAAGCTGGTCGTGCCCTTCCCGCAGGGGGGTACCAGCGACACGATGGGCCGGATGATTGCCGAGAAGCTGGCGTTGGCGCTCAAGCAACCTGTCGTTGTTGAAAATGTGTCGGGCGGCGGCGGGGCCACCGGCCTGCTGCAAGCGCTCAAGGAGCCGGCAGACGGCTACACACTGATGCAGACCGGCGTCGGGCAAAACGCGATTGCGCACGGCCTCAACCCCAACATCGGCTATGACTCGGTCAAGGACTTCACCCACCTCACCCAGGTTCATTCGGGCCCGAATGTGTTGGTGGTGAATCCCAACGTGCCTTTCAAGACCTTTGACGAGCTGGTCCGCTATGGCAAGGCCAACCCGGGCAAGCTCAGTTACGGCTACACCCATGCGGCGTCCGGGCATGTGGCCATGGAGCTGCTCAAGCAATCCGTCAGTGTTTGCGTCGCCAACATCAAGGGGAGCAGAGATTGCACGGGCCTGCTGGTGGTGGGCGTGCCCTACAAAGGCGGCGGGCCCTTGATGGCGGCCTTGCTTGAGGGGCAGGTTCCGATGGCGTTCGTGAACCAGGACACCGCCGCCCCCTTGGTCAAAGCGGGCAAGCTTCGGGCGCTGGCGGTGACCAGCCTGTCCCGCAATTCGCTCTTCCCAGACGTGCCTTCGATCAGTGAACAGAGCGTGCCCGGGTTCATGGCCTTGTCCTGGTCGGGCATCTCCGTTTCCAGCAAGACCCCCAAGCCGATTGCCGACCGCCTGGAAGCTGAGCTGGTCAAGATCATGACGTCGCCGGATGTCAAACAGCGCCTGGAATCCAAAGGGTTTGTCGTACCCGATCAAGGCTCGGCCGGCTACGCCTCATTCGTTGAGCGGGAGATGAGCCGCTGGTCGCGGGTGATCAAGATTGCCGGCCTCAAGCCGGAGTAAGCCTCGACGGCGCGGCTTCGGATCACGGTCAGGCGCATGAAACAGGCCGAGCCGAGCAAGGGTTGAACCTTGCGGCTACGCTAGCGTCTCCATCGAAGGAGACCCCATGACGACAGCCCGTGCCATCCGCCTCACCGAATTCGGCATGCCCGAGGTGATGAAGCTGCAGACCATCGAGCTGCCCGCACCCGCCGCTGGCGAGGTGCAACTGCGCCAGACCGCCATCGGCTTCAATTTCATCGACGTGTACCAGCGCGCCGGCAAGTACCCGCTGCCCTCGCCGACCGGCCTGGGCCATGAGGCCGCTGGTGTGGTCGAGGCCGTGGGCGACGGCGTGCGCGACCTGCGTATCGGCGACCGCGTGGTCTACATGAACGCCGGCGTGGGCGCCTATGCCAGCCACCGTAACGTGCCGGCCGAGCGCATGGCACGGCTGCCGGCAAGCGTGAGCGACGAAGACGCCGCAGCCGTGTTCTTCAAGGCGATGACGGCGCAGTTCCTCGTCAAGAAGACGCACCGCGTGCAGCCGGGCGACATCGTCGTCGTGCATGCGGCCGCCGGCGGCGTGGGCCAGATTCTCAGCCGCTGGTGCAAGGCGCTGGGCGCGACCGTGATCGGCACCGCCGGCTCGGCCGCCAAATGCGAAGCGGCTCGCGGCGCGGGCTGCGACGCGGCCATCGACTACTCGCAAGCCGACTGGGTGCAGCAGGTCATCGCCGCCACCGGCGGCCGCAAGGCGCGCGTGGTCTACGACTCGGTGGCCCAGCACACCTTCATGGGTTCGCTCGACTGCACGGCGCCCTTCGGCCTGGTGGTGCTCTATGGCGCGGCCTCCGGCCCGGTGCCGGCCTTCGAGCCCGAGCTGCTCAACAAGAAGGGCTGCCTGTTCCTCACGCGCCCGTCGGTCTTCCCGCACAACGCCGACGTGGCCACCTTCCGCCACAACGCGGCCGACGTGTTCGAGGCCATGGCCTCGGGCGCGGTGGTGGCGAGCATCGGCGCACGCTTCCCGCTCGAGCGGGCGGTCGACGCCCACCGCCTGGCCGAGTCGCGCAGCACGGCGGGTGCGATCGTCATGCGGCCCTGAAACGCCGCATCGTCGGTGCGCCGAAAGGTGTACCGTGCAGCCTCCTGGGTTGCAGGGAGAACGCGTTCGTGTCGGAGCAAGCCAAGGCCGCAAGGCCCCAGCCCGCCAATTACCTGTACGTGCGCCACACGCTGCCGGTGCGCGTGATGCATTGGGTCAACGTGGCCTCGCTGACCGTGCTGCTGATGAGCGGGCTGATGATCTTCAACGCCCACCCGTCGCTGGCCTGGGGAAAGTCGTCGTACACCGGCCGGCCCCCCGTGTTCGAGATCAGCGCGCTGCGCACGAGCAGCGGCCAGCTGATCGGCGTCACACGCATCTTCGGCTATCAGTTCGACACCACCGGCGTGCTGGGTGTGTCGGCCGGGCCGAACGGCCAGCCAGCCATCATCGCGTTCCCGCCGTGGATCACCATTCCCACGAGCTACTCGCTCGCCGCGGGCCGCCTGTGGCACTTGTTCTTCGCGTGGATCCTCATGTTCAACGGGTTGTTTTACCTGGCCTACGCGTTCACCAGCCGCCACCTGCAGCGCGACCTGCTGCCCACGCGCACCGACTGGCGCGGCATCGGCCAATCGATTCGCGACCACCTCCGCTTCAAGCACCCGCAAGGCGAAGCTGCGAGGCACTACAACGTGCTGCAGAAGCTCAGCTACCTGGTGGTGATCTTCGTGCTGCTGCCGCTGATCATCCTCACCGGCTGGGCTATGTCGCCTCGGTTGAATTCGCTGTGGCCGGGCTGGGTCGACGCGTTCGGTGGGCGGCAGTCGGCACGCACGGTGCACTTCGTCGTGGCCTGGCTGCTGGTGGCCTTCGTGGCGATCCATGTGTTCCAGGTGATCGTGAGCGGCTTCTGGAATCATCTGCGCTCGATGATCACCGGCCGCTACCGAATCACCGGAACGCAGAGAAAGGCTCGCCCATGACCCGCACGCACAACCGGCTCGGCGTGACACCCGAGGCCCTCGCCAAGCGGCGCTTCCTGACGCGCACGCTGGGCGGCACCGGCGCGCTGCTGCTCGCGGGCTGCGACAAGCTGAACCAGAGCCCGGCACTCAAGAAAGTCTTGTCGATCGGTGAGGCACTGAACAAGAACACGCACCACCTGATCAGCGGGCAGATGTCGATGGCCCAGGAGTTCTCGCCCGCCGACCTGTCGCCAAGCTTTCGCGGCAACGGCAACACCAACCCGGCGAGCGCCGATTACAAGGCGATGGCCGCGAACGGCTTTGCCGACTGGAAGCTGGTGATCGACGGCCTGGTGGAACAACCCGGCGCATGGTCGCTCGAGCAGTTGCGCGCCATGCCCAGCCGCACGCAGATCACCCGCCACGATTGCGTCGAAGGCTGGAGCGCCATCGGCCAATGGACCGGCGTGCCGCTTGCTCAACTGCTCGCAGTGGTTCGACCCCAACCCGAAGCGCGCTATGTGGTGTTCCACTGCGCCGATTCGTTCGGCAGCGCGCCGTACTACGAGAGCATCGACACGGACGATGCCTTTCACCCGCAGACGCTACTGGCCTACGCGCTGAACGACAAGACGCTGCCCGTCACCAACGGCGCACCGTTGCGCCTGCGGGTGGAGCGGCAGCTCGGCTACAAACACGCCAAGTACGTGATGCGGCTGGAGCTGGTCGCCGACTTCTCTCGCATCGGCGGCGGCCACGGCGGCTACTGGGAAGACCAGGGGTACCAGTGGTATGCCGGCATCTGAGACGGTGTTTCCCGCAGGCGTGATACGCCCCGCGGCCCTTCCCTGGCTCACCGCTGGCAGTGCTGCGCTGTGCATTGTCGCGTCGCTCGGCCTGCTCGCGCCATGGCTCGCCTTCGTGTTCAAGCCGCTGACCACGCTGCTGGTCATCGCGTACGCATGGCCGCGCGGGCACGGCATACCGAGGCAGCGCCGGCTCATCTTGCTCGGGCTGGCGCTGTCGCTTGCGGGCGATGTGTTCCTGCTGTGGCCGAAGGAAGGTTTTCTGCCGGGGCTCGTGTCCTTCCTGCTGGCGCATCTGGCCTACATCGTGGCGTTCTGCGTGCCAGTGCGCTTCGCGGCGAAGCCTTTGACCTTCATCGCCTACGCCGCGCTTGCGGCCCTCATCCTCAGCCAGTTGTGGGAGGGTGTGCCGGTCGCCCTGCGTGCGCCCGTGCTGGCCTATGTGGTGTGCCTCGCCGCCATGGCGGCACAAGCGGCCACGTGGTGGCGCAGCGCGATGAACAACCCGCACGCGCGTTGGGCGGCCATCGGCGGGCTGCTGTTCATGGCCTCCGACAGCCTGCTTGCGTTCAACAAGTTCGCCGCACCGCTGCCCTGGTCGGCACTGTGGATCCTCGCGACCTACTGGCTGGCGCAGTGGTGCATCGCAAGTTCTCTGAGCCGCGCACCATGAACCGTCGCCATCTGCTGGCCCTGCTCGCAACGCCCGCAAAGCGAGTTCGCGCCGCGTCGACACCGCCTCCGATCGACCGCATGCCGGCGTTCTGGCGGGCCTACGACAAGAGCCGCAACGCACCGCTCGGCCTGCGCGCAGTCACGTTGCTCGATGAGTTCTTCGCTGCCGAAGAAGCCTTGCTGCGGCGTGCCGGCATGCGCGTGCCGCAGCCACGGCGACTGGCTGAGTGGCTCACAGTCTTCGACCCCATGGCCGAGGCGGTGCGCACGGTACACGGCCGCCTGGTCGCCGACTACGGCGCCAACCTGGGCCGGTTCATCGACACCTTCAGAGACTTCGACGCGAGTGCCTCGCCGGTCTACCTGATGCCTTCGCTGTTCCACTTCGACGCACACCTGGAGCCAGACGGCCACAGCCTGCCGCTGTTCTTCGGCCCTGACGGCATCGTGAAATTCCACGGTGCCGACGCCGACCTCAGCGTGCTGATGGCGCATGAAATCTTTCATTGCTACCAAGGCCAGCGCAACCCCGGCCTGTCTCTGGACCCCGCGCCACCGCTCTATGTCGGCGTGTGGATCGAAGGCACCGCCACCTACGCCAGCGAGCAACTCAACCCCGGTGCGTCACTGAAACACGTTCTGCTGGACGACACGGCCTTGTGGCGTGATGGTCCGTCCACCGCGTCACGTGTGGCGGGCGAGTTGCTGGCGCGCATCGACTCCACGGCCGACGCCGACACGGCCGCCTTCCTGGGCGCCAGTTATCGCGGCGGCTGGCCCGCGCGTGCGGGCTACTACCTCGGCCTGCTGGCCGCACGCCGCATCGGGCGGACCCTGAGCCTGAGCGAGATGGCGGCGCTGCCCGCTACCGAGGTGCGTGAGCGGCTCATGGCAGCGCTCACCGACATCCAGCGTCGGGGCCCCGCTGCAGCCTGATCCTTCATTCACGAGAAAGGCGTGATCTACCCTGGAACCTGATCGAGCGCGACTTCAACCACTGGGGTTGGGGCTACGTGCAGCTGGCCCAGTACGGCTGCGAGTTCAAGATGGGCCCGGTGGATAGCAGGGGCGCCGCCGCGCATCAGAGGCCGACGAGGGCATGCAGCGCGGGGTTGTCGATGTCGCGTGCGAGCACACGCGCTGCCGCGGCACTCTGTGCATGGGTGTCGCCGCCCAAGCCCGCGCGGTGAAGGTGCGAACGCACACTGAACTCGCGCATGCCGTTGCGTGCGGCCAGCGTCTGCATGTCGTCGATCCACACCGGAGCTTGCGGCATGGCCTGCGCCACAGCGAGGCCACACAAGGCGTCCAGCGCGTAGCCCTTGCCCCACAGGTAGGCATCGGGCAGGCGCACGCAGCGCACGACCGCGTCGACCAGGATCTCGACCGCTCGCTCGGGCTCACCCCGCGCGATGGCGACGCGACCCAGGCCACGGGCCGAGATGCCCTCCCAACACGGGTCACCGAGCTGGCAGCCGAGGGCAAAGGCATGCTCGAAGCGATCGGCCGCCGTGGCCACATCGCCGCGCATCAGGTCGACCTCGGCACGCAACGATTGCGGCCATGGCACAAAGGCCGTCCAGCCCTGCTGCGCCAAGGCCACCGAACGGTCGAGCGCTTCGGTGGCAGCAGGAAGGTCGCCGTGCAGCAGCAGCGCACGGCCGAGCATGGACTGCGCGTATGCAGCCTGCTTGAAATCGCCGACCCCGTCGGCAAAGGCCTCGGCGTCGCGCAGCATCGCAATCGACGCGCCGTAGTGTGCGGTGTCGCTGAGCGCCGAGCCGCACACGATGGCGATGCGCGCCTGCTCGGCCCGGTCTCCACCGGCCAGCGGCGTGGCGCGGCGCAGCCACGAGAGCGCACGCTCGTAGCGCCCGCGCAAGAACTCCACGTAGCCCAGCTCGCGGCACGCTGCTGCCGCCAACGAGGGCGAGGCCTCCTGCCCCACCGCGAGCGCTTCGTGCAGCGCGGTGGCGCCTTCCTCATCGCGCCCACGCGCAGCGTGCACCAGGGCGCCGCCCAACGCCACGCGCGCACGCGCACGCAGCGCCGGGTCGCCGGTGGCATCGGCCTCGACGATCGCGCGCCGCAGGCATTGCAACCCCGCTTCGAGCGCACCGGCGCCGATGGCGGCCTCGCCGGCGTCGATCTGGGCGATGGCCGCAGCGCGGCCGGTCGCCGGCCTGGCCGTCGGGCTGGCGGTGACGGTGCGAACCGCGGCATCGAGCGTCGCGCCGGGCAGCACGCCGAGTTCGCGCTGGAAGAGTTCGCGGCATGCAGCGGCCTGGCGTGCCGCGCCGATGCCGTCGCCCGCTGCGGCCAGGCTGCGCACCAGCAAGGCCTGGAAGTTCTCGTCCAGCGGGTTGCGACGCACGAGGCGGCCCGACAGATCGGCTGCTTCGCCCGCGACGCCGGACGCGAGGCGTGCCAGCGCGGCCTCGCGCAACACGCCTTCGGCGGCGGCCTGGAGGTGGCGGCGTTCTGTGGCGAGCCACACCTCGAACGACGGGCTGCTCGAGAAGTTCATGCCCTCCAGCAACTCATGGTCGAGACCCGGCACGTGCAAGGCCTCGGCCCAGGTGCCCCGTGTGACGACGTCGACATCGACGTACGCGGTCGGCGCGAGCTCGAGCGACAGCAGCTCGCCGCGCAAGCCGGCGTGGGCGAGCAGGCGCCGCAGTTCGCTCAGGTTCCAGCGCAGCGCGGCGAGCGGGTCTTCGGCGTCTTCGAACAGCAGGTCGGCAAGGTGTTTGCGGCTGGCCAGCGCCTCGCTGCGCGCCAGGTAGGCGAGCAGGCCCCAGACCTTGTGGCCGCGGGGTGCAGGCATGGCGCAGCCGTCGCATTCGACACGCGGCGCGCCGAGAAGATGGATGACAAGGCCCATGAGGCGAGAGTCTCTCAGAGCCTGGGAGTTTTTCGGGCGTGCCCGAGCGGCGCGTCAAAAGGCGCCGGATCTAGGCGCAAAGCACAGCCATAGCTCGGGCTATGGCGAGCATTTGCAACGACGAGCCGGCGTCTTTGGGCGTGATGAGCGGGCATGAGCGAAAGACTCTCAGGCTCCCAGGCCTTGAGCAAACGCGCGTCAGGCCTCGGCGGTCGTCGGGTCGATGATCGTCGTGACACGCGCCACGCTGGTCGCGGGGAACCCGCCCAGCCGGGCGTGCTCGCGCACCAGCGCTTCGTTCTGCGCGTTGTAGATGCAGTACATCTTGTCGCCGGTCACATAGCTCTGGACCCACTGGACGTCGGTGCCCAGGGCCTGCAGCACGCTGCAGGATTTCTGGGACACGGCCTGCAGCTCGGCAGGTTTCAGCGCGCCCAGCCCGGGGATGGGTCGTTCGATCACAAATTTCGGCATGTCGGTTCTCCGTTGAAACAAAGGTGAACTGCAAGGCTAAGCAGCGACCGTGTGAGCTGGCGTGTGACGGTTTTTTTGCGGCGAGGAGTCGACCACACGCACCCGCTGGCGGGTCTTGTCAGCGAGGCCCATGGCTTCGGCATCGAACGAGCTCAGCTCCGACCGGTCGACCCCGAGGTCGCGGCAGGTGCCTGGGTCCAGCAACCGCAGTTCATTTCGTTGCTGTTGCCGTCGACGCAGATCGGCGAAAGCTTGCAACGCACACAGCGCGACAAGTCTGATGACGAATGAGGGCATGAGGGTCTCCTGAACTGAAAGGAGACCCGACGCTACGCACCGGCTGTGTGAGCCAGCGTGTGAAGCTCACCGTCGCGGTGAGCCAGTGAACCGGAGACGCCCCGCGCGACGGCGGGGCGCCGCGGCTACATCCCCTTGAACAGACCCGTGAAGCTGCGGCTGACCTCGAGCTTTTCGTTGTGGCCTTTCACGCTGACGAGCTGGCGGCCGCGCATGTCGCGGCTCACGCCAGCGATGGCCTTCGTGTTGATGAGCGTGGAGCGGTGGATCTGCCAGAAGGTCTCGGGGTCGAGCTCGTCGATCAATTCCTTGATGGGCTTGCGGATCAGCGCCTCGAGCGTGGCGGTCTGCACCCGCGTGTACTTCTCGTCGGAGATGAAGAACAGCACGTCGTCGACCGGGATCATCTGGATGCTCTGGCCGACGGTGGCCTGGATCCACTTCAGGCGTTGCGGCGCGCCGCCCGGGTTCATCTGGCTCGCGAGCTTGTGCAACAGCTGCTGCATGTCGGCCCCAGCCGAGGGCGGCGGCTCGTGCGTGGCCTCGCGCTGCGAGAGGCGCTTGCGGATGCGTTCGACGGTGAGCTGCAGGCGCTCGCGCTCGGCGGGCTTCAGCACGTAGTCGACCACGCCCTGCTCGAAGGCTTCGACGGCGTACTGGTCGTAGGCGGTGATGAACACGATCTCGCAGCCGGGCCAGGCGTCCTGCTCGTCGTCCGCTTGTTCATCGGGCTGCTCGTCGGGCAGCACGGCGATTTGCCGCGCGGCTTCGACACCCGTCATGCCCGGCATGCGGATGTCGAGGAAGACGATGTCGGGCTTGTGCTGGCGCGTCAGTTCCACCGCTTCGATGCCGTTCTTGGCCTCGGCCACGATCTCGAGCTCGGGCCACACTTCGCCGAGGCGCGCTCGCAGTTGCTCGCGCATCAAACGTTCGTCGTCAGCAATGACAGCTCTCAGCTTCATGCAGTGTCTCCAGAGTGCGAGGCATAGGGCACGGTGATGGTCACCGCCGTGCCGCCCCCCGGATTCTCCGCCACCGTCAGGCTGGCCTTGTTGCCATACAGCAGCTGCAGCCGCTCGCGGATGTTGGCCAGGCCGATGCCGGTGCCGGCCGTGGCGGCCTTGCCGAAGCCCAGGCCGGTGTCGGCCACCTTCACGGCGAGCTTGCCATGGACGATCTCTGCGCTCACGGTCAGCTCGCCACCTTCGGGCTTGGGCTCCAGGCCGTGCTTGATGGCGTTCTCGACCAGGCTCTGCAGCATCATCGGCGGGAACTCGGCCGACAGCAGACCTTCGTTGACGCGTATGTCGGTGACAAGCCGGTCTTCCATGCGCACCTTCAGGATCTCGAGGTAAGGCCGGATCATCGCCAGCTCGCGGCCGAGGTCGCGGCTGCCTTGTGCATTGGCCTCACGCATGGTCGGCATGCTGGCGCGCAGCAGAGCGATCAGGTTCTTCTGCATCTTGCTGGCGCGCGGCGGATCGGTCTCGATCAGGTGGTCGATGCTGGCCAGCGTGTTGAACAGGAAGTGCGGCTCCACCTGCGCCTGCATCGCGGCCATGCGGGCCTCGACCACCTGGCGCTTGAGCGCTTCGGACTCGGCCATCTCGGTGGCGACCACCGCTTGCGCTTCGGCCTTGAAGCGGCCGGCCGCCATGATCTTGGTGATGCCCGAGATGACGATCAGCAGGAAAGCGAACGGCGGCATGTGATCGCCGAGGCGGAAGGCCTTGATGCGGATCTCTTTCATGCCGGAGGTTTCGGCCTCGGCTGCCGCCTCTGCCGCGTCGCGCTCTGCCTCTTTCGCGTCCTCGATGGCTTCCTTGATCGCGGACTTGGCTTCTTCGATGGCGGCGCGCACATCGGCGTTGCTGGCGTTGTCCGGCAGGTCGACCTTCATGCCGGGCAGTTCCACGTGCAGGCCGCCGGGCACGCTGGCCGCCGACGCTGCCGGCGCGGGTGCAGGTGCACTCGCCGCCCCCACCGGGCCGATGCGAATGCCGTGCTCGTCGACGGTGACAGCGTATTGCTTGCCGTTGATGTCAAACAGCGACTTCTCGCTGCCGGGCTCGACGGGCGCTTTGGGCGTTACCGGCGCCACCGGCGCCTTCGGGGGCATGGGGGGCTTGGGAGGAACGACCGGGCGCGGCTTGTAGATGACCGTGTCTTCACCCCAGCGGATGTTGAAGGGCGGCAGGTCGGACGCGACGCCGGCGACGATCAACGTCAGCACCGACAAGAGGAAAAAGCGCTTCCAGCTGATGCTGTCGAGCCAGCGCGCGTAGGCGCTGAAGCCGCGGACGAACGCGCTCACGAAGCCGGAGCTTGAAGAAGGTGTGGAGGGGGCAGAGGAAACCATGCACCCACTGTAAGCCGCCCCCTGGCGACCCCGCCACGGGGAAGCGACAGGCCGAACGATCTGTCGGACAGGCTGCAGGCCGGGCCGACGGGCGTCAGAGGAAGCCGAGCTTGCGGTTCGTGCCGAAATTCACGAGGTTCGGCAGCACCGTGTTGAGTTGCCCGTCCGTGGCGCCGAACCAGCCCAGCAGCGTGGCGGCGTACTGGTCGACCGAGGTGGTCGGGATCCAGCGGCCTTGCAGCTCCCAGCTGTCGACGCCGACGTCGTTCGGCCCGCCCAGTGCCAGCTCGGGGAAAGTACCGTAGCTCGCGCCACCCTTGACCGCGCCACCCACCACCAGGTGGGTGTTGCCCCAGGCGTGGTCGGTGCCGGTGCTGTTGTTCGGCGTGAAGGTGCGGCCGAAGTCGCTCTGCGTGAACGCAGTGACGGCGTCGCCCATGCCGAGCGCCTTCATCGCCGAGTAGAAGGCGCCAAGCGCATCGCCCAGCTCCTTCAGCAGGTTGGCGTGGTTGCCGGTGGTGGGGGCACCGCCGGCCACTTGGTTGCCGTGGGTGTCGAAGCCATCCATGCTGGCGAAGAACATCTGCTTGTTGCCGCCGACGGTGCTGTTGGCAGCGATGAGTTTGGCGATCTGGTACAGCTGGCTCGCGAGGTCGGTGGTGAGTTCGGTGTCGGCGATCAGCGGCTTGAAGGCAGCGTCGATGGCGGCCAAGGCGCCAGCGCCACCCGGCTCGATCGCGACCAGCCCGCCCAGGCGCTCGGACACGCTGAACGCATTGCGCTGGGCGGTGGCATAGGCCTCGGTGAGGTCGGTCTCCTGGCCGCTGGCATAGAGCGCGTTGAGCGCGTTCTTGCGCAGCACGTTGGGCGCGTACTTTTGGGCCTCAGTCTCGAGAACGTACGCGCCGAAGGTCTCACCCGGCGTGTCGGGCAGCACCAGCGGCGAGATGGTGTCGGTGAGGCCGAAGCGGGTGCTGCCGGCCACCGAGATCACCGGGTTCTGGGTCTGCAACGCGGCCGAGGCGCGGCCACCCCAGCCGCTGCGCGTGAGTGCGCTGGTGCTGCCGGTTTCCCACTCGATCTGCTGGTCGGAATGCGAGAACAGGTTGGCCGGGAGCTGCGTGGAGGTGCCCGGCTCGGCGCGGAACTGCGCCTTCGTCATCGGCTTGTAGAGCGTGCCCAGGTTGAACACCGGCGCGAGCTTGCCTTCGGCCCACACCGGCGCCAGGCCTTGCAAGGCGGGGTGCATGCCGTAGGTAATGCCCGACATCGGCAACAGGCCTGCGCTCGGCAGCGCGAGGCTCTTGCGCACCGTGGCGTACTGGTTGTAGCGCGCGCTGTCGGTCGGCACGATGGTGTTGAGGCCGTCGTTGCCACCGTACAGAAAGATGCAGACCAGGGCCTTGTAGTCAGCGGCGTAGGCGCGCTTGGTGCCGAGCACCAGGTTGGCGGCGGTACCGAGGCCCAAGGCACCCGCCAGGCCGGCGCTGCTGCGCATCAGCCAGCGGCGGCGGTCCATCGAAAGCGCAGCAGTCGCGGAGGAGGTTTTCTTGTTCATGGTCATGTCCTCAGCGCTGCACTTGGTAGTGCGGGGAGCCATAGATCAGGTACGCCGCGGCCTTCACGCGATTGACCTTCCAGTTGGCCGCGTCGGTCGACGACGTCCACCACGACACGGCCTTGACGACCTCGGTGCGTGCCGCAGTCGGCAGCGTGTTGCCCAGGGCCAGCATCGAGATGCGGTCGACCAGCACGTTGGCATCGGCCGCGTCGGTGGTGAAGGCCGTCAGGTTGACGAGCGTGCCGGTCGGGCTGGGCACGCTGCTGTCGGTCGCCGGTGTTCCACCCCAGTCGAGCAGGTAGGTGAGGAAGTTGAGCCGCGCGAGCGCCGTGTTGGCGTTGTGGATGCCGAAGGTCGGCCCCACCAGCGTGGTGCCGGCGACCGGGTAATCGGGCGGGTAGAAGTTGAAGACCGACGGTGGGCGGAACACATGCTCGCGCATCGTTTCGCCCCACCACCAGCTGAGTGCATCACCATCGGTCGCGCCGTTGAGGCCGCGCAGCACGCCGGTGAACATCTGCACCGGCTCGCGCAGCTTGCCGCCGGTGCGGGTGACGCTGTCGCCACGGGCTTCGGCATCGAGCAGCACCGCGGCCACAGTTGCCGCGAGGTCACCACGCTGGCCGGTGCCGAAGCTCTGGTACTTGCCCGACGTGAAGGCCGCCGCCACGCGACCCACGTAGGCCGCTGACGGGTTGCTGCTCACTAGGTGCTGGATCAGCTGCTTGCCGATGAAGGGAGCGGTGTTCGGGTGAGTGATCACGCTGTCGAGCACCGTCTCGAGCGCCTGCGGTGCGGTCTGCCCGGCGGCCACGGTGTAGCCGTTGAGCAATGGGCGCACGGTGGTGTCGTGGTACTTGGCCACGGGGACCATGTCACCGTCGTTCGCTCCGCCGTAGTAGCGGCAGTTGGCGCCGGTCGGGTAGCAGCCGTACGAGGTGGCGCCGCCGGCGGGGTAGGTCCAGCCGGTCAGCGCATAGGCATAGGAGCGCACCGTCTCGTTGGTGTAGGTGGGCATGCATGCGCCGCCCTTCAGCGTGCCGTTGGTGTTGAGCTCGCAGGTGCCGATGGAGAAGAGCTGCAGCAGCTCACGCGCGAAGTTCTCGTTCGGTGCGTCCTTGTCGTTGTTGGCGTTGTTCAGGAAGTCGCCCATCACCGGCGACTGGATCACCTTCTTCAGCACCTGGCGGTAGTTGCCGAGAGATTCGCGCAGCAACACGTTGTAGTAATTTCGGAAGCCATAGTTGCCGCTGACGTCAAGGTTGTTGATCACCACGATCTGCTGCAGCGCGAAGGCCACGCGCTGGCGCAACTGGTCGGGCTGGTTGACGGCGTTGCGATAGAAGTCCCAGAGCAGCGGCTCGGTGGAGTAGTAATCGCGCCAGCAGTCGTCGCCCTTGCCGGTGCAGAAGTCGCCGCTGCCGGTGAACTGGTGGATCTCACCACCCTTGCCGCTGGTGTAGCTGGAAGTCTTCAGCACCATCTGATCGGCCACCCACGTGCTGGCTCCTTTGCTTCTGATGCTGGTGACCAGCGCTTCGGTCGGGCCGAAACTGGCCTGGTCGGCCAGACGCACGGCGTCGCGCTGCGACATGGATGCTGGTGCTGGTGCTGGTGCCGGAGCGGGGGCTGGCGCGGGTGCTGGAGATGGCGCAGGGGCCGGGGCCGGTGCGGGGGCAGGTGCCGGCGCTGGTGCCGGAGATGGCGCTGGCGACGGGGCTGGTGCAGGCGCCGGAGATGGTGCCGGCGCAGGCGCAGGAGCCGGTGAAGGCGTGTCCGACACCGGAGGGGGCACCGGTGCGCCGGTGCTTTCACCACCTGCCCCGCCACAGGCGCTCAGCACGGCAGTGAACAGACCCACGATCGCGGCCTTCTGCCAACGAGAGTTCAGCGGGTGTTGCGCGGCGTGGCGCGCGGAAGAGTGGCTGGCAACCGGCATGGGGCGTCCCTGTTTGCTTGCAAGAGTGGCAATTTGCGTCGCGGGCGCGCCGTCACCGACCTCCCATCGACGGGTTTCGTCGGTGTCTTTGCCAAACACCTGCGCGAAACGCAGCCGAGCTCATTGCAGCAGGATGGGTGCCTGTTGCTGTTACCGGATGTTCAACGCTTTCAGTGCGGCGCGGGCACCGGCCGCATGCGCGACAGCACATGCGCCGCCATGCCGCTGGCCAGCTCCTGCTCGCCGATGAAAACGGTGCCGATCTGCTCCTGCGCGAGCAGCGCGGCCTCGTCATCGCTGTGGCTGCGCACCACCACCTCGATGGCGGGGTTCAGCGTGCGCGCGGTCTCCACCATCTTGCGCACGCTGAAGGTGTCGGGTGTGGCGATCACCAGCATGCCGGCCTGCGCGATGTGGGCCTGGATCAGCACCGCCGGGTCGGCCGCGTCGCCGCTCACCGCTGGCGTGTTGCGCGCACGCAGTTGCTCGACGAGCTCGCGGTTCTGCTCGGCCACCACATACGGAATGCGCTTCTCGTCGAGCGCTTGCGCGATGCGCCGGCCCACGCGGCCGTAGCCCACCAGCACGACCTGCCCGCTCAGGTAAGACGGGTGCACCGAGGTCGGCAACTCGGCCAACGGGTCGTCGCGCTGCTCGAGCTTGCGCGCCAGCGGTGACTTCGCACGCAGCCATGCCTGCACCGGCTCGATGGCGGTGAACAGCAGCGAGTTGAGTGCGATCGAGATCAGCGCGCCTGCGAGGATCAGGCTCTGCCCTGCCGGCGACAACAAGCCCAGTGCCACACCCAGCCCGGCGAGGATGAACGAGAACTCGCCGATCTGCGCCAGGCTCGCGCCCACCGTGAGCGCACTGTTGATCGGGTACTTGAAGGCCAGCACCAGCGCGATGGCCGCGAGCGTCTTGCCAACCATGATGATGGCCACCACCACCAGCACCTTGAGCGGTTCGTCGATCAGCACGCGCGGATCGAACAGCATGCCCACCGACACGAAGAACAGCACCGAAAATGCGTCGCGCAGCGGCAGCGACTCATCCGCCGCACGGTGGCTGAACTCCGACTCGCGCATCATCATCCCGGCGAAGAAAGCCCCGAGCGCGAACGACACGTCGAACAGCTTGGCCGAGCCGTAGGCCACGCCCACTGCAGCTGCCACCACGCACAGCGTGAACAGCTCGCGCGAACCGGTCTTCGCCACCAGCCACAGCAGCTTGGGGAACAAGCGCTTGCCGACGATCAGCATCAGCGCGATGAAGGTGCCGACCTTCGCGAAGGTGATGCCCAGTGTGGCCCACAGCCCGTGCTCCGACGGCGCGGCATTCGTGTTCCCGCCCAGCAGCCCTGCCAGCGGCGGCAGCAGCACCAGCACGAGCACCATCACCAGGTCTTCGACCACCAGCCAGCCGACGGCGATGCGCCCGTTCAGCGATTCGAGCACCCCTCGCGCCTCCAGCGCCTTCAACAGCACCACCGTGCTCGCCACCGACAGCGACAGCCCGAACACCAGCGAGGCACCCAGATTCCAGCCCCAGACCGCCGCCACACCCATGCCCATCGCGGTGGCCGCGGCGATCTGGATGATGGCGCCCGGGACCGCGATGCGCCGCACCGCCATCAGGTCGGCGAGCGAGAAATGCAGGCCCACCCCCAGCATCAGCAGCATCACGCCGATCTCGGCCAGCTGACCCGCCAGGTCCACATCGGCCACGAACCCCGGCGTCGCCGGCCCGATCACGATGCCGGCCAACAGGTAGCCCACCAGCGGCGGTACCTTGATGCGGGCTGCAAGAAAACCCAGTATCAGCGCCAGGCCCAGGCCGGCTGCAATGGTGGAGATGAGGCTGACGTTATGGGGCATGCAAGGGCGAGGCTCAGGGTGGGCGCGGAGCCCCGGTTATAGACGAATGCCCGAGTGCCGCAGCAGGCCAAGACCAGACACCTCCTACAAGCGGAGGCGTTCAACACTGATCGCGCGGGGCGGCTCGGGCTGGTTCAATGGTTCTCACGTTGTAGGGCAAATCACCGCCCCGCTTGATTTCCTCACCAAAAAGGGGCGCGCCATGAGCCAGCAAGACACCACCGCATCCCGCGAAAAGCTGTGGGACCTGATCCAGGACACCAAGTTCGCGATGTTCACGACCCGCCACAGCAACGGCCACCTGCATTCGCGGCCGATGACCACGCAGAACAAGAAGGTCGACGAAGACAGCAGCCTGTGGTTCTTCATGTCCCGCTCCGGTGACCCGGTCGAAGACATCGCCGCCGAGCCGAACGTGAATGTGGCCTATGCCAACCCGGACAAAGACAGTTACGTGTCTGTCTCGGGCACCGCCCGCGTGGTCGAGAACCCGGCGAAGAAGGAGCAGCTGTGGAGCAAGCTCAACGAAGCCTGGTTCCAGGGCGGCGTGACCGACCCGGATCTCGCCTTGGTGCAAGTGCAGATCACCCACGCCGGCTATTGGGACGTGAAATCCAACAAGCTGGTGCAGCTCTTTGCGATGGCCAAGGCCGCCGTGACCGGACGCTCGCCGCGAGACATCGGCGAACACGGCGAAGTCCGCATGCGCTGAGCCCCGACTCTCCACTTGATGAAAGACATGGACATGCACACGCTCAAGACCTACATCGTCGAAGACAGCGCGGTCATCCGCGAAAGCCTGATCGAGCTCTTGGAAGAGTCGGTGCCTGTGCAGGTCGTCGGCACGGCGGAAGACGAACTCACCGCCTTGCGCTGGATCGACAAGGACAGCGGCCACTGCGACCTGGTCATCGTCGACATCTACCTCAAGGGCGGCTCCGGCCTCGGCGTGCTGAAGGCTGGGGCCGGCGTCTACAACCGGCCTGCGAAATGGGTGGTGTTCAGCAACCATGCCACGCAGGAGATGCGTGAACGCTGCCTGGAACTGGGTGCTGACTGTGTGTTCGACAAGTCGAACGAGATCGATGAACTGCTGATGTATTGCAACCGGCTCGCCGAGGCCGACGTGGTGAACTGAAGCGCCGCGTTTCCCCATGAAAAAAGCCGGCTGACGCCGGCTTTTTTTGCACCCCCGCAGTGCGAGCGTTCAGGACGCGCGCTTGGCGGTGATGACGACGGCTTCGAGCTGGATCACCGGTGCCTTGGCGACTTGCTCGGTGGACTGCGCAGCCGGCGTGGCGAACAGCGCCGTCGCGATGGCCACATGGCCGGCGATCAGGGTGGCGAAGGTCAAAACGGGGGCGATGAAACGTTCGATCATGATGGGCTCCTGCGGGGTGGTGTGTTGCGATGAATGAACTTTAGGCAGCACACCCGGCCGCGCCCAGCGGCTTGCGACAGACTGCAAAAAGTGCAGGACGAAACGCCGTCAGCGCGGACGGCCGCACACCAAGCCTTCCAGTGTGCGCACCATCACCGATCAACGAGCTGGCACAACAATTCCTTTTGCCCCAAGGTGGCCGCGCCCGCGGCCCCCCGCCACCCTGATCAGGATTCCGACATGACACCCATCTTTCACATGCTCGCCGGCGCACCCCGGCCGGTTGCGCCTTACAGCCACGCCGTCGAAGCCGGCAACTTCGTGTTCGTCACCGGCCAGCTCGCCACCGACCCCGACGACGACAGCTTGCCAGTGCCCGGTGGCATCGAAGCGCAGACGCACAAGGTGATGGACAACCTGCAGCGCGTGCTGAGCGGCATCGGCCTCGGTTTCGAGCACGCCGTGATGATCCGCATCTACCTGATGGATTTCGAGCGTGACTACGCCAAGATGAATGCGATCTACTCGACCTACTTCGCCGACGAAAAGCGGCCCGCGCGCACCACGGTGGGGGTGACGGGCCTGGCGCGAGGCGGCATCATCGAGCATGGTTGCCGTGAAGCCGTGATGGCCAGGCACCGGTGCTTCATGGGCGTCGGTATTTTCGACGACTGCTTTTCCACAGCCACCCTGACACAATGAATCGGCACTCAGGCCGAACCCCGTTCATGGCGACGGGTGGGAACCTGAAGCGCAGCTTGCAAAGGACGTGCAATGGACTGGATCGAGTTGCTTCAACGATTCGCCCCCGATTCTCTGCAGGGCATCGGGTCGATCATCGTGCTGGTGAGCAGCTGGGTCGCCCAACGCAGGCTGAGCAGAAAGCTCTGGGACTGGGACGGCCACAAGGCCTATCTCGAGGATATCCGGTCCGCCATCAGCAGCCAATCGCGCGACCAGGCCATCGGTTTCTCGCTGTTCGCCCTCGGCTTCGTGATGAAACTCTTCTGGCCCGCCTGAGCGGCCCGAGTGGCCATTCCGCCGCGCGAGCAACAGCCTAGCGCTTCTTCACCACGCCCAGCTTGATGAGCAAGCGCACGTACTCCACCTGCGCGTGCAACACCTCCATCTCCCGCTTCAGCTCCAGCCATTGATTGACCTTGGCCTCGATGGCTGCGTTGGACTGCGGTTCGCGTGGGGTGGGGGGCGTGTTCATGGCTCCATGGTGTCGGCGCATGAGCCACGAATCAACCCCGCAACTTGGTGCGGTTGCTACCGGTGGTAATCGGCAGCCACCAAATGCAAACAACTTCAACAAAAACGGGGCGCCCGACTCACGCCGAACGCCCCGAACTGGAAGAGAAGCAAATCATCCCTTCACGCACACGACCTGCTTCAAGGTGTGCACCACGTCCACCAGATCGCGCTGCGCTTCCATCACCGCATCGATGTCCTTGTAGGCCGCGGGCGTCTCATCAATCACGTCCTTGTCCTTGCGGCACTCGACGCCTTCGGTCGCGGCGCGGTGGTCGGCCAGCGTGAAGCGGCGCTTGGCTTCGCCGCGGCTCATCACACGGCCTGCGCCATGCGAGCAGCTCTCGAAGCTGTCTGCGTTGCCCTTGCCGCGCACGATGTAGCTGCGCGCACCCATGCTGCCGGGGATGATGCCCAACTGCCCGGCGCGCGCACTCACCGCGCCCTTGCGGGTGACGTAGATGTCTTCGCCGAAGTGATGTTCCTTCTGCACATAGTTGTGGTGGCAGTTCACCGCCTCGATGTGGCTCTGGAAGTTCTTGCGGATCACCGTCTTCGCGGCTTCGATCACGCGCTTCATCATCACCTCGCGGTTGATGGCCGCGAACTTCTGCGCCCAGCCGACTGCGCGCACGTAGTCGCCGAAGTAGCGCGCGCCTTCCTCGAAGTACGCCAGGTCGCGGTCGGGCAGGTGCACGTTGTTGCGCATCGCGTCTTGCTTCGCCAGCTCGATGAACATCGTGCCGATGAAGTTGCCCACGCCGCGCGAGCCCGAGTGCAACATGAACCACACGGAGTCGGCCTCGTCGAGGCAGACTTCAATGAAGTGATTGCCGCTGCCCAGCGTGCCCAGGTGCTGGATGTGGTTGGTCTTGGCGATCTTCGGGTAGTCGCGGCACAGCTCGGTGAACTCAGGCTCGAGCTGGGCCCAGGCCGTGTTCACCGACCCAGGCGTCTTGCTCCACGCGCCCGGGTCACGTGCGCCCGGCGCGCGGCCGTGCGGCACCGCGCGCTCGATGGCCGAACGCAGCGGCCCGAGGTTGTCGGGCAGGTCTTCGGCCATCAGCGTGGTCTTGCAGGCCATCATGCCGCAGCCGATGTCCACGCCCACGGCCGCCGGGATGATGGCCTTGAGCGTGGGGATCACCGAGCCGATGGTCGCGCCGATGCCGAAGTGCACGTCAGGCATGGCCGCGATGTGCTTGAAGACGATGGGCAGGCGCGCCGCGTTGGTCAGCTGACGCTTGGCTTCGTCTTCGACGGGCACGCCGCGCGTCCACATCTTCACCGGCACGCCACCTGGGGTTTCTTCTTCGATGTAGTTGGTTTCCATGATGGTTCTCACATTTCAGTTTATTGGTGGACACGGCGGGAGTCGAACCCGCAACACTGCGACGACCCGGGAATTTCACCCAGGCCGAACCGGCGATTGGCAAACGCGCGCCAGTTGACACCCGTCATCGGAGCGGCAACCTGCATCCTCAACCGTACCCGCCGGCTCACTTTCCCGTCGCAGCCGGTGTTACCCGGTCTGCCGATCACTCAATCGTTTTTGGCAGCGGCGCTCCCTTCTGTGCCGAGCGTGCCCGTTGTTTCTTGTCGTTCATGAGCGGCAGCCCGTGAGGCCCCACCGGCTTACGCCGGCGGGGCCGCAGGTCACCGCAGCTTCACCAGACCGTTCAAGACCTGGTCCAAACCTCCGAAGACGGAGATCTTGTCGATGCGCTCAGCCACGCGTTCCAGCGTCTCGAGCTCCTTCATGCGCAAGGCAATGGGGTTGCCCTCCATCACCTTGGCGGTGTTGAGCAGCGAACGGGTCGCCGCCGTCTCTTCACGCCGACGGATCACATTGGCCTGGGCCGACTTCTCGGCCTCGACCACCTGGGCGAGGATGGTCTTCATCTCGCCCGGCAGCACGATGTCTTTCACGCCCACGCCGTCGAGCTCGATGCCATAGGCGGCGAGCTTGCTGCGCACGTGCGCGGTCACGACCTCGTCGATCACCGTCTTGTTCTCCAGCAGTTCGTCGAGCGAACGCGTGCCCACCGCGGCACGCAGGCCGAACTGCAGCTCGCGGTACAAATGTTCCGCGGGCTTGGCCAGTTGCGTGAAGGCCTTCAGCACATCCACATAGCGCCAGGTGGCCGAGAGGTTCAGCCGCAGGCCCACCTTGTCGCGCGTCAAGATGTCCTGGCCCGCCACTTCGACAGCCTGCAGACGCAGGTCCACGGCTTCGACTGCGACGTTGCGGTTGAACTTCCAGTACGCGTACGAGCCCGGCTTCAGCAGCCGCTCGACCTTGCCGTCGATCCACAGGATGCCGGCGCCGTGTTCGGGCACCATCACCTGCAGCACGCCGGCCAGGCCTGCCACCGCGCGCTGGCGCATCTGCGTTTGCACGAGACGCGACACCAGCGCAGCCGGCAGCTCGGCCGATTCGGCGATGTCGATCACATCAACACGCACGTCGACCAGGCCCTTCCAGTACAGGCGCCGGGTGGTCGGTGCCAGCACCTCGACCAGCGCGCCGTTTTCCGAGCGCAAGCCAACCTGGGTTTCAGTGAGTTCGACGCGGATGAACTCGGCCGCGACCATCGCGGGCTCCTTGGCCATCAGGTAGTCGGCCAGGCCATGCGTGAACGCGGTTTGGTCCAGCGCGAAGACTTCCACGCGCAGTGCGTCGATGCCGTCGAACAGCCAGTGCGTGCCCGGCTGCAGCACGCGCTCGAAATCGCCATTGCGCAGCAGCAGGCCACGCTCGTTCTTTTTCACAGTGACACGCTTGAACTTCATGTTTGTTCTCCTTCTGTTGCGTGTTTTTGGACATGAGCCCCAAGACGCCTTCGGCGTCGCCCCCCGAGGGGAGCCCACTGGGCTTGGGACGGCCCTGCGCCAGTGGTGGGTGCCGTTACAGCAACGGCCGTGGGCGTCGAATGCCTGGGCTTCGGATACCGAAGTGCGCGTCGACCGCGCCCTCCCTGAACGCTGTCTCGGCTGGTTTCGGACGCGAAGCCCCGCGTGCTCGACGCACGGGCGGCCGCCGCTGATGCACTTCGGGCTTGCGCCCTCGTTGCACGTTCGGCGTGGTCTTTCGACCGGTTTTCACTGAACGGTTTTTCAGGCCGTAGGTTGGGAAGGATTCGAACCTTCGACAGGCTTCTTGCGAAGCTGCTCTACCCGACTGAGCTACACAACAGTGGTGGCCACCCGGGAGTCGAACCCGGCACACGAGGTGCAATCCCCTTGATGGCCGATATCGGCTGCTTCCAGCGACGCGGCATGTGCAGCACCGACAGACGGATCCGGGTGCCGCGCACCGGCGGGGTAGGCGTGAGCCCAAGCCCCTAACCTGCGAGCGTTCGCCTTCCACAACCAACTCTTGTGCGCCTGCGCATTCAGCGCAGGCGCGTTTTTCTTCATCACGCCACGTGCAGCGCGCCGCGCTTGATGCGCGAGCCCACACGTTCGGTGCGGCGCCAGCCGCTGTTGTCGTTCAGCGTGATCCAGCGGCGCTCTTCGGCGCGGTAGAACCAGTCCTTGTCTTGCTGGTAGTAAACCTGCGTGCCGGTCGATTCCCAGATGTTGACGATCTCGTTGCTGTGCGCACGCACCTCGTCGTGGTCGGTCGTCGCCTTCTGGCCCATCTCGCTGTAGCAGGCGTTCAGCTTCAACAGCAAGTCGTTGACGTCGGCTTGCATGCGCTGGGCCTGCAGGCCGATCTTCAGGGCTTCGTCCAGCAGGATCGGGTAGCCGTGCGACGGGTACTTGCTGTTGAGCGCCGTCGCGATGCCGTCGGCCTTCGCTTCATCAGCGATGTGATAGGCCAGCAGCTCGCGGCACAGCATGATCGACAGCGATTCCGCACGGTCCACCGCGCCGATCACCAGCGGGTGCACGTACTGGAACAGCGCCTTGTATGCGTTCTCCGACACGTCGCCCTGCTGCTCGCGCCACAGGCGGATCACGCGCTGCAGTTCGTTCAGGCTGACGCTCACGCGGTCGTTGTCTCGATCCACCGGCGACAACGCGTGATTGAGCGAGGTGTCGACCGCCGTCAGGTACGCCGTCGGGCCCATCTGGATGCCGTCGGCGCCCAAAGCGATCATCGTTGCGGCCGATGCGCATTCCAGCGGCACGAGCGCGACCAGCCGCTTGCAGTGCTGGCGCAACAGGTTGACCAGACGCAGAGACACCTGGCCGCTGCCGCCGTCCGACTTGAGGAAGAGGTAGATCACCTCGTGCTGACCCAGTCGCGCGAGCACGTGGTACAGCGCCACCACGTCGGAGTGGCACACCGAACCGCGCGGGCCGTTCCAGTAAGCCACGAGTGGGCCGCCCAGGCGGTCGGCCAGTTGGGCGATGAGCGCCTGCGTCTTGGTGAAAAGCACCGGCGGCTGCTTGATCTTGATGTCGATGGAAGGAAGTTGTTCGTTCTTCATGATGTTTCTCGTTGTGTGTTCTCTTGTGTGCCCTCACCGGCCCTCAGGGAGCGCGCCCGTCACAGCTTGTGGCGCGCTCCCCCGTCGGGCACCGTGAGGTGCTTTTGTGATGCCTCAGCTGAGGCGTGAGCCTTTCGGCAGACGTGACGCCAGCCACTCATGCACGTCCGCGCGGATGTGCCTGCCTTCGAGCAGAAAGCCTTCGAAGCGGCTCGGCACGTACGGCAGGTACACGAGCGGCATGCCCGCTTCGTCCGGCGTTCGGTCGGCCTTGCGGCCGTTGCAGAAGCCGCAGGCCGTGACCAGGTTCATCCAGGTCCACAGGCCGCCGCGCGATTCGGGCACGATGTGCTCGCACTGCAGGTCGCGCTCCGCAAAGCATTCGCCGCAGTAAGCGCAGGTAAACCGGTCGCGACGAAAGAGCTTGCCCTTGCTGAAGGCCGGAACCACATCGAACAGGTTGACCTTTGATGCGCCGTGCAGCGCCATGATCGGGTGAACCTCGATCAGCGACTGGCGGCCGCGGGCCACGTTGAAGCCGCCGCGCAGCGTGGCCAGCGGGCCGTCGCCGTCGACCCATGCCACCGAGCCCGTGGCCATGTGCGTGGCCGCATGCTCGAGCGAGATCCACGCCTGCGGCGTGCCCTGGATGTCGAGTTGCAGCACATGGCTGTGTGAGTTTGGTTGCATGGGTGGCCTCCTTTCAATGGCCGTTGTGTGATGAATGAATGGCAGGGGCGACAGGGTTCGAACCTGCGTGCGCCGGTTCAAAGCCGGTTGTCTGAGACCACTCGACTACGCCCCAACGGATTGGTCCCCTCGGTCCGAGTCGAACGGACATGCCTTGCGGCCCCGGCTTCTGAGACCGGTGCGTATCCCTGTTCCGCCACGAGGGGTGTTGATGAATGCATGCGCTTGGGGGTGACCGATCGGAGTCGAACCGACGCCAGTGGAGTCACATTCCACGGCTCTGCCGTTGAGCTACGGCCACACCCAAGCACACGCTGGTCTGGTCTCGGTGGCAGGTCTCGAACCTGCGACCCTCGCGTCCCAAACGCGATGCGCTACCTGCTGCGCTACACCGAGAAGAAAATTGGTACCCGCGGATGGGAACGATCCATCGACCTGCGCCTTATCAAGACGCTGCTCTGCCACTGAGCTACGCGAGATCAAACTGAACATTGGCTCCCCGACGTGGCTTCGAACCACGGACCTCCTGGTTAACAGCCAGGTGCTCTGCCATCTGCGCTATCGGGGAATGGAATGGACTCGACGGTCCGGTTCGAACGGACGGGGGCTTGCGCCGTCTGATTTGCAATCAGATGCCTTCGACCACTTGGCTACGTCGAGTTGTCTGGTACCTCGTGCACGACTCGAACGTGCGCCTCCGGCTTCGTAGACCGGCGCTCTTGATCCGCTGAGCTAACGAGGTGTTGTCTTCTGGTACCAAGAGAGGGCTTCGATCCCCCGAAGCACGCGCCTTCAACGCGCCGCTCTACCTGCTGAGCTATCTCGGCAATCATCTGGCGCCTCGTGCGGGAGTCGAACCCGCGGCTTCCGGCTAGACAGGCCGGCACTCTGGCCACTGAGTTAACGAAGCATTCAATCCATCCGGTCACGGGTTCCGGCGCCGCCCAATCATTGCGGCCGATTTCCACCCTCGAAGCGTTGGCTCGACGAGGGTTCCTGTTCTGGTATCGCGTGCGGGATTCGAACCCGCGTACCCGGGATGAAACTCCGGAGTCCTTGCCACTAGACGAACGCGACGAATTTCAGTGGTCACCAGCCCTGCGCCACCCATCAAGCCACGCCCAAGGATCCGGCTCCGCCGGTCCTTAGGGTGGCGCCCCTCGGGGGCAGGAGCGAAGCGACTGGGGGCCAACATCTTCCACTTCGGCTGTGCCCTGACGCGAGCATCCCGTCGGATGTGGTGTCTCGCTGCACATGGCCTGGCCACAAGTCATGCACATCCCGCACCGCCAACACCATGTCACGCGGTACGGAGTGAAAAGAC
>Ga0307515_10001081_pt1 | contig 62360 bp, 28 predicted proteins | sample 17_EM_MG_FD_194513 | JGI IMG/M metagenome (GOLD analysis project Ga0307515, IMG submission 194513) | Populus trichocarpa ectomycorrhiza microbial communities from riparian zone in the Pacific Northwest, United States - 17_EM | ecosystem: Host-associated > Plants > Roots > Unclassified | place... | reverse complement strand
TCCGATCTCGTCTACTATTCTTATACGCCCTCTATTAATTCGTCGAGAGCTGTGCATATAAGGTTGCATTCTCATTAAAATCTGCGACTTCTGGATAGGGTGGTTCTTATAGTAGACCTTATTGAGGTGCTGTATTATCTGGGTCAACGTAGGCCTAAATTCGTTTATCTACAAGGGCTTATAGTTGCCAAATCCATTACTCCCAGTCTTCTGACTTATTAAGGATAATCGTATTTAATAAGGTAGTCGGTAAAGTCATTTAACTCATAGGCAAAGGAGGAATTGAGATAGTATTTTGTCGTCAGGATCGTCCTTGTCATTAGGATCGTCCTTGTCGTCAGGATCGTCCTTATCGTCAGGATCGTCCTTTGACGATTAAGGTGGAATCTCGTGGAATCTCGTGGAATCTCATGGAATCTCGTCCTATGACAATTGAGGTAGGATTTCGATTAGGGTCGTCTTGTGACGATAAGGTGTCAGAGTCTAACAATAAGGTAGAATTTCTTTAAATAATTAAGTACTAGCTGAATAGCTTCTTATGTCGGTGGACCGGGCTTATAACTGTCAGATAGTTTATAAAGAGCTATTTATTGATGAAATAGGTTAATTGATTAATGATCTTGATCGTTTTTCGACCTAGGGCCCCTGGGCTTAGATGAAGATATTTATAAAGCACGGGCCCCGTGCACGTGACTCGTGCACGTCCTACGCCACAGAGGATATAGATTATCCGACAGTAGGATAGCAAACTACTTTAGCACTTAATAAAGGTAAAAGGCTAAAGGCTTAAGATTCTTAAGATGAGATAAGAGATAACTAAGATTCTTAAGATAAGATAAGGTAAGCTTAAGGACCTACGACGGATAAAAACTAATGGAGTAGAGTAGTAGCTTAGTTTAAAGATATACAAATAAGCTTAGGATAGAGTTTCCTATAGGTATAAGACTCTTAAGATAAAATAAGTAAGATTTAAGACTCTTAAGACGAGATAAGAATACCTAAGCCTAGTTAGACTAAGGTAGGAGCAAGGCTTAAGTTAGAAGTAGGCTTAGGATTAAAGAATCTAAGGGACTAAGAATTTGGAGTATAAATAAGAACACTCATAAGTAAGAGGTAAGAGGCTTTTTTATAGATTAGAGAATCTATAATATAAACGGCAGTTAGACTAGGAGATAGATATATAGACTTAGAGGACTTACTAGGGGAATATAGTGTTTGGCCTAAAGATTAAAAGGTTAATATTAAGATTAAGAAGTAAGAAAACTTTAAGGATTTATCTACAAAACGTAAACCAAAAGAAACCATAAAAGAATTTACATAAAGAATTATCGTATAGTAAAAGCAGATAAGAGATCTAGTATATTAGGACGTATAAGGGACAGAGCACTAGTATAAAAAATCACTAATAGGCCTAAAGTAGGCATACTAAGAGCTAAGTGGCTTACTAAACTAGAATAAAAAGAGGATTTAGGGATTCCTACTAGGTTTAAAGAATGATATATAAAGGGCTATTATAATGTAGTAATAAGAAGATACTTCCTTATGGATAAGCTGTATATACTTTAGTAGCTATACTAAAGGTAGTATAGGCAAAGGCATAATAATAAGTAGGAAGATTTCTATATATAGTTGGACGAGAAAGTTATTTAAGACCACCCGATTATAGAAAAGGCTATAACTTATATTAAAGGAGCCTTAATTATAACGTTAAAAGATTTAGAGGAGTGATTAGAGGACTAGAGAAGCGAGAGGCAAATCTTAGTACCTGCGAACAAAGTTATAATATTTAGATTAGCATAATAAAGGTTTAAACTTAAAGATAAAGATAAGTTAAGAGTTAACCTAAGACACTAAGTATATTATATACTATTATAGATAGTATGCGTAGATAATGCGTATAATATATATAGAGCACCTAAAGATAAGTACCAAAGATACCTAGTAAGGATATATTAGTTATTAGATAAGGCGAAATATTAAAACGCTAAGTATATATATAGTTAGCACCCTATAGAAGTATAAGCCTAAGGGGACTTAATACTTTAGCCAGGAAGATTCCTTATAGAAGAATGCCTAGATGGACAATAGTAGTGGAAATGCCTAGAGAATATATGTCTATAGTATATTAAAGATAAAAAGCAAACTAAGTATTAGCTAAAAGTAGACTAAGTATAAATAGGATTAAGTAGCTAATAGTTAGGAAAAGTAGAGGCCTACGGGACTAGAGGGAGCTAGTAGTAGAGCCTTAGACCTTTAAAGGAATTTAAGAACAACACCTAAATTTACGAGTTAAATAGCAAGATTAGTAGTTTAAAGTATTAGTAGATAATGGAGTAATAAGGAACTATATCTTACTAGTAGTAGTTAAGAGAATAGGATTACCTTATAGATAAAGGGAGTACTCTTACCTATTAGTAACGATTTTAGGAGATCTAATAACCTATAGAGGAGGGATTATTAATCTAGAAATAGGACCTATTTAGTTAACTATTAAGGGGAGATAAATTAAGATGTCTTTTAATATATTACTATTAGGGAATAATAAAGCAGTATTAGGAATGCCTTAGTTATAGGAATATAATCTAAAGATCGATTAGGTTATAGGTCAGGTTAATATTAGAGATACTTAATGCCGCAAAATGCGATAATAAGCCAAGTTAGTATAGTACTAAGTAGGAGCGACCTATAAAGAAATAGAAAAAGGATTAAGTTATATACTAAAGAGATACTATAAGTATAGTAAGAAACTATAGTTACTAGAAAGTAAAAAGCTATTAGAGTATATAGCATAGAACTATAAGATAGAATTAAAACCAGAAATAAGTCTAAGGTTTTTTCTAATCTATAAGCTTACTAAAGAAGAAGGTAGAGTATTAAAAGAGTTTATTTAGGAAAACTTATAAAAGGGATATATTAAACTATCGCAGTCATTAGCAGGTTATCTAGTACTATTTATACTAAAGAAAAATAGTAAACTAAGGCTATATATTAACTATATATAGTTAAATAGCATTACTAGGAAGGATAGGTATCCTTTATCCTTAATTAGCGAAATCTAAAATAGGATAGGTAACGCGTAAATCTTTATAAAGATAGATCTAAGATAGGCGTACCATTAGATTAAAATTAAGGAAGGCAATAAATAGAAGGCAGCCTTTAGGTTAAAGGAAGGACTATATAAACTATTAGTTATGCAATTTAGACTTATAAACACACTAGTAACGTTCTAGAAGCGTATTAATAATATATTAGGAGAATACTTAGATGAATTTGTTATAGTATATCTTAACGATATTATTATCTACTTAATAACTAAGAAAGAATATAGAGAATATATTAAATGGGTTTTAAAGAGACTATAAGAAGAATAGATGCTAGTAGTAATTAAGAAATGCGAGTTCTTTACTAGGAAGACCTATTTTGTTAGATTTATTATTAAACTAGGCTAACTTAGTATAGATCTAAAAAAGATTAAGGCTATAGTAAATTGGTAAGAACTAAAGAACGTTACGTAGTTAAGATTATTTTTAGGGTTTTGTAATTACTATAGAAGGTTTATAGCGCAGTAATTAAAGGATATTAAGCCACTTACGCGATTAATAAAGAAAGAGGAATTATAGATATAGGAAAAAAAACAGTAAGAGTTATTTAAAAGAATTAAAGAATTGTTTACCTAGAAGCTAGTTCTTAAGATCTATTAACTAGGATTAGAAACGGTTATAGAAATAGATATATTAGACTATATACTAGGGGTATACTTTATATTAAAATATTAAAATAAATAGCACCTAGTGGTATACTATAGTAGAAAGATAATACTACTAGAGTTAAACTATAACATCTATAATAAGGAGTTATTAGGTATAATTATAGCACTAAAAAAATAAAGAGCATTCTGTAAGAGGCCAGCCTAACTAAAACATATAATTATCTAATTAATAGTGTCACCGGTAAGTAGAAGGTAAGTTAAAGATAAGTTAAAAGTAAGTTAAAGATAGAATAAGTTTTATATATTAAAGGATAAATGCTTCTAACTACTTTTATTTAGAGACTAATCGCTAGTTCTTCTCTAGAGGGGAACTAGCTTCCTATATATTCCTTTTAAGACGCTAGTAAAACCTTTCGCCCCTAACCTATCTAACTATATCTTCTAGAACATAAATGGGATATAGATAAAACCTCCTACCGTCTTATTAGATATATACCTCCTAGGGGATTCTATTATAATTACCTCCCCTTCTAAAGTCTTAGTTCTCTAAGACTTCGCCTCTACTAAGCTTTTATAGAGTTCCAGCTAAAACCACTAAGGAAACCCTTAGTAGAAAGGTACTCTATAATATAACTTATTGCCGGCTCTTTACTAGCGCAGAACTTTACTTTATCTTTTATTTCTCTGCTTTTCTCCTACCCTAGCTCCTTATAGTACTTTCGTAATGGGATTTTAATAATAGTAATAAAAATTTGGTGGGATTTACCTCTCTAATTTTAGGAATTTGTTATAAATAGATCTAGAGGTTATCCAGTATAACGCGTTAACTAACTACTAACCCTATTTACCTAAATAGGCTTTAATAATAACGTCTTTTATTTTAATTTCTTTCTATTTATAAGTCGTTGTCTTTCCCTTGTCCTTTTATTAATAACACTATTTATCTCGTTCTTAAATAGGCTATTTTTATTATATCTTGCCTTTTAGCTTCTATATCTCCAGCTATACTTCCATTACTACCTTATTATCTTTTCTTAACGCGTCTATAAGTAATAGGATCCCCACCTTATCTCTTATAACAATACTAACTTCTTAAAGTATTCTCTTATAATAGCTTATAGTCCTTCTACGCGTCCCTAGACCGGCGGTAGTATCATTAATCTCCTAGTGACGCCCTAGACAGCGTCTATTGCTCCTACAGCAGTTTCCCTAAAATGCTATTATCGCTATGTTTATGCTCTTACGCAGGATCCTTCCCATATCTATAAGATGCCTCACTCCGGTAAAAACAAATCTAAGTACTCCTATTATCGCAGCAGGAGAAAGACCTACGTCCTAGTATTTCCCATTCCGTCCTATTCTAGATTTCACTAATTATGCTAGATCCCCGCTATTTATACGTATAAGACTTATAGGCTCTAACGCGCTATCTAAGATTTCCGCTAATATCCTAATAGTAATAGGTGGGGATAGAAGGTGTCTTCCCTTACTTATAGACTCTTTAATTCTATAAGGGTTTCCACTACTATGGAGACGCAATGTTCTTAGACATATAGTATTTAGGAGCGTATATGCGAATAGCTTATCCTTATTAATAATAACATTTATACTCTTACGCGGGCTACTCTAGCTAGGTAAGTTTCTCTAGTAACTCGCTTAGAAACTATACTAACTTCTTTAGCTAATATCTTTCTAATCCCTGCTTAGACGCTAATTTGGAACCTAGGGATATTAAGGATAGCGATAAAGGTTAAGATAAACGTTCTCCTTACCAGTCTCCTGCCCGTACTGGTCCTTCCAGTACCCGTTATTCTAAGAAGAATATTAGTAAAAGTGCTAATGCTTTTAGGGATAGAGAAGCCGATAATACCGTTAATAATAACATTAAGATAGAAGAGGAGGCTCTTATTACTGCTACTAGTATTTAAGTTATTACCTAGCTCTTTCCTTCTTCTTATAGAATAGCTTTATATGGTACCTCTTAGGTGCCTCTAAGATGCCCTATTATTAGGAATTAACTTTATACTTTAGGGATACCTTTATTCTAAGCTTTAGTGACAATCTATATAAACGTAGTATACTACTATAATCCCCATATATAATAAACGGGTAGTATTCCTATAGGTGCCTTATAATTCCTTAAAATTTCTAATTCTTTATAGGCTGTCCTTTTACTCCTCTTCGTACTATTAACTCTACTATATATCTTTAGTACTAGGCCGGATACTCTCCTTTTATCCCTAGGGGATCCTTCTAAATCCCCAAAGCCACTTCTTATAGTGCTACTACTTCTTCTTAAATAGCGTCTTCTTTAAACAGTATCCCTGGTGGTTCTCCTATAAATCCCTATAGACTTCCTCTTATAGGATTCTAGGATCCCTATTATAATAGCGAAATATTTCTATTCTTAATACCTATACTTAATCCTATAGTTTTAATTTATAGGGTCTTCCCTATTACTTTACCTATAGTATATCTAGAACCATTTCTAAGTCTTTACCTTTAGTTTTTAAGAAGGTTTTAATTACGGTATTATATCCTAGCTAAAGGTACTCCTTAGGTTCCTAACTATTATGCGCCTAGGAGTATCCTTCCTAATAAACTAAAAATTCGCGCTTCTTCTAGCGCTATCTTTGGTCTAAAATGTCTTCTATATTCCATTCTAGTTCCCTATTAATTTCGCTAGGTAGGGGCGGTTCCGTACTATCTCTTCTCCGGTATAGCTTTAGTAAGAAAACATAAAATATAGGATATATTAAATAAGATTTCGGTAATTCCAATTTATAGGCTTAGTTTCCTTTAGTTTTCTTAACTATTTTAAAGGGTCTGAGCTACCGGTAATCCAGCTTCTTCTTAATGCGTTTTATTTAAATATTTTTTATAGATAGTAAGACTTCATCTCCTATCTTAAATTCTTTTAGCATATATTTTTCGTTATAGTACCTTTTTTATATGGCCTAGGCGTCTAGTAAGTGCTTAATTCTTTCGGACGTTACTAGTGCCTCTCTTTCGGGAACGATGTCCTTAACGTTCTAGGGGTTATTTGCTTTTACCCCAAACAATGCTTTATAAGGGGTTATTTTTGTACTACTATAGATGCTTATGTTATATATATACTACACTAGAGCTAACCATAATGTCTAATTATCCTGTTAATAATTAACATAGCAGCGGAGGTAGTATTCTAATAACGCATTTAGACGCTCTATTTGCCCATCTATTTACGGGTAAAAGGTAGTGCTTATTCTTCGCCGTATTTTTAATAAGAGATAGAATAAAGACCAAAATACACTGTTAAATACGGTACCTCTGTTAGATATAATTCCCCTTAGCGTGCTAAACAAGAGCCACTGTTTTAAAAACAGGTCTACTAGTTCTACTACTATAATCGTTATTATAACAGCAAAGTATCCTAAAAACTTTATATACCTATTAACGATTACTAAGATAGCGTTAGCAACCTCTCTAGTTTTTATCTTAGTAGGGGGTAAGCCTATAATAAAATCTATTATTAATTCTAATATAGGTCTCTGCGGAATAGGAAGCACTAATAACTCGCCGTATAGGCGATACCTAGATATCTATATCCTTTAGCACATATTACACCTTAATATATAGTCCTTAACCTCTTTAGACATTTTATCCTAAAAGTATTTCCTTTAAATAGCCTTAAGGGTTCTGTTGGCACTATAGTAACCCCTAAAAGGGTTATTATAAAAGACTTTTAAAATTTCATCTTAAATTACTTGGTCCTTTAGAACATATATAGCACCCTTAAAGCGTAATAAACCCTTTTAGTCTTACTGCTATAGCTTCTTAGTAACTCCGGCTAAGTTAGTCTCCACTATATCTTTCTACCTCTCCCTAGAGGCGAAGGCGTCCCTTTATTAAGCTTAAAGAAGAAGATCCGGAAAGGTTTTATATAAATCACTTACTTTTATTTCGCCTACCGCTATTATAAACTTAAGGCGTAGTATAAGACGTTTCAAACTATTAGTGCCAGTAAATTCTCCTACCGTTATATAGTATACTACGCTGCGGATAGGTATCTCGCCTATCCCCCTTAGATCTGAAAACTCGCAGCTAATACGCCGTTAAGTTAAAGGTGCCGCGATACCTCTAGTATATCCCATAGAATTCTCGCTAATTTTAGGATATGCTAACTTTATAACATCTACTTGGTCTATAACCTAGTCTATAACTATATCCTACGGCTTTATAATCGTGTTACTTCGCAGCTGCATTACTAGGACTTTTACCCTATTACGAAATTCTATAGTTCTAGAGAAAGAGTCTTCTTTCTTTTTAAGCAAATTTTGCAATATAGGGATTATTTCCCCTATACTGTCCTAGATCCTCCCTATCTTATAATCCAGACGTCTTAATAACCTATTAGCAGGATTTATCTTTCCTAGGCGGTACGTAATTTTAAAATCGTACTATAATAGTGCCTCTACCTATCTCGCTTGTTAACTGCTTAATACCTTTATAGTTATAAAGTATTCTAGGTTATTATAGTCTATAAGGACTTTAATAAAATAATTGCTTCCTATACAATAATGTCGCCAGTACTTTATTGCTGTAATTATTATAAGCAGCTCCTAGTTATATGTTATATAACGCTACTTTATAGGGGTTATTTTCCTTAACCAAAACGCCACAGGATGCTATTTTCCGTCTTTTAATTAAGATATAATTGCCCCTAGGGCAAAGCCGGATATATCCGTTTCGAGATATATATATAGCTCTTAGTAAAAGTATATTAAGATAGGCGCCAACGTAAATAAATCCTTTAACCGGTCTATAGCCTACTTAACAGCTTCCCTAAATATAAAGGATCCTAACTTCTTGCCATTCTTAGATCCTTTTAGTAGATTAGTAATTAGGAGTATTACTTATAAGTAATAAATAATAAACGTTTGGTAGAAGTTCGCCGTGCCTAAGAAAACCTATACTTCTCTAAATGTTATAGGGTAAGGCTATTCCCTAATAGCGTCCACCCAACTTTTCTCTATTAATACTCCGTTAACACTAATAATAAGGCCTAAAAAATTAATGCTAGTAGCATAGAACGTGCACTTTTTTAGGTTTATATAGAGCTTATATTCCTATAGTCTTTCTAGTACCATTTATACATAGTACATATATACTTCGTAGTTATTAGAGTAGACTATAATATTATTAAGGTAGACTATATATATTATATCCAACAGGCCTAATAATGCCTTATTAATATAGGCCTAAAATATCGCTAGTGCGTTAGTGAGCCCAAATGGTATTACTAGGTACTTAAAGTGGCCGTACCATGTTTAGAACGCCGTTTTCTACTTATCGCCGGCTTTAATCCGGATTCAATAGTATATATCTTTTAGATCCAATTTCGTAAATATCTTTACGCCCAATAGCCTATTAATAAGCTCCCCTATTAAGAGTAACGGGTAGCAATTTTTTACAGTAATCTTATTTAGCGCCTAATAGTCGACATAGAGGCGAAGGGTCCCGTCCTTCTTAGGTATAAATATAATTAGTACCCCTACTAGGCTTATAAAAGGCTAAATCCATCCTCTCTAAAGATTATCCACTATATATTAACGTAGTACCGCTAGCTTATTTTCTAACAGGTTATACAGTAGTCTAAAAGGAGGTTATTTATCCCCTATATCTATCTTATACTTAACCAATATAGGGTTAAATAAGGTTTATGCAGCCTCTTTACTAGAAATATCCTCTAAGTCTATATATTCCTATAAAATCTCTAATTCCTTAACTGCGTATAGCCGGACATCCAAAAATAAATATCCCGTGTCCCCGTTCTTAGTATTAAGAGTGGCATATATAGTATATGCCTACCCTTCTTCTTGTATATAGTTTAAGAAAGTCTCTTAATCTTTAACTATAATACGCGGTTAAGACTTCTAATGTTAATACGAGGCTAAAGGCTAATTAATGTCCGGATTAACTTGGTAAAGCCATAGATATCCCAAAATAAGGTTATACCCCTTAATTTCTGCGGCATAGAAGCACATCTCCTGCGTGTCCTATAGACTATTACGGTCCTAGCTGGCCATGGAAAAAGCCTGTTCCCCATAGCATAGAATCTAGTAGCCTTTAATACTTTAAATAGTACGCACCTATAAGCCACTAAGGTCCAAATCTAATTCATTTACTAGTAATTAAGAAATAAACCCTATACTCACGCTGCTGTCCATAAGGTAGTCTTACGTCACCTATTTATTATTAACTTAAATAGAGACAGGAATAACCATACGGCAGTTTACTCCCTTTTTCTCTTACTGGCCTAGTATAAGGGAGTAAAGATCTACTAGGCTGTCTCTTTTCCCAATTAAGCTAACTCTTACTTCTTTTGCCGGCAGAAGCGGCTTATATAGCCCTTCTTACCGCAGTTATAACAGGTACATATCTCCCGGTTCCCCTCCTACGGATTAGGTCTCTGCCTATTATTATTTTAGGGTTAATTAGCGTTGCTCTAGGGCTGCGAGGCCTACTTACGTTGTCCTTCTACAGAGCGGTTAGGTCGGAATCTACCCCTATTATTAAAGCTAGGTCTAGTCCTACGCTCTTTATTATTAGCGTTTCGTTCCTTTCGCTTACCTAAATAGTCTCTTTTAGCACTCTTAATCTAAGTAGCTTTAGAGATAAGCTTTTCTTAAGAGGTAGGAATTTCGCCCTTCTCTTATATAGCCTATTAAATCTTAGGTTATAGCTTAGCGAGTAGCTGGTAAAGTTATATAGCATTATCCCATAGATCTAAGTAGGGTATATTGTCTTCTAATTCTTCTAAGTAGTTTATAAACTGGACCATAGTCTAACCATCCCGCTATTTAGCGTTATGGTATTGCTGGTTATAGTCTATCCCTTAATTAGTAGGGTCTTGGACCTAATTAACCAACTAGGTCCTAAGTTTACTAAATTTAAGGGGTATAGTAAGTTTCTTCTTATAATATGTCCATAAACTCTTAATAGTGCCACGCAGGAAGGTAAAAGCAATTAGTGTCTAATTATACTCGTTAGAGTAACGTTTTGGATCCAGCCAAAACTTAGTTTCGCATTATTGGATAAAACAATTGCAGTTCTAAAGACTATCACTATAGTACTTATTAGGTTCCTTTATACGGAATTTAGGTTTTTCTAACGTTATAGTATAGTATAGCATTACCCCTTCGAGTCCACTTCGTGTCTAGGGTATTTATACTTCCCCTAATTGTCCTTATAATTGTTCTTAGTAGTCTTAATATGCTTATCTTAATTGTATCTCTAACTCCTTTATTTTTTATAGGGTCTTATATAGCGACCGCTTTAATAACTCCCTAGCGGTAATCGTTTTTAAGGGTCTTATAAGATTAGACGGACTAGCTATAGCTTCTTTATAGGAAAAGGAAATACACTCCTCTAGGGAGACTCTTTAAGCCTCTTACGGTAAGGGCGTTGCTTTATAGGGTATAGGAGTATAGTCCGTTATTATTAATTAATAGCCGTACGTTCCTAACGGATTATAAGCAATTAAAATTATAAGAGGCTAGCTTAACCAGAACGTATAATTATCTAATTAATAGTGTTACCGGTAAGTAGAAGGTAAGTTAAAGGTAGAATAAGTTTTATGTATTAAAGGACAAATGCTTTTAACCACTTCTATTTAGAGACTAATCGCTAGTTCTTCTCTAGAGGGGAACCAGCTTCCTATATATTCCTTCCAAGACGCTAATAAAACCTTTCGCCCCTAACCTATCTAATTATGTCTTCTAGAATATAGATAGGACATAGATAAAACCTCCTACCGTCTTATTAGATATGTACCTCCCGGGGGATTCCGTTATACATTCTTATAAGGTATAGAAAAACTATTTATAGTTAAGACAAATTATAAGAACCTAATAGGATTTTTAATAATAAAGGAACTTAACTAAAGATAGGTTAAATGGGTAGAGATGCTTACAGAATACTATTTTAAGATTTAGTATATTAAGGGTATAGACAATATACAAGCTAATATATTAAGTTAAAAAACTAAACTATAAAATGACGAGAAGCTATTAGGGGCTTTACTATAAAAAGATATAGACGGATTAATCAGATATAATTATCTAAAAATTATAGCAACTTAAGAAGAACTAAAGAGAGTTTATAAGTTATTAGAAAGCTTTTAAGTATAAAAGATTCTAGAAGTATAACTAGAAGATCTATAGTTGGATATATATAAAAATTAAAAAGTAAAAAATAAGATGGAGACCACGTATTAGGAAATGGAGGTTCCTTTATAGGCAAGGCGCGCTCACTTCCCTACCCCAGTTTGGCTAAGACCCAACCTTAACCTCGACCATAAAAGGCCTTCTCCCTTGCTGCTTTTGCCCTCATGCTCTATCTCCTCTTTTCTTTCCCGCTACCGTGCCACCTTAAACTCTAGCTGTCAGCCGTAAGGCATTTTCCATCCCCTTAGCGTCTATACAGGTGCTCTACCTACTTTCCCTAATCTCCGTGAGTCCGTATGTTTTATACTAACGATTACCTAGCGCTATAACTCTTCGGCCCTTTCTATAAGACATATTTATACTCTCTCCTAGTGTTAACGCATGCTTCGGTCCTACCATATTCCTCCTTTCTTCTTTCCTCTCTCCTCTCCTCCTTCCTATATCCCCTACCGATTAGTATACCGGAATAACATTTCCGTTTATCCTCTTCTTTACCTTCACCTCTAGCAGTGTCTCGGACGTAACTACAATGTGCAACTTAATCCCTGTCGGAACAGCTATAAATGGCTGTGCCGAGAACCGCCTAGTAATAAATCATATAGGTTACAGCTGCTGCGAGCTGCGGGACGCGTTAGGCAGTATCGTATTACAGTATTACGATAAAGGCGAAGCTGGACGCTAAAGTAGGTCCTCAGCGAAACTATAGGCTGATGCCAGTTACTTAGCTTAGTTAAAGCTGCGCCGCCAGAAGCTAGAAACCTTTACCCTCCCTAGCGCCTTCTTAACCTAGACCTAGACCTTACTCTTCCCTAATAATTAGAGGATTGTATTATAATCGGAGAAGCCACTGGGCTTTAGTCTAATCTAGCCCCCTATTTAGTTGAGGAGGCACGGGTTATACGGAAACATCCTTTATATAGACCTAAGACTTATAAGGCGGAATCTAAGGGTAAACGGCCCATCTGGTAGCATAGCCTGGCTTTTAGTAGAGCTAGTATTATAATCTTACTCTTAGCTAATAAATACTAGAGAAAAATTCGCGTATTTAATCTCCTAACGGAGATAGACTTTATGCGGTGGCTGTATTAGCTAAAAGGGCGCAGTAAGATGGATACGGGCATGATCGCCTAATCTACTTACGCTATCTACCCCCTTATGTTATTTATAACATTTAGCTATAGGCAAGGGTAAAAGCGAGGCTTTTACGTATATTTAGGAGGTCGAGTAGTAGCTATAGGCTCTATAGAGTGTAACTAAGGAAGTTCCTTAGATCCAGGGGAGAGATTTAAGGATGCCCTTATTACTTAAAGCGTCTTTTAATGCTTACAGCAGAATTACGGCACGCCCCCTACCTATCTAACCCTAGGAACTATGGTCTTGTAGAGGATCTAGCACAGAAGATCTAGTTTGCTGGTATAATCGGGTTGGAAAACGGATATATTAGCGCTAGCTCTAACTCTAAGGAATAAGGGTAGAGGCACTTCGCTACCAACCTCCTTAATAAGGAGGCTTGGTGCGATACCCCTGTTAGAGGCTAAATATACTAGCTTAGTTAGTTAGGTCTCAATCGCAGTTTCCTAATAGGCGTTAATCTTATAACAGAGTTTAAGCCTATGCAAACCTTTATAGGTTACAAACGGTAATTGCTAACGGAGCGTAGATTACACGTTTTAATTTGCTATTAAGCTAATAGGGTTATTTTAGTGTAGATGCTGCAGATATAAGCTAGTGGCGAAGAGGGGACTGGCGTAGACTTAAAAGCCCAGCGTAACCCGTCCTTTAGGGCTATTAAAAAGGCATAAGGCAATAACAACTCTAATAACAATAGCAGCAGTGACAGTGGCATCTTCTTAACCCCTTCATTTTCATTTAGAAATTTCACTTAATAATATTAATTTCTATACTGCACCCCCTAAAAAACTAAGGACTTCTTAATATTATGCAATTACAGCTTCTAAGGCAAATATAAGCAACATACCTAAAAAGAGGAGGATAAAAAAGGGGAGAGTACCTCGCTTCCCTCCAATAGATAATCCTATGAGATATTTAGGCTAATTACGCAAAGGCGAGTTATTCTACATTGCCTTTTTTAAGCATTCCACCTAATAAGGCACCCGCAGATCCTAAGGCTTTTAATAAGTATAAAGATATTTACAAGAATAAAAGTAACAGCTAAGACGCTAAAGGAAACAATTAAGGTAATTTAGCAATTATTCCCTCTCTTTTTCCCTGATAACTATAAACATATCTAACGGCCAGCAGCAAAACCAATATTTATTAAAGATAATACAGCCGACCTAGACTTGGAACCCGAATCTAAAGGTAATAGAGCTAGCAACACTAGCAATAAAGCTAATAAAGTTGGCGATTAATTAGCACCTCATAACTTAGGTATACATTTCCCCCTATATGACGGCCTTACTTAACAATTATTAGGTAACGGAAATGACCGTAATAATAAGGACGACGAGGATAAGGAGCTACCTTCTTTAGAGGAGCTGGAAGATCTCCTTAGCGCATCTTCGTATTACCATCTTAAACCTATAGGAGAAGACATTAATAAAATGGATAGCCTAGCTAAGGGAATTAATATTGCGACTGTCCCCCAGGCTATATAGAATTTGGAAACCCACGTAGTAGCTAACTAAGACTCCTTAATAGCCAATAATATAGATGATATTAGTAAGTTATAGATATTAAAAATATTATTACTATAACCTAATAACCATAACACATAGACAATCCACTTATTAGGGAGGAGGGTAATTATAAAAAAGGAAATGCGGGAGGTAAATTATCCTTTATACTAAGGAAGCGGAAGCTTAAGCGGGACGACGTTATTAATTATAATTCTAACAACCCTGCCAAAGAGAGTAGCGGGGGTGGCGAGGGCAGCGAGAGTAGTAATAGTCCACGTCCCTAGAAGCAACAAAGGCCACCCGCCTATCGCGATAACTTGTCTTCTAGCCCCCTTACCCCTCCTATCCCCGACCTCGACTCTTAATACCCAGAAGTTAACTAGCAAGCGGTATCTACTCCGCGGCCCGCTAGCCCTTCGCTTTAGGAGCCTACCCTTCTCTATAGCATTAAGCCGTCGCATAACGAGGCTAGCAATTGTATTTATAACGAGGACGAGGACGGTAATAGCAGTGGCGTCGCTAACAACCGAAGCGGCGTTTTAAACCCAGAGCCTACTGTGAAGCGTTATACCCGGACTAAAAAAGACAAAATCAATAAAATGAGCTTGGATGATAAATAGGAGATTGATAATATTCTAGGGGAAAGAATAACTAAGTTAGGGCGCAAATATAAGGTAGCTTAGAAGCCTACCTAGGTTTATAAGAGCGGGCTTTTAAATTTTAAAGATGCCCTTGAGTCTTACTAAAGACGCGCTCGGCAAGCCAAAGCTGGATTGTCGCAGGTGCGCTCTTTTTCTAAAGTTGCGAAAGTAAAGGGTAGGGTTGCCGTGCAGAAGAGACGGGGCTAGTAGCTTAGGCGTATTCTTATATTTTGGTTAGTCCTGCGGAAATAGAAAGCCGGGGTTTACATTTAGTAGTCCAATTATTTAAGTGCATTTTCTTAAGGCGGTATTGCTGTATACAGCCGTTTTCATCTAAATTTCGCTGCTAACTTATCTATATTATGCATATCTAATTAAAACGGAGCCTTATAAGTTATAAGACTTATTATATTACTAGGCATTACAGCACTTATTTGTTTATATCATGAATCCTCTCTTTTACCATTAACACACTTAAAAGAATTCGTCGAATTATAAACTTCTCTATACTTAAGATATGCTAATCTACCGAGATTACCGTCTAATATAAAAGGTGCTAGAAGAAACCAAGACATTCCTTAAAAATAAATCGTATCATCCCCTGCCCTAGCGCTATTACATAAGGTAGGCAAGCGTGTCCTAACCTAATACCTATAATATAAAGTACGGCGCAGTTTAGGAGCTCGCTAATAACCGGAAATTGTCTAGCATGTCCTAAATAAAGGATGGTTAGTATATTATACTATATATAAGGATAGTAAGACTAATAGACTTGTAAAGCACAAAACTTACCTTTATTAACGCCAATAACGCCTAAGAAATGGGTAAAGTATAAATCTAGATAGAGAAGCCTTTAGATTTTTAAGCTAAAGACGAGATTTTATAAACGTTGAAAGGAAAGCCTTAAGAGTGTAAAGGAAATGCCGCGGCGCTATTACTAGGAATGGATTCCATAAACCTATAAATAAGTTTAGATAGTTAAAACTCCTAGTTTTATAAATATACCTTACTTACCCATTTCTTTAATAACACCATCTATGTGGTTATATTTACCGTTCCAATAGCCTCTAATAATGACTTTAAACGCCCCTAGGGACTTTAATTCGGGAAATATTCCTTATTTATAACGATCCTCTATATTATTGTTAGAAAGTTCGTGAAAGGCAATATAACGTATTAAGATATAATAACAAGCCGATCCAAAGGCAAAAATTTTGTTCTTCTGAGGCGTGCTTAGATATAGAGGTTGGGCTTAAACTGAGTATAAAGCGAGAAGAGGAGATCTATTAATTGATGAACTAGCGAAGTTAATTAGCTTTGCGTTTAAATGTTTATCTAAGAGAATGTTATGGCACGAAATATCACTATATATAATACCTCTGGAGTAAATATATTTAAGAACGTCTGCAAGCTATAAAATCCAACGCATTTATAAAGTTTAATTAACGTCGTTGCTTCTGTCCTGAAGAAACCTATAGAGCTAGCCGTTTGGAGCGTGTTCTAGATATATCGCCGTATAGTTATCCTTCTAGAAAAGTTCGCTGCTATAGTATTGCAAGAGTCTATTATATTAACCGAGTCTCTTATAGATCTCCTTTTCGACTTTAATAAAGCGTCAAGAATTCGCGTTGTTTGGAGCTTTAATAACCTCGTTTCGAAGTTTGTCGCGATATATAGTGCCCGAAATTCCCTAGCCGATAAGATTCTTACAGCTGCAGCCAGGGGGTGGCACTATGATGAGGTCTATGGTGTTGAAATAGTAAGGGCTTTAAAGGGGCGGTAAAATCCCGGTGTCTAGCTGACTAATCTATTATTCACCCTAGATTTTAGACGCTATTCTTAGATAGGATTAGTATTTATAGCAGATGCACTAACCCTATGTTATCCGGATCTGGTTAGCGCGAACGGTAATATATTTTCTCTAGCGTTTGTTGTTTGCGCTAGTCTGGTTGCAGGCTAGCTATAGAGAATGTAAGGCTGAAACTATGTTCACGACCTGGCCAGCCAATTCAAATCACGTGACACAACTAAAACGTGGCTGCGCTAACACTAGAGGTGATAGGGCCTTTTTCGCCGTGCAGGCACTAGGATTACGGGAATCTCCAAAAGGCAAAACCAAAGCTACCCTACATTAACTAATTCCGCAAGGCTCAGCTGGACGCCAGTCCTGCTGGTGATAAAAATTTGCAGACGCTTGGAGTGCCAGGGGAGTGCTCTTAAAGCTGGCGTGCGACTTGTCTTCGGTTGACCGTGTCTTGACGGATATAAGGAGATAGTGCGCGGCCCATCGTGTTTACGGTATTTGTTTGGGAAGTGTTTTTGCGTGGGGATAGAAGGCAAAAATCTTATCACGAATTTGCTTTGACTGATATTTGGGAGTGGAATAAGGGGACTGGACCGGACTGGACTGGAATGGACAGGAATAGGGCGGGATACAGCCTATTTCGGCCTAACCCCCTTCTGGCTAAGAGAGATCCTTTAATTTAAGCTAATTGCTAATGCACCTAATGTTGGAGATATTTAATAAATGGTGCACTGGACGAGGCTGAGGCTTTTGCCTTCCGCCTTTGCTCTCTTAAAGATGCATGATTAGTTACCTGCTTATGCTGCCTACTTCTGCGCAGAACTTATTTGTTGCCTTATACTTCTTAATATACTGCTTTATTAGTATTATAATGTTTTGCACTTACGTTCTGTATATATTTCTCTACTTAGATGGCACTACTACTGTTCCTCCTATTGGGAGTACCTTATCGTTTAAATACTCCTCCGCTTTATTCCGTTCTAAGTCACTATTAGCATTCTTATTTAGTTCTGTCTGGCGGACCAGGAGCTTTAACTACCCTAAATCCCCTTCCGGCTGATAGGTTGGTTGTTGGCATTTTTACTATAGACTACACTAAGTTTTGAGGTTCGTGCTGCCACCCTACAAGAAAATTACTAAGAAGAATTAGATTTTGGCCCTATGGCGGCTATACAGACGGCTTTTAGAGGTCGGCCGGCCGATCTTTTACCTCATGCCCGCCTCGGCCAGTGTAATTATTATTCTATTTCAAGCCAGCGGCGCCTTGCTATCCCAGCTAAAATTGCACCGCTAGTTAGGATATGTCTTAATAGCACTAGGAAGTTTCCTAATATATACGCTTTTCATTTTGGTTCCAATCTTTCTAATTTGCGAGGCACTGTGCCTATAAGAGCTGGAAGAGCCCTTCCGTATCAAAGCAATATAATTTCTCAAAAGGACAGACTTATGGGGAGCCTTATGCACTACAATTATTGGGATTGTCGCAGCGGTAGTAAGCATAATTCTCCTATTAGTGGATAGCGTATACTTATTTCTTTTGGTAAGTAAGTCTCTCAGCTTTTTAAGATATCCCCCTAATCCAAGCAGGGAGAGTATATTATGGCCTATGTTATAATCGGTGCAAGAGTTTCTATATAAGCCTAAAAGTATTATAGACAAGAAGAGGCATTGAGGCGATTGGGCGCAGAGGGTCTAGTAAGGATAGATTTAGCGCAGGAGATGACTGAAGTATAGCCATCCGAGGGAGTTATCTGTCTTCGGTGTCGAAGCTATAATTAATTTTTTTGGTTTTCCATTCCCTTTAACTGGACTCCCTTTAGGGATTAAGTCTGGTGGCGATCTTAAACCCGACCTTTAGTGTATTTAATACCCAAATCGTAATTAGGATAGTCCTAAACTGGCCGTATATAGGCACTCGTTGCCTACTAGTTCGCCTTATTAAATAAGGGTTGACTACAAACATCCATAAAAAGGTCAGAAGGGCTAAGTAAAAGCTATTATTTGCAGACGGTGAGCAAAAGCCACTTATATTAACTAATACTAATATTACGGGCCAGGGCGAGCCGTATTTAACGGTCCGGCGCTTAACCCTTGGCTATTAGGCACGTGACATCCGCCCCACTAGAAGCTGAAGGGGAAGCCATTATAAGTCGGGCATCAACGTTTATAGCTGGCATTACTTTAAATGAGGCCTATTTCGCCTTCTCGCGCTATGCGCTTCTACTTGCATATTCTTTTAAATATCGCATATACTTTATAGTTTGCCATATAGCATACAGGCTCTCTTTATTTTAATTAACTTTTTTAGCTTTACGCAAACAGCCCCTCTTCTCTGAAATCTTATCGGCCCAATAATACCTCTAAAACTTTAAGGTGAGTTGCATATAAGCAACTTTCCATCCTTATAGCAATTATATAGTTACTTATCCTATAGGCAGCACTTTTAGTAAGCACATATACGTTCTCGCCTCTTCCTTCCTAGAAGATATCCTTAACTAAGCCCTCCCCTTAATAGAAGACGTATTCTTATATATAAACACTTCTTCCCCTTAACTAGGCCCTACAATTGCCACCTTAAGACGCCACTATAGGATTTTACCAAGCGCGCGCCAAGAGACCTACCTCCTTATTAAATCTCGTACGCTATCAACAAAGGCCCCAATCTAATCTTAGACGGCCTTTGCATAATAGGGCACCGTTTTCTCAACACATATTGTCCTGCCTTACGCTAGACCATATAAGGGCCCCGATTATAGCTAGGGCGAGTTAGATAACGCCGGTTGATAATATTACGTAAGATAATTAAAAGCTTAAGGAGAAGGCTATATAATTAGTAAGATAATTATAGGGCTTGCAGGAATATATTTTTGCTAAATACTATCTAGTTTAAAGTGGATCTCGTTATAGACCCCAAGACAATTGGTATAGACTTTAAGATGGTAGACTTATCGGTTCGCGCAATCCTTATTAAGAAACACAGCGCCGGTGGGGCTGTTAGAGTCTTTAGTAACCCGATAAGGAACGTGGTTACAGGTCCGGATAAGGGTACCGGTTTTATTATCGTTATTATAGGGCCTAGTGAAACTTGCAGGCTATTTAGTAGTCCTTCTATCCGGTACTTTCGCCGCTGTAGTTCTTAAAGTAAGTATATATTGAAGTAACGCCTCGCTTAATTAAAGAGAGAATTCCACTTTTACGCTTAATCCAAGAGTCGGTTCTAAGTTAATGTCAATAGATGGTAACGGCACACTAATGTACGGATATGTTATTTATAAGTTCGGGTAGCTAGCCTTATATTGCTGTAGGAAGCTAAGGAGATTTGTAAATTTAAGGTCTAAAACTAACATAGCGTTAGAACGAGAATCTGATGAGGCATCTATCTTTAAATAAGCTATTATCGAAGTTTAGGGACGAGGTTTCCAAATTATTTGTCTTTCGCGTGTCTAATATAAAAGCGCTTTCTTTTTACGCTGAGTCTTGCTCTACTATAAATAAGTAACTAGTTATTAAGAGTGGAAGAGTTATATATACCTAGTGTTTGGTGCGTGGCCTAGGCATGCGTAGTTTGCGGAGTCTAAGTAGGTGGAGTACTCCCTAGGTCTGGGTCCGTATTAAGGCCTAGTAAGTAACTCTCCGACGAAGGAGTATAAGTGCTTTACGATGGGCCTTGCTCTATTAAGAATTAGTAATAAAGTTATTTAGGATAGAAGAGTTTGTCTACCGGTGGTGAGAGTGATCTCTAAAAACTGACGTTTCCGAGATAAGGAAATTAAGGTGCTAATTAAATTAGCCTCATAAAGTTCCGTCGCAGCCGCTGTTAGTCCTTATAGGTGCAAGGCAGACTTCCACTAACTTTAAAGTTTTAGAAGGAGGCCCTTTAGCGTTATTTTATGCAACTTTAAGATAGGTGCTGCTAAAATGCATAATAGGAACACTTTAGGTCCTACGCCTAGGAAAACATCCATTAAAAAAGTGCGTGCTTGTAGCCTCTTACTACAACTTTGTTTTAACCGCTTCGCCAGAAATACCACATCCTCTTGTAGTAAATTGTAACACGATCTAAACGCATTAATTTGGTATAAGAGTAATGGGTACATATCGTTATTAAATGTCGCCCTCTCTTTCTTAAGTTGTTTAATTAACCAGTTATTTAATTTAATAGACTTTAAGGATATAGCAGAATTAAAGACAAACGGATAAGGCTAGAATGGGACAGGAGCTGACAGGAGCGGACTGGACTGGACCGGACCGGACTGGACCGTGTGGTGGGAACCCAAGTTTGGACTAATCGCAGCTGCATCCTATCTTGTCTCGTTTGAACGGCGCACGCATACGTATCTCTTTCCCTTCGATCTATGATATCTACCTTTGCTACCGCATATAAACCGATGCAGTCACATTAGTTCTAGCGCGACTCTAATAGTCGGAATAAGAATCCCGCATATAAGCCCTCGCAATGTCTCCATAGCAATGGTAAGAATATAACTAACGGCGTGAGCTCCGCTGAGCTCCCGAATGTAGGTCTTAGCTCTATTTCTGCAGTTACGGCAAGATTGTATAACATTTACTCGGTCCTCTACTATATCGGCACTAGTGTTAATATATATAATATAGCGTCTCCTAGAATAAATAGGGGAAAGCATTTGCGTGGCATGTTGTATTGCTAGGTATAAAGAGGGCGGATCTTATTTAAGAACTGATACTATTGACCTTCTCTACACTTAGCTCCTCACTCTATATAATTAGCTTATTACCAATTTTATACTTTAATTTAGCACTACGTTACCGAAGCTTTATAAAGCAATAATGCCAAACTAGCCTAAGGTTATGAAGCAACCCAAGATATCTCTAGACACTACTCTAAGCCATAGAAATCCGTAAACGCCTCTTCCTAGCCCAGTTATACCGCCCTTAGACCCAGTTACTGTTATTTACCTCGCGGAGCTGCTTAAGGACGTATTAAAGGTAGTAAAAGCAATACCTAGCGCTATAGACACTCCTAAGGCTACTAAGCCTTAAGCCGTATATAGTTCCCAACCTTAAGAACCGAGAGCCCAAGCTTTAAAGGTGGAGTATAAGACAGTTGATGAAATGTATATCCCGTGCGAGACTAAAAGTATAACCCTAGCTAATTTGCCGTATGTAGCTGGGATAAGGCAACCTTAAAGTATAAGATAGTCGAATCCTCTATAGTACCTTCTGAGGTAGATACATATAACGAATATATATTTGTTATTTATATACGTATTGGTAAGCACGAAAATAGCTACTGGATTTATATTACTAACAGTGAAATAATAGATAAGAAGACTGAACGTATAACGCACTTTATTAACGTTAAGTCTAAAGGCCTACGGGACATACTTAGGTCCGTTCTATAAGGTATAGAAGGAACTTTTCTTAAGGAAGATAAACCTACGGTATAAAACTATTTATTGGACTTTTTAATACCCTAAATTGACTGCTAACTTAAGACCAGGTTAAGCGGAATCTGTTATACCACTTTTTCCCTAAGCTAGAAGCTTATAAGGGAACCCTAGAGAATAGCGCCCACCTTAACTTCTTAGTAAACTATATTAGGAATGTATATACCTTAATAAAACAGCGCCTTATACCGCTATAAGATAGCGGAGAAATTACATTTAATCTGCTCTGGACTCTCTTTAAGCCAAATAAATTGGTATATAGGAAATGCTTTGGCACCGATAAGCGCAGATGTATAAGGTTTAACTTAGGTAGGGTAAAAGAAGATAATAAAGGGGATGAATACTTTCACGTTAAAGGCCAGTATTTAGATTTCGATGGCAAAAATTTCAGTAAGGCTACAATCGCAGCCGGTATTTTGACGTTTTAGGGGTCGAAGCCAATATACAGCCTTAGATATTTTCCCCTTAAATACCACCCTAACGTAGAGGAGGAGAAGCAATAACTTGCTAATAGAGGTCGTAAATTTATTTTATTAATAGGGACGCACCACCGACAGTATAAAGGTAAAGCCTTTTATATAGAGAAAGGAAAGCCCACTAAGCTGTCCGTTAATAGTCGGATTATAGTAGACCCGGTACTTTTCCGAGAGTATAATCCAAACTATAGTAAACCTAGCATTAATAAACTACGAAAGTACACAAACAGCGACATATATATATTTAATTTTAGCACACCCGGGGAGAAGAAACTTAATAAAGTTAAGAGTAATGGCAAGGAACCTGCGGAGTTAAAAAATGATGACTTACTCATTTGCAGTCCGACTATATTAGGGTTTAGTCTTAATTATAAGTTCTAGTATAAGTTCCTAGATTCGCGAGCTAAGAAGACTGCAAAGCTAACTTAATATTCTACAGTTGAGTTTGCTGTTAACAATATTAGCGACATTAAGTAGAACCCTCTCCCCTTTTAGAATCTTGCCATTCCGGAGGACCGGAAGAAGCTTATTTGGGCTCTTGCAGCTTCTTACGCAAAAAAGGCTTAGTTTAATGATTTTATGCTAGGCAAAGGACGTGGCCTAATTATGCTACTATAGTACGAGCTCCATTTTGCTTTATCCTTAAAGAAAACTAACACAGAGTATTAGTGGTCCTACTGGAGTTGGTAAGACCTTAACTACTAAGGAACTTTTAGAAGAGCTGCAAAGGCCGCTTTACACGGTACGCCCTACTTATTTAAACTGCTACTATTTGCCTAACTCTTCTAGTTATCTAGTGGAGATCTAGCCACTAACCCAAAGCAGGTTGAAATTAAGCTTTCTCGCGCTTTTAAGCAGGCCAACTATTGGGATGCTATACTTCTATTAGATGAAGCCGACGTATTTATAAAGTAACGATTATTAAGTTATACGGACAATAACCTAATTATAATTTTTCTGCGGAAACTCGAATACTATAAAGGAATTATAATCCTCACTACTAATTATGTAAAAGACTTTAATGACGTAATGCGAAGCAGAATACGTGTAGCTATAAGATACCTTCCCTTAGGCATTGATACGAGATAGGGCCTTTAGGCTAGTTTCCTGGGGAAGGTAATTATAACTAATGGGACGAGATTTAGTTCTAACGACCTTAACGAATTAGTGTAACGGGAGCTTAACGGCCGACAGGTAGGCATATGCAAGCCCTAGCAGAGAAGTTTTGTGCTAAATTATTCACATTTTATAGATTAAAAATGCTGTAGGAGTAGCCCTTGCCTTAGCATACGAGGAAAACAAACCGTTGTCTATTCGGTATCTAGACACAGTTCTGCAACTAGGTAATGAGTTTAGCTGTGACCTCGGCAGTCCGGGTTAAGCTGGTAACCCAAGCGTTTACTGCTAAGTATTTTCCACTTTTTAAGACTTCTAGGCGGCTGCGATTTTGGATGTAAATATAGTCGGGTGGTTATAAATTGAATTCCTAGTTGCGGGCCCGTATTCTAACGAATACAACTAGATGGCCTAAAGTGCCTACTATCCTCCTAAAACCGCAATTGCAGGTAACTAGTGTGTAAATGGCTTTCATTCCCATACGGGGTATGAGCCCATATACTTGCTTGCTCCTATAATAATAAGGCCTATATAGTAGGCTATAGTGCAGGCAAATCGCTTATAAATTTGGGAATTGGAGAACGGGGGTCGCAGGGCATTGGCTCCCGTAGGGGAGTGGAAGAAGTGGGCGTTAGTTCCCGTAGGGAACCGAAAGCTATAAGGCAACGAAGGATATAGGTGTTAGTTCTTATAGAGAACTGAAAGCTATAGAAGATTAGTTTCCGTAGGGGAGTGGAAGAAATCGCCATTAGTTCCTATAGGGGAGTAAAAGCCGTACGGGAGTAGGAGCTATAGGGTATAGTTCTTACAGGGCAGTAGAAGATACGGTTACTATATACTAGATAATAATTTTAGTTTAGGATATAAGAACGGGAGCCGCAGGGGATTGGTTCCCGTAGGGGAGTAGTAGACGTGACTAATGGCTCCTATAGGGGAGTAAAAGCCGTACGGGAATGCAAGCCGCAGGGGATTGGTTCCCGTAGGGCGGCGGAACACGTGGGCATTGGCGCCTATAGGGGATTTGTTAGAGTAAGGGATTCGTTAGAGTAGGGGATTAGTTAGAGCAGGGGATTCGTTAGCGTAGGGGATTTATTGGCGTAGGGGATTCGTTAGAGTAGGGGAATAGATCCCGTAGGGGATTTGTTAGAGTAAGGGACTGGTTCCTATAGGGCGACGAAACACGTGGGCATTAGCTCCCGCAGGGGATTTGTTTAAGTAAGGGACTTGTTTAAGAAGGGGATTGGTTAGAGTAGGGGATTAATTCTCCTAGGGCCTCTATTTAGGCGGCATAAGGCGGCTTCTAATAGGCTAGAGAGTAGGTTACGTGTTTTATGGAAATATAAAGCCTATACGGGATGGTAGGGTATAGGGGCCTAACGGAAGATTGGGTTATCTACTTTCCCGGGTTTATTTAGCCCAGGTAACTCGCTTATATGCGTTTCGACCAAGGCTGCTACCTTACCTTAGCCGCCCAAATCTTTACTCGTAGGTTAGATATTAATGATTTAAAACACACGACCCGTTATAAAGCTATCTACTCTGCCAACACCTTTAGATCCTTCTATACTTGCTAGAGTATTATCTTTATCCTAGAATATAGCTCCGGATCATCCTTCTCCTACCTTCTACTATTTGGAAACACTACTTTCTAGAGTCTATTAACCCAAGGTTTTAATAACTAGTAGTACGGTGTAAAGTACTCCTCCGCTGTTTTAATAAAATCCCCTTCGTAGGCTACGCACCCCTTTTTTAGCTCTACTAGCTCTTTAGTATCTATATAATTCCACTTTTTAAACCTTAGAATAGGCTTACGCTCCTTATTTAGACCCTTATAATAAATACACATCTAGAAAAGTACCTAGAAGAACGACTTCAAATCATGCCTAAAGGAATATTTCTCGCCTAAAAGCACTCCTATAGCTATAAACGCTCTTATACCGGTCTTGCCCCGTACTCCTAAAGGTCCTTCTTACTTCTCTTTAATCGCGAGATTAAGATTAATTAAGAATAACTTTTAAAAAGGATTATCATCTTCCTCGTTTATTAAGAGGTTGCCTATTAAAATATCATATTAAAGGATGCCAGCCTACGTATATAAAGACTTATATCCTTTAATGCCACCCTTTAGCGCAGTAAGCATTGTAGCCGGAGAGCTTACCTTATAAAGAGCCTTTCTATAGTTATAAGTAATAACGCGTCAATGCACCTAATTCTATATAATAGGGCGCTTAATCAGAGAGCTTAAACACGGGCGCTTATTAGGCGGTAATGGGGCGTTAATATAGCTGGACGACCTCTTTCTACTAATACTTTAGCCTTTCCTTATACTGCCTTACACTTTAGCTACGTTTAGAGGCACCATTAGGCTTTTAGACTTATAGTTTATTACTTTAGTAATATCCAGCCCCTTACGGATATTAAAGATATTATTATCTTGTCTACCTATATAAATAGTCCCGTGGTGATAGTACCTGGCCATATTAATTACTCCTTTCTCCGCTGCCTTACGTAGTAGTTCGCCTTCTTCCTTACGCTCTAGGTACTGCCACGAGTCTTTAATAACGAGAGGTATCTTAAAAGTATTACCCTTACGGTACACTTTTTAGCAAGTTGTCGCCTAACCGGCAATATAGGGTGCCCGCTTTATAAGTTTATCAAAAATAAGACGCTTAGTCTAATCGTTGCGCACAACCTTAATATATCGTTTGCCGTCTAATATTAAAATAGTAGGGTTAAACCCGAGCTGCTCTTTATTTATTAAGAGAAACCCTAACATCGCTAAGGTAAATTATAGTCCGTCTTTATTAATATCGAATAGTAATAATACAATGCCTCCTACCTGGTTATACTCCTATAGCCGCATAATAGATCTATAGAGGGTAAAGCCTAGGACAAAGTGGCGAGTATCCTAAGCGGCGAAGACTTCTCTTACGTATTTTCCCAAATTAAACTATACCTGCGAGGCTATATCGGTGTTTAGATTACTCTTTAGCTTTTTTAGCACAAGTATATACAATTAATAGCATTAAAAGCTTTTACTAGCTATTAGATTATCTATAAAACCAATATCTAGCTTTCGCTTTGCTATAGACCCTTATAAGGGCTGCTTAGTATATACAATAAGCGTTCGTTATATCTTTAGGGCGGACCCGTACTCCTCTACGAAGCCCAAAAATAATTTAATTAGGTTATTAAACCACACCAGGACATTATCTTGCTTTGCGCTTTTAGGCCAGTCACGCTAACCGCCCTCAGCGTATAGTAGATTGTCCCCTTCCTTGCATTTCTTAAAAATGGTAGCGCTTGCCTCTTTAAGACCTTCCACTTCCCTAAAGAATGCTTTATATAAGCTAAGAATTCCTATATAAAGAGGGCCTAGCTCCTCCTTTAGAATATAATCTACGTATTCCCTACGTTTAGACGAGTTGGTAAAGCTGCTTATATTATATAGATACGGTGTTTAAATATAGAGTGGCAGCGGTTAGGGCGGGGGGGTAGACTCTATAATAGTAGCGTATACCTTTTCCTAAATAACCTCGTTAGATTTAAAGCGGAGGATCGTATTTAGAAGAGGTAGGAACTGCTTAATATTAAAGTCGTCAGAACTAACTACTAAATTGAGTCTTAATAGATTAACAAGAAGGCTTTTATTGCCGCCGTTAGATAGTAATAAATAAGAAGCGTAAAGGCCCTGCAGAGCTAGTATTAGATTAAGCAAAATATTCTTTAGTTCTATAAGCGTTAGATAGAAACTTGTAATAGGTATATTAGCAATTACCTTTATTACCTATTTAGTGCAACGAGTTTAAAGAGCTAGAGATATCTAGATCCTAATAAGCCAAGTTAAATAAATCGCGAAAGTTATTTAGTCCTTCTCTAATAGGTTTCGTTTTAATTATCTCTAATTAGGAGAGATTTGCTATATAAGTAAACGCGCTAAGAGCTACGTCGGGAGGGCCGATATAGTAGGCGGGTAGGTAGATAAGGAGAGGAGATTAAAGAGGCTAGTATATAACGGATTATATAATGGCAGATAAGTGTAGTGAGGTTAAGTATACGTCGGGCACGCCTTGTAATGAGGAAATGACTAGGGAGAAAAGTGTAAGGAAGAAAGCAAGGTGGAGCGAACGCGAGGATTAAAGATCGGGTGTGGAAAAGTCAAGTTGACCTGACGTGGCTTAGACTGAGGCTTTATAGGGCTTAGTTAAATGCTAAGCCACGATGACCTAAAATGCGATGTTTCCGGTCTATAACTAATTAAACTTATCCGTTTTAGTCTGTTCCGCAACGCGTAAGGCTCTAATGCAGCGAAGCTCTTATATAGCGAGGCTGAAGGGGCGCCTAAGAACGCTAACGAACGATTACTAGTCCTAAAACGAGCTAAATCTAATATGCTAAATACAGATATAGTTAACCTCTTTTTACAGCGGCTAATCGACCTATTTCCCGAAAATAGGTTCTAGTTCCTAGAACTAGATCTAGTACACGCGGACTCCCTCTCCGCTAGTATATATTATAAGGGAAACGTCTTATTTATTCCCTTTAGAATGTGACCCTCGCCAGTGTCTATTTTATATGGGTAACAAGCGTTTATCTCCATTTATTTACACTAGATATAAAAATCCCCTATAATATACCCCCTAAAATCAGACTAAATTGATGGCAATTCCCTTCTAAGTTAGTTAGGTTTTAATATATCTTGTCAGCTCTAGGGCATTATAGACCTTATTACTTCTTTAAGAGAAGCTAACTGTAATAAGTATTGCAGCAAAGGTCGTCCTATTAATTATAGCGTGTAGCTATAAGCTTCGCCGTCTTCTGCTTGTTATATTGACGGTATATAAAACTGGTAGACAAAGCAAGCCGATATAATGTTCATTTACCTTGCGGTTTATATTACTTCACCACTTTAAATAAGGGCGGCACTATATTTTGGTCGCTAGGTTCCTAAAGAATACCAGTGATATTAGTGTCTTAAGAAGGCTCTAAAGCCATTTTCTTTATAAGAGGATATGTAGATAAAATACGCTGAATCTTAGAGGGCAGTAGGAGTATAAATACCACTCCTTACGCTCTTGTAATGCTAAGGCTAAAGAGCGGAAATTCTCGGGCATAACTAAATCGTAATTATATTAAAGCTTATCTATAACCCAGGCTCTAAGGCGTATATCCTTCTCTAACATATCCTATAGCGCTTAGTATTTATCTAACAATATACAAATACGCTTTTAAGTGTTATCCCACGATTGGCCTTAGTAGTGTAGTTGTATAAGGCTAAGCAGGCGGCGAATACGGTGAAAAAGAGGTTATAAAGAAGAGGCGATAAGGACTAAGCTTAGTTAGATCTGCTAACTTATTGCTAATTAAGTATATAAATGCGGCAAACACTCGCTATAAAGGGCAGGGCTAGTTCTAGCTTAAATCTAATATACAAATTTCTTTAATAAGTAAATAATATAATAACTAAAGAGCGTACCATTTAAGCTAACAAATTTCCTCCTCAATTCTGCAGACTTCTCCACCCTTAGGCTAAGCGTGCCCTTTTTCTCTTAGATGTCTTATTTCTAGCCTTTATAACCCATTTATCTCCGTAATCTGAAGTTTTATTATTACCTCTCTTAAGAGTGTGGATTTCGTTTTAAAACTACCTAATAGTATCTTCTATTTCTTCCCAGTTACTTCTTAGGCTGTTAATCTAATTATCAACCTTACCTAGATAACGCATAATATAGAGGTCGCTTTTTTTAAGGCTACTAACTTTCCCTTTAAGTTAGCTAAGCCTATAGCTAAGTTAATTAACTAAGCTATTTAGTCTCTCTATTGCCCCTAATAGAGTAAGCTAGGGGTTAATAAGCTTTATTGGAAGGAGTTATTAAGCGGACTATATTAAGACGACTTCTTTATCTTATTAGTATGGGGTGAATATTTCCTTACAGTTCCTTCTATATCGGCCTTATCGTTCTCTAAATCACTCTTGCGTTCCGGTGCTAACTAGATATTCTACTTATGTTAGTAAGCTAGTAAATAGATAAAACTACAAGGAAGCAACTATCGTATATCTGCCCTACTATATTAACGGCCTTATTAGAGCCCTTAGGATTAGAAGTAAGTAATATATTCTAGCTCCGTTAGCGGTATCCTATAAAGGATTTAATGTTTAAAGCGCACCTTAATCTAATATAATGTGGTATTTACTATTATGGCTTTTAAGTCCGAGTCGCTTATTATTAAAGAGATAAGGCAGCTAATAGTTTAAGTGTCTTTACAAGAAAGTAAGGAGGAATTTCCTTAAAGGATACTATACTTAATATAGGTCTAGTTAAAGGATATAGAGGCCTTTTATATCCTACTCCTCTCTACTACTTAGCTAATAGGAGAGCTGACGGTAGGCTCCGCTTTAACTATGCCTTGAAAGTTGAGCCGATTTACTAACTTAGGGATACTAGCATAGTATTATAAATGCACTACAATACAGCCACAATAGGAGCATAATCCTTCCCCGTCTACACCTTACTTTACTGTGCCTTTATAGGAGGGTTATATTAAATGACAAGGGCTAACACCAACCCCTTTCTTCTAATTATTCTGAGACGGCGATATAGAGGCAGCTGGTTAAGCGTTGCTTTACACAGCAATGCCTATTTAGTTGCGTGGCTTTACTTAAGCCCTATTATACACCTCGACGCAACTTTTTATTACCTTAACAGCTGACAAGCCTAGCCTAAGGTTAAGATAAGGTAAATAGGTAACTTAGCTTTTAGACAGCCCCAACAGTGTAGTGTTCGGAGGCGTTTATATAAAGTTATAAACTAGAACCAGAAGCTAATAATAACCCCCTAATGACGCCTTACCCGGCAGAAATAGCATTATATAATCTACTCCTAACGCCCACCCTTTACGGAGTAGGATACTGCTTAAGTAGTAGACTTATCTTAGCCAGTTAATCTTGTATATTTACTCCCCATCTATAGTAAAGGAGCTATTAGTGCGTTATAGGGTGGTTTAATTAGTATTTTAGCTAAGCCCTTTATAAGCGCTCCGCCTTATATAGGCGGTATAATAACTCCTATTAATCTGCCTTGCGTTAAGGGAGGACTTATATTTAAGACGCTAAATAGCTAGTACTTAGAGGCATATAAACTTACACCCTTATTTATACGTTCTACCGCGTCCTTATTTCTATAAGTAGTCGGTTTACTTTTCACTTATTATTTATCTATTACTCCATCTTCTCCTTTTTTCACTAGCTATTTTACCTAGTTATTAACGTTAATCCTCCTCTTCTCTACAACAACTATTTTAGAATTTGCTTTAGATCCTTACTTGTAAAATCAACTGAAAAAAAAAGCTAAACGCACCATTGTGGATTTAAGGCGTTGGTGTTAGCCTAAGTACCATTAAACTTCTCAGTCTTTACTATATATGGGTACCCTCTAGACTATAAAATTGCCCTTCTCTATTGTGCTCTTTCTAGGAATAATTAAAAACCGTGCTTATAATGGCATATTTATATTTAGCAATATTCTTAAAAGCCTATTAAGCAGCCTAGATAAGGCCTAACAATAAACGACCTAATGAAGAGGCTAGTATAGGCCTGTAAAACCCCTTACATCTTAAGCCAACAATTAAGGAAAGGTAGAAAGTAGCTTTAAAGCGTAAGATACCTGCTAAGGATTAGGTTCGTGCTGTCTTATTCAACTTATAGATAAACATACTTCTTCTTGCCGTTCCCGTCGGCTTTATAGTCAATTATCTTCACGTTAACGGCATCGCCATATTTATCGTTAACTTTATTGCTATCATCCTACTTACTATAATGATTAGTTACGCTACTAAAGAGATTACGCTCCGCGCCGGTAATATATTAGGTGGTCTTTTAAACGCAACTTTTAGGTACGTTTCTCCGCTTCTTATTTGTCCTAATATTATCTAATATTTGGCGCAGAAACGCTGTTAAATTGATTATCTCTATCTTAGCCCTAACTAAGGGCCAGATTACCATTGTTAAAACTTCCTTAATCGGTAGTATGCTTTTGAACTTACTCCTTATCCTTAGCATATGCTTCTTCTTTGGAGGCATTAACCGGATAGAATAATATTTTAATATAACAGTAGCAAATACTACAGCCAGTCTTCTAGCTTTGTCCGTCAGCAGTCTAATTATTCCAACCGCCCTCCACTCTACGCTGTTAAGTAAGTTTAATAATAGCTTTAGACCTATAATAGATACTAACCCACGTAGCTATAAGCCTTAATAGCTCTATACTTAATCGGGAGCTTTCCCGTAGAATAGCTGTTATTCTCCTAATTATATACGCTTGCTACCTTATATTTTAATTAAAGTTATATACTAAAATATGTAATGCTTTAAGCCAAAGGGCTCCTAAGCGTAAATTCTCTAAAGTTAAGCAGGATTTAAACGCAGAAAAGGAAGATAATGAGATTAAGGTGCCTAAATTGACGATCTAGGGTGTAATTATAACCCTTAGATTTTCTACCGCGTTAGTCGCCTTCTGTTCCAAATTTATAGTTAACAGCATTAGTGATATTACGGCAAGCGGCACTATCTCTACTACTTTTGTCGGTCTTATCTTACTCCTAATCGTTAGGAACGCTGCTAAGTATATAATAGCAGTTATAATAGCTTGCAAGGATAAAATAAACCTAGTAATTAATATTGCTATTAAATCTAGTATATAAATCGCCCTTCTAGTTCTCCCCTTCGTTGTTATACTTAGTTAGACTATAGGCCAGAATTATATAACGCTTTTATTTGATACCTTTCTAATTACTATTTTATTTGTTACCGTGCTCCTAGTAAACTATCTTATCTAAGATGGCAAATCTAGTAAGTTTTCCTTTTTATATAGGTAATCCACTCTAATTAATACTAAAATAGACTGGCTTAAAGGCGTTCTTATCATGGCAATCTATGCTATTATTACAGTTGCCGGCTAGTTTTATCCAAAACAAGTTTTAGATCCTCTCTGTCCTGCTTAGTTTAAGCCTCTAATTACTATCTTACTCCTCTATTAGTGTTGACCAGTTTCTATTACCTAGAGCTAAATAGTATTTTTATAAGCTATATATATAGCTTTCTAGCAAGCCCTAGGCTAATCTTCTTGTATCTATTAAGCCGTCCAGGTTAGCTAGAATGTTGCTTTCTTTTATCTTCTTTTGAAAAAAAAAAATTTCTCTAAGTCGTTGCAAAGTTTATAGGGGTCTTTATGCGCACTAGTATCCCTTAACCTATTAGCAGAGGGAAGGCCCGTACGCAAACACCAATAAGCACGGCCACTAAATCCTATTAATTTAATTAGTAAACTCTTATCGATAACCTACGTGCCCAAGTTAACGGGTTAAAGTCGTATAAGCATTATGTAAAGCTTCGTATAGAGCTTTATATAGAGCCTTCGTAGAGCTTTATATAGAGCCTCCACAAAGCTTCGTGCAGAGGTAGAATTATAGCCTTTACCGCGACGACTTCCTCTTAACGTCGCGTGGGTATAAGGAGCTAAGGATCTTATAACTTATAGAGTAGGCTTTTCTCTATAATTTGGTGTAATTTTAATGTTAATAGGTATTGTGGGAGGGTAGATCAATTTCGTTAAAGTTAATAAGGTCTTCTTATATAAACTATGTTTAGGTTTCCTGTAAATCTCGCCAAAGTCCCTCAGACTAAGAAAACGATTGCCGTTTTAAATCAGCTTAGCGGATAGTGCGGATATTCCTATACACAATTGGTTTCTTAGTCTAAGCTTCTAAGGTAAGGACTAAGCAAATTACGGGGTGGCTGACTTATCACTGCCAAGTATATAAAGGTGGAGGACTTATAAGCTTACTGTAAGCGAGTTCTTAACTTCAATTTAACGTATATGTAAACGACAACGAGATACTCTTGACATAGAAGTAACTAGATAGAAAAACAATACCGAGCTAAGGAAATCCTAATTGGCACCTTAATTCTCAAAGCCAGAAAACAAGAACGTAATTACGAAAATCTTTTCTTATAAGAAATTTCTCATTTCTTTAGCTTTTTGGAGGCTCCATCTACGATATAATCCACCTTTCTTTTGCGTGTCCTTCTCCTTAATAGATCTTCTAAATGATTATCTAGCGCCTCTCCTAGTTGGTCTCTTTACTTATATAGTTTACCCCTCTAAGCTATCTCTATTATAACATCTTTAAGCGGTTTATATATCCTAGCATAACGACAGAGGTGACGCGGGTTTTTAGTATAGTATAATACGAGTTTCTTATGCGGTATACCCGCGGGTAAAACCTAGGTAGGATACTAGTATACTACTATAATAGGACTATATATAGATACAACTAATCTATATCTAGGGTTTTAGAGACGCTTTAAGTCCTCTATTATATAGCAAGTTGGCAACTACAATAAGAGATACTTTAGTTGTCCGTCTAAAATTATAGTATTGGAAATTGTTAACACTTTAGTTAGGGGAGGTATATCTCTAAGGAAGTTTGTAAAATTGGCTAAACTATTCTCTACTTAATTATTAGTATTGCTAGATAATATATAGGTGTTTTATAAATATACCTGGAGGTACCGGCAAACCTTTAATATAAACCTCTTTTGGTTAAGGTAAGTCTATTTTAGCCTCGCCATAGCTCTCTATTGGCTTAGGTGAGACTATCTTAGTTTCGCTACGGCCTTCTAGGCTCTTAAGGTAATTGGCGTATATTTCCGTATCTTCTTATATATTACCCTCTATATTATCGTTAATTTTATAAAAGTTAACCTTATTAGGTGTTTAAGTAGGCGTATAAGGTATCTATTTCTATATAGGGTTGGAAAGCTGCAATTGTTTCTTCTCCCTGCTAGTAGATACTATGTCTTTGTTATTAATGCAATTCTAGGATAATTTAAGGTTTCTAGCAAGTTGATGAATAGGTATATTATCTTCGGGGCGATAGTATATTGTAATATTTTTATAAGTACCGATTAAGGACCTATAGGTTATATTAGCAACGTATTTAAGCTTAGTTAAGGTAACATATATAATGTCTGGTATTCTTATAAAGATAGTAAGGGATATATGGTCAAGAGGTTAGATTTAAAGGTAAGTTAAATTAATAGTATATAAGAGCTAGGAGCACGACGTTTATATTCCATTTCTCTCTTAGGGCGGAGTTAGGACAAAAGGTAGAAAGGAAAGGCAAAGTATACTAGCCGCTCTTTTCCACTTTATATAGTGTCTATGGTATAATATTTAGTGGCTGTAATTACTTTTAGCTTATATATCGTCTGCGCCTAAGACTATAGGCGCCTAAAGTGATCCACAAGTAAAGCATTAAGTGAGGCATTATTAGGGGTAGCTACTAGCTAAGCTGTTACTGAATTTAAACGGCTGACGATTCCCAACAGACGCTATATGCCTTAGCAGGGTTCAGAGACGTTTATATAAAGTTATAAACTAGAACCAGAAGTTAACAATAACCCCTAATAACGCCTCTCTTAGCAGGAATAGCATTATATAGTTTACTTCCGACACCTATCCTTTCTGGGGCAAGACACTACCTAAGCAGTACACTTATCCTAGCCAGTTAATCTTATATATTAACCCCCTATCTATAGCAAAGGAGCTATTAGTGCCTATAGGGTGGTTTAATTGGCATTATAGCTAAGCCCTTTATAAGCGCTCCGCCTTATATAGGCGATAATTAACTCCTATTAATCTGCCTTGCGTTAGGGGAGATCTTTTATTTAAAGCGCTAAGTAGCCGGTACTTAGAGGTCTATAGGCTTATTCTATATCCTAATAACATCGGCTACAATTTCTCCTTAAGTAGTATCCGTAACCCCAAGTACCTACAAGCGCAGCGTCCCTAAATTATTAGCTAGTGAGTAGACGTTTATAGATAGAGAAACCGACTTCAGAGATAACGGCAATATAGAGGCGTTAGCTGGTTTAGAAAGTGACTTTAGTAATAAGGATTAAGAATGGGATGCAGAGACATTATATAACGGAGAAAATAGTTTTAGCACTAAAGATTATAAAATAGGGGCAGACAGCAATAGAGAGGTGTTAAGCAACGAGGCTATATAGGCGACGGTTAAATACAGTGGCCTTAACTTTATAGTCTTAAATCTATAAGTAAAAGATAAAAATGTAAAAAAGAGTTCTAATAAAAGCTAGTAAAAGGGTTAAAACTTTAGCCTCTTTTTATTTAGCCTATCGCGAAATAAAACAATATTTTACTATTTCCACCAGAGTCTCTGCCCGCTTGACTTATAGCGAGCTATAAAGTATTTACGATAATCTATACTTTTACTTAGATGAATTTATTTACTACCTTAAAAGCGATAATAGAAGGCAAATCTATACTAATAACCCAGGATTTTTTAAATTTCTTATAGACCTAAGACGCATGCTATATTAGCAACTATTAGTTGTATTTAAGACCACGGTACTTATAGATTTATATCTTAAGGATATAAATATGTTTTTTTATAGTATTTTCTTTTTGTTTAAATTATTTCTCTGCTTATAGTACCTAGCGGTTGTTTATCTATTCCGGTATAGTAGGGAGGGGTAGTTAGGTTACGCGAGGGGGCTTAGACTTGTGGCTACGCTTATAGGGCTGTTTACGTATAAACTTCTCTAAGTATATATAAGGGGGGTGCAAGTCGTTGCAAAGTCCATATATATAGGAACTTCTTCAATGTTTCTAGATCTTAGACTTATATATTTCCTTTTTTTATAGTTCTGGTATTTTCCTAACATTTGCTTCCTATTTATATACTAGGCGTTAATAAAGGGCGCTAGGTTAGATCACCCTACTTATATAATTACTTTACTCGCACGATTGCCTAGCTCGCACAATCACCTAGTTCGCACGATTACCCAGCTCGCACGATTACCTAGCTCGCACGATTACCCAGCTCGCACGATCGCCCAGCTTGCACAATCATCTAGCTCGCACAATCGCCCAGTTCGCACGATCGCCTAGCTCGCACAATTACCTAGCTCGTGGGATTGGCCAGCTCCTACGAGTATCTAGCTCGCACGATTACCCAGTTCGCACGATTACCTAGCTCACAGAATTGCCTAGCTCCCACGAGCACCATACTCGCACGATTACCTAGCTCGTAGGATCGGCTAGCTCCTATAAGCATCTAGCTCGCACGATCGCCTAGCTCGCAGAATTAAAGCCGCGAAGTTATTAAACCTATTAATACCCTATTTACACGCTAGGCATTAATTAGAGGGCGCTAGGTCAGATCACTCTACTTATACGATTACCTAGCTTGTAGAATTCCTAGCTCCTACGAGCCCCTAGCTCCTATAACCTCCTAGCTTATAGGACTAAAGCTATAGCCGCTAAATCCGTTAAGATCCTAGCTGCGCGTTTAGAGGACGCTACGCCTAACTACCTAGCTCGCTCTTTTTATAGAATTCCTTAATTAATTAGTAGTGCCTGTTCGGAAAATGTATCCTAATGTCTATCTATAATATAAATCTCTTATTACGTAATTCTACGAGGAGATCTACTTCCTTAACTGTCCATGCCGGCTCTTTAGCGCGAAGAATATTGCTATAATGGCGCTAATATGTACCCAGTATTCTCCCCTACAGGACTTTTATAACATTATCCTATAATAAAACTAAAAGCGATACTTAGTGACCTAGCTCTATAAGGATTTGATCTTCGTGGGGTATCTATATAGTTTAAAACTAGGGCTCCCGCAAGGCTTTATTTGTAATAATAATCTTTAAAAATATTAGTAAAGCTATTAGAGGTTATATCTAAGAAAAGAAACTAACCGGCAATATGCGCTAAAACTCTATATCTAGGTTATAGGGCTGTAAGAGATCCTACGTCTTATTTAACCTAGTAAATGTAAGTAACATATAGCCTTAGTAGAATAAGGTATAAGATATATAGGATTAGGTATATCTCCGAAATTTAAGCTAGTGAATGCGGTACCTATTTAGCAATATTTATAAACAGAAACCTATCCTACCTTAAAAAGTATATAATGGCTTTCTCTTTATTTGTCCATTTACCACTTACTCCGGCATTAAAAAAATAGCTGTAATATTTCTGCTTATAAACTAATATTGGTCTATTAAGCTTAGATAAAATACTATCCTAACTATCACCATCCTTAAAAGTCATATTTATTAACTTAAATTTATACTTAATTAACTAAGACTTATATACGGATACTAAGGGCTTGTTATTCGTATAAGGGCTAGTTAAGTTACACTTTATAAAGTGTTAGTGGAGTCTTACTAGGGAAAGGCTAATAGTGTAAACTAACAGTCTAGGTAGTTTTTAGAGAGCTAAGTTAATTAATATTAAGCGGGTAATTGGTACTAGTAGCTCTAGATTAACTATTATTGGTAAAACCCTCGCTAGACGCTAGACTGGTCGCTCTCCTTAATTTATTAGAAATATCCGTAAAGTAAACTTTATTATCTAGATTAATAGATTTTATTAACCTTAAAAGTAATAGTAATAGATCGTATTACTAGAGTGATTAATTAAAGTGCATCTTATATTAAAGCTATAAGAGGTATAGCAAGAGCGTTAGCAGTAATTAAGAGGATATTTAGCGGAACACATCCATTTAATAGAGCACTAGGCGGTTAATAAATGCAATAACGCTACCGGCATAACTCCCCCTTAATACACGAGCGCTACAATTTTAAGAATTTTAGACGTATGCACGTAAATTTATATTATAGTACAAGCAGATTTATTCAAAGACTAGAAGATCAATTTTAATTATATACCAAAATCTTAACTCTAAACTAGATATAAATGACTACTATTAAAGGTCTATAACATTAATAAGTAAATATAGCTTCTATAAGAGAGCACTATATATACCTTTCTCTTTAATATAGCCCTGTAAGTCTTTAAGAATCTCCTAGATTATAGTCTACAATTTGATTAAAATAGATACTTATAGGAGATATTAAACATACTTAGACTTATAATACGTTAGAGCGATTATATATTAACTTAGAGAAAGCAGATATATAAATAATATCTTATACTTTTTACTCTCTAGTTCTTCTATAAAGAACACTAAGGAAATCCTATAGAGGCTTAGGGAACGAATAAATCATTCTATAAGAGAGTATATCCGCAGTCCTCTTATAAGTTAGAGTCTTATCTATCGGAGTCTTATTTAGGCAAGTGCTAAGAATTTCACTTAATATTATATTATTAAGTGTTTAGGGGACTTGTCGGTATTATATATGTACAAAATCTACCAGACCCCTAAATGCCCTTTGCTGGTTATTTAGGCCCTTAGTAATTTGCTTAGATAATAAACTGGTGCTAGGACGCTTAGAATTGTCTAACTTAAAAGGTGTTATTTCCCAGCTTTATAAGCTCTTTATAGGACTAATCCTAGTAATAGAAGACTCCTTTTCCAAATCTACCTTAACAGATTATAGGGTATTCGCTCGTTAATAAAGCTCGGTAATTAATGCACTATATTTAGAATCTCAATCCTAACCGTAAGCGGCTCTTAAAGTGCTAATAATCTATATAATCTAGCAAGTTGCGGCTTTAATAAGTAGGCCAATAGTTAAATAAGCATCTATATCAAAGCGTAAAGAGGGCCGCAAATAGTTAGCGGAAATAGGACAAACTAGGAAATGGTTTAAAAGGAGTAGTGAAAATAGTAAAGCAGGGTAGTAATAAATAGAAGATGCAGAAGACGCGTTAAGGCAACCGGCAGAGCGGGCGATAAAGGCAATTATACATCCCCAGCGCAACGGGGCGGAAATCAGCTCTATATATTAGGTCTTTCCGTGCCCTTTCCTTTAAATAGCATCCTTGGATTTATTGAGGCGTCTTACTCTTTGGCTCCTTAAGGAAGAAATCGTCACGAATCGTGCACCCTACGCGTTAGTTAGGAAAGGAATCCCCTAATAGCATTGAGGCTTAGGGGCATTCTGCGACGGAACGAGCTGTATCACTAAATAAGTTTGCGACTTATGTCGCCTCCTGTCTCAGCTAAAGAAAGACACGATTTTTGACCGCAAAAGCGATGCAGTTTAGAGGTCAATAATCGCCACTACATTAGCGCAGCTCCGACAAGGGCCTTACGCCAATTATATCGCTTAAATCGAGTGCGCGACACTCGATTTAAGCAATGTAATTGGCGCAAGGCTCTTCTAAGTTTCGGGGGCGCTAGTAATCTGCCAGGGAATCGAGAGCGGAGGGGAAATGCACTCGACCACTCTTTTATCTCAACACAAATCATATAACTTACAACCCACCATTATAAACTTCACCATTGCAGCAGCCCTAGATCTTATCCGCAATGCCTCTAACGAGCAGCTTTAACCTTATTTCCCTAATATCATATATACTATTCAAAGGCTCCAAAAGCTTCCGCCTCTCTTAGAGAATAAACGCGGCCACCACAATTCGCTCCACGCTCCTCCAGAAAGTGAGGATATCCAGCCTTCTCTAGGGAGTGTCCAGCTTTCTCTAGGGAGTGTCTAGCCTTCTCTAAGGAATAAGGATGTCCAGCCTTTTCTAGGGAGTGTCCAGCCTTCTCTAGGGAGTGTCCAACCTTTAGGGAATAAAGTTGCTTCTCTACCTCCTCTTTCATTTAGATGTATAAACCTGCTTAACGCACTATTGACGAACCTCTCTAAGATCAAGACATTCGTTAACACATCCGTGGGGAAAGATCTAAAAGTTATTGTTAGTGAACCAAAGTGGCTGACCGAACATCCCCTTGTTAAGGATCTTATTGCTATCGACGGTAATTTATTAGATAACGCTATTTTTCGAAAACTTCTTAGCCAATAGACGCTTGCAAATTCTTTTAAGAAATGGCAATTAGTGTCTATAGGTGCGTTAAGGATTAAAAGTTTAATTAAAAGTCGAGCCGCTTCCATAAAGGGAGTTAGCCATATTAAATCATTTGCAAGAAGCATAGGATATTACGACGTCACTAAAGCAGCTTTAGCTATTAGATATAGAATTAAGCTTTATATTATATAAAGACTTAAAACGGCAGGGCTATTAGTTTTCTTAGCCTTTACCTATAACGCCTGCCGGAGATTAAACTTACCTAATATTAACAACTTTCTTATAGCTTTACGGCACCCGGATTATTTTAAGATATTCGAAATTGCGTAAAGATACTCAATTTGGATAGGAGACTGTCAAGAGCTCTATTTAGGTCAGATGCTTTCTCTTAGACTATTACATCTTAGCACTACCGACCCGCCCCAGCCGAGCCCAAGAGGGCGAACTTCTTCCCCTTATCTATCGATTAGTAAACGCCGCCGTGTAGAAGAAGTTACTAAACCTAGGGATCTCACATTAGCGCGTAATCACCGACGCGCAGATCTAACAATATCGCACCCTCCTTAACCACCAATAACGGCCTCGATAAGTAACATAGCTACATTACAGTCTGTTATGGAGGCAGAGAGCACACTTATTAAGATCTTTAGTAGTAATTCTGATTAGTATTAAGACCCTCTATAAATTCCCCTAGAGCTCTATAGGGCCAATCCTAATATATATTAGGGTCCTCCGCAAATTCCCCGGGAACACTTTTATAGCAATTCTAATATATACTAGGGTCCTCCGTTAATACCCTTTAAGCTATTTAACAGCCATCCCAATATCTATTAAGGGCCTCCACCAATTACCACGCTAAGTAGAGGCGAGTCTTCTAGTTTCTGCATTACTCCAGCTAGTACCACAACAATAAATAACGGACTCAATTACTACACTACGGCTCCTTATATATAGTATACTGGTTATCGCAGCCTACAAGGCCCATTATGCTCCGACATTCTTAATATAGCATCTTTTATATATTAATCTAACGCTATCACGGCTGCTACAAGGCAGTAGCTATTTTAGCCTATATAGATATATAGGCAAGTCCACCTCTACGCCCTTTAAAGATTTTAGGTATATCGTATAGGGCACTTAGCATCTTACCACTTTTGAGTTGAAAAGATTAGTAGTCCTTTAACACTTTAAACCTTAGTAATCTATTATCTACGCCCAACGATCTAATAGCTAATATTACCACAGCCTTTCCTAAACTCTCTACGGGCATATACGGAAGGGGGTTTTATAGGTTATTGTATAGTATTAAATATAACTATTTAAGAGATACTGCGTCGGGGGTTATATTTAGGATCTTGGCAGCAATAGCTCTGGCTGTCTAGTTACAATTATTAGTAAAGCGTTATATATATTCTAGCATTTAGCACTCACCTCTAAGTATAGAGTAATGTATTTCTCTATTATAGTAGTGGCGGGTAAAGTATAGAAGGGTGTATTAAATATCTGCGAAGAATACCCTTAGCCCTATATTGCTAGATAGGCTTTTAAATTATCTATATCCCCACTATTAATACTAGGAGCTATCTATAGTGTAGACATAATTGAGTTTAAAAAGGAAGTTATAATTAAGGGGATTTTATTAGTGAAAGATAATAAAAGGCAATTTGGGGCTGGATTTTTAGTAGGGCTAAAATCTTAGAGGGGCTGATTTTCGGTCGGGTAGGACCTACGTAACGTATTAACGACAAAGCCTAAAGGAAATAAATATATAACATGCCTTAGTCCAAGAGGTTTAGGCGACATATAAGAGTTAACTATTACTTACCTTAATATTTATCGGTGAGGAGGTTGTGCTATAGGCCGCAAATTAAGATATCTTTTCTATTTTTATATAAAGACCTACTCCTATCCTCTTATTAACCTAAACTTTCCTTACTATTATCTACCTACAATTATCTTTATATCTAAGTAACCTTATAAGAACAACTGGTCTTAGTATCACTATAGAGATAGCTTAAAAGGACCCCTAGTTTTAGAGAGATGGATATACCTATATCCGCGATCAGGATATAGACTGGGCTCCATTTACCTACTACAATGGTCACGAACTTAAGAAAATTAAGGTAAAAGCTAAGGAATAAAATTTTTTATATAACCTAATAGCTTTACAAATTCTTAACATAATGGCTGTCCGCTATACTTTAGCCCGTTACCAATACCACGGTTAGAAAACCGTCTTTGGGGAATTTATTTACTAAGAGAATTATTACAAAGTTCTTACATTTTTAGGTGCAGTTAAGAAGATAAATAGCGGAAAAGAAATCCTATAATAGATAGAGCGTAAGATACAGGATAATAGAAATCGCAATATAAGGTATAGTATAGAAGAGGACCGGGATAAAGATAGGGATACGTATAAGGACGTATATAGGGAGGACATAGTCGCCGGGATTAAGGCTTTAGGGATTGATTTAAAGAAGAATGTGTCTCTCCGCTAGTAACTATTCCTTCCGCAAATAGCATAGCGAAGGCTATCATATAACGTTTTCGCATTTCCACGCATAATTATGGCGTACCAATTTACACCTCCCCCTATACTACGCAATCACACTCGTAGCCGGCCGAGCCAGGCTTCTCTACTTATAATAGGTTAGCCTCCTATGTTCTACAAGCACACTCGGTCTCACCCTTTACCGATCTTTCACCACCTATAATAAGGCTGGAACTAGCGTCTTCTCGTATTCATACCGTCTAGTAAGTCGGATTTAGGCCTGCCTTTGCGCATTCCATATCATTTGCAGCCCAACTTAAATCTATACGCTTCCTTATTATTCTAATAAAAACTCTTATAAAGTTTAACTTTGCTAACACGCATGCACTGCCTCTGCTAGGGTTTTATATAAATAGACCTCTAAAACCTCTAAAGACCTCCAAAGATTAATAATAACTCACCCGCTAAGGCAAGCAGCATGTAACTCGCCCCTTCTATATCTTTAGTAATCTAATCGCTACTTTTAGGTACCTATCGTCGTAATGGATACATCCAATATAGGCCAAGGGTCGGCCTATTGGGTTCCAAAGTTAGGGGAAAAGATTTTCGAGGAGGATAAAAAACGAGATGTTACTTTTATTGGATGGAAAGAAGGCGATTTACATAAAGTAAAGGTAAGTAATTGCCTATATTATAAGCGAGCAGGTCCCTAAAATCTTAAAGATTTATAAGATTATCGGCGTTCTATATATTCCACCCAATGTTCGCTAGGCTACGGTTCCTATATGTAATACAATTATTAAAATATCTTTAGCCGTACCGGGCTACCGTGGTGGCATATTAGCTATAACGGCACTTAATTACAATAGAGAAGCGATAATATCTAATTGCCTTTCCGGCGATATACGGTTTATGGAAGGTAGAAAGGAAGCTTTAAAGCAATTAGATAAAGAGGTTTAGGAACTTAATAAAGCCAACTAGGCTACTAGGCCCTCCCTTATAGTTAAATTAGTGTCCTAGGCTCTGCCAATGCTTGCGGCGGCTATAGTACTTCCGTATAGGAAATGATTTAAGTTTATATAGAGGAACCACGCTGCTTAAATTACTTAATATAAGATCTCGTGCGGCTCACATAATGGCCTAGCGATTTGCTATCATTCTATAACTAAGCCCAAAGCCCTTCCCGCCTTATGCCTTCACGTTCGCCTATAGTTACAACCCCCACTAAAATTAAACCCCCTCTCTACCGCTCTCTTCTCCTAGCTATGCCAAAATACCTAGTATAAATATACTTCTTTTATAACAAAGATAGAAAGGCTACATAGAACTAGTCTTTTAAACCCCAATACTTAATTTCGTAAACTGTATAAGCATAGCTGATCTTACGAGCTAGGTAATTATATAGGTTAGGAAATCGTGCGAACTAGGTAACAGTTATTAGCTATAGAAGTAGCTATTAGCCTAATTAGATGTACTTTAGATTATCTTACAATTGTCTTTAATGCCTAGTACCCTATATAAGACTACCCTAGTGCTTACCCTTATATTTTATATATCTTGGTAGATATCTCTATTGCTTATACCTCCCCCCTTTCCTATTCTAGTAACTTCCTCATATATATAAAGATCCTTAAGAGCCACCTTGAATAAAACAGATTATTTATTTAATTCTATATCTCTACCTACTAGTCAGCTAACTTTATTTGTCTTAATACCTGCCTAGCTAATAACAGTAATAAGTTCCAGGGATAATTAGATAAGCGATTAGCGGTACGACCTACGTGCAGCTGTTAGAGCAGGCACTTATAACATTATTAGGTTAGTATAGGGGTATATATAAAAGATAGGCCGGTATATAGGATGTATTAGCACATAGTTAGGGGAAAGTGGAATAGTGTAATTGGCGGGCCGGTACGCAGGAACATAATACTATTTAACTTTACTTAATGTGGCTTAGAGGAGTATAGAGCCTCAACCTAAGCCACGGGAACACGTCCTCCAACTAAGCCTTTATCACATAACCACTAACTGCTTCTAGGCGCTGCGGCCGCATACCCCGCCACTTACCCTTCCTGGAACTTTAGAAGTCACACAAGTCCTTAGTCAAGCGACTGACGTTTAAAGCTCTAACTAATTAGCCAAATCCGTCGCAGATTAGACGAAGCTAATGACGACTTCTTAATGTATATATAGAGGCTCTAGAGCCACGTTCAATAAAGCAGAGTTCTTGTTCTTAATCGTCCTGTTTGACACCAAATCACGCCCTCAAACATTGCTCGAAACTAGAACCAGGAAAGAAAACCAACGAAACATATCATCCAAAAATGTTCTACTCGGCTTAGCGCAGCTTATAGACAGCGAGAAATATAGCGACTTAAAACTTATATACTAGGGGCTGGAGTTCAAAGTCTATAAAGCGATCATATGCACCCAATCTCCCGTGCTTACAGTTACCTATAATGGGGGCTTTCAGGTAAAAGCCAACTAAACATCTAGTGGAATTGACCCTAACTAGGAACTAACTGACGGGTAAGAGGCGGCGACTAACATCATAAATATCAACGAGTTCGATTCCGGCACCGTTAAGAGAATGATAATTATATCTAAGGTGAGGTTGAGAACGGGGTAATCACGATCTAATAACACTTAGAAAAAACACACCACTAGTATTTAGCATGAGCGGCAAACGCTAGAGTATTTGCGTTGCCGCTTACGCTAATCTAGTTATAGGCTAGTGGTGGATAATGCGGGCCATTAGATTCATGCGGGCCACCAGATTTATGCGGGCTACTAGATTTATACGGGCCACCAGATTTATACGGGCCACCAGATTCAGGCACCGGCAAATGATTTGCACTAATATACACGTGACTAAAGCTGTTGCCTTTTCAAACATGTCTAAGTGCACGCCACGAAAATGTATGTATATATATATGTATATTCTATTATGGCCATGCACCCCTAGGGGCCGTTACTAAGAGCTAGCTAAATACATCCTGCCACCAGAGTACTAGCTCCAGTTCGGAGGCTAACTGTAAGAGTTGCGTGTCCATTGCTTAGCGCGACGCACTGGCGGAGGCACGTGAGGTAGAGGCTCGTAGTGTAATCAGTTAGGAAGTGTATTCGTTCATTGAGATTGGCTTATGCGTCTCTTTCGCAAAGTGGATCGTAGCTTTAACCGCGCTAATGTCTGGGAAACGCCACGAAAACAAGGGTCTGGTCGGTGCGGCTCGGTCACACTCCCTGCTAGCGGGGGCGAGCTTGAAGTATTTTCCGCTTTGATCACCTGTTGTAAATACCAACTTGGTAAATTTATTTTTAGTAATTTCCTTTTAAATGACCTAACGTAGATGATAGGGTTATGACGGCGATAGGGTTATGACGGTCGGCTACTACCGCCTTCCTGATGTAGATGGAACATCAAAATACTGCTAAAATGCCTCAGAAGTAGCCGTTGGGTCGTGCACGATACGACGGCGTACACGACCCGACAGCGTGCACGACCCAACGGCCACTTCTATGGCATTTTGGCAGTATTTTAATGTTCCATCTACATCAGGAAGGCGGTAGTAGCCGACCGTCATAACCCTATCGCCGTTATAACCCTATTATCTACGTTACTGCGGGGCAGTAATGGCAATAATCAGTTAGTTATAATTATATTATATTATCAGGAACATAACTAACCTAATTATAATTGCACCTACTGATTATATTATACAAATATAACTATAATTACCCGCGGTAAGGCTATATTCTAGGAGCGGAGCGAATCACATTATGCTGCGAGGCAGCAAGGTTCAGCTCCATGCAGCCGAAGATAAAAAGTCACGGATTAATTAAGGTACCTCTTCTTAAACGTATTTAAAAGTCTCTTAAAAAGGACACGTTACCGATAGCAAGGCCGGTTCGGGTGCTCGTGATGGGGCACCTAAGACTTAACTAAATTTGGTTTAGCGGGCTAGCTTTGTAGTATTCTCATAGTTCCAGCACTTAAACTCAGTTACACCAACATCTTTACCCGGTCCGTTATAGTGCACGCAAATCCAGAAGATAACTTAGAAGAACGACTCCAAATCATGCCTAAAGAAGTGTTTCTCGTCAAGAAGCACTCCGATTGCCATAAACGCTCTTATACCGGTCTTGCCCCGCGCTCCCAAATGCCCTTTCTATAGCTCTTTAATGGCAATATCAAGGTCGATTAAGAACTGCCGATAGCGTTGTGTTACCTTCCTATAAGAGTATAGATCAGGGGTATCTGTGACTCATCTACCGTGTATATATAGCCTCATTCTCTTCGTAGATTTCAATCTTTATACGAGTTCTTCTTTCCTAACATCTGCGCACGGACTTCCGATCGACAAGAACGGCCTAAAATCGGGGCTAGTGAGCAGAGAAGGGCATTTTCTGAACCGGATAACTACGACATTCACGCCTTACTATCAGCCGTTGATCCCCTGGGTTAATAAGCTGCGAAAGGTAGTTTTTCCGACGGACGGGAGGTGGGAAAAGGAAGATAGGGGGCTTTATTCTGAGATAAAGGAGATTCTTTAGGAAGCACAGAAGGACTCAAAGGTATTAGCAGAGTAGAGAGCTTTATAGCAGGCCTTCTCAAAAGTAGAGTGTCCCGTATTCTTCTTAGCAAGGTTTCTTCTTAATTTCACCGGCTTAAGACATGTGGCAGCCCTAGTCACTAACTAGATTAAGAATTACAAGAATGTGCTTTAATTTTTTATTAAAAGCTTAGGACATCTTCACTATCGCCATTAAGCGGAAACATTGCCCCTAGTTTCAACCTGCACAATTAATGAAATTTCCCGCGAAATAAAGGAATAGTGCAAATATCCAGGCTATGACTCTTTCTTCAAGCTCCCTCCACCATTCTTAGCAACTGTTGTATTGGCTTCGGGAACCGGATAGATTTCGGGAATCTTTGCAGCATCTTTGTCAACTTGGCCGAACATCTTTATCTTCTTTCGGTTAAGGCTGGCGTCTACCGAACCCATAAGCGCCTTGTCGAGGAAATCCTCTGATATTACTCTCTCTGGAATATTAAGGGGGACAACAATGGAATCGACGAAATCCTTGCTTCCAGAGTTCGCGTCATCTACTTTTTGCGACCATGTGCTCGAATCCCCGACTTCGATGCACATCACGCTAAAGAGATCCTATCGCCGCCCGCGGAGTTCTTTACCAGCTTCATAGTCTCCGATGTATCCGCCAATACGGCTGACTTCCGATTTCAGCTTCCTTTCTCCGATGCCCGTTATAGTCGAAGGAGCGATCACGATGTGAATTGTACCTGTCGGACAGTCTGTTATAGAAAATGTCATTTCGGCTTCGGCAGAAAGATTATTGAACGTGCGTACAACGAGATCGGTTAGCGGAGCATTTGTATTCTGCTTTATCATATTTAAAAGCTGCTGATGTTTCTCCAGATACTGCCTCCCAGACCATCCTTTTTGCGTACGCCAAAGCATACTTTCAGCTAACCAGCAAACGGTACGCAACTTTTGATGCTCGCCGGCTCCCCTTTTACCATCTAATTCCTTAATCTTCTTGTTAATTTCCTCCACCATAGTATCATCCTCGCTACCAACTTCCACCTTAATTTCCTGCCAGGCTCTCTTAACATCTTCCCAGCTGTTAAGTGAAGCTAAACCTTCCAGCCGTTTACGTTCTTCTGTCTGGCGTGCGGTTGCTTCATCCGGATTAGAGTATGAGGGGAAATATACGTCTACGGAGCACTCCTTCCGGACCAGAGCGAGTGTGAACATCTGGGTAGAATGTTGCACAGCGGCGGATTGGTTCTCTGCCATTTTGGATAAAAGAATCGGATGGAGCATGTATTGATATTCTGAAGCATTATTCAGTTTCGCTACCCAAGTTTCGATGGCTTCGCTTGTGGAACTGGATCCGTGATATGATGGAAGCTCATCTTTTTTCGCAGCCCGACCCGTCTGGGGTTTCAGTGGCGTTTGGGGCTTGGAGGATATGCATCCCATAATTGAGAACCAATAGGGTGTGCTGATTGGGATTTCAAATGTATATGGAAGGCCAAGCTTAAAGTTTGGATGTGCGGTGGAGGAGGTTATCAATTTCAAAATAAAAGCATCACGATGATCGCAAAGAGGCTGGATGCTGCCCAGAAGGCCTTTCCCAAGGCCGATTTATTTAATTACTTAATTAGAATGCGAGACTTCGCCCGGCAGGGTCTCCTGTAGTTATTTAAAATACCAATGATACCTGCTGTATATCCCTACGGTGGCGTTTGCAGGCACCCAAGCTTTAACTCAGCATAATATCTGCATTACTTCGGTTAAGTATAATAATAGTTATTAATTTCAGCTCTATGGGCGCTATGGTGTACAGGAGGCAAACCACAGGCCTTGCTGGGGAGGTGGGACAGGGAAGCGGAGGCACTGCTAGCGTCGAGAGATGAGCGATATTTTGAACCACTTAGACACTGAAACAGGTTTTCCCAGCTACATTCCCTCCCTTGATCCCACTCTTACGCCTTGCAGGGTGCCTGACACACGGGCTACTTATTATGTATCTCGTACAGGGTCAAATGGCCGCTCAGTCGATGCCTAGGGTCGATCGGTTAATTCGCTTGTTTCCTCTGCGGACGCTATACTTGGTGAAGCTGAAACTTAAATAAGTATAAGTGTCCTAACTATAATGCAACAAAACTGACAATGGGCCTTTCTAACGGCTTGTGCCATGCGCCAATCGAGGACTTTAGTGGCTACTTGGGGTATATTCTCAGCCGCTAGTAACTTGTTTAGGCGCTCTAGAAGCGCCTCCTGTTCGTCTATAGGAACCTTAAACCAAGCAGGACATGTTAGATATGATAAGCAAAGTCGTTCAGCTTCATCCCATGTAAGTGTCTACCAATCTCTATTACTAAGAGTTAAAGCTGTGTATGAATCCCTACTTACCAGGAACCGCTTCCATTGAGTCTTAGTATGTCCGGCGATGGCCTGTACATCACTAGCTTTGGACCTAGCGGTGAGACTTATTATGCGTAGTGGCGTTGAAATGAGAGGTTGGTGTCGCCGGGCGGAGTGCCGTTTGCCGAGGCGGGGCTGTCGACTGTTAACCCCGTCAACCCCGTTAACCCCATCAACCGTATCAACCCAATCGACCGCTAGCGATACAAAACTGGCTGACGCCAATACAGCCAATAAAGCCATATACGTCGCAGCGCCTCTCCGAATGTCCTGACCCAAACGTTCCAATAGGCTTATTCTACAGGTAGCTCCGCATCGCTGTCTTCGTCGCAACTACCCTGTCTTATTATAAGACATCCTATGTCCCGTCAAACTTTCCCAGGCTCCACTCGCCCTTTATTAGCATAATGGATACGGCAGCTAACGACAAGATCAGCAGGTCATGAGTACCTCTACCTCTCGCCTCGTCTTCAACACCCAATGGTCTGGAATCACCATCGCCTACATCCTGCTACGTGACTGTCGACCGCAGCTTCATAGCCCCGCCAAAAAGCCATGCCTAGAAAACACTATGCGTAACGAGGATTAGTAGAATACGAAGTGCGCCCTGCATGTTTCGTTAGAAAGGAAATAGTATGCGCTAGTCGAAATCCGGCTGCCCAATGCCTTGGAAGGCAATTTTGGCAGTCCATTACAGATAGAGAATAAGAGGATAAAGGAAAATGCAGCTGTCCACGGGATGGATCGCATGAAGCCACGACTCGGTGAAGAGCAAGGGAGCTACATTGCATTGATGTAAGCCTCGGTATTGGATCAGGCTAACATAACTTAGTAAGACTAGGCTAGGTAACGCAATTTCATCCAAGTTGGATCAAGGAAAGCTACAGGCAAGTATAAATATCCAATACATCTTCTACCTTTATTTATCCTCCCATAAGTCCTCTTTCCAACTCCGTCAATCCTAGTCATTCAATTCCTCGCCTCTAGCTTAAAGCATTCGCATCTGCCCAAAACATACCGCTATACCTTCCAACATCTTCAATTAAGTTTCCGTAGAGACCCCTGTACCGATTAGCCGACTAGCAAGTTCCCACTGTAGCTATGCCAGTAATGAAACGTGTCAAGCGTAAAACTTAGGTGTTCTTGACTTTTTATTTAGGTTCCTGGAAGACGATGCCCAGCTTGTCTTAAGGAAGGCGAAGAAGTTTGGGTAATCCCTGGGAAAAACTATCCTCAGTATAGTACGCCAGTAAACTAGTTAAAGCGCTGAGTAAGAATTCTTTTCCAGATATTTATTTCCGGGGTAGGCTAATAGGTACAGTGCCTCGAAATGTTCTGGTATTAAAGGTGAGAGGGGGACTACTACGGGTGCGTGGGTGGTGTGGGTTATTGTCAATCAAAATCGTATTTGCTTACACTATTTCCATTACCTATTACCCAGTTTCTATTACCTTTCTATTACCTATTACCGACTAAGTGGCAATATCAACCTGGTGGCAATTGAGTAACAGTTGCAAATCGCCATCGGCATTACCGACAGTCCTTACCACCTACCTAATATATATAGTGAGGCTCTAAAGCCTCTTGCAATAAGACAGTCAATTCTTCTTTTTATCTTTTAGTCCTCTAATCAACAGTTATCATAGCTGCTTGCGTCTAGCGTTGCTGCTCACATCGGGTTACTTAGGACGGTGGGATGGTACAGGGCATCCAATAAAACGGTAACTTCAGACATGCATATCGCCTTTACTTTTTTCCCTTCAAATGGAGAGTAGCCTATTGTCAGACGCCAAATGTGGCTTAGTTCAGGAGTTCTAGGTAGGGGGGATTTCCCCCCTACCTATAACTCATCCATTATGTATATATAGCCTCATTTTCCTCATAGATCAATCTTTACACAAGTTCTCACACCTATCTTCCTGCGTTTTATCTCATAAACCAGACGCTCCGCAAAAGATTTGTTCCGTGACACGGGATAACACATAGACCCTCTAAAACTCCTGCTACTCATGTTTTGGATCGCGCATTTTAACTTCAACTGGCTCTACCAAGGCCCCACCAACAGTTATTAATGCTTTGTTCGATGCATTTTAATCTTAAGGTAATAATTTTTAATTCTATACTTATCCCTTCTAAAGGTGGTGTACTATAAGAGTTAGACCGTGCGCGAAAACCATAATTAAAAGTACGCGTATGGTCACAGAGACTTAATCCCATTGATTCTATTGGCCAGCTCTTATCGATAACAGTAGGACGAAATACACCGTTAGAAGGGATAGATACTTTTCATAGCTACTAACGCTAGGTTAATAGCTGTCCGCGTTCCAGTTTCGTAGAAGGCTAGGTCTAGTTTATATAGGAATAAACACTCTAATAATAAATCAAGGTAATCTATATCCAGGTGCGCCTTTAGGTCTTTAGTCTGCGAGAGCCGCAGGTAAACTTTCTAGGGTCTCTATATACGAGGTAGCCCTCTTAATATTATACTAACCTCCTAATCATTAAATGTTCCTTTCTATAGAGGCTCGTATAAGTGCCGAAGACACTTATATATCTATTCGCGATCGTAAGCGATAATCCTCTAATAGAATTTAGGAAGCCTTCCGAGAAATAGCCCTTGTATACAATGTAATGCCCACGACCAGTCGAAGTTCCTTGAAGTTGCCAGCGGGCGACTTCCAGCGGTAGAAGACGGTGGTAGAACAGGTGGGAAATGGTGGGAAAAGGGTATCACGGTTAAGTCCCGTGACAGCAATTTGAAATGACGCTCCATTTCAGAAGCTGTATACGGTAAAGTTGCCAATATTTTAGCGTACTATTCTGGCGTTTTGCGAGCGGTGAGAGGAACATTAAAATTTTAAGACTGTGCAGACAAAATCACTCCGAATCACCAGATTATAAACTGAATCTAAGGCCTCCATATTGCAACCGAACAACCCCTAATATATTTAGATAGAGAGCTTAAAGGATTGCTTTAATACACGTATTATTTAACTCCGTATTATCGGCTATAAAATACCCAATATTTCCATTAATATCGTACTCCTTAAATAAAGCAATAAGTACGGCTGCTTGGTTCTTACTACTATACTTACTAAGTACCTCTCAAAGGCCTAAAATAGCTTACCGACGCCTACTTTTCCTGTTAATAAAATAAGCAACTATATTAAGAACTATATAAAGTTGCGATTAAGTTCGAGCGATCGCTATACTACCGACCGGCTGGTCTGCTTAGTGTTCCGTTAGAGATCCGTTAAGAGATCTACCGCTATTTCCTTGTCCGACGGGAGCCAATTAATTTACACTTCCTTAACTTCCACCCCGGCTAGATAAGTACTATAAGTGGCTTAACGTGGAGAGAAATACAGCCGTTTTTATGTCGAGGCAGGTTAGCAAGGAAGCGCTAGATGTGCTTTATGGCTGAAATGTCTTTAAGGTTATTCTTTATGGGGGAGTTAAAATATCCTAGGTTAGTTTGCACCAGCTAGACATTTTTAGATTCTTTGCTTAAGGGTCCCGCTTTAGTAGGCAGATATCTATTGATATTCTGCGAAGTTAAGGTAAGAAGCAGCAGCAATGCTATAAGAGCACTGAGGCATAAAGGTAGAGGAAGAGAAGCATTACAGGAGATAGCAAAATCTAGAAGAAGAAGGAAAGAAAAAAGGGCAAAGGAGAAGACCTTGCCGACGGCTATAACCTCCATTCCTGCCTTAAAAACCGCACATCATCGCCAGCTTAGAATCCCTGCTCCTTCCAAAGGGCAACAATCCTGGCCTTATCTAGGGAGTTGCCCTAATAGCACTTGTTCCCGCTAAAAGTATCCTCCCACACGTCCATCGGCTCTATATACCACTAGCCGGATAGAGGGGACTGTAAGTACGCCTTTAGTGTTATCTATAATCTCTTAAAGAAGCGAGCCTCCGGATTAGTTCTAATACACTTATTGCAAACCTAGATAGTGTCGGTTTCAGCGTCGTAGTGGGCGGAGATGTTGTTGACTATGTAGTGGACTTTGGGTGTAATATCAGCTATATAGGGGGAAGGGCTAATAAGTTCGGTGTGGAAGCCGGCGCTAATATATATAGTCTTCTCGGACGGAGTAGGAGCGCCTTAGGTACTAACGGCGGCAACTATGTAGTAGCTCTCATCGACAGCCCAAGCAGGTTTTTGGAGCGCAGCCATTATATTTACCGTCTATCCATTTTATATGTTAGTCGATCAGTTTAGCCCTAGTAAGCGACGTAAGAATAATATAGGCTTACCTTTGTCAAAGAAGGGCAGAAGCTAGAGGTCTCTAAGATCTAGAGAGAGAGCGAGAGAGCAAGCGCGAGAGAGATGGAGAGATAGTAGGAAGAGGTAGCAGCAGTAGTATAAAACAGCTGTTAAGACGTTAGCAAATAGCGCAGGTCGCTCTAGAAGAAAAGGTTAGATAGTTTACTTACAAATTACGACTATAAAGCGCTAGAGGAGGCAGCAACTAGTCCTTAGGATAAGGAAGGAGAGGAAAAGGTTACTAGTGTAAGAGAGGGAAAAGGCCGAGAGAGCTTAAAGGGAAGGTGTCATTGTTAGTAGAGGTTCTTCTTAAGCGTTAAGAGGTTAGTAAGTGCGACGAGCGCTTACGCGGTGAAGCGCGTTACGGGGTTAAAGCTGAGTTATTGATTCTAAACGTGAAGGAGATATAGAAGAAGTAGAAACGTAATAAGTTATTGAATTTAAGGGCAGGTAAGGACGAGAAGCCTTAAAATAAGTGAGAATAAAATGGATATTAAGGAATATAATAGCTTACCAGTAATTGCGGTGGTTAGAAGTCTTAAGAAAAGGCAGTAAGGCTAAGGGAGAGTAAATAGAGGTAAGCTCGTAGTAGAGGATAGGAAAGGAAGAAGGTTATTAAGTGAATATAGGCAGCGTTAGCGAACAAGAAGCTTTACTAAAGAGCAAACAACCTACAAAGCCGCTCTCTATAAAGGGAGGAGAGAAGGAAGCAGTAGTAGGCAAGATAAAGGATTTAAGCTTAATCTTAATCTTAATAAAAAGTAAGGCTTAAGTAACGCACAAGGTCTTTAAATAGCTAAAATCTAAAAAAGGACGGAGCTTTTATCCGCGTCTATACGTGACCTATAGCGGAATAGTAACTTAAGCAGGTTAGTAAAGGCATTATTTTTAAGGCGGCGCCAACGATAAAATTAATCTACCTGAGCCCTATCACGCGGATATATCGTCGCGCGTGCTCCTTACCTTTAATATCTTTACGCTTCGTTAATTAACCCTCCTTTAGCCCTTAATACCTCTTATTAACCTTAATATTAGGCTCTAGAGCTAGTAGCTTCTAAATCTTACCTTAATTTCCTTTCCTTTGCCACCTCTAGTGTTTAGAAAGCTAAATAGCTTCCTACTATTGTTTCTGGGACGATTAAGCCTATTAGTAGGTTAACGATTTGCTTTTTCTTGCTCTCGTATTAAATAAGGGTAAAAAGAACCCCTGCCTCTTGCGCGGACTTCTTTTCGTCTTATATAATATTATCTCTAATATTTCTATAAAGCTCCGTCCTGCTTCCTAAAGTTTTATATTACCTTTAATACTTATAAAAACTCTCCTTACAGCCATCATCTTACTCTCATCTCACCTCCCTTATGACTCTTACCTCTCTCGGCTCTTACTAACCACTACTTACCTTCTAAGTCACTCCGCCCTCCGTCAGAGCAGCTTCTATAGCTCCCAACCATTAGCTACACGCCGTCCTCCCTCTAATTAAGCCTCCCGCAGCAGCTCCTCCTCTACCCCTCTATCACGACAGCTCTGTAACGCGCGCTTTAAACAACGTTAGCGAAGCTCCCCCTTATATATAAAACAATGGTTTGATTTAACACCGCCTATAAGGTAAGCGATTAGATATAGGGATAGGTTTCCGTCTACGACCTAGTTAACTATGTCCATTTCTGTAACGTCTTACCTTTTATAATTCTTGCGAACCTCTCTCCTAAAGACTATATGCTAGACTTGGGTATAGGATCAACGTAGGTAGCTATTAAGGCGAAGCGCCGCGTGGGGGACTCTAGAGTCTATATCGGTATAAACGTCTATAAGGAGCTAATTAAGATAGACGCTATAAGCAACGTTAAGGCCTATAAACTTAAACGCGGCAACGGCGGCCTTGGCAAGGCTGTCTACCTAATTATAGGTAACTTCGTGGATAAGGCCGTCTTGGATAAGGCGAGGAAGCTGCTGCTAAAAGGAAAGGGCGGCTTTAACGCTATTTTTTTGGCTATAGGTCCTTAATATATTAACGCCTAAGCAGTAAGAGCGGTTACTACGCCTAGTATCTAGTTTCTTGGCTAAGGATAGCAGAATCGTTGAGGATCTTAACATGCTCGCGAAGGGGCCTAAGTATTCTAACGGCACTAAGTGCCCTGCCCTAAAGATCTACGAGGAGTTTTGCCCTGTTAGCTATAATGCTAAGGGGAGGCTTTAAATGCACCGGAAGGCCGTAAGGCATAGCAGAATTGTACTAGAGAGGATATAGTAAGGAGTAGACGCTAGAGTTAGCCGAGACCTATAGGCTTAACGTTATATTAATATATAACATGCACAACGGAGATAAGGGTTCCAGCCTTAGTCCTTTCTAGGATAAGTCTTCCGCCATTATAGCGAGGATAGAGGGAAAGTAGTGGCTAGACGCGTTGTAGAAGGCTAGAGGTACTACTACGGCTAAAATAACGGACCTATTTGTGGTCTAAAAGCTCTAGCAGATAATAAAGGTAGAGGAATAGGCTCTGTAAAAGAAGTCTTCCCTAAAGTTCCTGGACTACAGGAATATAAAGGTGGCTGCGCTCCTTAGGGCCAGCAGTAAATAAGCTTCACAATTCTTCCGTTGGCCTGCCTTGCCATAGTTCTTCATTTCTCTTTTCTTTTTCTTCTTTACTGCTATAAGGGCATCTCCTTAGCTTTTACTGTCCTGTCTTCTTCTGCTCTAGCCTTTTCGTGGCTAATATACTCCTTTTCCCTTTCTCTATTATAGGCGCTTTAAGCCTTACTTATTACTGCGGATAGATCTAGCTGCTCTTTCTTATATAGAGCCTCTTTATAGGTAAAAAATTGGCGATTAATAGGAAGATAGATTAAATTAAATACTATATCTATGTCGACCTTATAAAATTCCAGCCCACGTACCGTACCTTACCCTTAATATACCCAAATAGCGATTCATCCCGCTTAAGCCAGCGTTCTAACCCATTGTATTCCTCTTATATAAGCTAAAATTCTGTTTATAGGTGTTGCTTAATATATTTCTTTACTTTGATATCTTTAAAAAGCGCGTTATCTCTTAGGAGCTTACGTAAAGACTTTCTCATCAGTTAGTAGAGGCGTTAAAGGCGTGCCTATAAAGCTTAGAGGTGGTGCGATATGCTAATAGTACTTTAGAGAAGTCTGCGATATAGACATAGCCGTATATTATATTATAAGTTAGGCCATATCGCGAAGTTTAATAGTAATAGTCGCTTAGTCAACGTTTTAGTTAACTCAGCAACCGTGCCACTTATCCGCCTTATGTAATTCGTGGGCTAGTGCTTAACCGACAGCGGCAAGCCCATAACAGTTCTTCGTTCCAACACTATAGCTGCCCACTTTCTCTGCTTTCTCTATTCTTAACCTTAAAAAGTAGGGCGTTATAAGGGTGTGGCCGGAGCGGGTCGGCCGCCCTCCCTACTAGCGTAGGCAAACTGCAGAGAGCCATACGCTAAAAACACCGCTAATACTATGCTAGTGCGGCGACCACTAACACTTAGATCTAGTATGTTTTGCAGCTAAGAAAGAGTAGGCAAAGGCCTACACAAGACTCATGGTTGCATAATCCTGTAAAGCCCGTTAAGTAGCCCTTATTCTGCCTTCCCATTACCTGGTTATATTTAATCTACTTTGATTCAATTGCGAGTCATAGGTGGTTTCTTTTCTTATAGGGTTGACGCGTTTTCGCCACAGGATGGTATGTAGATATGAAGGTTAGTGTGGCGAGCGCCAAGAAGTTCCAATAGCGGGGCAAATTCCACCAAGGACTAGATGGGGTCTCGAAAGAGGAGTGAGATCCAGAACCGGGCACCGGAACGGATCCGCAGCAGGAACCAGAACGGGATCTACAGAAGCTCGACTAGGCACAGCCAGAGATGGGCTGATAATCACAAAATGAAAAGGTCTTGGAAATCAGTGGCTGTGATCCCTTCCAAATTAAATAGCCTTTTCACTAACACACATATTCTATCACAAAGGAATTTAAACGTGAATAATGGGCCCCCAGAACAAACGTGTTTAAACTAGGATTAGCGTTTACATTAATCTAAGAACGGTGCAGCATGTAAATATTTAGAAAAGTTATAGTATTAAGAAGGCTGCTAAGTTCAAAGCTAATTTTGGTTCGTAACTTGCACTAATATTCTAGCAGTCTATTCAGGTAAGTTGGAAGGCAAGGCCATATAGCAGCTAAAACCACTTTTTTTAAGAAAACGTGGTCCATAGGAACAACACTGACGCGTCAGTATTATGAAACCTGCCAGCAACATTAAATATAGACCTAAATAGCCATCTTGGTAAGTGGGAAGATATCTCTATAACTATGGTTTATACTTTAACTATAACCGGTTTCCTAGGAGCTCTTTAATTTTGAAACGCAAGCTAGCAAGTCGTGTAAGGCTTAGATCATGTTCACTATAGGCAACGGGCTAACTTACTTCTAACTCTCGCGTTCTTCGACTTCTAACTTCTCAACTCGTTCTTTATACACGTTAAGCTCTCTCTCAAACCAGAGATCATAATAGGAGCCATAAAGCCACTTTGTTTGCTGATTGTCATTATATTGATCAATGCTAAATATACGTAAGGCAAGTGCCTTCGCCGTAGGGCGCCTTATATGATCGCGGTTCAACATCTACTTGATTTCGTAGAGCAAATGCTAGGTTTTTGTTTCAGTAGGCTCGGCTAAAGCTAGCCACTGGTCGATGTGGTCGAGGTTTACTTTGTATAAGTGATTTTTCAAAGGACGGAGCTCGCTGAGGTCTGTCAGAGTATAGCTATAGGTGAGAACTACCACTATTTCCAGGAAAACGCATCCTAAGGAAAACATGTCGGCTAAACGACCACTTTTTTCGTAACTAGATACCTCCAGGGCGCAGTATCTCAACGTACCACGTTCTCGGCTTTCACTGGTACTTGTAAGATCTGCTGTAAAGTCTTTCACTACGCCGAAGTCCGTAAGCCATATGCCATCCCGCGAGAGGAGAATGTTAGATAGTTTAATGTCTTTGTGGCGGATCTTGTTCTTATGGAGATATGTTATGGCTCTGGTCAAACAACCGAAACTAGACCATATTCGCTCATCCTGATCTCCCACAATGTCCCAAAGTTCCTCAACACTAAGGCTGTAACCAGCTGGCTTCTCCAAAACTCCAGGTTCTTGGGCGGAAGCATAATCGTATAAGCCGTCCATTTCCATAAACTCCAATACCAGGGCCAAATCACACCGCGCCACTGGCCATATCAGCAAACCAAGGTATGGTGGCTGAGTATACGTTCCAACAAGCCTAACAATATGACGGTGTTTCAATTTTTTCAAGACATCGATCTCCTTCATCTGTCCAATTTGGACTTTGTTCCGATTATATATCTTCTTCAAAGCGAATATAACGCCCTTGCAAGTGGCTTCCACGACTTCTCCATTCATGCCATAGCCGAGCACTCGTCCTTTCTCTAGTGGAATAGATTCGCCACGCTTGAACTCTACATGCGAGCCTCTCCTAGACCAATCTTCCCGTATAGACAGCAACAGCTTATCGGCTTTATATGCATCTTCTATCCTTATGGAGTGCAGGGCCTGCAAAATCTCGTGTCCTTCCACGGGTTTATCTGTGTTGGCAACGAGATCTAAAAGATTACGCAGAATTTTGCCTAGTTAGTGTGCTTCTTAGTTAGCCACTTTACAGGACCTTTCTAACGCCGCATTACCCTCTAGCAAGGTGTTTATGTGCGCGTCCCGTTCCGATAATACCTCCTGAAGATATTCAAGTTGTTTATATATTGGGATATCAGAAGAAAACTCCTAATGAGAAACGACGGCTATAGCAGAGCGCCTGGACGGCACAGCTACTTAGTAATTATCACTTGCGAGCTACAACTCCCAAGAAGGGCGAGGTTAGCTATCAATTCACGGAAAAATACGTCAACTTAAAGGGATTCACGTACATCCTATAACCACTAAAAAAGGCGAGGTTAGCTATTAGTTTCATGAAAGAATATATTAACTTAAAGGGATTTACGTACCTTCTATAACCACCAAAAAAGGTAAGGTTAGCTATTAATTTATAGAAAAATACGTCGACTTAAAGGGATTTACGTACCCGCTATAACCACCAAGAAAGGCGAGGTCAGCTATTAATTTATAGAAGAATCCATCGACTTAAAGGGATTTACATACCCGCTATAGACACTAAAAAAGGCAAGGTCAGCTATTAATTTATAGAAGAATACGTCGACTTAAAGGGATTTACGTACAGTCTATAACCACTAAGAAAGGCAAGGTTAGCTATTAATTTATAAAAGAATACGTCGACTTAAAGGGATTTACGTACAGTCTATAATTACTAAGAAAGGTAAGGTTAGCTATTAATTTATATAAAAATACGTCAACCTAAAGGGATTTACGTACCTTCTATAACCACCAAAAAAGGCAAGGTTAGCTATTAATTTATAGAAGAATACATCAACTTAAAGGGATTTACGTACCGACTATAACCACCAAGAAAGGCAAGGTTAGCTATTAGTTTATAGAATAATACGTTAACTTAAAGGGATTTACGTACCGGCTATAACCACTAAGAAAGGCAAGGTCAGCTATTAATTTATAGAAAAATACGTCGACTTAAAGGGATTTATGTACCGGCTATAACCACTAAGAAAGGTAAGGTTAGCTATTAATTTATAGAAAAATACGTCGACTTAAAGGGATTTATATACCTTTTATAACCACCAAGAAAGGCAAGGTTAGCTATTAATTTACAGAAGAATATATTAACTTAAAGGGATTTACGTACCGACTATAACCACTAAGAAAGGCAAGGTTAGCTATTAGTTTATAGAATAATACGTCAACTTAAAGGGATTTATGTACCGGCTATAACCACCAAAAAAGGCAAGGTTAGCTATTAATTTATAGAAAAATACGTCGACTTAAAGGGATTTACATACCGGCTATAACCACTAAGAAAGGCAAGGTTAGCTATTAATTTACAGAAGAATATGTTAACTTAAAGGGATTTATATATATACTATAACTACTAAGAAAGGTAAGGTCAGCTATTAATTTATAGAAGAATACGTTAACTTAAAAGGATTTACGTATAATTTATAACTATTAAGAAAGGTAAGGTTAGCTATTAATTTACAGAAGAATACGTTAACTTAAAGGGATTTACGTATAGTCTATAACCACTAAGAAAGGTAAGGTTAGTTATTAATTTATAGAAAAATATATTGACTTAAAAGGATTTATATACATTCTATAACCACTAAGAAAGGTAAGGTTAGCTATTAATTTACAGAGAAATACGTTAACTTAAAGGGATTTATATACCATCTATAACCACTAAGAAAGGCAAGGTTAGCTATTAATTTATAAAAGAATACGTTAACTTAAAGGGATTTACGTACCGCCTATAACCACTAAAAAAGGCGAGGTTAGCTATTAATTTACAGAAGAATACGTTAACTTAAAAGGATTTATGTACCGACTATAACTACTAAGAAAGGCAAGGTTAGCTATTAATTTATAGAAGAATATATCGACTTAAAGGGATTTATATACCTATTATAGCCACTAAGAAAAATAAGGTTAGCTATTAATTTATAGAAGAATATGTTAACTTAAAGGGATTTATATACAGTCTATAATTACCAAGAAAGGTAAGGTTAGCTATTAATTTATAAAAAAATACGTTAACTTAAAGGGATTTATATACCTGCTATAGCCACTAAGAAAGGTAAGGTTAGCTATTAATTTATAGAAGAATACGTTAACTTAAAGGGATTTACGTAAAAAATATAAA
>Ga0307515_10001080_pt1 | contig 62363 bp, 63 predicted proteins | sample 17_EM_MG_FD_194513 | JGI IMG/M metagenome (GOLD analysis project Ga0307515, IMG submission 194513) | Populus trichocarpa ectomycorrhiza microbial communities from riparian zone in the Pacific Northwest, United States - 17_EM | ecosystem: Host-associated > Plants > Roots > Unclassified | place... | reverse complement strand
CTCTGTTGACGCTCTGTTGACGCTCTGTTGACGCTCTGTTGACGCTCTGTTGACGCTCTGTTGACGCTCTGTTGACGCTCTGTTGACGCTCTGTTGACGCTCTGTTGACGCTCATTGTCAGCTGAAGTGACGTTGACATTACCGATTTTGCTTATAAAGGCGACCAATACTTCGATTATGGATCAAAGCTGTAGCACAGCCCTTGGATGACACAAGATGCAACACACTAAATCGTCGACGCTCTGTTGACGCTCGTTTTCAGACTGGGGCTGTCACCATGTCGCCTTCATTTTTGCCCACAAAGGCTGCCACTACCTTGATTCTGGGTATATGCCGTAGTTTGGCCCTTTGATTATACCAGATGCAACACCCCACATAGTTGATGCTCTGCTGACGCTCTGTTGACGCTCTGTTGATGCTCTGTTGACGCTGATTTTTACATGTAGCAATATTGACATTAACCGTAGTGCCTACAAAGGAGGCCAATACTTCAATTATCGGTAAAAGCCATAGCACAGCCCTTGGATTATACAAGATGCAACACCCACAATTGTTGACGCTCTGTTGACGTTCCTTATCAGAATGGCGCTGTGACTAGGTCACGTTCTATTTTGCCAAGAAAGGCAGCCAATACGTTGATTATTGATGAAAACGAGGAAATTGTGTGTCAATTAACTTACTTGCGAGACTAAAAATCGTTGACGCTCTGTTGACGCTCATTGTCAGTATGGGGCCGTTATTGTGTCCCTTTCTCTTTGGTCTTTACAGGCTGCCAATATGTTGGTTATGGAAAACGGCAAGCACATTGCTTCCCAATGAACTTACATTGAAGACCAAAAATTGTTGATGCTCCGTTGTCGCTCATTATCAGAATGTGGCTGTTAGCATGTTGCACTCTCCTTTGCCTATCAAGGCTGACAATATGTCGATTATGAATAACAGCGAGCAACTCACTTCCCAATTAAGTTGCTTACAATTTCAAAAATTGTTGACGCTCTGTTGACTGTCACATTCAGAATGGGGCTGTTACCGAATTGCTTTCTCTTTCCCCTATCTAGGCTGCCAATACATTGGTTATGCATAACAGCGAGCAAATTGCTTCCCAAATAACTTACTTACAAGACCAAAAATCATTGACACTCCATGGACACTCATTTTCAACATGGGGCGGTAACCGTGTCGCGTATTCTTTTGCCTATCACAGCAGCCACTACATTTGTTATGAATAACAGCTAGCAACTCACATCCCAATCAACTTACTTACAAGACCAATAATCGTTGACACTCCATTGACACTCTCCATAAATATGTCCTAACTGTTGTTGTATAGTTAATCATTTTGTATAAATAATCACATAGTCATTATTGGCAGCCAAGATATAATTTATATGAATACTCAGTTGCATCCAAATGCTTTGTAGTGTGTCAATTTCTGATCCACTGATGCACATGTTCTATAAGCGATGGATAATGTACCGCTGTCACATTTCAGCGCTTTCAGCTGGCAATTTACCGCATTTTGATCCATATGCTAATGTTTCATCAATAGAGTCCAATTTGCGTATTTTGCCTTATCCAGTTGCTTCTCGTCGATTTCCATGACCTGCCATAAGCAATTTCCAAAGTATTGACTATGTGCACTGGGTCGGAAAGCAGAGTTACGTGGTTGGATTTGTGGATGAATGCAACATGATGGTCGTCATTCCTACAGATTTGCGTTGCGCATTGACCGCACCTTCTATGACACTTCTGCCATTGCTGGCCTAAATTTTGTGGGTAAATTTCGTCTGCTAATTCGAGTGCGTGTTCTGACTTCCGTGTAAGAGGCATGACGATATCATGTTGATCAATCGTCAATCAACTCGGTTTGGAGTCCAGAACCTTCGTGTGGCTCATATGACCCTTGCTCATGCACAGACAAATTGTCATGTCTCACGATTTGGTCACTGAGATTAAGAGAATGCTGACACGTAGCAAACGAGGTTCACGAATTAATTTTTGCGGAGATATGTAGTCAATAACCACGTATTGTGCAGGTAGTGTACAGATTACAAATGAGCGTTTACTCTATGTTCATTGCAATCCAATTCCGGTATCGTGATTTGATAGAGAGGTTATATGCAGGGGTAAACGCTTACAGATTTAACATGTTTTGATTTGTTCATTGGTCACCGATTGGGTAACGCGTCAGGGGTGAGAGCCGATATGGTGACTACTTGTGACTGTGGTTTCCCAGGTGCTAATCTCAAATGGCTAATTTCAGCTCGTCAAGTTCCCTGTGGCATTGCGGTTCTCTATTGACTCTATCATGTATTTCCGTCAGCTCACCGAATGTTGTCAGTGCTGTAGCAGAAGCCAACTGATCCGTTTGTGACTTGATGACTGCCTTAACTGTCAATAAGGTTGTTTTGTATCTCAAATCTTACTAATGATGCAAGACAAACGATTGTTCACACTCAAATTCAGGATATAGCAGGGAGCATCTCGCTGCTTATATTGATTATAATGGCAGCCAATGCAACTAAAACAAACAATGATGTGCCAAGGTTAATATTTTGCACATAACCGTACGATATCTGAATGCGACAACAAATCGAAATACCCAAAAACGGGAAACGGAGATTGGAACCGACGGGTCTAGCCAAACCTAGCAAAACAAATAGGTTGACGGGTAAGGGTACGGGTTTGGCCGGCCAAGAAGCTGCAGTCCGGGTTTTTCGCTGGTTCTGGAATGGAACCGAACAAGTTTTCCGGTCCAAACCCGGACCTGTGGCTAACACTAGGGCCGGGTAACACCAGCTTTATATATTTGGCTCGCCTCAAGCATCAGATCTCTAGCCATAATCCTACCTTAACATACCTGTATACTAATCTACAATATTGACATCCACGTTTGCAACATTATCAACTGATATAGCTTCCTACAAGGCTATACACGGGCGTATGCCTTTACATATGTGCCCTTGTAGAGATCACTGAAGGTTTTAACACACATGGTAAATTGAATTTTGGAATGTAACTTTTTTTACCAATGTTGGGACACTAATTAGAATGGGTACTATGCATCTATTTGTGCCCAGAATGTGAACCAATTAATCTAGCTGCAAATGTAAGCTTATAAATCTAATCATTATTTTCAAGTTGGAATCCTTTTCAACTATACAGTCCATATTATGTCATGTTATAAGCCAAGGACTCTTTCTCCACATGATGGGGTATATTAATCTTTTCTAAATCTCTAACATAGTCATTTGTAGGGCAGCAATATTATCATCTCAACTATTTTTAGTGGACAGAAGCTTCTGCATGAGTGAATGATTAGCATTCTATAATGTAAGAAGGATAGACATCTGGTGCTTTAGTGATAGATGTGCCATTTGGTAATCTAATTTCTGCATGTTTTCAGGATAAGTATATGTATCAGTAGTCTCTTGACAGCCCTGTAGTTATGACTGTGATTTGATTGTAGTTTGAGATTTGTTGCTATTATATCTCAGACTGTGAAGAACCTTGTGGTTATTGGCTAAATTATCTTCTTTGATGTTGAAAGACACTACAGAGTGTCTGTGGTTATTGCTTGGTTTGGTATTAATTTTGGTATTTGTGCAATCCTTCTCCTGGCATTTCGAATCAATCAAATCACATGAATTTGTTTCTCCTACACTATGGAGAATATCATCAGTTATAAGACAATCTTCTTGTTGATCCTTAAGATTTACCATCTTCTTTGCCGCCATTTCTCTCTCTAGGTACACTTGTTGATTCTTCTGTGAGTAGTGATCCCTCACCAGGCTGGCTGTAGGTTCCATGTTGAAGAAAGAGTCCATAATCAAGATAGAGTTGGATAGTAGAAAGCCACTATATATGTGTAAGGACGAAATGTTGTTTCAATCTGAGCCGATCTGCATATTCTCGAAACAGTAACTGCTTAAGAGCCATCAAACGGAGCAGAGGCTCACGATCTAAACAAACGGACTTGAGTCTCCAGATGGCCCGATGCAGGTACACATGTAACAACCGTACCTACAATTACCGCCCATTGCAGTACGCGCCTGTACGGGTAGGTACGTTTCTTTACATTACTCTCGTATTTGAGTAACTGGAGACGTTTTACTCGCAAGATTACGAGTACAAGCATTTTTTGACGGGTCGAGTTATCTTCCGAGCGCGGACAACGTGTTCAATCGCACGAAGTCAATCGAGACGAGTTCGAATACTACATTCAGTGGTTAATCAAGCAAGATCGAGAGTCGGAGAAGCCACAATCAATACAACGGCCCCTGAATGCGTACTCGAGACCCGGCGATGCACGCATCAATCACGGCAAGGCCAAGCGACGTCCAGATGATGCAACTCAAGGTGATAAGAATCATTGAAGCGATCAAATCAACTCGGTTGTAGCTTTCGGGCCACAATCAACAGTCAAGTTTACTTTTCTCCCGCGAAAATAGTCATATATGTGTAGCATAACCGTCAGGACCACCAAATGGCTAGTCCTGGTAGTTGACAGTCCCTTATTGGTGTACACGGCCAAGGTTCTCATGTAGATTGTGTTGCAGAGATTCTTCCATCACCGACAGAAGTGATGTTACGCTATAGTCCACTCACCGTTCCTCAACGTGATAGCTACCCCGACTGTGCTCCCCCGCCGTCCGCATATGGCACTCACGACTTGCCAATGATGTTGGCTCCCTCATCACCGGGGTATGGCCCCACAAACCGGGTTTACAACTGTGTAGGTCTCCACCCCGCATACTACTCACTTGACTCGCAGTGATAGCTTACGACCATATGATCATGATAAGTTTACTGTAGTTCAGGTGTTGGGACTATATGCCAACAATATCAAGATGTTATTAGCTTTCTAAATAACGGATACATGAAAGAGAGAAAAAACAAGTTTAAAACAATGGATGGAATGGGGTTACGGAGACAATTTTTTTCCTGTACAAGATCAGCAATCGTTAATTTGGAGTTAAGGACGAGAGAATATGGGAACGTTTTTGTAGCGAAAAACAGAGAAGAGGCGTAGTTACAAACGCAGACAATTCTATGTAATTGTTCCGGATTCGAGAGTTTTTTGTTTTTTTTTGTTTTAATCATACTGTATTCACTCTACTTAGAGTATGACAGCCCCGTAGTCCCCTCCGCCTCCGGGCTGACCAGCTAGATGGCGGAGCTCCACTCCTACTACCCGTCGTCCCCTTCTGACAAAAGAATGCATCCAAAAGTGGCAGATATATAATACAAAGAAAAAGGGATGAAATCAAGGTGAGCCCGCTGGCCCTTTCTCCTCCGGCCCGGTGCCCGGCAGCCCTTACTCCCCCGCCCATTGCCCGCCAGCTCCTGCTTCTCCGCTCGTTCTGGGCGGGAACTTACAGACATCAGTGGCCCCCAGGAAGTCCATCACCGCTTCGTCACATTTCTCTATGCAGAGCAGCTCAGAGACTTTCACATGTCGGCATCGGCCCACTCTCCATCCCGTCGCTTTTCCCACTTCTTTCCAGAGTGTCTTCTGCTGGTCTTTCCATCGGCTGCAGTGGCGGAAGAGATCTTCCCGCGTCTGGGCTATCCTGCTTCTGCCGCCGCACCACCAGCATTTGTGATCGTCTCAGTGTCCGAACCATTTTAGGTACGTCCCCACTGGCGTGTGTCCGGAATTCAGTCAGTAGAACCTCGCTGCCAGAGGCTTCACACTGTTCATAGGGATGGGTCTCTTGCTTCCAGCTTTGCCTTTCAGTCTATAGCCGTGGTGCTTACTGCATTTGTCGGCCTCCCATTCAGCCTTCGCCGCCGTGTTTGCTTCTGATATTTGTCTGGTCCTGTTTGCCGCTGAGGTGTAAACTTGTTCTCTCACTGTGCCTGTCCTGCGGCCCTCTCGTGCTAGATTTGCTTGGCGGTCTGCTTCCTCATTCCTGGGGATGCTGGTGTGTCCCAGGTCCCAGTGGATCTCTGTTTCCATACCGGCTTCGCAAAGACTCCTTGTGCTCCGGTTGATCAACCTGGCAAGTGGCTGCCCTGGCCCCGGTTCTAGGTGCTGGGTTCTTTGGATGGCTGCTTGCAAGTCGCTGAAAACGGCTACCTTCGTCAGTGTCTGTGTCTGCAGTGTGTCCCTCTTCCTCACTGACTCCCAGAGAGCGAGTCCGATTGCCCACAGCTCTGCATCATAGACCTCCATTCGTCCGGTGCACAGGTGGCTGCGGAAGGCTTTCCAGCGGTCACTGTGCTTGCACACTGCGGCAGCTCCTACTCTGCCGTCGTCGGATCACAACTTGTCCATCGACCACATCCAGACCCCTGGGCCTACATTGGCCTCAATTTCTCTTGCCCAGCGGATTGCCTCTCTCTTCGCCGCTGTGTCTTCGCTCAGTATGACTGTCTTGACTGCCGGTTCTTCGTCAGGGTCAGGCCAGCGCATGGTCTCAGCTTCCCGGCCTCGCTCGTGCTCCTTTGTGATCACTCTGCATATCTGTGCGACAGATGTGGGGTGGTTGTGCACGGCCTTCGGTTTGGAGCCTTTGCATGCGCATGTGAGCTTCGCTGTGAATTTTTGCTGCCTGGCGTCCAGGGCTACTGGCGTAGGTGTGAGCCCTGACTCTGTCATAAGTGCGCCGATTGGCGTCGTGGGGAAGGCGCCCAGGGATGATCTAGCTTGCCGATTGAGCAGGAGTTGAAGATCCTCTCGTCTGCCGATCTCTCTAGGGTCCCACCACAGCTCCCTTCCAAATAACGCGACGGCTTGAATGCAGGCTATCTAGACAGCTCGTATTCGTTCTGGGATGATTCCACGCATCTTCGTGAGTCCGCACAATCGGGCTTCTGCTGCGCTGGCCTTCTTCATGCACTGGTTGCGATGCTCTTTGAACGTCAGGTGGGCGTCCATCCAGCCTCCCAGCCATCGTGTCGCCTCTTTGTTGAATCGGACGAAGCTGTTTCCTATCTCCATTTTGGCTGTGAGTTTCGGCTGGAGGTGCTTCTTGTGGCCTCTCCTGCGTGTGAATAGTGGTGCCTCCATCATTGCAGTGTCGAACTGTAGATCTCGTTTGCTGGCCCACCCGATGCTCTCTGCTGCGCAGGCTTCAAGTCTTTCGACCCCCTGGTTCACGTCCTAGCTGGTTGCCACCCATCCGAGGTCATCTACGAACGAGAGGCCTTCGGCTTGCACTCTCTCTTGCACCCACTTCATCAGTCCAGCGGTGTGTATCGCCAAAAGAATCGGCAATACGGGTGAGCCCTGTGGGACACCTGCCTCCACGGGGTGACTCTATCAGACATTGCCTTCAATTTCCATCACCACCGTCCTCTCTGAGAGACAGCTCTCGGTCCATTGTTTGAGATCTTCTTCTATCTTCTTGGCCTTCATCGAATGGATCAGCCTTCCTCTCGCGATGCTTGGGAATGCTGCCTTGATGTCCAACAGGAGGACACCCGTGATGTTGTCTTCCTTCCACGGGGCGTGCGCTCTGTCGACCATGGTGGCCACAGCATCAATGGCCAACCTTTTCATTCTGCTACCGAATTGGCCGTCGCTTAGCAGTGCTCTCCTCTCGGCCTCATCAGATAGTTGCTCTGCGACTACTTTCTCATCAAACTTCCCCATGCAACTGAGCAGAGACATCGTTCGGTACGACTTCAGCTTCGTATAATCCTCCATTCCTGCTTTTCGAATCACCGCCCCGCGCGGGCGTTTCCAGATAGCTGGGGAACGGCCTGTTCGGTCCGCTGCCTTCGTTAGTCCTACAATGCTCGTTTTGTCCCACTTCCAGAGGAGCCGTATGGCTCCGAACAACTGCGTATCTGGGCCTGGAGCCTTCTTAACCAACTGAGAGAACAGAGCTCGTTCGACTGACTGCTCAGTTTTGTGTTCGTCGGCTTGGCCTGCTGGAGGTAGTTCGTAATACTGGTCCCCATCATTCAGGGGGACAGACTCTCCTCTGAGCATTTCCTCCTCTTCGGCAATGGTATTTGCTTGATTCCCCTCTCTGCCAGTCAGCGCTTGCATGGTGGCTCCCGCTCGAGGGTTGATGAACTTTGCCACCCTCCAGAACTCGCACCTCCTAAGGTTCTGCACGTAGTCATTCCACATCCAGCTCTTGGACTGTCGAATTGATCTCTGCAGTTCTGCTTTTGCGTGCGCTGCCACCTCTGACCTCCTTCCCCTTCTCTTCTCTCTCCCCAGTGCGCATCTCCTCTCCTTGCTCTCCCCTTTCCACCACCTCTTCGATCGAGCGCAGATTCTCATTTTCTTCGCTTTCGCATCTAGTACTTTGCTCACCATGTATTGACACGATTCGGCCTCTCGCTCTACATCATCTCCCGTGCATTCCTTGCCAAGGTGGGCTCTCTCTCTCTCCAGCTCCCTCCAAAGTTTGTCTGATGCTTCCTCGTCAACTTTTGTCATGGCGGCCAGGTTTCATCATATGACCTGCAGGTGGTCTGCCTCCTCCTGTTTGTCGATGTCCAACTCCCGCTCAATCACCTCGTGGTCGGAGCCTGTAGCGTGGCTCCCATCCAGTGTCGTCAATTGCGTGATTGGTTGGGTGGCCAGGGTCAGGTCTATGGTCGACTCGCCTTCTTCACCATTTCTCGCCCAGTGGTGAGTGGGCTGATTGTCATCATTCCCAATCTCTAGCCCGTGCTCGTCTATAATCTCCTCCCAGAACATCGCATCGCGTTGCTCCCTGGATCTCGGGTCCCGCCTTCGGCTGGGTGCATTCATGTTTCCCACGATTATTGTGCCACCTCCCTGTCAGATGGCTCTGTGCCACTTTGGCTTCCTCGCCTGTCTCTCTCCAGTCTGTATGTCTCTTTGATCGTACACATTGATAATCCTCGTCATCTTTCCTCCTCTTCTTTTGACGTCAGTCACCCCGACATCAATGTTTGCGCCTGTGCTCAGGTCTGTCAGTTCGTCCGTTGCAAAGCCACTTCCCTTGCACACTGCAATCCAAACTCTCTTTCGTTTTGTAATTTCATACGCCAAGTGACTGATTCCCAATCTCCCTTTTTCCCATGGCGGCTGCTGCAAAAGTACTAAATCTGCCTTCTGATCCACTTCCGTCTCCAGCGCTGCAATGGTCCACCCATATGATGTGGCGCAATTGTGTTGGATCGCTCTAATCATTGGAAGCGGCGGCTCCCATTTCGATCTCTGCAGTGGTCTCACTCATAGTCACGTCTTTCTCCATCTCCGCCCCCTCCTTCTCCCCGGTATCGCCTTGTTCCTCGTTGGCCATCGGCTCGCCATGTCCTTCTGCGTTTCTTGTATCCCGAGCCGGCCTGGTGCCGAGCGCTACTCTGTTGGCCCCTGTCACCTCCCTCGTCCCTCGTCCATTCAGTTGCACTTTCCTGCTCTGACACGCCATTGTGATGGCCTCGATCTTCTTCGCACACTTTCCGCTTGATGCAATATGATTCCCCTTGCAGTTCGGGCATTTTTCTTGTGTGTGGCTGCATACTGCTCCCTGTTTTGATGCGCACACAACCACGTTGAACCTGTGCTCGCTCGATCAGTGTGGTCCGGCGCAGTAGCCGCACTTTGGTTGATGGTGGCTGCACATGCTCTCGATGTGGCCTTATCTGCAGCAGAGCACGCAGAGGCTGTCGGGGCCTGCATTCATATACGGTTCAACTTTGTATCATACTCCTGCAGCAATTACGCCTTTGTTCACTGGTCTATGTGGCACCTTCTTCCCCCTGACAATGAAGACCACCGATGATGCCTTGATCTCTCCTCTCTGCTCTCTCTCCCTGATGATTCAGGGGTTCGATAGCCTTCTCACTTGGGCAAGAATCATCACCCCCTCGTTCTCTGCCTGAACCTCTGCACTGATTTTTTGTAGTTGTTCGGTGCCCTTGCCCATGTATCTCACGAGCGGGACGGTGTGGATTTTCAGTCTTTCCCAAGATTCGTTTCCTTCCACGTTGATGATCCCCTTGACCACTGATCTGGCTGCCTTAATAATGATAGCTCGGTACAGGAGAGCCATCTCTGCCGTTGCGTTTTGGTGCGTAATTGGGGTAATTGTGCCCTTCGCATTCCTTCTCGCGTTCATGATCCGGACGTGCGCCGGTGCCTGCTGCTGCAACAGTGCTCTGTCGACTGCTGATGCTATTTCCTCATCCATCTTTCGGGGTAGGGGGATGCTTTCATCCCTCCTCAAGATCAGCCGTCTGTCAGCCATGCTCAAGCCAGATGTCGGAGCCGGGCCCGGGAGCAGTACGCTCTTGTATCTCTTAATTATCGGGCGTCTTGCTGTCGTGCTCCATCCGCCTGGGCCGATGGGTGCCCTCTGGCTCTGCGTTCATGGTGGGAGAGTCTCCCACCATCTCGCCGGTGTGCGTGCTGACTTTGGCTTGGGTTCGTGCTGTGGTTTCGGCTGCACTTTGAGCGGCAGTCTGGGCTTCAGTTGCTGATGCAGCTGTTGGCGCTTCTCTGGTCCTCCTTCCTGTGTTGTATCCGCATGTTGCGAAGCCTCTAGCCCTCCGCCTTCCATCCTCTTGGTCTTGTTTCTTTCTTTCTCTCTCGCTTCCGGGCCTGGTGCTACTCATTTCATGGACTTCGCAATCATATTTGTGATGCCCGCCCCCCACATGTTGTCGTCCTCGTGGCGGGCATCCCACTTTTGCTCTTTCTCTTGCTTCCACATCCTCATTCCTGACCACTGTGCTTCTTCGCAGGCTGCCTGCGCTTGCACCAACATTGTTAGGTGTTCAACAGTTCGGTGCAGCTGCGTTAGCTCCTGCGCTTGCTGTCGCATCGTTCTCTCCATGTGGCTCCTCCAATCGCTGGGGGTCACCGGGGCCTCATTCCTCCTTCTCCTCTTCCAGTTCTCGTTTCTCTCCATCGGCTAAAACAAGGTTGCGCCCGCAGTCTCCACGTGGGTGGGTGTCGCCGCTGTCATCATCTCCATCGCCGCGTCCATAGGCGCGTCGCTCCTCCTGTCTCCCGCTTCTCCCGTGTCCAGGTCGCTCCTCTTGCTGATTCTGGCTTCGGTCATCACTGCTCTGAGGCAAACCTCTCTTTCAAGGGTAGTCCTGGTCGTCGCTTGCTGGTTGGCCGATGCGTCGCGCAATTGCTTTTTCTGCCAAGACTCTACACGACTCCACTCAATGGCGTGGGTTCGTTTGCGCGCCCTCCTGCTGCGGTCTTGCCGGTGCTGGGACTCTTGCTCCGGGGTCAATTCAACGTCCAGAATCGATTGCCGCTGTCCGTTTTGTAGTTGCAATCGCTGTTGTCGACTTATCGCGCTGTTTCTGTTTCGCCAAGACTTTTGTCGTGCTCCCGGATTCGAGAGTGGTTGAGGAGAGATGGAGGTTCAGTTTGAATATTGAAGATGGAACAGGTTACGAAAACGGCTCCATAAGCTTTCTGGTTGTGTTCTGTACTCCAAAACCTGCTCCCGAGTTTTGATTTGTGTATTGTAAGTCATTCAGCCACACCTATTCCCCGCCCAAACACCAAAACGAATGACAACACCAACACCTACGCTTTATATTCAGAGCCGTTTATATCAACACTGTATACAAATCTGAACTTTGTAACCCCTTGCTTGCCCTATTACTTGCATGCTAGTGTTACCCCTACAAGACAAATGCTAACAATAGTACTTCAAGTTGCCAGGTTGCTACTCTCCTCGAGTTGAACCGAGACGTTACGAATACAGGTGTCGAACAACCCGGTGACGGTATCGGTGTGCTCCCATCTTCAACCATGTTGTGGGCAGGCGTAAGCGCCCACTTTTTTTTCAAGCCCCAATCTGTGTCGCCGAGAACTCGAATCAGCCTTTCTCCGAATCATCAACCGGCAATCGCTTCTTCCACAGACCTCCGGTTTCTCCGCCCCCCCCTTTAGCGTCTACATCGCCATTCTGCACGAGATTCACTGGCACACTGTCTTGCAGATAAGAGCAGAGGAGGATCAGGAGATACAATTACGATTAGGGGGACTTGTTTAAATGTAATTCTTTCATTTATAGAGTATAGCCCAAGTGCAGTGTGTAAGATGGAGTGTAGGACTCTGCAATCTCATCATCCAGAGCTCCGGAGGCCTAGTCCGAAGTTGTCTTTCTATCGGTACCCGGAAAATGATCGTAGGGCCAGGGCTAACTTTTGCCAGGACGGAACGAACTATAGGGAAGCCAAGTTACTATGAAGTTTACCTCAGGCTTCCCAACAGTCCGGGCGTGCGTTTCGGAGACCTGGTCCGTCCCGGTGCGAGATTTCAATACCTAGGGCCCGATATAGATGGCTGTAGTTTTAGGATACGGTTTCGGGATACGAAGATGCGATCGGTACGAACTCCAAACCATGGATGTGCCTGAATGCAGCGGCTGGGTGCCCGAAGATACAATGGTCCATATACAGTCTGGGCTGGATGCCTGAAGGAATGAGCAATTATACCGCGAAACGGCGGGCTGCCTGAATATTATTTGTGGTGAAAATGAGATTTGGATGAAAGAAGTGAATGAATACGAATGGAAATACGAAAGCTCTATGTGGTCCGAACGATATTCACCTGTGTGGCCAGCCAGCCAAAGCCCTAGAGCTTTGGCACGTCTGTACCTTTCTCCACTTACTGCAAGTTAAATGTAGGATCAAACGCTAATACTCGCTTGGGGGATGATATTATTCAAGGTAGTAAGTGTCTGAAATCGTGGTTCAGGAAGGAGATATCTAGTGGAGATTCGAAGGATATTGCAGATAGAGAAGATGTTGGTAGACATGCAGATGAGAGTGGAGGAGCTACGGTTGAGAGTGGAGGAGGCTTGGTAGTGAGCGGAGGGTGCTATTTGTTTGTATGTTATCATGTTTGTATTACAGCCTCGCCGTGCGCAGTGTGCAGAGTTAGACTGCAGGGCCCCACACTCTTTTAGTCCATGACTCTGCTGCCCTAGGGCTACATAGTCCTGAGTTTCGCTACCCCGAAAATTGTCGCCTAGTCCGGGGCTTACTTTTGCCCAGACGAGACGGACTATTGAGAAGCCTAGTTTACCTTATGGAGATACGTATTATGTTATACCTAATGATGCAATTAATAGTGAACTTGATTATGAAAGGTTCAACGCTAAAGCTTAAGAAGTCTAGACTGTATTGTTGAGCTAATATGCTTGTAATAATGAGAGAGTATGGTGGCAAACACTTCAACTACACTTAGAGTTTCTGGATGAAGATTGGTGAATCTAGTCTCTTCGTGCCCGGTAGTAAGCCGCAAGCTCCTAAATCTGACACTAGTTGAAGGAATTCTATGTATAAGACAACTAGAGTTTCAGAAAAACAAGTGGGTAGGTGCCTTTCTTCCTCTGAGGGTTATAGTCACATATTGCAATTGCAGATAGTTGGTATTGGTGAACCTCCAGGACGTGTACGTAGTGAAGTGCTTACCGTATTTATTTCAAATTTATTATTACACAAACGATTGTCTTGCTTAGTCTGATGGTACAAATTAACCCCAATAACTCATGTCAGGTGTTAGCCTATTTACCCTACTAAGTACTTTGAAGGTACATCTTTGTGTCAAGCGCAACCATTACCATCATTTGTCTCTTCACCAGCGAAACTTGTTGTATCTTGCTTCTTTGTCATTCCTTTGATTCTTTGGTGCGCCCATCCCACTTCATCTTTCGGTTCACCTGTTTCCTAGCGCTATGCGGTTTTCGACTCTCATACTTCCGATTGTGAGTGTTAGCGGTGCCATTGCTCACCATATGGCCACAAACATTTATATTGATGGGGGTAAGCAGTGATAGCTACAAGTACATAAGGATCACAAACACTAACACGTCCTCATTCACATCAGTGAATCAAGGGCCCGGAACTTGCATGAGGATTCCTCCGAACACCAATCCTGTCACCGACGTCAAATCCGATAACATGGCATGTAATATTGGTGGCTCTGATCAGGAAGCCATCACTTGTGCTGCAAATGGTACAACTACCCATCTTCACGATCTCGCGCCCCACTGATACATTCCCGCAGCCGGATCAAGGATCGTGATCCAATGGCGTACATGGCCTGACGGATCTCAGGACAGTCCGATTGATATTTCCCACCAAGGGCCTTGTGCAGTCTACATGAAGCGGATGGGTGAAGGGGGTTCCGGTTCTGTTGCTGGCGGCGGATGGTTCAAAATCTGGGTTGATGGATTCCATTCCGGAGAGTTTTGTACAGAGAGACTCAGAAAGAACGGGAACAAAATGGAGGTTATAATTCCGTCCGACTTAGCTGGGTACGTCCTCATACGCGACAACTGTCTCACTCTGTTTGGTAAGGCATTAATCGTACTAGGGGCTATTACATTCTCCGAAGCGAGTCTCTTGCCCTCCATCAAGGGGCAAGTGTTGGGGGGGCGCAGTGGTACATTGGGTAATCTCTTCCTTTTCATTCACCATCGTAGTAAAGAAAGAGACTGATAAAACAGATGCGCTCAACTTTTCGTGTATTCCACTGGAGGGCATTCTCAACCGAAAGTTACCGTTTCTATCCCCGGTTACGTGGATGACCATCACCCCGGCGTTGTTTTTGACTATTGGAATAACAAGAAACCGGACAATTACCAAGTCCCAGGGCCCGAACCATACATTAAAACTAATTCTGGCGGTGGGTCTCCGATTATGGTTCCCTTTGCACCCCACAAGTATGGAGAGTGCTTGGTCAAGAACGCAAATTGGTGTGCTGTATCTCCGCCACATTATACGAGTACCGCTGGGTGTTTCAAGGTGCGAATATTCGGCAACATAAACCAGGGTATTCGTGCTAATTAACCGTGGAGTCTTCCGGCGACTGCTATACGCAGCTCGAGTCCTGCTACGCTTCTGCACCTGCCACCGGGCATTCCGGTTGCGCTCTGTGGGAGATCATGTGTGCAAAGCTCCAAGTAAGCGCAGCCTTAGGTTTTTTATAGCTTCTACAAGATATTAATCAGCTGTATAGTCGGTGTGCAAGAGTTGCAACTGGAATGTTCCTTGCAGTGGTACCAGTACGCCGATCAACAAAATGAAACGCGCGATTCATGGTCGGCGTGGCCGCAGTTATCACGCCGGGAAGGTGGCTCCAGTGGCATAGGTCTAAGGTCCCTATTGTCGATTTGTATTTAAACATATTTCCTAGTTATGTTGTCTGAGTACTCTCTCCTGCACTGTTCGTTGCTCGATTCTCTGAGGGTGAGGAGTCTGCGGGCTGGAGTTTGGGAAGACGGCCAGAACCGTGCCTGTGTTTTGGAGATACCTGGGATGCAACGAGAGAAGTGAGGGAGAATTCGAAAGCAGGTTTTCCTCCATACTGTGTTCACAATATTGCACGCATCGTATCCAAAGATACTGTGAATCAAACCGTAAGAACGACAGTTTTTAGTTTGTATTAATTATACTACAATCACAAATCTAGAGTATTGCAGTACCCGCTTCCCCTCTCCCTCCAGATGGCCGAGTAGGTTATAATGTGGATTATGTACCATAGACACGGTTGGGAGGCATATTGGATATCACCACTCCATCACGACTACATCACACGCATCAGATATCTATCACTCGGCAGAACCGCCCTTATACTTATTGCATCATAGGTCTCTGCCATCTTATGGCCGGAGATGACTCTCATATGGCCGGAGGTGAGTCTCGTATGACCGGAGATTGCTGTCGGCCTGAAGGGTCTATACATAGATGCATACGCACGCATTCACACTTGTACTCCCATATATATATGGCCTTGTGGCCCTATTAGATAATATACAATTAAACTTCTCTAGCATCACTATTTCAACAATACTGTTACGATATGGAAGTTGGGGAGAACCGTGTGCGTGTATTCTATGGTACAGAGAAGAGAGAAGGAGAAAGACTCGAGATATATGGACGAGACGTCAGCCCCTGCAGCAGTCACCGTGTATCAGATCTGCAACATATCTCCGGCACAAGTATACCTGTAACATATACCTTCCCCAATAATCACACCGAGTTTGAAAGCTTCATTTTTCTCTACGTCTGGCTGCACTCTTTACATGCACGCTCCCGCTCTCTCAGATTGGTTACAGTTATCCTCGAGACCAGTCCAGAAAATCTCATAGCTATAAGATACAAAGCTCAGCAACCTATGCAACCAGGTTCAAAGATGCAAACAGAAAGAGAGCTGTGCAGCAATTGAACGAAGATTGGAATTCGATAAAGGTTGCATTCCCGGTGTTGACAAGATATCACCATTACTCCAGAGGTATCCAATTCCATGCAAAGCCTTCAACAACAGCAAATATCTTCCTTAACGAACACAGGAGAGGGCGACTTTCTGCATTCTGGGACGGAATCGGCCCATCGGTTCTCTGGAGCAGCTTCACAACATACAAAGAACTACCCATTGTCTATTTCTTATGGCCACTCCTCCTTCTGTGGCTGGCTTCAGGGGTCCTAACAATTTGAGGCGAAGAAGGGGTACTTTCCGCTGAAGGGTTTTTTCGTGTTGTCTCATGCATCTAACTGCTGAGCAACCGAAGATATGTTGGGGTACGTAAAAGGCCAGATAACTCGTATAATTAACACGTACCTTGTTAGTTGGTAGACTTACGTCGCTACGATGCACCTTACAGCTTGCTACTCCATCATCAGCCTCACCAGCAACATTCCATATCGTCCTAGCATTCTACCTCGTATCCTACACCACCCGCGTCAAGTTCGTCGATATCCCCAGCAACCAGCGAAAGGCAAACCCGAACATTAAAACAACCGGTTAAGGACGACAGTTAGGGGCAATAGTTAAAGCGATTCCGGTAGGCACCGTCTTTCATTCCCTACTCGATGCTCTTTTTCACTACACTGTTGAACTTATTTGCCCAAGGTTTCGCAGAGTTTCTCCTAAATCTACCAAAGGATTACGACCGCGTACAACGCCAATACTCTGCGCATCACTATATCCAACACGTCAAACGCACACCAATGATTCCACCGGTCGGACGATCCCGGTCTGAGGTAGGCTCGGTCTGGTCTAGACCGGGATCGGTCAGGTCTGAATTGGTCTGAACTGGACTATGACACAATTTTTTTGCAGTACTGGTCCAGTCTGAGGTAGGGCCCAGTCCAGGATCGGTCCAGTCTAGACTAGTCCACTCCCGGACTACTAGAATCACTGATCGTTTTGTCACAAAAGCAGCTAACCGCCCACCGGCAAATCACACGCCCAAGTGCATCTAAATTCGCCGGTGTTATCGATCTTGTTGTCTGACAGACCAGTGCTTATCACAGAAGAGAAGACAGATGCAACCCAAACGGGTCTGCACACGAGATTGACATAAGTTGCATTCCTGTTAACTCGTTTGTTTCCTGTTCCCGATGAACGAACTATCTCCTGGTAAACCTAGGGAATGAATGAGGCTCTTACATTTGTACTACTAGCAAGACAAGGTGCTGAGTGCTTACTTGATCATATTGGGCGTCATCCAAATTCAAAAATTCATCTTCGTTGTACAAGACTCTGGAGTAAAAATCAGTATACCAACGAGAGGTCTTCAGTTGCGGCTTGAACACTGTTGCATAAAGCAACGAAAGCGATGAAGTCGCCGGATGTGGACAACATGCCTGTTGCGGTTTTCGTGAGATGCCTGGGCTGCGGCTTGCACAGTGAGGATTCCGGTGGTGAGATCCTGTTCGATAGGGCGAGTTTGGAAATCAGCAAGGGTGCTATATTCCCTCCAAAGTTGTGCATCTGCAGGAAGAGCGCTATCCCAAAACATGCTACTAGTTTGGACGCCCTGCAATATCCAGGCGTTCCTGAATGTGAAGGGTTGTAGACTAGTGGGCACAGCAGGATTGAGGCCGCTCGTACGAGGGAGGAGCACCAAGAGAATCGGTTCTCTCGATAACATTTGTCTTACTCTAGGGGTGATGGGTGGGGGGGCGTTGACAAAAAATGAGACAAAAAGATGCTTAATTAATGAGGGACAAGCGCGGCAGGCATCCCAACTGTCCGTCTCGTTCGGGCACGCTGATGCCCGCAGCGTGACGGCAATTTTCAGGGCTGTGAAACTCCAGAAATTTCCTAGGGCATGAACTTCTCAGACTATTGACCGCCAGGGACTTATAGTCCTTAGCGTTAAAAATACATACGAAACAAAAACAGAAGCGAAGCTTCAAAGTGGAGGAGATGCCGACATTTATGGGAATAATGAAACTAGTATGTACACTAGACATCGGATGCCCGAAACATCAATACATCAATTCATCAATGAAAGCAAAAGCTTTGAAAGAAGAATAAAATGAGAGGCACTGGGAGTGAGAGAAATAGAATGATCGAGACTGCATTGTAAAAGTAAGAAGGAGACTGCAAGTGAGTGCGAGACTGGATAGTAAAAGCGAGAGAGAGAACTGCATTCGGTGCGAGATATGTGTTCATGCAGTCAAGTGGAGAGATCACACGTGGCGCACAATTGTCCGTTGCAACCATTGAACTTCTCAACGCAATATCGAGCTCGGATTTTCCGTGAGTGGACTCATCACCTATACCATGCTAGCACACTGGCCCGTGTTATCTGGCTGCGGATCTTGCGGATATGCATTGGTCATTGCCTGGCATGGTTTATCCGGGAGCGGAATCATTGGATACCATTGCCAACCCCCACCATAATTCCAGCACCTACGGGTACCCTGGCGAGGCCCTAGGTTGGGCACTCATATACCTAGACGCCCTAGCGATACATTTTGTCGGCCCGACCGTAGACGCAGACCTCGAGCACCGAATGATGCCAGTCTGGACGGACAGTTGGGAACCTTGAAGCCCGGCAGGAGGCGTAGCTACTTTGAGAAATGGCCACCAAGCCCCGCAGCTTCCGGCACTGACAGTTGAGCGAGTTCTGTCCGCTCTATACACAGGTTATCCCAAGTGGAACTTCGCACCTAGCTGGCGCCTCTTCCGCCCTTGTGAGTGTTATGAGTTCGGCGCTCCCTACTTTCCTACACATACTCCATTATCACCGGCATTTCTTTATTCTTCTACCAGTTTCAATAGTTCATGATAATATCCCAGCTGCATCTCTTTTACACCAAGGCTTTGTCCACCGCAGACCTCCCAACAGTTTTAGCGGTATACTGGTTTCCCGCAGTAAACCAGTGCGCAGGTAGTTCTTCGCAGTGCAGTGCAGTTTCGATTTTTAAACAGTTGGTATAACCCGTATAGTTCAATTTAGTGCCGATTTCCCAACCAGTTTCCACCGTTCGGAAGTCTGGTCCACCGCAAGAACATGATACATCTAATACCACTACTAAGGCGGCTGCCAAGTTTTTTTTGCTCAGTCGTGGATGCAAAAAACCTACGACTATCTCTCTCGAACGATATTACTACGATATTACTACTGCTATGCATGCTGCCACCAAATGCAAATGCTACAGATGCTCTACAAGAGCTACCCCTCCCCCACTGCTATAGCTGCTTAATAGCTTCCAAGGTTGCCTCGAACCACATCACGAAACCCACTGCCCCCAAGGCCTGCTACGATGTCCGAATATACGAAGCCAGCCCGCAGCAACCTCCTCGATTGCCTCCTACGAAGCCCGGGGGGTATCATCGCCGTTGCACAGGCACGTTCGACGAATCTCGCAACGAGGGTAGAAGAACTATCTACACTATTACACCGTTAATCGTACATATCTACTACACACCCGGAACGGTACCGGAAGTTGACGTGCATGACCAAGACCAACAAAAGCTTGGGTCAAGTGTAATACAATGTACAGTCTCTAAAAGGGTACCAAAGAGCTAATCCAATCTACCAAGAGATAATGCGAAGAAAAATGAAAGGTTGCAAGAAGAATGAAGATTTATTTCGGGCGATGAGCTATGCTGTCTGTTTGAATGCCGTTGCCTTTATTTGATGTTTTAATTTGGTAATGAGATTGCTCGTATCTAGAAGTTTCTCCGATTTAAATGAACTGATTAAGCAGTGCATTCTTACGATATTTGAGAGTGATGATCAAAGGGACGTTTGTTGATGTTAGTACTCATCAATCGTTGCTTGGAATGGCGTACCTCCAATTATCTTCTTTCGCTGTACTTACACTTCGCCTGTAGTTGCTAGAATAATTCAATTCTTCTGTTTCTCACCACCACAGTCGCTCCATTATGATGGAATTCGGCAACTATAACCATAGCACGTTTATGCTAAGAGTCGTGAAGGCAATAGAGTATCAGTACAGTTTTCATGCTGTTTTTCACAGATGTGATAACACTACCCGATTAGTGTCGAGAAGACACCAGGTCCCAACAATCCTATTCACGACAGACTTCTATACCCCAACTGTTGTGACGAACCTGTCGAGACGATTAATTGAGTCTAAGTCTAAGATGACATGTAGCCTATATGTTCCGACCCATACGCCAAATTTTCCCGTTGGCCAACAGGTCGACCGATATGCCAAATTGTCAGCTTGGTGAATAGGTCAACTTATACACCAACTGACCGAGGTGCCAAGTAGGAGGCTGGGAGGAGGTTAGGAAGGTGCAGTAAAGCACCATATTTTTTCAACTATTAAACTTCTACATCATCCTACTTCTTCATTATCGCATCTATCCTACTTTTCCATCATTGTGTCTCTTCTAACTCCACTATAATTCTTCACCTACAATAATGACTACCTTGACTTCCACTGGCACCCCAGTGTTTACCGCAGGCATTCCAGATGTCTCCCAGATTATCGAAGGCTTTTCATATGGGGTCTTTCAGGAGTTCAACTAAATATTTATGTTGGCAGATTACACTCCACGCTGCAGCAGTGGCAGAATCAACCAGCAATGGAGTAACTGTATCTTGTAATTGTAAGGCTGTATGCACTGGTGACTGCCGCTGCAAGAAGAATCAAGTTCAGTGTTCAGTATACTGTCATGCTGATGAGTATGATTGCGGAGATTTATTGCCACTTACAAATTACATCGGTAAATTGAACCCTTGGTCCAGAGCGAGCTGGGTCAGCTGTCAGACTGAGTGCAAGAGGACTGAGTACTACAAGAAAGAGAACCAATACAACAGTTCAAGGACAAAATACAGCAAGAGTGACAAGGGGATGGGATATGCAGGGGCAGGAGGAAGAATAGATTGAGCGGTTCGCTCGGAGTGTGTACTAGTAATTGTGTAGAAGGAAATAGCATTGTGAACTTGGTACACCGGTTGACCACTTTGCCAGTAGGTTGACCCATACACCAAATCTCCCCGTTGGCCAATAGGTTAACCTGTATACCAAAAGGTCGACCGCTTTGCCAATCGGTTGACCTGTTGGCCAACGGGAAAATTTGGCGTATGGGTCGGAACATATATAATAGCCGTCAGCCCTAACCCAAAGCCATGTGATGGCGTACTCACAAAGACTCGGTCTAACACCAACTTCTTCACTACATTCCTCGACCACCCTCATCTCCAACAGCTTCTCCTTGACGCCTCCAAGCTAGGAAACAACAGATTCTGAGAGAAGAATTCACGCCAGGGAATGTACCCCTTCCGTAGCCAACGCCAGCTCCTCCACCACCTCCTCCTGCCGATGTAACTAAGAAGCCACGTGCCATCAAAGGTCATCCATTCACATGCCACGCTCATCAGGTTAGACCAGGCGACCGGGAAAACGTCATTGCGGAGAAGGCGGTCACGTTCCAAAGAGTTAAGACGAAGAGGACGTAGGTTACGGGCAATCCACGTAAGTCGTACTTCCGTGTACTCCACATCAAGAAAAAGGTCGCTGAGTAACAGACATGCTTTCTGCTCGTGCTCTGGAAATACAGGATCCTACTTGACGGCTGCGAAGGGCCTATAGAAGTCATCGTCAGCCCAATCCTGCTCCCCTTCCATAGTATGGCATACTGCGACCGTGGCAGTGCTGTGTCTCTGTAGAAGTAGACGCCATCGAGACATTCCCTGGGGAGGAGTCAACAAGTACGGGGGTGACTGAACGGGCCCGGCCGGCCCGAGGGCTTTCGCCGGCTATCGGCTGCCAATTTCGAAAGCCTGCATGGGCCCGGCTTTTTTGAAAAAGCCCGCAGCTTTGTACAGGCCCGCAAGCTGGCCAACATATCTGAAACATGAAAACAGCAAACAATTACCCTATGGGTAGCAGACTATGTTAATTTAAGTGGTGGTCGGATTATTTTCTGTGAAGAATGAGCTATTTTTAGTAGTGGCATACAAATTTGTACTGGACATAGAAGGTCACTCAGCCCGTGGGCATCCGCAGGTGTTACAGATGTACATGATGTTACAGGTCTGATACACGGTCCTGCTGCAGGGGTTGATGCCTTCTGTATATATCTCGAGTCTGTCTCCTTCTCTCTTTTCTCTGTACCATAGAATACACGCACACAGTTCTCCCCTACTTCCATATCGTAACAGCAGGTATTACATATCCGGTAACAAGTGACTCAGAGTGGCAAAGGGTGGCGAAGCATCAAAGTTTTCCCCGATGATCCTTTGTATATAATTCGAGTCTTTCTCCTCTCTTCTTCGCTGTATCTTAGAATCTACACACGGTTCTCCCTAAGTACTATAGCAACAGCAGGTGTTGTGAGTGTAAAGCGGAAGGAGTTTATTGAACTACCCAAGGAAGAATCTATGTTTTTATATACAAGAGAGCCTGGAGCTCGGCGGAAGTCTATGGAAGTCCATGGATTGGAATACCAGAGGCAAGTGAAAATTTGCGTATGAGTACAGCTTGTGAGTTAGTTCGCCAACTTCTAGTGTGTCGGCGACCTCCTTCTAGGCCATATAGTAACGGCAGGCCGGCCGGGCTATGTCTCCAGAAGTGCGCGCTAATACCGGCCGGCCGAGCCTACTCTGAAAGCCTAGCGGCCGGCTTCAAAATAGCGAAGCCCGGCCGACCCGGCCTGTTAGGAACACTAATTTCAGCGACTCGTGAAGAGTGGTAAATTTGTAAAATGTGATTGGGTGACAATGCGCGACACTAATGTCGACAAGAACAGGGTGTACGTTCTATCACCGATAGATGATACCATATAGCATCTTGTTCAAGGCTAGGCTCATAATACAAGTCGATGCGGAGCACACGATAGTTATTAGAAGTGATCATTGCCACGATTGCCGATGTGGCACCGGGAACAACTGTGCACCAACAGCCTATCATTCACACGATAGGCTATCGGAAAATTTACACTGGTGCAACTCAGAACAAGATCCTAAACAAATATGGCAGCGTGGATAAACTACTCATCTAGGCAGACAACAACGCATATCCAAATGATAGGATGGACTCCTTAGGCTGTAGGTGAAACCCCTGGGAGTGTTGACGTATTTGCGCGATTGATTAACAGTGGTCAGCCCTCTACTTACACTTGCGGGAGTTTTAGTAGGTCTGCTTAAGCTCGAATGGAAGACGACTGATTAGGGACGCCGAGGTAATCAATGTGATACTCTAGTCATAACAGCGCTGTACGGTCGCAAACGAAGTTGAGGGATTTATAAAGTTTTAGCGAATGGGAAGTGTTATAAATTCCTTATCTTTGAATATGGGCGCCAAATGACAATTGGTAGCGGAAGCGGGAGTAATGCCGGATATAGAACATATTGCATGATCAGTCGTGTTCTAGCTGTCAGTACTAATTCGAGACCGTAGTCTCTTTCTTCGACTTTCGCTCTTTTGACAATCTCTGTACGTCGAACCAGCGAAAGTTATGAATGGTGGGCGGACGGGCACCGGGATGGATATCAGGAAGGTGTCGAAATGTGTAGATATCGGAGCAGTTTCCTCCTGGAGAAGTGTGATGGACTTCCTCGTAGTTACAGTGGTAGAGTAAGTTTTCCACACTGACCAGTTGAGCTAGCTGAGCTTTCGTTTGACTCTCTGTTCAAATTTTTTTTGTTATTAGATCGTTCTGTTTTAGATATTAATACGTTTGTGAGCAGTCTGAAATACGATAGAGAAGAAGGGTAGATGGAGGGGGTCCCGACCTAACCGGTTAGAGTGAATATGCTTCAAACAAAAAACCGTACGTCGATCTCTGGCGGCAAGCAGACGGAAATTCGACATCGCAATTGATGCACAGAGTGTGCTGGCGAATGTCTCGATTCAAGTGATATACGCTACTGTGGCACGAATTACTTGAAAAGGCTAGTCATAATGTACGACAGCGCCGTATATACGCATGCATGGCTTACCCTGTACTAGCGTGGATGCCCATTCACCTCGCCGAACTTAGCGCAATCGAAAACAAAATCGCAATCATGCTAGATCATTGTATCTAGAAGCACGAAAATTGACTGGACGCAATTAACGAGACCATATCCATCTCTGCACACCGATTCTTTGCTTCGCGTGAAGGATTTATATTGATGGGCAGATCCACGGTGTGCTGGGCAGCGCCCTATACCTTCACATACTCTATCGCCTGAACAGACCTGAACAATGGCCGAAGTCTCCGAAGACATGCGCGACGCAGAAGAGTGCGAGCTATGCGAAGAAAATCAGCTTTCACTTCTTTCTTGGTGCAGTGGTTGTGAAATGGTGCTCTGCGAAACGTGTTGGATGGATCAGCCTATTCACAGGAAGAAGCTAAAATTTAGCAATGCTACAAAGCATGAGAAAACTGACCTCCGGGTTGCAGCTCTAATTCGCTCAATATTGAACGGAGGCCGACAAGCCACCACGATAGAAGCCCATGAATACAACTTATCTACTAAATGGTTCGGTGTCACAACCGATAACGAGTCCTCGGAGAAAGCGACGTTTTATAGTTTTGACCGCTTCCGCTCTCTGCTCGTCTATGACACGCAGGTAGAAAACGCCTACCAATTTCCCTCTATCACCTCTTTTATTGGGGACACTGGTGCTGGGAAGAGTACTCTGATCAACGCCTTAATGAAGGTATAGCCACAATCACGTTTTTAGAGCACTGGAAGCTGATTCGCATGGCGTAGACCAATGCTGGTGATAACACAGACCAAGCCCATGCTCTCCCTATCATGGGTCAAACCACGGGGACACCAATGAGTGGTGATGTCCATCTGTTTCCAGATCCGAAATCCCTTCCTACCATACGACCACTCCTCTATTGCGACTGCGAAGGGCTTGACGGCGGCAACAATCCCGCGGTAGGATCTCTGTCTAAAAAACTGAACGATCTTCGTGCGATGCTACCTGAGCAAGTAAGCTGCAAAGCAGATGAGAACTGGAAAGTTTCTGGATATAGAAAAAGAGATGTTCAATTTGCTCAAAACCAGGATCAGTCACAACAGTGGGTTGTGAACCATTTGTACCCGACAATTCTGTATACTTTTTCTGATGTGATATGCTTCGTGACTAAAAACACCCGGTATTATACTCTTCATATGGAAATTGTTATGAGCTAATAGGTCAAGAAAAATCGAGCATCACATTAGTAATCTCATAACTTGGGCTGAGAAAGCGTTCGACAAATCACTGAACCAGCCAATGCTACCGTACGCCATTATCGCGATCAACGCACTGGAGCCCGATACTGAGGTGAGTAACCCGCATATATACCTGGTTTCTTGGTTTCTCGATGAGTACTGATTGCTGGTCACATTATCAAGGATGCTGAAAGTTGGTGGGATGTGGGCTTTTCGACCAGCACCTTGAGTCGTCTAGATTCAATCGTTCAGGACAATCATCACAACCGAAGAGGCCCACTACCTAAGTTGGCTGAACGATGGCGTAAACAAGGGAAAAAAATCGCAACACTGCAAGACCTTCTTCTCTGCTATTACAGTGGATTCAAGGTGGTCTGCATACCTCATTCAAGTCGTCCACCAGCTCTCCTTCATGAGCAATACCAAAAGTTATACCAGGAAATCCAAGTGGCTTCGAAGAGTTCTGAAGAACGACGGAAATCCGTTGGTCTATTAATGATAAGCGAAGAGCTGGACAGGTATTTTGAAATCGGCTTAGAACACTTCTCACAGAACCCCGAAGCCCCGTTTAACTTTTTGAGCTCAGCTTTGAAATATAATCCGATCAATCCCACCTTTAAAGACCACGTGCTGAATCTTTTTGTGTACATGTCGAAGAACTTCCCAGAGTGGAGCGAATCTGAGGTTCTTGAGCGGACGGCACCTCTAGTTGCATCTTGCGTCTTTCTTGACATCTTCAGAAAACGGTATCCATACAGAGGTGAGTGTACTAATTCTCCATAGTCAGTGCTCCTAAGCGGCCAGGTCCAGCCAGCCTGTGTGAAGCCGGGCCTGGCCGTTGCAAGGCAAGCCTCCAAAATCGAGGCCGGGCCGCTTAGGAACGCTGTTCATAGACCTCGCTAACCCATATATACTCAAGGGAACTCGACGTTGGCAACCGAGCGTTACATAAGCTTTTGCCGAGAATCGGTAGAACTATTTCGCAGCCGGCACTGGCGTTGTGAAGAGAAGGACAGTCATGGAAACCGCTGTGCGAACGTTGCGTTGGGACATTCCAAAGGTCACCAAAGGCTGGACGGGAACATATTTGGTGATGGACCGTTTCGCTCTTCATATGGTTCCCATGGGCAAAAATTCCTCAACAACGTACGTTCAAGGCTTGATGGTCTTTTTAAAGAGCAAGGTGAATGCAAACAAGCCAACGAAGGGCCGGGAGATCCAGAAGTAAGATCTGCTGCGGAATTTCATAAGTCACAAACTCTAAGTACGATCACCCATTTTTGGATGTTGCACGAGGTACCCAAAAAAGATAAATCAGACCTTCGCATGGTTTCATATCACCATAGTACTTGCTTTTGTTGCTTGAACGACATTCCGATACACACATTGCAGTGCGGTCATATTATCTGCCAAAATTGCGTCGAGAATTACTCGGAGTCTTCAAACTGCGGAAATTTCCTTTGTGTATCCGGTTGTCCTCTTTGCTATAATATCAATGATCCTTGGGTTCCAACTTGGAAGACGAAAGTAAAACCTCCAACAGCAGGGTTACGGATTCTCTCTTTGGACGGGTATGTTATCCCTTCCTTGTCTGCAAACATATTTCAATGATCTACCTACATTGACTGACGGTCAATCAGCGGCGGCATACGTTCAATTGTGCAGTTGTCTATCCTGCAAGAGATTGAGAATTCTATCGGCCTGGGAATTCCGGTTAGGGACTTCTTCGATCTGATTATTGGTACAAGGTAAGTTTGCTCTGTCTTGCGTTGCAATATTCGTAGCAGAGAGTCAAAGTTGATTTACTGACATGATATATGCAGCGGAGGCGGAATAGTTGCCTTTGGAATAGGAGCTCAGCAACTAGATGTAGCCACTTGCTCAAAACGATTCAAAGAGCTCGCTCGGAAAGCTTTCCAAATCCACAAGCTAGGCAACGTGCGCCTTGTAGGGCGTTTTATTGAGGCGCACCATAATGGAAAGTATAAGACGCGAGGTTTGGAAGAAGCCTTAAAAGAAGTATTTGGAGAAGCACCAATCTTTGGAACAAATCAAAATCAGGAAAACCAGCACCCAACCAAGGTTGCAGTTACAACAACATCGAACAACCAGTCCTACCTCCTTGCAAATTATAACAGACCGGTGAGAGAATGCTGTATGTTAAGTCCAATTTTGGGTTATCACTCGGAGCTGACTTAGCATAAAGCACCCCCGTATGAGTTTTTCCGAGCCACAAGTCAAGTCTCGGAGCTGAAAGCATGGCAAGCGTACGGATCTTCATGAGCAATAAACCATTACCATATGACTGACATCATAGTACAGACTGCGTGCGACCTCTGCAGCACCAACATATTTTAAACCGTTTTTTTACGAGCCTGCAGGTCTTGAATTCATTGACGGAGGGATGAAATACAACAACCCCATTGAGCTCGCAAACATGGAACGTAAATGTATCTGGCCGGAATTTGAGGACTGTGATCCGGACATTTTACTTTCCATTGGTACCGGACGTGAGAAAATTCCTCGAGCGCGCGCGGAGAAGCTAGAGAAGTCGGAGAAGACAGAGAAGTCAGAGAAGTCGGAGAAGCTGGAGAAGAGAAGTCGAAAAATCAAAACATTCCGCACCTATTCATATGCCAAAAATTTAGCTCAGATCGTCTCAGACACGATCGACAACAGCCTGAACAGCGAAGAGATTTGGGATAGGTTTTCCGCCGCATTTTTACGCTCACCGGTCGAAGATCGGCACGACAACCATCGGAAATATTGCCGGCTAAATCCCAAATTTGATAACGTTCCTAGTCTCGACAAAGCGGATCAAATGGACGAGTTGGAATGCAGCACTGCAGAAATGTTCGCTAACTCACCTGCGGTCAAAAATGTGGCTTCAACATTGATAGCATCGCTTTTCTATCTTCAGGAAGAATGTCGATTGAATCCAATTCCTGGCTTACAAAACTTAGAGAAATACAACGGTAAGAACTGGCCACTTTCCCTGAGAGAAATATGATTAGAATGCAAGGCTAACGCAGCGGACTAATAGGAACAATTTTCTGTCGACTAGTCGCTGGCTCCTCGCAGCTCAGAACTCTATGCCAACGACTTCTTCAGCAAATATCCAAATCTCCCGATTCCAAGAACAATGTATTCTACAGGCAGTATTGGGACAAAAAGCGAGAAGCTGTTGTCTTTGATCCGCTCTGGGTCGATATGGAATTGTTCAAGTCGATGTGCTCAAAGATAGTGTCTCCTTTACACGAGAGTGCATCATCACAGGCCTTTGAGCTTTCTGTCAGCTTCCTGATCACAAATGCATCGAATAAAACAAGAATTTGTCTGCGTGTGGAGGATCAATACATCAGCGCTGGCCAGGATGAAGTGTCGAAGTACGCTTTGATAAGTGGATTCCCGCGGTACCTCGAATGGCAGCAAGAGCAACATGCGAACCCTGGTATGGTCTCCCAATTGCATATCCTAGCTATTGTTGCTAACTGGAGTACTTTTCCAAGACAAGCGGCCGTTTTTAAAGCACAACCCTATGCGCATTCGTACAAGTCCTCCGGGTGCTCACTCACTAAGATCGAACAGCTCGGGAGAGACTGACTCGTCTTCTTTGCGCTCCGTATGTGATGTGGTAAACAGATTAGGACTTGACTCACAGATTCAACCTCAGCGTTTGGCTAACTTGGAGGGTCAAAATGCATAACTCTCCGGTTCGATATCGCAAGCACGTAGGATTAACCATTGCGGTGGCGTAAAAGAATAATGGTAGGATGCGAACGTGCGAACTATGGGGACTTCTTGATGAACAAAAGAGCTAGATGTCATTTCCTATGTAACTTAGTATATGGTTAGTGATTTTTTGATTTTCGGTCTAAAACAAAAGCATCTAGTACATTCAGGAGCGTTGTAATTTGTGATACTGCCCATAGACCATTCAATAATCACGAGACCGAATATGGATGCACTCCTAGCGATGCTTGACGGTTGGAAAAACATGCGGAGAATCGACCCATTCTCGACCCAGAGTTGCCATATATTTGGTCATCACAGTCTAGCGTTCTGGCGGTACCCTTGTTAGCGCTACCACGGTGACAGCTGGCTTGGAGGGTAATGTGCACCTAATCCTCACAAACTATAGGTGAGGAAGGAAACTGCTCTGGCATCCACTACTATACTTATATTATCGCGTGAAGTAGCTAATTACATTCTGTCAGTTCTGTATATCCCGCGCCCCTACTCAGCCATACAGCGGCCTACACTCAAATCATTGACATTACGATTAGTATCTAGACCGTGAGGTAGAAATCCACAGCAGAATATATTTTCTAGTTCTAGTTCGGTCTTACAATACAATCATCGGATGGGAAGATTCTTCAAGAACAACCTCTCTCACCTAATTATCTTCACAACGCCAGCTAACTAGGCTGCACTGGTTCTCTGCGGCACAACCTCTTCTTCGATATTTGAACGAAAGAAGTATCTGTCTGAGATGTTTCTTTGTGTTGTTGATTGATTTGATTACATCTCTAAGTATGAAGTCTATACAGTAGTCCCGTATACCAGCTCTTTTCTCTTTCTCGTGCTGAGCCTCGTAAGCCTAATTGTTCATTGTTCGGCCGAGTTCCATCAGTCCGTACTCTATCATCAGCTCATACCCTGCCATCAGCTCGTATCGGTCTCATGGATCCTAAGGCTAAAGCTGCAAGTTTACATGCAACATGAGCCTTTTCTTTTTGTCGAGTGATGACTTGTGATACATCCCCGGCGGCAACTTTCTCTACATCAATAGCACGAATGTAAATCAAAGCTATTTAACTACAGTCGAGCGAGTGAAATCAAGGTACTACCCAATGTCTTAGTTGTTAAGATGCTACGATGGCGTAAAGACACTTGTCCATTTTTCTTTTCTAGATTGTAATCATAAAATTTTCGGTAATACAGATTATCACATGAGAATACATGATTATATAGGCATTACAAGGAGGCCGCAATTCAAAACTGTAACCATCGAGTTTCCTCAAGTATCGATACGTACATACCTGTTCGCCCCAACTCCATTCTCTCGATGTCCCTACTATAACCAAAGTTAAGTACCCCGTTCTGCCATCTCCTATCAAGTATGAAAACCGCCGAACCTCAAAGACCTACCCATTCCAAAGGCGTTGTTTGTTATAGAGAGAGATAACGGCTACCTGATTGCTGACATCGAACTCCGCTGCTGCTTCAAATACTGTAATCTGACAGCAGTGGTCTTCAGCTACTCTCAGGTAGCAGTTCAATGAACAGCATATCTCGGGTTACGCCCTGGACAGCAATTAGCGCGATTGATCAACAATGAAGCACGAGCTCTCTTGCGTGGCCACGGCATCAAAACGGAAATTTGGTAGATCTCAAAGCATCGAGCATCCCTAGGAATGACAAAACAAATCGGTAAGCCAACGCAGTCCGCGAAAGTCCTGGGAGTACAATCCGGGAGTCGAAGACCTATCTCAATGCAGAGCTGGAAGTCCCTCGCATACAAGATACACTAACTCAAATGCGGGGACACCCCCCTGCGGAGTACCTCAAACGCTTCGTGCAACGAGGTGATGATAAATGCTGGTGGTGCGGAAGGTGGCCTGGACGCAGGAACACCTCTTCCACAGCTGTAAGCGGTGGTAGAATGAGTTGTGAAAGCTTTAGGAAGTAGTTAGGCGGGAAACTAGCTGGAAAGAGGTAATATTTAGGCATTGTTGGATATAAAAATTTAAGAATTATAGCAATCAAGATGATTAGTATGCACCTTGATGGTGGTTTGGAAAGCAGCGATGCATTATTCAGGTGTCTATATAACAAGTTTTGAACTTTACAGATTGTTCAGTTCAGATGTTGCATAGAGTATGGCGGTGCTTCGCAGCATATGCGCAAAATCATGTTTTACATCAATTTATTTATTCTATCGTCAAGCAGATTCTTTATTTATAATAATAATTTCGTACTAGCTGCATTTATTTTGAGAATTGACAAATATTTTACCCAAGATTCTGGAATTGGCCATAATCGTGATAACACGGCCTGCAGTAGTTAGGTAATTACAACTTATCAATAACAACCGCTGATAGGTTAGCGATTTTTAAACGCTTGTATCTATTTCCGGGATCTATGGAACTGATTCAATCTAACAGCGACAATTTCCAAAGGTGCCACTCGGCTCAGCTATTTGAGGACTGCATAGGTTGACAGCCCAACCATTATTGACGCAGATGCGAATATCCTTCATCACCGTGGCAGATAACCCTCACACACACCATCAAGAAACGTTCATTGTATATATTTTATCTCTCCGTGCATTCCGGTCTTCAATTCCTTACCAATGCGACTTTTCACCGCCGAAATAGGTGATCATCTGGGTCGAGTAAGTAGTGCATTTGCAGCTACGTCGGGTGAGGAAGCTACTGCTTTCGGTGGGGACATGGATGGTAATTTTGTGGAAGGTGAGTTTGGTGTGGACTAGGAATGATATGAGTGGTCAATATAGTGGGCGGACAATGTGCGTTGGAATCGTACAACGACGTTGAGGAACTAGAGTGTAAAGGTGTCGATGAACTAGGTTGCAGGGACGTAGAGACCGCGGTAGTCCTGTTCCGCCGCCGGGTTGGAGTTTGTGAGTTTTGAAGACGAACGGAGGAGGTGGTCTAAGTAGATAGCGTCGCAGTATCTATATGCGTGACGGTCAATCTTTGGGTTCTCCCGAGAAAGCTACCACCTACACCATAGATCGTCTTGCGAAAGTAATTGTAAAACGTAACCTTGGGCGCTGGTGGGGTTGCAGATGAAGTAGCGGGAATCATTAGTGGTGTATAGCGAAGCCGGGTCTAGGTCGAGAATGTGATGTTTAGGGGATGAAGGAAGCGATCGTCTCAGCGATAGATGTCCAGTAGTCCACGGATTTCAGGCGAGACGAGGTGACATGTATATTGCGAAAAGTTGAAATTGAATTTTGGTAGGCAGCTGAATGACATGGTTGAGTATGTGTTGATGTTGAGGGTTGATGCGGAAATTGAGCAAGGTAGACATGTGCAACAACGGATGCGGCTCAAAGTTGGGTGCTAGTTTGTCTCGCCCTGGCCGCTTTACCAGCTCCAAACTGTTTGCGGCTCCGCTAAATTCTCAACCCATTGCAGCGAACAAACCCCAACTCTGAAAAGTATTAATCGATCTAACATACAACCCTCGCACCTACCAACGACACCCTCGAACAGAACTGTATCACCTGTCCAATGGCTTACCCATTCCCTTCCAAGTTTACTGACGTGCTGGACTTGCGTGCTAACGCGCAAAAACATTCGAAGACATCCGAACGGATTATAGTTATCTCGATGTCTCGTCAGACTCAGCGCCATCATTCATCATTCCGAATCTCCTACGCCCAACCAAAAATTAAGAAAACCGAAATCACGGACATCATTACGCTAATAATCGAAAACCCTGCCAAGCTCAACACATTGCAGAAAGCTTTTTCACGTGAGTTAAACAGGCACCAGACAATAAATATGCCACGATGCAAGGGATTCGTCTTCGTGGCATTCGGCATATTCTAACCAACCGTAAAGCGCAGAAGTGGGGTCTATTCTATATCATATTAGCAATAGCACTCGAAATTACTCCACCTCGTCAAATCGCAATAACATCCGCCCCAGTCATTAGGGAAGCTCCATTACCTGGGACATCTCAAGCGACCAATCCGTGGTAATTTCAGTGACATTAAAATGTTTTATGCGGTATCATCACTTGATAGTGTGGATATCAATGTTGCTGTACGTAAGGGTCCGGCAAATCTACTGACACCCAACATACAGATAACTCCCGCGATCACCGGAACCTCTCTCTGTATGAACCGAGAAAAGGATGAAATGGCTAAGAATCACTTTCTACAGGTACTCTTGAAGATATTATCCAACAATCTTCCAGTCAATGCTTCATCTTGATAGAGGTTAGCTCAATTTGAGGCAGGGGTCGCAGAAGTCCATCCCGTCCAGACAAGAACTTGCCTTGCGCTGGACTAAGATTTGCCTCCTGGAGGGTTTCGGACACCAGGACTGTGGGTGTCAAAAGTAGAGGTAAAGAAGCTTGATTTTACTATCTAAGAGGCCACAAAGGCCATATATATACGGCAGTCCTTGTACGAATGCGTGCATATGCATCTATGTACAGATCGGACTGAATTCCATCAGCTCGACATCAATCTCCAGCCATAGGAAGGAAGCATCCTCTCCGGTCATACGAAGGCTGGGTCTATTTATTCAATAACCGTATCCTACTAATTATTGTCCTAGGCTATAGGTAGTGGTACGTGCCGGTACTGGCCTTTACATTATTATCGCTATTCTATTAACCGTATGCCTGTTCACATGTCGTCCATTTGACAGCATCGAACACATAGTGTGCTCAGCTATTACCTAGAGTCCGATAGCTTTGAATGTCACAGTTTTGCGATCCGATGCTTTAGGAATAACTTTTTGTCTCCACTCCCCCTACGGTATTGCCGTTATCGCCTGTGTTGTAATTAAGGAACACTTTTGGTCTAACACGCATTAATATTTCACTCTCGCCAATTTGGCATCTACTAGGCATGTCCATGCAATTGTCCTTGCATCAGCGGTGGTAATTACCTACCAGTGCGCTTGTGGTTTGTAAGATCCTATCCTTCATTGATAATTGAGGTCAAATATCTATTCCTTTGGCGGTAGCGGGCTCTTCGGTGGGCTCACTGTCGGATCTTTGGCGCCTCTTTTGTTATTATACTGCAACCACCCAGTAAGACCCCCCCTAAAGTAGCGCTAATTGAGAGTTAACTACCTGGAAATCCAATATACAAATTCTCAGCCAGTGTTTGGCAATTCTGTGTTGTTGAGTGTTAGGTAAATGTGTTCCATTTGTGCTCTAGTGGAGGTGACTAGGACCAAGATTTATGATAATTAGTGCTCCATTTCCCACCCATAAGTCCCAATATTACAGGCAACAAGCGGGATGGTACCCAGCTGTCTCTGGAGTCCATGACTATATCAAATATAAAAAATCTCACCCAAATAGCTTCATGAGAAATCACTCGACTGATGTGACTGGCAATTTGTTACTTTGGATGTGTCTCTGACTTGACGATTAAGTTGATTGATCTATCACGAGGACCAAAGACTGTATATGTACGTCCTCCCATATGCATGTTTGTATGCTCTATCTGACATCAGGCGAATCACTCTACATTCAGATTTGCCATTTTAAATAATACAGTGAAAATAACCTTACACAATATATAAGATCATAGACAAGAAGTTATTAGGTAATATTCCACTATTCACCCAGTATGTAATTTTTATTCATTAAATTCAAATTTTTGCAGTACAAGAAATAGCTCAATAGTAACATTTAATACAAAGTACTAATTGCAATATAAACAAACTTTAAATGACATTGGTATCATCAGTGAGTGGTGACCACCATTGCAGCTATGACTTCAACTGAACTCTTCTCTATAGAGCCAAAAGCCATATACTAGACACAGAGTCAATAAGATGCAAACTAGAAATAGTATATACAGCAGTGTGAGAGTGGGTAGATAGATACTAAAGTTGCTGCTTGCCTGACTCCTACTACTCTTCACCTCTTATATATCCTCTTTCCAACTCCTTACTTTTTCAGCTGCCTTTCAAGCCAAACCCAAGCTCTGGTCGGAGCTGGCTAAAGACAATGTATTTCAATTACCTTAACATCCATAAAGGTGGCGAAGCCGTCTCCAGTACTAGTATAGTAATAAAGATACCGATACATGAACTGAGTGATAGTTAATGTTGGTGAATAGTATTAGTACAGTTCTGAGTGATGACCCATGAAAGTCACTGGCCATGAACTTGAGTAGTACGCTGCCCAGAAGTGTCATTGAATTTGATTTGCTCTGAGGTTCGGTCATATGGGTGGCAGTATAAAATTCTGCGATTCTTTTGGCCGATGCCGTACTCTCATTCTCGGGATTTGAGTCTGTGTCGTCACCATCCTGTTGTTTAATCATACTGTATTCACTCTACCTAGGGTATTAGTGCCCGTTTACCCCTGCCCCTCCAGGAGGTCAGCTAGGTAGGGAGAACTCCTCTCTCCACCCTTCGTCCCCTTCGCTCTCTGCCATCCCCACCTCCAACCTTGCCCGAGCTCCTCCACCTATCTCCCCACCACTCAGTTAGCCCTCTAGCTCATTTTCATCTATGCCACTCCTTCTCAGCTCATATAACTAACCTCTATTCGTTCTCCAAGTCGTTCATTGGTCTCCGTTCGTAGGCATAATCGATCATTTTCAAACGGCCGTTGTTGGTCACCGCTCTGCATAGTAAGCGCGGGTTCGATAGAGAGTTGGATCTGCTGTAAATTTCCTGTTATGTTTTCCAGAAGGACTAGTGCAAACGGTAATGTAGGCTGATGATGCCAAACTTCGATATCATGCCGTGCCGTAAGGAGATTAAACAAAGGGGGAGGTTGGTAGGTATACTGCTCTTAAGGACATCTGATGGACTGGAAGTAGTGGAAGGAAGGAAGGGGAATGAAGTATCTCCAGATAAGGATGCTGTAGTGAATGCCTCGGGCCCACTGACCGATACCGTCATTCGCAGAAGAGATGGTTGTCAGTAGACGCTCTCAGGGATGCTGACTCGTTCGTTTCAATCGTGGGGAGAGAAAGGACAAGTGCGTAGTCCGAAGGAGGCACAGGGTTTCGCTGGTTGGATGCTGTTAGCTGTATATAACGGGTGTACAGGCTTAGGCTCCCCCGGAATATCTCGCATCGTCGTTTTACCGCCTCCGTAAAGAGGGCTATTGCTATCAGTCGATACAGTGGAGGCTGATGGCTACGAGCTTTGGTGAACCCCTTCCTTCTGCATGTTGATGATGTGAAAAGAGATTTGATCAATCGTAAGAGAAATCATAAGCGTACTTGAAGATTATAAGTTGAAAAACTAGAGTAAGAGAATGCACACTAACAAATAGTAGGTAGGGGATAAACTCTCGGAACAGCTTACAGAACTGGCAAAGCTGCCAGGAATGTAGGTAGCGATAAGTAAATCTCGAAGAGTGCGTGGCGGCGAACTCAGAACCTCGGGAATGCTGAATTGTGTCAGCTCCAGAGCCACGGACATCGAGTGGTGTTACAGATGTACATGATGTTACAGGTCTGATACACGGTCCTGCTGCAGGGGCTGATGCCTTCTGTATATATCTCGAGTCTTTCTCCTTCTCTCTTTTCTCTGCACCATAGAATACACGCACACGGTTCTCCCCAACTTCCATATCGTAACAAGTGGCGTACGTATCAGTCTGAGTGATAGGCTATGCGAAATCTTACCGGCGACACTGAGAGACTTCTACGCCTTATTCTGAACCTTAACAGATGAGTTCGGCTTAAAACATATTTAGTCATGTAAGAGATTGATTAGATTGAGTAGATGGCGGCGATTAGAGAGACTAGCCTGGAGAGGATACATCTGATAGCAAATCTAACACCTCCATACGCATCGATCGATGCTTGTCATGAACGGTCACCGGAGTCGTTGATGTATTGTACCGATGTTATTGATACACATGATATGTTTCCCCAACCCATCATCCATTTTCATAAAGCGATTAGCGAATATCACTGTCAGTGACTGCGTTGTTTGAGGAAATGAGTTTCCGAGCATAACTCTATGGATACCGTTCTCAACCACATCGAAAGAGAGCTCCTGGGGCACTAGATCATCCATGAACTTACAACTTCCCGTAGCTTTCCCGATGAATTGGAAGAATTGCCGTTGGAGAAGCCGATGTCGCGTTGATAATTCTTGCTTTTGTCAATGCGTACACTGAGTTCGGATGCACAAGATTTCGTAATAGCAACCAAGCCTAGCCTGAGTTAGCCAAGAATCATATTAGTTCCATATAGACTTCCGTAAACGCTTATCTAATGGTGCCTAGGCAGCATACTCGGCGGATTTTCTAGTTTCCGGAAATCAAAAAACCGTAACCCAGCCTTACAATAACTTCACGAAATTTGCTTAGTGGTAGTATTACAATATTGGAATACGCATAAACGGTGTATACATATTCCGTACCATCGACGACCCTTACAGTTCGCGAACTAGAGTAACCAGTTCGCGACATTTACAGTCCCACTCGCGAACTAGCGAACGTTTGCGAACCGTCTCCTATCGGCGACCTTACTAGTACTTCCCCCCTCTACACACAGATAAAACTTGAAGACTTTAAAGTTTACAATAGACCACCCTCCGAGTTCCAGCACAGTTACATCTATCTTGTATTCTGTATTCAGCTAGAGTGGTACTTCTAATCTAATCTATTTGCACTGATCTTTCTACTCAGGAGAGGTCTACAGACAGGTTGAGCTTCTAGTCAGATATAAGGTGCTCCTGCGTATACCCGGTATTGCTCTAGCAGTGGATACCAACCTGGGTGGTTCAGCAGTGAATGGATTTTTATTACCAATGTTGCTGTCATAGTTATCTGAGTCTGTAATCTGATTTGTGGCAGTAGACAGAACAGCTGAGTTCATTTTTAAAGCATCTGCAGCGCTGCGTGTCACAGGCTTTCTTGCAGTTGCATGAGACTCCAGCTTTGTTACTGGTGAACGCCTATACTGCGGTTTGTAGGAAATGGGGTCGCAAATGGGAGTCTAGGTTGCAAACTGTCTCTGGGTTGCGATTGGGCCGGCTCCAATTTGCGAGTCGGCACAGGTCGCGTACCGTACGGAGCATATATGTTCTCAAGAGTGCTATACGGTCAAGTCTTTCTGGTCCTCTCTTCTCTCTATATCTTAGTTAGTGCACATGGTTCTCCTCATATCGCAACAGAAGATTTTGGTCCTCGGGGTAGTGATGGATCGAAGTCGGGAGGCCCAGGCCGACTGAAGTGAGTTATTTTAGATGCCGAGGTACGAAGCTCAATATCACGTGATATAAAGGAGAGGTCTCAATCCTCTACGACAATTTAAACGAGTTAGTTAATATAGTATGAATCCACCCTATACCTCCACTCAATCCCCCAAATAAAACGAGCTCTGTCAACAATGCTCATGCAAGGATACTTCTGGCTTTAGACTTGTGTTTTTTCCGCAACATCTCGCTTGAAAGTCCTCTTCATCGCTGTGAACGGGTTCCTGCGCAACAAAAAACCGGCATACCACCAACTACTGACGGGCGTTTGGTTCCTGTTAAACTGCTCTGCCTGTTGCAACCGATGCCCCCTTGCCTTCCATAGCTCGCTGGTGTCTTGTATCATGCTCTCCTGCAGCTTCCGTGTCCATTCTCCGTATGTTTGGAACAGCAGTCGATCGGAAGTGCGAAGATTGAATACGATCATGAATGTTACTAAGCTAATGACGATTGCGGTGACAAAGAATGACGCGAGGGTTGCGCTCGATGGAAGCACCTTCACGCTAGGTCAGAGCTGGGTCGTGATGTACTGCACGGAGGTGATTACCTGCATGCTGAAAACCGCAGTCACCAGCGATACTGGGAGAAATGCAATCGTGACTAACGTCAACAAGCGGATATTATTGTTTTGGTTTGCGGCGAGTCGTGCTTCGACTACCGAGGATGCAGAGAAAAGCTATGTACCGGCATTTAGCAGACGCAAATACACCAGAACCATACTTACCCCGTCGCTGAGCCCTTGGATTTCCGTACGCTTACGATCAATACGCTCTCGCACCGACTCGAACTTTGCTGTTATCCCGGTAACCCGGGCTTGCTTCCACTCCTCGGTATAGCTGTTGTCGCCCAGAAGGTGGATGTAGAGAAAAATCCTTGGGATCAGGTCAATCGTTCGCTCGATAGTGTCGGCAAATACGCGGAGACTCTGAAGGGCCCAGAAGTAGCGTTTGGAGTTGCTGAAGTTTTCGTCTTCGAAAAGGATCTCGTTGCGGACTTTTTGATTAAACATGACAGTACTCTAGGAGATGTGAGTAAGGATGAGATAAAATAGCCCAGGAATTGACAAACCGGAACCGATATTTGACGATCAAGTTCATTTAAAACACTCGACCAGTATGCATATATACGCTCGAGATTTTCAACAATCCAGATGACGAATTGTGTATTTTCACGGCCATCTCTGCTAAGGTAACGTGGTCTCGGAGCATTGATGGAAAGTAGCTGCCATGGTCCAAACTCGGACGCGTTCTTGAATCTCGGAGCGCCCCAGACTATCGTATCGCCTGGCACGACCCAGCGGCGATACGACGAGAAACAGATGGTGAATTTTTCCTCCCTGATGTACCGATCCTCTGGAGATACTGCTGGATATGTACTTTTGAAGACGCCCGCATCTACTAGCGGGGCCGAGTCCTTGCCCGGTTGCTCATTGTGAACGACAAAGAAGGTGAGGGTGGTTGACCACCACTGAGATTTATTAGCAATATCAGAAGAGGGTTTGAGGACTTACTGTTCCACTCCAGCTGTCGCCGACTCCTGGTGAACCCATCCATACATAGGTGCCAAATTGGTGGAACCGGTCTCGAGTATCGGTACTCAAGTGCCGTTGAATCGCCAATGCATCTGCCATATATCGATGAACCTCCTCGGTCGCATTTAATCCCTCACTCATGAAGACCGTTGCTAGTGCGCTGGGAGTGATAGCCTGAATATCGATCTCGCGGCCACGGGCACCCGTTTCTGACCTCTACCGCGCATGGATTAGCTACAGTCCCGTGAATTCACGGGTGGCTAACTGGTCGTTTCAAATGTTCGAGGAAGCTGAGGCCACCCCCACACGAACTCTCGATTTCATCTCGGGCGCGAGAAACAGCAATCACGCGCGTCCGATCGAAATCGCGGACGTGGAATGCTTCGTCGTCACTCCATTCAGCGAGGTTAACGCGCTTGTGGCTGGGAATGATTGTGGAGGTCTCGGGGTCAGGAATCCTATTGAAGTTGAGTTGGTTGATGTCCTGGAGGATGGTTCTGGAGATGAAAGCTGTGACGTTGTCGGAAGCCCCGGGATCGTCTAATTGGCGTAAGCGATCGACTACCGGAAACGTGATAGGCTTACTATGCATATACATTACGTACCTTCTGGTCTTAAACTCTGTAATCGTCGCAGGATCTCGTCTCGACGTTGCACCAGTGCGTCATTATCCCAAGTAATATCCCACGTTGGAGGAAAAGGATTAACGGCCTCCTCTCCGGGAGCTTCTATCTCTCAGTCAATGATTTCGATCAAGCGCGACAACAATCTAACAAACTGCAACTGAGACGTCGTTATCGCTACTGTCAGCGTCTGATTGCGGTTGTTCGATACTCGCTACGTTGAAAAGGGCTTTGAGGACTTCAAGCTGTTCGTTCTGCAGCTCCCGAAACTTGAAGATATGTTCTTGAGCTTTTCCGATGTCCATGGTAGTAGCAGATGGAGGTATTTCCAGTTGATACACGGATAGCTTCAACGGCAGCTGGGCTGAGCTGTATGAAGAGGCGGCCTCCTCTTCTCCAGGGGAATGCATGGTGAGTATCTCTAATGCCACAAGTCAAAAGTAAAAGCACAGTTCGGCTGTGGGTGGTGTGATGTCTCAAACGATTCTACAGCGAGCGGAGTTAACTCTTTTTATGGTGCCGGTTAATCTCGCCAATCTCTTGCGTCACTGGGTCATCTTTAACTAATCATAACTGCCCCTGCCATGAAATGATGAGCTAAACCGTTCGCGTTGGCCATTTGCCACAGGGCGCAAGCTGCGCCAACAGCAGTACGAGACTAAGGGTCCTTTCGAGAGCAGCTGACCAATCATGCGCTTGAACTGTAAGTTTCTGGCTCGGTGACGTTTAGTTGCAGAACAGGTCTCATTGGGCAGGGCACATTTCGAAAGCAGTTGACCAATCCATGCGCATGAACTGTAAGTATCTATATGGCTCAGTGCGGAGTGCAGTTTGAATTTCATTAGAACAAGCCCCCCGTCAGAAAGATACATAAACGGCAGTATCCTTGTGTCCTACCGGATGTGTTCTCATCCGCTCAGCTACCGGTCAATAAATATCTGTCTTTAATGAATCGGAGATGGGAGGTGAAAGTACGCATATTTATATATTTCACCTATAGCACACTTCGCGATCAAAGTGAAACTGTTAGACACAATTGAGCTCAATGTGTTTGGGTATCGAGGGATTTAGACTTGAGTACCTTAGTACTCACTGCTAGCTAGCCAATGAGAATGCTTCGTTGGGGACTGCATAATATCGACTCGTTGAAGTGGTTGGAGACGCCTTAGGCCAAAAAGTTGGACCGAACTTTGGCTGTTACTCGGGTCAGGCTGTAGCAGATCGGACGCGCCTTTTCTAGCAGGTTACTACAACAACTAACTAGATATGGTATAGCAATGCGTATAACACGATCGGAATTTTAACAGAAAGGGCAAAGCCACTGTGCTTTGACTTTGTTCTTTGATTCACCCCTGGTCAACACCCTGCTCCCAGAGCAAAATCCATTGCCAGAAGTGGGGCGTCCGATCTTCTACAGCCTGACCCGAGTAATCCGAGTAAAGTATGTGCGTCTGGTGTGGGTGAAGCGGCCCTCGAGATTTCGCTCATTGGTGTTGGCAGATTCTCAGGCCGACAACTCGTGCCCCCAACCAACCTGTTAATCTATGTCGTATAATCCTTGCATACATTTGGCGAGCTTGATCGGGCAGGTGGGGCACTACAAAAACGGGGCTACCCCTCCCGTACCCTGGTCTACTAGGATTCCCTGCAGCTTTAGTGGCATCTCGGTATTCGGTACTTAAGTACCCGAATCAAATGCCGGGTTTAGGGTGTTGAGGCGGTGATAAACCGTGCCCGAGCCGAGACGCCGTTCGACGGCAGGGCAGACGGACCGTTTCTATCCCTGGCTCTGGACGCAGGTCCCACCTACGAAACATGTTTACCCGCAGGATTCTTAATCGCCTTTTGCGCCTTACTACAGCCGAGGGAAGCGCAACTCGGTATCTCTGTACACCTGATGATAGCCCTAGTCGGTCGACATTTGACATAAATACCAGCACAACCACTCAATGCCTACTCCTGCTAGCCGTCAGTCCCTATAAGTACCTGTATGGGTACTTGTACATCCGACACCTGCCCCAAAAGCACTAGTCCGCTGAAATCCGGACCGGGACGGGACAACGATGTCGGGCCCTGGAAGACTATAGTCGCCCCGGACCGCTGAGACTACTGTGTCTATCCAATCCTTTCCAATGCCCAGTAAGGAGCAACTAGCGGCGTCAAAATATGCAGTTGTAGAAAGCGTCCCCGGGATCCTAACGCCACGACGCCGACAAGTCAATTAGCTACTAATTTAATGGAGCTGCGTGGGCGGGATTGATTTAGGCGACACACATACGGGTATTTAGCAGCAATCCAATTGTCTAGCAGCTAAAGAGCAATGCAGTGCGTAACAGTGGAACTCGAACCTCGGGAATGGCGAACCGTGCTGCGATCGACAATAGATACTCCTGGAACAATGATTCTAGGGTGTTCCGAAGCTCAATATGGCGGATCCTAGCGAAGGCATTGAGACTGCTGGCTAATCCGAGTGTAGTGTTTGTTGTAGCGATGTGAAGCCGCCCGCAAGTTTCGCTCATTGGTGCTGATGGTGAGTCTTGAGACGCTTTCGAATCCTAGATCGTGGCGATGGGCCAGATATCTACGCCAGGGTAAGGTAATTGCTAGCCAAGCAACTGTGAGTTTGCAACAATCGCCGGTATGAATCTTGGAATGTTTTCAGATCTGCGAGCAGACCATTGCGTTTTGCTATATGATATGATTGTAAGTACAACACCATCGTAGGGCTATTCTTGAATTTTAAGGAGAGTAGTCTAGGTGATCGTTCTGGCTAACTGCCCAAGGTGTGATATAGCGGCATTAATACATCCAAGAATCTGTTGCAGGCTGTGAGGTAGTCTTGCGCCTTCGCTGGGTTAAGGACAGATGATTCGCGGATTCGTTTGAGGAAAAGACCTGGCCCTTGAAACTCCTTGTCAAATTAGTTGGCAGTGTTCTTAAGTGGCCTGGCCCAGTCGGCCTGCATGATGCCGGGCCTGGTCACAACCAAAGTAGGCCTCCAAAATCGAGGCCGGGCGTGCCTGATCTGTGGACGGCCCTGACAGCTCGGCCAGCCGCGAGCCTTTTAAGGGCGTACGCTTTTCAAATAGAGGCCGGGCCTGGCCTGCGCCAAGGTAGGCCTCGGATTTTGAGGCCAGGCCGCTCAGGAACACTGTGAATAAGCCCTGAGCTTGTTGAACATTGTTGACTAAGGGATTTAGCCCGAAGGCTACCAGAACTAAGGCGGGCACTAACTCAGCGGACTTGGTACGGAGCCTATCTCCCCGCGAGCCTCGGGCTTGATGCGGTGCCTATCTCCCCGTGAGCCTCGGTCCTAAGTAGTGCCTCTCTCATGATGCTTCGCTCTTAGTGCTTGAGATGATATCTTTCTTTATATATGTCTATCTTCTTCTCTCTCTGTACGATAGACAATTGAGCTTCTTCGTTTGTTCTCTTTTGCTCTCATCAAACATTCCGAAGTCATTCCGCCGATTTTTCACAAAGTTGTACTCCGGTATCCCAACAACTTGTCTCCTTTGATCCCCCAGGTATCAAGATGCGCAAAATATGAAACATCAATGACCAATTTTGCCACCATATCGGTAGAAGTTTCAAGCCGATCCCTCACAAAGCTTTGCCAGTTGGCTGCCTCAAGATGTTCAACACGGAACCTCTGTGCATTGCCTTCCATGGACCATGCTATTATGGGTCTAATGTCTTCATCCATGGATATCCAATACAGGGTTTTCAACCGTCCGTCCGGGCTGGCGTCTTTCGGAGCCCCTACTGTCGCCCAAGGCGGGTGTACCTATTGTTTAGCCTAGGGCGTCCCGAGCGGAGGCTAGAATCGCTAGGACATGTTCAGGGCGACTGAAGGGCCCTAGCGGATGGTACCGGTACTGGGTGTGAATAAATCAGGCCAGCTAGCAGAAATTCCAGCTGTGTAGCAGAGGATAGTTCGGCAGTTTCTGATCAGGTCAGTATTCTCCACATTGTTGATCCACTTCGTATCGTTGGGTGAATATAAGTGACTTGTTTTTCTCATAGCCCAGCTTGAAGCTTGGTGTGTAAAAGACTGTAACGCCCTGCAGGGTTGTAGTCCAGAAACTCGAAGCCCTAGGGCTAAAACGGGCGTGAATTATCAGCCGCGAAAATCGTAGTGCGAGATCGGGCATAGCTCTGCCAGGATGGGACGGACGGTTGAGAACGCTGACCCAAGACAGTAAGGTACCATTGTTAGCACTCACACCACAGCTGTCTGTTTTCTGGGACTAAGAATTAGACATCAGCTTTCAATATATATCCAATGGAGTAATAGAATTTTTCATTTCTTAACAGCTCGCTCTCATGGATAAAAGCCCTGCCGAATTGATCACTGTTGCCAGTTTCCACCCTAGCTCTGACCGTCGAGAAGGATTCCATCAACCCTACCATTCACCCATGCCAACTCCACGAATATTTATCCGATGAGGATCACTACTTAGCGACAAGTGATCTACTCGATGAGCTCTATTAGTCCGTGGTGTCCGATGTTGAATCGGAGAAGCCGTTCTTACGCGGTGGCGATTTTGTGATTTGGGTGGGGTAGAAACATCTATTGAAATACCTTGATTTGGGTAGGCCAAGGGAAACCCCCTCTCGTCACAAACATGGAGGGTATTTGCACAGGATTCCCGTCCCGCTTTCATCCCGTGGTTCACACTGTATCTGTAGTTCCAATTTCATAGTCACGAAACATTTGTAAAATGGCAATATGGCATCTATTCTCTACCTACGTCTATCTATATATGTACATAAGGTCAATCTGGGCTGCTGCGAATGATATGTCCCAGTGCTCATGGTGCGCCGACAATCAAAACAGATGTGGTGATGCAAAGATAACCCGTGGATGCATTTGGCGTACTCGATCCGGCAGGTGGGGTACGTACTTTACAAAGTGGGGTTATCCCTGCTCAAGTACCCTAGTCTCCTAATATTCCCATCATGCCGTGCAGATACTTGAAATGATGGGTTTCTAGATTCTAATCCCAGTGCAGGGAATCTTGAACAGCATTCACTATGAGTCACTCGCGATGTGAACGTATACTCGTCGTCGGGTGAGAGAAACTCTAACATTGAATTGCCGCATGGAGCTAGGCTATAGGGTATTGGAGGTGTTGAGATGGTGACCAGAGCGAAGTTTTAGGTGATACGAGTCTGTGGTGACCCGTAACCACAGAAGGACGTCAGGGTCGGTTCTCCTCCGAAAATGGATCCGATCCTAGACTGTTGTAGACAATTATATTAGAAACTGTTCGCCGATAGTTGTAGATCCTGTATTTGATGCTATTAGACATAGGGGTGTTGCAATTCCCAGACAAGGTGTGGTATGACAAGGTGTGGTATTACCAGCGGGGAGAGTCATTCTCCGTGAATCATAGTACATGGTTGTCGCGATTAGGTAAAGCTCCTAGCTGTATCATCGACACTTCAACACCACAATGACACTCTATGCCAGTCTCGAACATCGAATTCGACCACGCACATTTTCGCATTTTGCATCCTCTACACGTCCCATCAATCTATCTTCCCGCCTCTCCAAATCTTCACTCACTGGACCTTGTACCACTGGTATTGATCCCTAACACTACGGCGACAATGTTTCGCCTCCAACTTTAGTCTATGTTTCGCCCGGCACACCGTCTTTCCGCTTATCATTCTCGTCTACTTGAGACTCGTCTTTCAGTGGTATAGATCACTGGAAACGTCCATCAAGGAGTGTTGACTAGCCGTGCTAATGATGTGGTATACAGGTTATGCTAGGCCCTAGTTGGAGTTAATTTAACCTCGCTTCAACAACACGAATGCCACGACGTTCGGCAAAGGAGATAACAAGAACGGCTCCTTTGTCATGCGTGGTGACGGGACGGTCTGTTTAAGCTTCTCCACAAGATGTCATTGGATCGGAAAATAATGATGCCATGTGCAACTCTCTGAAGACTACACTCATGGTGCAACATACCAAGATTACTGAGCTCAACAATATCATCCAGGCCCTTGATAAGGTGGTAAAGTGCCAAAGCGTCAAGATCGAAAACCAGCGCGAAGTTCTCGAACGGACTAATACCACCATGACCAGCTCTGCATCGCATTCGAGGATGTCAAGCGCATTGTTACCGCCATCACCGAAGAAATCTACGTCCCGATGTTGGTACAACACTGCAGTGAGTGTCTCTAACACAAGGTCGTCGCTCCGAATGTTCCGTCTCATCGTCAGACCGAGAATGGTCCGTCGTTACCACTGCCGATTGTTGCTTTTGCTGACCTATCACACATGCAGGCACATGTCAACGGCGGGGGAAATGGAAGGGTCTAACCGAGAAATACCGTTGTTGGGGAATTATTTTGGGGAGTAATGATGACAGTCAACGAGAAAATTCGTGGTAGCAAGTACCAGCGTGATAGAAGGAGTTCCAGAATATCTTGTCTAACTTACAATGGTGCTGGCCGCGGACCCAAAAAAACAGATCTGTTGGTTTCATAGAGGGTTTCAATCACGCAACATCTAACGGTTATGGAATGGAATGTCATTGAAAGAGACACGCTGTCTCCATTTGATCATGGACTCGGACTTATCTGTTCCCGCGTTGCAATATCGAAGTGATTAATATTCCGAGAGTTTCCGGGGATACTATTTGCGGCTACATAATAGCATTCCCAGGATCCCAGTAATGCTTTGTGCGTTGTATTTCGAGGCCCATTTTATGGTGTAGCGCAGTGGTATGTGTCAAATCTACCGGTGCATAACTGCTATTCAAACAGCATCGAACGCATTAATCCGACGTCGTGATGTGGTTGTGAATCACTGCTATGTGCGTATAGCAACATTGAATAACACTAACGCAGAGGTTATAAAGGAGGCAAATAAAAGACCCAGATACTATAAGAAATAAATATATTGATAGCTGGGGTATCCGATAATGATGCCCTCACATGATGTTTTGCGTCGGAGTTTCATGTGCCGTCACTCGTCTGATAATTGTACCACGTGTTGCATATATGGTCCACCTCCCTGGCGTACGGCTTCAGCTGGGCTGATGCATATAAGGTCACACGAACTCCTGTAGTTTAGGATATACAACGCTTCTAGCAATCAGTATTTCAACACCACGTATTACTATATCACCTGAAAGGAAGTCGCCGATACACTGAGATCACCGAATTGACTCACTTGACTCACAGGCTGCGGACTCACAATTGTAGACTCATCCACGAGTTTTCAGTCGCCACCGCCACTGGTATTTGCAATCGTGAGCTTCCATAGACTTCCATAGAGTTCCAGGCCTTCATGTATATGAAGACCGAGCTTCTCCTTTAGATAGTAGAATAGACTTCGTCCGCTTTACATTCGTAACACCACGTGTGGTAGGGCTTGTGTTTTCTTGCCATACTATTACATATCTGGCCGTTTAAGCTCCGTGCCTAAACAGCACAAACCGCATAAACCTTTGGAAGAAAGCATTCTATCAGACGGCTCTCAAACCCCAAGAAGCCACGCGTGGCACCTAATCGTTCCTAAACCTCCTAACCTCCCAGAGGTTACTAAAATTGTTCCCATTTCTCAAATGATGTAACTGGGTTAGAACGGTTGAGAGGGTTGTAATTCGCTCTAAACCCTTCGCACTTGTATGGACTGACCTTGCACCTACCTGTCCCGCACTTTCCCAGCAAAAAAATGATGTCTAGACTCACACCCTCTGGTATCCAGCCAACTGTCATATCTATTATTCCGGATAGGCGATTTTGTTTCCTGATCAAATCGTCAGCTGGATTCATTGTTTCAGCTCTATTTCAGCCCTACACCCTTCTGGCAAGCTGCATGCCATGCTGCGGCCGCACGAAGCTGAGTTCGGCGCGTCTGCTGTCTTGTTCTACGGTTATGCACGTCAGCAGTACCGCATGCATTTAACCAATCCGTCCCGCATCTAGTCTGTCAGACGACTTAGTAGGATTTTTGTGGTAGCCAGCGACTAAAAGCCGGATAACCGACTATCCGCATCCCGACCCATCCGATTAGGAATAGACTCTGTTTAATCGTGCAATAAATTTGTGTGAGCACATGAAAACATGACTTTGATATCATCCATCCAATAATAACTATGCACAAGTCATTTCAGCCCTGGAAAAGGCTCTTGATGTTATCTCTGGTTTACCATTCCTTCCTTCTCAAATCGTTATTCATTCCAGAAACTGTTATTTATTGAGCTCATGCACCTTTGGGTCATGGTTAGTGCGACCACTCAAATTTGTTACACGACTGTACATCTGAAATCACCCCACAGTAACACTTCTGATTACTCATACACGTCTGTCACAGGCCGCGCGGTTAGCGAGATATAGTTTTGTCTACGGGTTCGTGAGATTGGTTACCGGCTTCCGGCATCGCTTCTTTTGCAGCTGAAGTTACCAATCGTAAAGAATAGACCCTAGCTCTTTACCTTCATGCATGGCCTAACTTGCTAGGTACGCATCGCTGAAGGAACGTTTTCCAAAATTATAGTTTGAGTCTTTCTAGAGCTGTGGTGTCGATTGTACTGAATACGCACATAGTAGCTAAAGTACAAAGTCTTTTGCTGTGGGAAAATTGTTATGGGTATGGTATGGTATTTTAAATATGCCGTGCAACAGAACCTTATTACACTAGTTCCATCCGTCTACGACGGATAGTGATATCAGCTGCTCAACAGCCTCCGGCAACCTTCTGCCGTGGATCAGTCGGGTAAGCAACGCTTTCGGTGTGAGCACATGATTGGAACGGCAAATCCTACTGCGGTCATATGCAATCACAGAAACAAAACACGGTGCAACACACCAGACATTTGAAAACAATGGTTCATACATTCAGGAGCTGAACCTGACAGTAAGAAACTCCCAACGTTTTTGATTAGTGAATGTTAACGTAGGCATGGGTGGGGTATCGATGCGCATTAAGGCTGTCGGTGCCGCCCCCATAACTAGTTATTGGTGCAATTGGAGAATATCTGTCATACCATGGTCAGCAGGGAGCGTAAAATCGTATAAAACTGAATGTAAGTCTTATCTATTATTACATTATTTAGGTTATGCCGTTTTTTCCGCGATGAAAATTAATGTAGCTCAAATGCACGGATATGTCGACGATAAGCAACGGTACCTCCCGCAACACTTGGAAACGGCTTGAGCTAGAAGGTGGCCCACATAGAGTACTTGGGTTGGAGTTTGGATATAGAGTATGTGATTTTTCCTAAATTCAAAACCATGTAGTGCAGTAGGTGGCCATATATGCACACATTGATTCTAGTGGCTAACTTTTGAGCTTCAAAAAAAAACACTGATACCCTTCTATATTCTACAGTGGTCTTTATTAGAATTACACTTCTGGGGTAAGTTCTGCGGGATTAAATTCGGTGCGACCGAACTTCTCCAGCATATCCTGGTATTTGAAAGTACACACCATGCAAGGCAGAGTATAGTAAAGGACTTCTCCTAATTCGATGCTAGAAGCTGAGCAGAAAACTATAAGAACTTATGCTTCATCCGCGTTTGACATTCTTGTCACCCATCTCTCAAGTTCTTTGACTTCATTTGACTTTCATTCCTTGCACTGATTATCCTAATCATCCATTAAGCCTGATATCCTTCGATTCATCATGTCTGAGCCAACCTACGCAATCACGGGTATCCCCCTTCCGGACCCTTCAGAACCTATCCCCGTGCGGCAAGAAATCAGCGCCTGGTATTCAAATATCGATAATGCTATTCAGGTGTCTTTATTCATCCAAGCCTTGACCGCCTTCGAGAAAATGGACTTCCAAGACAAACTGTCCTACTTCGGGGTTGCAGGTATGTTGCCTTGTGAAACTAGGCTTTCGTGACGAAGTTCGTCAGTGACACAGTATAGGTATCCACGGAGAGCCTCCTGTAACATGGGACGGAGCCCCAGGGAATGGCTCCTACTGCAACCATAACATGGTGACATTTCCGACCTGGCATCGACCATACGTCTTGTTATTCGAGGTAAGCAATGTTCCTCATTGTGACTATAAGGCAATACTGACTGATACCAATTCCCTCAGCAACGTCTGTATGAGATCATGCTGGATATCATCGAGACCACCGTACCCGACAGCGAAAAGGAACTCTGGAAATCCGCTGCACAACACTGGCGTCTTCCCTACTGGGATTGGGCCGCAGATCAACCCTATGTAAAGGACTTTGGTGTGCCGGAACTTACCACCTTGGAAAAGGTAGACATCGTATTACCTAATCTCGGGAAGGCGAATGTGGATAATCCACTTTGGAAGTTCACAAACCCCAACGGAAAACCGATGGGAGATAGATCGATGGGGAAATATGCCATCGCTGCGGATGGAGACCTCCCTGTATGTTCCTGCGTATATCCAATTAACTAGACATATTCTCACTGTAACAGTGGGATCAATGCATAGCGACAAGCAAATATGGCATATTGAAAGCGGATGCGACAAAAAGCTGGATTAACGGCGTGCAAAATTGGAAGGACTCCAACGACGCACTGCAACACCCACAATGGTATGAAGGCAACCCAGGATCCATCCGAGATGCTGTTTACAGATTGTTTACCCCTGGTTACTTCTCCTCGTATGAAGCTTTCGCCTCAACAGTATATCACCAAACAACGCCAGGTTCGGATTACATGTCGCTTGAGTTCGTTCATAACAATATCCACGTAAGTGTTACAGTTACAAATCTAGGCAACAGCCTTGACTGAATAATTGTTTCTTACTTGAATTAGAACTTCACGGGTGGATATGATATAGACAATCTCGGTGCCGGTCATATGTGTGACCCTCCAGTAGCAGCTTTTGACCCAATATTCTGGCTCCATCATTGGTGAGTTCTTCTTAACCACTAGCCGCACTCCGCAAGTAACATCATCTAGCAATGTCGATCGTCAGATTGCCATCTGGCAGACACTAAACCCCGATAACTGGTTCGACCAACCTCTACCCGGCGACCCACAACCGACCGACGCTCTCCAACCATTTCATATTGATACCGAAGGAACCACCTACAATTCTAACATGATCAGAGACTGGAAGGCGCTGGGTTACCAGTATGACACGCTGATGCCGCCGCTACATGTGTTGGACGCGACTGGTCAGCTGGACCAAGACAGCTACCTTTCTCATCTCAAAAGACACCTTAACGAACGTTACAGTAATAAGGAAAAAGATCGGCCCGGCAATATCGATGGCCACAAAAATGACTACGTAATCAACATTATCTACGACCGGTACGATAAATCTCTTCAATACCACCCTCTCTTTCTGCCTTGCCTCCTGAACTAAACAGTTAATCCTCTAGCTACGCCCTCAACGGAAAAGCCTACACAATCCACTTCTTCCTCGGTGACGCAGACGACGAGGTAGTCCCCCTTTCGAAACACCATAACCACATCGGCAGCGTGTACACCTTTAGCAGCAGACTCGAGATAAACGGCAACGACATACCTGGCTGCGATAACTGCAAGAAGCAAAAATCCCGGGGCACGCTCTCTACGGCACAGGTTCCGCTCACGAACGTACTCCTACGGCACGCCAAGGATCCAGCTCGAAAAGGTCTGGAAACGCTACTGCCCGATCATGTAGAGAGTTATCTGGGGAATCATCTGAAGTGGAAGGTCACTGAGGTGAGTAGAAGCGAAGTTCTTTTGTCTTTAACATGCACGGCCAAGCATCAAGTGGGAGAGTGACCGATAACGAACGTGTACGATAGGTACCTGGTAACTTGATCGACATTGGAAACTTGCCAAAGACGAAGATCTTCATCATGAAGGGCACAGTAGACCACCCGCAGGATAACTCGCAGCTTTCTCAGTACCACGATTACGAACCCATATGGAGTCCTACAGTTGGGAAACCGGGCGGTGCAGGACCAAGTGATGGGTTGGTAGTTTGAGCGTATCAACGGATGTGATTATTTTCATTGGGTCGTGTTTTGGTTTATTCGTCTTTAGGTGCTTCTTGTTTTGAATCACGATTGACTGAGGTTACAATTTTTCAATGATTGATGAAAGGGAATGTTGTCTAATGGTGCTCAATACTATTCGGAATGTGCGTTGGCCATCGGCTCTAACATTGGTATATGGTGAGCGAAGTCTCTCGAATACCGCCGGCTCCGACAACTCTATCAGCAGTATCCACCGCCTAATCATTTTGCAAGTTCCCAACAACACCACAAACCCTAACCCGAGATCAAAATAGCTTGTAATTGCTCATATTAAAACTTATACTTCACCCATGTGCACTTGACTGGTGCACTCCCGGTGTACTTGTCTCCGTGCATTTACGAGTGTCCCCACTGCAAAAGACAATATTAGCCGCAGCTAGAAAGCAGCTCAATAGATTCAAAATCTCTAAGCGCGACCATTTTGTGATGGCAAGCTCGGAACATTAGATAAGGTTCGGCACGACATCATCTTGGCGTACAAACATCTGGATTCTCACTGAATTTAATCTATATGATCTAATGTCTCCTTGAACGAATCCTGAACTGAGATGATACAATTGTATTTGCCCGGCGTCTTTGCGGATTAATGTCATGTGAGGTACTATGGTAATTGGACGCAGTGGGATGAAAAAGGGACGGAAATCCGTGCAAAAACCGTATTCGTGTCGATGTGGAGGGGGGGGTACAGCTGCAACCGCGCTAAGAAATCGCCTGGGGCCAAAGGTGTTCCGAAGTTACCCGATGATGGTCTCTGCTGACTTGGCTGGCCAATCTGAATGAAGTGTCTAAAGTGTGTGAAGCCATCACTCTTTGGTGCTATTGGTGCGTTCGATGTGTGGTGTAAGCATAATCCTCGCATACATTGGGCGGTAGGTGAGGTACGCACTACGCTGTCTCTGCACTATTCACGCGCCTGTATAACGGAACTGTGCCTGAGATTTAGCGTTCCGAGCTAGACCGGGTTCTAAGCGACTACTATGTGCCCATAATAAATCAACGTATAAAACATATCATGTAGCCTGGAGATAAGCATTCGTAACGTCGCCGGGATCCGTTGCTCACACGTGAGTAAAATCTGAAGGTTGCTGACTTCATTGGGAAAACGTTGCGATACCTACCCGGATGGAGCTGGAGACAGCTCTGCATTGCATTGTGTTGTCATTCCGATTTTTGTACGACGGCCAGCGGCCATAATTTGCAGCAATTCAGCTTAATATATCACCGTACAACCAGGAAGAGAAGTGTGCACGCGATGAGTTAGCATTGTGGTGGTGTTAGGTAGTGTTAGCAGCGAAGTTTAATTATAAGGCGGCTAATCCCATGCCTAGCTATAGCGGGAGGTACTAAAAGCTTGCGAACAATAGCCATTGCAGAGAGTGCATGTACTGTGTGGAGATAGGTGGACGCTGTGCTGCGCAGATCATGAAACGATGATTCGGTGAGTTTGTCAAAACTAGCGTAATATACATATATAGAAAATTCCATAAGCCTTACATCGACTTCACCGCTGTCTCTGGCATTGTCTCTGTCAAGGCTCCCAATAGTCTGAGCATCCTCGAATCTTCTTAGTCCCAGAACCTGGTCTAGGGCGAGGCATGGGCAGACACACTAAAGTCCCAAATAAGAGATCTATCTTGCCCTAGCGGAGGTTACCACAGTGTTGCTGCGAGTTTCCCCCCCAAAATGACTCTATTAATCAAGGACACAATGCATCTAAACAGTTAGTAGCCACCTTACACCATCACTAACCTCTGAGACCACTCGATGAGGTCTATCCCGTGACGAATGGGGCGTCACCAAATCACCCAGCTGTCACTCACATTATCGACATATCACTCGACTGGTTTGTTTGTTTTATTCATACTGTATTCGCTCTATCTAAAGTATGACAGTGCCCAACTCTCATCCCCTTCCAGATCCTGGCAACCAGCTAGGTGGGAGAGATCCTCTCCCTCTCCCCTCCTCCCCTTCTTCCCCTTTATAATTCGAACAAAACAAACTAGAACGGCTGACCCAATGGAAATGAAAGAGAGCGACAAATAAATACCAAGCTCAGCTAGGCGGAACCTCCCTTACCTTCATTGCCGCGAGGAAGTTCGTCACCGCCTGATCACATTTCTACAGGGAAAGCAGTTCTAATATCTGCACATGCCGACATCTCCTTACTTTCCAGTCCGTTGCTCGCCCGGCTGCCTTCCACAGTACCTGCTGCGCATTTTTCCACTTCCTGCAGTGGCAGAAGAGGTGCTCTCGCGTCTGGCTGCCTTCCCGTATCACTAACACTGATCGTCGACTCGCAGGCCGAAGCGCTTGAGGTACGTGGCTGTGGGTGCACACATTTGAGTCGGTAGTACTTCGTGGCAACGGACTTTCGCTCTTCATCGGAATTGGGCAGCGGCTCCCGGTCTTAACGGAATCACTCCTGTACCCATCATCAGACTTACAAGCAGGCCCGGTCGTCCCATATTCCGAGAACTCCCTGTCCGGAAAGTCATAGCCCGGGATAGTCCACACCCCTTCCCGCTCGAGACGGTCTTTTGCGAGCCCTGCTCTCCGTTCTCTCTTCTGCACTCTCCAGCTCTCAGCCGTCTTTCTTGCGTTTCACTCTCTGTCTCAAGACATCCCTCGCAGCATCAGCGCACCCAACACCCAGCTGCGCAGATTTCCAGCCCCAATTGTGCAGATCACAATGTTGATGAGAGCATGCCTACCGTAAATAACGGGATCGACACCAAACAGTGAAGGCAACGGTACAAACAAGTTACGGCTCGGAGGGTGAACTGGTTCGCATTAGTCCTAAACTAGTTCAGACAAGCACTACGAACCGGTTCCTTCTGAGTGTCTGTACAACGGCTAACTGACCTGTACTCTGCGCTTCCTGGCGGGTAATCTACTAATTCAGCGCTTCGTCCAACCAACATATTAATTTTGCACAAATTTTTAGCTATCAGTATCAAGTGCTAGGATCGAAGTAGTATGTTCAATTTGTCAGTATCTTGCGTGTACATTCGGTGGTGTTGGCAGAAATGGTTGTGCAAGATTTTTGAGTCGGTGAAACCCATGCCACACCCCTGTTGCCTACCTGTCACCACATCAAAGTTGACGATGACATGTTGTGATGAAGATCAATTGAATAAATCCCAATAAGTATTAAAAACACATGATGTTGAGTCTGCATGGTCCCCAAATATATCTCACAGCCAGCTTCCGCTATTTTCAGGCCTTGAATTGGGGTGTGGTTGCCCCATCGCGTACTTGGATGCTTTGCGATATATATTTAATTGCCGCTGGGGACAGGTATGATAGCTGTCCGGAGACACTCCGCATTCACAGACACCAAGGACAGAGGCGAGGCGAAGGGCTTAGAGGCGAGATCAGATAACAAAATGGTATGCTTTAGTTCAAAAGTAACCCTAACCCGATCATAGGCCTATCATATAATAGCTCTGCGGCATTCCATCGGTGGATCGCCTCAATAAATCTTGTTGACTGCCTTTATGCAGTGCAACCATCTAAGGTGAGATTCGGCAAACGCCGAACCTCGCCACGTAGCACGCGAGGTCTAACCCCTCATCTCAATACGAAAGAGATATCTATAAATCTGGACCATATTTGGATATCTCACGGTAGAATCGTTTTTACCGACAGCTGTAAGGCTACAAGTTGGTGATAGTTAAAACCTCCCTTTCAACTCCATTTTCCGCCATGCCTAAATATCTTCAAGCTTCCAAACCAATGAGTTTCCTCGAAGTTCTTACGAATCCAGAAGAAGCAGAGCTCGAGTCAGTATCCATTTTTCCGCCACCATAACCACCCATAATCATACCGCTGGCACTTACAAACCCTCTGCTGAATGAATGCTGAGACTCCCTTTGCTACAGTATCGTTGCGATTCATGGCCTTAATCCTACGAACAAGGAAAACCATGCAAGAGCAACATGGACCGCCGCGAACAACAAGATGTGGTTGATCGACTTCCTCCCTTCGGACCTCCCAACCGCTCGTATCCTATTGTTCGGATATAACGCCAATGTCGCATTTAAGACGTCAATTGCAGGGGTACAGGAGTGTGCAGAGGATCTACTGAATCGTCTGAAGAGCAAACGCCGCTCACCAAAAACGACAATGACGCGCCCGATAATATTCATCTGTCATAGCCTCGGAGGAATAATCTGCAAGAAGGCAAGATAACCCTTGCGCTAATGTTGTCGTCAAGGCTAATGAACATAGGCGCTTACTATATCAAGACTCGATCCTACGTACGAACTCATTCGAACTTCAACCTACGGAATCGCCTTCTTCGCTACTCCACATCAAGGAGGTAACTTTGCGTCTCTCGGGAGTATTGTGGCATCTATTGTGAAAGTCACCTTCTTGAATCCGAGCAACTCATTCATGAAGGCACTTAAAGCCGATAGTTTATTCTCAGAGAATATCATCAACGACTTTAGGCATCAACTCGAAGATTTACAAGTCTTAAGTTTCTTTGAAACGCATCCGCTCATGGGACTGCGCCTGGTAAGCACAGTTGAGCCTTATCTTCATCCCCTTGGTCTGCGTTTTAACAACAGTCTAGATCGTAGATAAAAAGTCTGCAACCCTTGGCCTTTCAGGGAAAAGAGAAAGACAGATTGCTCTAGAGGCGGATCACAATACGGTTTGCAAATTCGAGTCAAAAGATCACCCAGCATATGAGCTAGTATTGGATAATATCATGGAATTGGCCGAGCGTGCAATGAAATCCATGGATAACCTCTCCGTTCCCGCTGCGGTCCAAGGTGTGCTTGCACTCAGCAGAAAATTAACGAGTACATTATACACATTCACGTCATCTGTCAGTAGTGCACCACGTATCGCCACCGACGTTCTCAATGAAACGGAAAACTTCACAGCCATCTTCGAGCAGCTTCAAAAGCTCTTGTTACGTCAAACCACCATACGACACGACCGTGCCGCAATGATTGGGGTCTATGAGCTTATCATGATGTTATCAGGGAGTGTCATGGCCTTCACGAAGCTAAATGTGGAATTGGAGGGGCTGGATATTGATGACCTGGACCTAGCAAAATGGACGCATAAGGAATCTGCCCTCCTAGAGAACATCGAGAAACTCGCTGTGCCCAAGACGTGCTTAAACTTAATGTTAAAAATACTGCGATGGTAGGCATCTGGACCATACACCTCCAACCAAGGCTACCCGCTAATGATATTATTGATATAAAGCTCGTCGAACTCACAAGCAGAGGATACTATGAAGGAGATGAGGGTGCAAGTAGAGACGTTAGTGCAAAGTAACCCTCTTTTGTTGGCGCGCATAGAAGCGGCAAAACGGGAGGAAGAGGAGGCCCAGGAGGGGCAAAGTGGCTGTGACGACGAATCCAGCACTGTTGGCGACCATAAGGGCGTGATTTCGGCGGACGTCGACGAACCTTCGTTTTGCAAGTCTCACCCTGTCCATTTTGACTTCGAGGATACACTCCACAAGTCACCAGTATATACTCGTACCGCAATGGACACAACAAGCTCAATACTCAGCTTTCACACTTCCCGGACTCATTGGACACGACACTCACGTTTGTCTCTGGAGCAGAATCCAAATACCGCAACTATTTTCCTTCCCATCTGCCAGGCAGACCTACCTAGTAGTTACTCCCAATGGTCTGACTTGGAAGCCCCGGAACCTTGCGAAACATCTGTTGCAGCAGATCTAGTTGTTAAGGCGCACCTTCATCAAGACTCAAAGGCTCAGCAAAGTGCGAAACGGCAGAATGATATCAAGACGCCTCTAGAAGAGCGCGAATGCATGGATGCACCAGGTCTCTTATCAAAGATAGCTACTGGGACTCGCGGGACGACTTCTTATGACATTACGCAGATGACATCAGATAGCGGAGAGGCTGTTTCATCATTTCTAGCCATTGAAACTAAGGTCAACACGTCGGGCGACCGACACACCCGGCAGCAAATGCCGCATATCATTGTTGGTATTGATATGGGCTACCTAGACACATGTAAGAAAGCTCCTGCGTTCGCAGTTAGTCTATGCGCCTAGACAATACCCGACGCGCTAGCGCACACACTGATCATAGTTAATGTCACGATCCCATCTCTAATTTTATCGTAGCAGTTGCATATTCGCTTGTCGAACCAGGCAGATTCAAGGAGCCCGACGTTATTTCTTTCTGGCCAGGTCGCGATGAAGTCGTGTATAGAGTTCCAACGCAGGTAGCTTATATGACTAACCATAGATCTCCCACTGCGTGGGGTTTTATCCGACCAAAGAGGAGAGAAACTGTGGGGAAATATTTTAAACTTTCCCTGGACCTAAGCTTATTGCCAGAACAGACGGACCCGGATGACGAGGATTTCAACATTGAAGATGTCAGAAAATGGTTTACAGACTTTTTAAGTGCATTACGTGATTGGATCAATCAGACTCTCGAAAAAGAGTACGACGTTTCATTAGCGTCCGAGTCGGCCATGGTAGAGTACGTTTTCAGTGTCCCGAACACCTGGAATACCAATGTTGTTTCAGATTATGAGAAGATTATCGAGAATGCTGGATACAGCAAGGCGGCTGGTCATACGGCAAAAATTAGATTGACGGAGACTGAGGCTGAAGCTGTTTACACTTCAATTGATCATGCAAAGTTAGGACAGAAGAAGTTTCAGGTAGGTCCGCTGTTCGGAAAGCGTCGTACGCGTGAAAATTATATACTAAGTTATACAACGAATTGAAGATAGGTAATATTTTTATTACTTGCCAGACAGGAGGTGGAACGACGGTATGTTCGACTAGCACAGTGCATATGAATTATTCAAGATCTAACTTATGTTGGTTTAGGACGTATCAATATTGAAGATTAAATCCTTACGTGACGATATACCACAGTTCAAACAGCTGCACTGTGTTGAAGGTCAGCTTCCAGATTGATCCCAAGCTGCTTAGCTAACAACATTAATATTAACAGGCGACATTGCCGGGTCGACCAATATTGATGAAGAGTTTAACCATCTCGTCCAACATCGCCTTAAGCGCATTGAAAACCTTCCGTCAGGCAAGGTGGCCCGTATTGCGGATATCATGAGCAGCGGTTTAGAATATTTCCAAGACATTAAGCGTAACATAGGGAAACCAGAAGTCTCACTGTTGCCAGTCATTTCCATTCAGGTTCCGGAGAGTGAGTTAGGACAGAGCTACAACCATGCTGAAGCTCAGATCGCAAACGGAAAAATGATGTTTACACCGTAAGTCATATTTGCGTAGATGACACAAGCAAAAAATTGATCGAGGTATAGATCTGAAATCGAAGGCTTGTTTGACACACAAATAGACGCAATTCTCAAGCTCATCAATAGGCAATTGGATTATCTTCAAGCAGTTCATCCAGGGGAGACAGTGGTGAGAAGATAATGTCCTTGCTTTTTTCGGAAGCTAATCGTTGAAACCTGCCACAGCAATACCTAAATCTCCCTGGTGACCTCTACGCCATAGCCTACGTTCACCAGATAATTCGCAAACACTTTGACTTGAACAACATCCTCCCCAACGCCCAGAATATCGAGATATTGCATTCCCGGGAGAGGTATGTCGGCCACCTGATTCCTTGACGCTATCGCTTACGCATCGGATAGTTCTCTGGCGGTCAGTCGGGGTCTTGTTATTAGCCAACTCCGCGAATACTTCAAAATATCTGTTATCACAGGACTCTGTAGCAGGGAATCATACGGTATCACTTATGACGAACCCTGGGACCCAACTCTCCATCCAAGATCGATGCAAAGGGTGAAGCACGCAGATGGTCAATACTACGTACACGGAAAGATCCACTGGTTAATAGACAAAACCGACTTTTTCTACCCTACTGACCCTCCAACGACAAAATGTCTCGCACGCGCTTTCAGTCTCAAAAGCCCTGATATGTTGGTATGCCACGATATTGTGCAGTTTGCCGGTATTCGAAAAGAAGATCGTCCAGACAGGGTTGATCCCAACCTAACTCCAACAATATGCACGATTAAATTCAACCTAGGGTCAGCTATTACCGCGGCGTCACCGTTTCTACCTCAAGGAGTAAAGCTCCAGCAAAGATACCTCTTCGGCATGCGCACACTCAAGTATCTGGAGGTTAAGTATAATATCTGTGTTCATCCCGGACCGGCTGATTTGCAATTTGAGCTCTGGTTTGCGGGGAAGAGGAATAAGTGTGGAGAGATTCCGGTCTGTTGGAGCAATGAAGGAAGGATAGTTCTTGGTGCATTTCACACAAGTGAATAGGATTCAGATTGTGAATGGGATTCAGAGTCAAGGAAGTGTTTTCTTAGATGCTAATTGACATATTCATCTCTTGACTCTGGGTGTGGGCTAGTGTGAGAAACACCCGTCCGGCCGAACTGTTGAGACCACTTATTGGTAGTTTTAGCGGTACGGTTGTAAAACTTGGCAATTGATATCTGCTAATAACCGGGTTACCAATCGCACAAGAATGCGCTTTCCCTCGGTAAATATTAAAGTTTGAATAAGGCGCAACATGTAAACGTGTTTCTAATGTGGAGAGGTACTTTGTATTAAGGTAGGTTTTTGTGAAGATACCTCAGGCCAGAGATATAATTTGGCTATACACACAAAGGTTCTTTGCCCGTACTGAGTGATAACCAGAAAATAGTCCTCTGTCCCAAAGGAGCCGCAGGCAAGTTTGCCAACTTCTTTTTTACAGGTTTGATCGTTCTCAGATCGCACTTTTTTTCTTTGACTTTGAATTACGTCATTACAAGTGTTTTTTTGTTGACGTACTCGACTACATGACAGTCAGGAGAGCCAACGACACGTGGCGTAACCCTGTGCCCACGCTCATTATCGTATAGTACATGTTATGAACTTTCCTTTAATTACCTTACACTGTCCGCCCTTTATTATTTCTAAATTGCCGCCCTTTACCACTTCTAAATAATCCTCTCCTATTCCCAACCAACCTTTCGATGCTTCTCGGATAATCCTTGCATACATTTGGCGGGGCACGCACAAAAGTGGGGTTATCCCTGACCAAGTACCCTGGTCTCCTGGGATTCCCTGCAGCTTTAGCGGTATTTCGGTAGTCAGTACCCGAATATCACATGTCAATTGCCCACGATTTCATCCCGTTGTTCCCACTAACGATTGACTGCATGGCGGATCAGAGACGAACGGAATTGTGTGAAGAGAGAGACACAGAATTGTAAGAAATCATGTATCAATCAGCCGCCTGTCGATAGCGCATAACCGACTCCGGAAATGTCATCATCAACAGCGAAATGGTCGAATACATTGAAGATGGTACCAATTTCAACTTCCGCAACTTCGCAGCATTTCCGTGATCAAATACAACGGTACAGATTACCTCAGCAGTAGCCAACAGAAATCGAAGAAAGCTCTCAAACGAAGCAGATTAAGGATGGATTTAATTCGTCCAACAGGACTGGTGATCAGTATACTACGATCATCAACTTTTAAGTTCGGAGTGATGTATTCACCGTGAGAAAGGCCAATCTCGATGCTTGGAATCGTAAACTAGCCGCATTAACAGCGATGCACACGATGACCGAAATGCAAATGATGACTGAAATGACAAGTCACAGTCAATTGAAGTTCAAAACCCTGCTGCAACGTAAAGGGTAGGGACTTCCAAGGTCTCCTAAAATCAATCCGCGATGACAGCATATGAAACTATATAAACAATGCCACACGTCGATTCCTCCACTCCAAAAATATCAATCTCGACTCTAACCGACTCCTGAATAGTGCTACTGTGATTTACCATTGGATTGGAAGTTGAAACGAACCATATACATGGCAAACACATTTGCCAGATGCTCAAATGGGCTGGCGATAGGCAAACCTCTCACCGTTGCAGAGTCAAAAATATGGCTCCGACGCCTGGCTCATATGCATTTA
>Ga0307515_10001079_pt1 | contig 62391 bp, 61 predicted proteins | sample 17_EM_MG_FD_194513 | JGI IMG/M metagenome (GOLD analysis project Ga0307515, IMG submission 194513) | Populus trichocarpa ectomycorrhiza microbial communities from riparian zone in the Pacific Northwest, United States - 17_EM | ecosystem: Host-associated > Plants > Roots > Unclassified | place... | reverse complement strand
TGGACTCGACCTCGATGCAGGGCGCCGCTCGCATCCGCGCCACCAGCGGGAGCGGCAGCGACAACCGGCCGATGCGCGCGCTTTCGCCTTCGACGTAGAGCGGGCGCGAAAGGTCGAGCGATTCCAGCGCGGTGGCGATGAGGGTCTCGAACCGCTTCTGCGAGGGCTGCGGGACGCCCGGCAGCGCCCCCAGCAGCGAGCCCTTGTGAGCAGCCAGCTGCTCGAGGTCCAGCACCTGTTCGCCGCGCGCGGCCAGGGCCTGCAGGATCCGGGTCTTGGCGCTGCCGGTCGCGCCGCAGACGACCTCGAGCGGCAGACGCGGGCAAAGGTCGTTCAGCTGGTCGAGCACGTGGTGGCGAAAGCTCTTGTAGCCGCCGGCCAGCTGCTGGGCGTCCCAGCCGACCAGCCGCAACCAGGCCACCATCGAGGCGCTGCGCAGGCCGCCGCGCCAGCAATAGACGAGCGGCTTCCACTGGCTGGGCTTGTCCGCGAACTGCTCTCGCAGGTGCCGCGCGAGATTCGCCGCCACCATGGCGCCACCGACGCGACGCGCTTCGAAGGCGCCGTTGTGCTTGTAGATGGTGCCGACGATGCGACGTTCGTCGTCGTCGAGCACCGGGCAATTGATGGCGCCCGGGATGCGATCGAGCGCGAACTCGGCGGGCGAGCGCGCGTCGATGAGGGTGTCGAAAGCGTGCCGGTCGGACACGCGGATGGGGGAGCGATGGGTCAAGCGCAAGTTTCCTGAGATGCGGCTATTTGACCAGGGTGGGTCAGACCGAATCGCCGTGCGTTCGCCCGTTCAGGTTGGTTCTCGACTGCCGCCTCGCATCGCCGGGCGTGACGCCGTAAGTCCTCTGGAATATTCGGTGGAGGTGACTTTGGCTCGCAAAGCCCACGTCCAGGGCGATGTCGGCGAGCGGCGCATTCGACGCATGGATCAGCTGGCGCGCCCGCTCGATGCGCTTTTGCATGACGTAGCGATGCGGCGAGGTGCCGGTCGTGTTGCGGAACAGGCGAACGAAATGCGGTTTGCTCAGCCCCAGGGTGTCGGCCAACGCAGTCAGGGAAAGATCGCTGGCCAGCTCGCAGGCGATGAGTTCATTCAGGCGCGCCCACTGCCATTCGCTCAGCTTGCCGCGCTCCCTTGCGGCAGAAGGCGGGCGGACGCCGCGCGTTCTGCACAGGTGGAGTGCGACGCCCAACGACAGCGACTCCGCGAACAACGCGCCGCTCGGACAGCCCAGCTTGATCTCGTGAACCATCTGCCGCAGCACGGCGGCGAGCGAAGCGTCGTAGAACTCCGGATGCGAGCGCAGCGGCATTGCGACCAGGTCATCGTCAACCAGGTTCCGATCGACCAACGCCCTCAGATCCAGATCGATCAAGATGCGGCGCGCGGCGCGGGCGCCGATCTGGTTCACCCGGATTTCCATGCCGGGGTTGAACAGAGCCAGCGCACCCGCGCCGACATCGAGAATCGGTGCTTCGCCCGAGAGAACTCATGCGCGTCGTCAAGCGCCCTGTGTCCAGCAGGGCGATGGACGTGCTGGTGGTGGAAAACCTGTGATCCCACGCCCCTTCGGGCGTCGCCAGCCAGCTCACCGGCAAGCCGCGCCACGGACGTTGCTCTTCATCGCTGATCAGGCTCAGGCGGCCGCCGCCGCCCGGCGCTTCGTGGGCCATGCGCGCCCGTTCGTTCGGTGTCATTGCAATCCTCCGCCAAGGGCTGGTAGTCCGGCGATTGTTCCCAAGCCCCCGTTTCCGGACCATGGGGGTATGCCTTCGGTGAAAAGCCACGATCCATTCGTGCAAAGCCGATCCGCTTGTGCAAGACAAGCCGAAGGGGTCCTTGCTGCAATAGAGAGATCGCCCCGCAGCAAGGCCTTTGAATCATTGCGCAGGAGACATGATGGGATCGAACAGAAGCTTGGCATGGTGGACGGTGGCAGCTTGCTTATCCAGCGTGCTCCACGGGTGCGGAGGAGGAGGCGGCGGATCGAGCGCCGTTCCGGTACTGCCGCCACCTGCGCCGCCACCGACCGCGACCAAGGTCAGCTGCGACGAGTCGATGAAGACGACGTTCAAGCCGGACGCGAACACCTCGGTCCTCCTGGTCAAGGCATTCAAGCAGGGCGATCAACTCGCGCTGCCGGGTGGCTCGGCCGGCGGCACCGTTCCCGTCGCCGCGGCCGACATGTGCCTGGTCAAGCTGCTGGTGGGTCCGGGCAACGCCGGTCCGGCCGGCGCGCCGTCGACCACGCAAGGCATCGGCATCGAGATCTGGCTTCCTTCCACCGCCAGCTGGAACAAGCGGCTTCACCTGCTGGGGGGCGCCGGGATGGCCGGAGGGCCCCAGACATCCCTGACGAGCTTCGCCGATGCGCCGACGGCGTCGCCGTGGCTGGTCGCTGGCGTGGAAGGCGCCGTGGCCGCCACGACCGACACAGGACATGTCTCGGGCGGCGGCGAACTGCTGATGAATCCCGACGGCACGGTCAACACGCTGGGATGGCAGCAGTTCTCGCAGCTCGGCATCCACGAGATGACTCTGAAGGCGAAGGCTTTGGCCATCGCCTATTTCGGCGAGCCGGCAAAGTACACCTACTGGCATGGCGGCTCCACCGGCGGACGCCAGGGGCTCAAGCAGGCCCAGGCATATCCGGAGGACTTCGACGGCATCATCGCGACCGCGCCTGCCATCAACTGGAGCAACTTCACGATCAGCCAGATCTATCCCCAGATCGTCATCCAGCGCGACCTGGGCGGCGTGCTCATGTCTCCGGCGCAGCTGACTGCCGTCTCCGCGGCCGCGATCAACGCCTGCGATCTCGTGGGAGGAGCGCACCTCGGCTATCTTCTCAACCCCGCGCAATGCACCTACGACCCGGCGACGGACGCCAGTGTCTTGTGCACCTCCGACGGAGGATCCAATTCGACGGCCAGCTGCCTGACGCTGGTGCAGGCCACCGCCGTCAACAAGATCTGGTACGGGCCGACGACGGACGGGTCCGTTCCTTCGCCGGCGGTCGACAACGGGCTCGGAACGGCGCTCGCCTCGAAGCAGATCTGGTACGGCTTTCCGCGCGGGGCCGACTTGTCGATCTTCGCGGCCGGCCCGCGCCCGTTCTCGATCGCCACCGACATGGTCGCGTTGTATCTCCAGGACCCGACCTGGGCCGGGCCGACTTTCGTGAACGCGACCGGCAATGGCGCGAACCGCTGGAAGAATCTGAGCTACGAAGAACTGACGAACGCCGCCAGCAGAGGCATCGCGCTCCAGCCGCTGTTCTCCGGCATCAACACCGACGCTCCGGACCTGGCGAAGTTTCGCGACCGGGGCGGCAAGCTGATCACCTACGTCGGGTCCTCGGACCAGTTGATTCCACATGCAGGGGTGATCAACTACTACCACCGCGTCGCCGCGCAGATGGGCGGCATCGCGGCCGCGCAGGCCTTCTACAAGTTGTACCTGGTGCCGGGCATGGGCCACTTCCCTGCCAACGGGACCGCGAATCCGAATGCCAATCCGCCCCTGTACCCCGAGAGCGCGAACTACAAGGCCCTGACGGATTGGGTGGAGAACGGCATTGCGCCGCCGGACAAGGTCGACATCGGCAGCCCGATCACGCCATCCAATCCGGTCGCGAAGACCGGGCCGATGTGCCTCTATCCGAAGCTCCCCGTCTATTCCGCGGGGGACATCCATGCGGCGGGGAGCTATGCCTGCTCCTGAGGGATCTGTCAGCTCGGCCCAGGCCGGAGCACCTCCGGCAACGCACCCACCGCGCTCAGCTTCTCCACCACCAACCCGATGAATGCCGACACCGCCAGCGGCAGGTGCCGCCGGCTCGGGTACAGCACGCTCAGGCCCTGGCTCGTTCGCTGGTATTGCGGCAGTACCGGCACCAGCAAGCCGGCCTGAACGTCGAGCCTGGCCATGGCGGGCGGCAGCAGCGCGATGCCGAGGCCGGCCAGGGCGGCTTTGCGCAGCGCCTGGGCGGTGTTGCCGCTGAAGCGGCCGGCGACCTGCACTTCCTCCTCCACCCCATCGGGGCCGGCCAGGCGCCAGGTGGTGTGGCCGCTGGGGTGCGCGGGGGTCACGCAGTCGTGGTTCGCCAGATCCTGCAGCGTGCCGGGTGCGCCGCGCGCCGCGAGGTAGGCGGGGCTGGCCACCATGCCGCCGCTGCCGGCGCCGAGGAGCTGGCGGCCGACGTAGCCCGAGTCGGCCAACTGGCCGCCGCGAAACGCGACGTCGATCCGCTCGGCAATCAGGTCGGCCTTGGCATCGCTGAGCACGAAGTCGATCCGCACCAGCGGATGCGCGGCCAGAAAGTCGGCCACCCACGCCATCGGGAAGAAGTCGAAGAAATCGGCCGTTGCCGCCACGCGCACCAGGCCGCTGGGTTCCTGGCTGCCCGTCATCAACGCCTGTCCGGCCTCGGCCAGTCCGTCCACCGCGCCCGCACAGCGCTCGTGGAAGGCCTGGCCGGCGCTGGTGAGCGTGAGCTTGCGGGTGGAGCGCTGCATCAGCCGCGTGCCGAGCCGGGTTTCGAGCTGCTGGATGCGCCGGCTCACGGTGTTGGACGGCACGCCCAGCCGCCGCGCCGCCTCGGCAAAGCTGCCGCAGCGCACCACCTGCACAAACATGGCGATGTCGTTCAGGTCGAGCATGGCAATTCCTTCTATGGATGGATGAGTGCAATCCAATTGTGCCGTCTAGTCGATCAATGGGGGTGACCCTAATCTTCTGTGCATCGGGCTCCCACGCCCTCAACGCACACGCAAGGACACCTCTTTCATGGCTCTTTCCTCCGTTTCCCCCACGCAGCGCCGCATCGTCTGGGGCGTTCGCATTCTTCTGGCGCTGGCTTTCGGCGCGGCAGGCCTCTCCAAGCTGGCCGGCGTGCCGCAGATGGTCCAGGTGTTCGACGCGATCGGCTTCGGCCAGTGGTTTCGCTACCTGACGGGCGTGGTCGAAGTCGTCGGCGCCGTGCTGCTGCTCGTGCCTGCCACCGGCTTCCTCGGCGGCCTGCTGCTGACCGCAACCATGGTCGGTGCGGTGGCAACGCATCTCGTGCTGATCGGCGGCAATCCCGCGCCCGCGCTGGTACTGGGCCTGCTCTCGGCCTTCGTGGTCTGGCGGCAGCGGCCGGTGGCCCGGTTGGCCGCGGCGGGCTGACGCGCCGCCTCGCCTCCTCCCCTTCCTCACCCTTTCTCTTTTCAGGAGCACTCCATGCCCTCACAACAACAACCCCGCATCGGCATCGTCATCGGCTCGACCCGCGAAGGCCGCTTCGGCGAGAAGCCCGCGCACTGGATCCATGAAATCGCCAAGGACCGCACCGACCTCACCTTCGATCTGATCGACCTGCGCGACCATCCGCTGCCTTTCTTCAACGAGCCGATGTCGCCGGCCTGGGCGCCGGTGAAGAACGAGGCTGCGCAGCGCTGGGCCGACAAGCTCGCCACGCTCGACGGCCTGATCGTGGTCACGCCCGAATACAACCATGGCCCGAGCGCGGTGCTGAAGAACGCCTTCGACTACGCCTACAAGGAATTCACGCGCAAGCCGATCGGCTTCGTAGGCTACGGCGGCGTGGGTGCGGCACGTGCCGTCGAGCAGCTTCGGCTGGTGGCCGTCGAGCTGCAGATGGCGCCGGTGCGCAATGCCGTTCACATCGGCATGGTGGAGTTCCTCGGCATCTGGCAACAGGGCAAGAGCTTCGACGATTTTCCGCACCTGGCGCAGGCCGCCACCGGGCTGCTCGACGATATCGCCTGGTGGGCCGGGGCGCTCAAGGCCGCGAGGGAAGCAGCATGACCACCGCCATCGCTACCGAAACACGTGCCATCGTCCACCGCACGCGCGGCAGCACGCACGGGCCGATCACGCGGCTCGTGAGCCCGGGCGACCTGGGCCAGTTCCTGAAGCCGTTCGTGTTTCTCGACCTCTTCGGCCTCCAGCCCAAGCCCGGCGACAAGGGCTTCGGCATGCATCCTCACTCGGGCATTGCGACGCTGACTTTCATGATCGAAGGCGAGGTGGGCTATGAAGACACGACCGGCAAGAAGGGCGTGCTGCCCGCCGGCGGCGTGGAATGGATGCGCGCCGGCAACGGCGTGTGGCACACCGGCGCGCCCGTGCCCGGCGCGACGCGAGTCCACGGCTTCCAGCTCTGGGTGGCATTGCCGGCTTCGGAAGAAAACGCACCGGCCCAAAGCCTCTACCTCGCGCCTTCGCAGGTGCCGCAGGAAGGCCCGGTGCGCGTGCTGCTCGGGCGCTACGGCGCCGCGAAAAGCGCCATTGCGGCGCCGGCGTCGATGAACTATCTGGGCGTGCGCCTGAAAGACGGCGAGCGCTGGCGCTACACGCCGCCCGACGGCCACACGGTGGGCTGGGTCGCGGTCAACGCGGGCCGGCTCGAAGCCGGCGACAACGCGGGCGGCCCGATCGACACGGGCGAGCTGGCGGTGTTCGAGGAGTCCGGTGACAGCATCGACTTCGTGGCACACGGCGACACGAGCTTCGTTCTGGGCTCGGCGGTCAAGCATCCGCACGAGCTGGTGATGGGCCACTACTCGGTGCATACCAGCAAGGCGGCGCTCGACCAGGGCGAGGCCGAGATCCGGCGCATCGGCGCGCGGCTGCGGGAGGAAGGGCTGCTCGGCTGATCGATGGCGCGTCGACGGGTTCTGCGGGAAGATCCGCGGAGCCATGCACATGACGCAACCCTTCCGATTTCTTGCCGCCGCAGTCGTCCTCGCCTGGTGCTCGACCGCGCCCGCGGCGACGCCGGCTGCCGGCGCAGACCCCATCGTCGATGCTTCGGGCACTGTCGTGCCGGCTGCCTACAAGGCGATGGGTGCCAGGCTCGGCACGGCCGAAGGCATCGAGTACCGCTTCGGCCCGGCCTCGACCATCCCCGACTCGGCGATCCCGAACAGCTACTACCAGCCGCCGAGCTCGGGGAACGCCAAGTCGCCATGCTGCAACCCGAACGGCTTCGGGTCGTGGCAAGTGGGCGGCCCGGTCTCCGTCGACCCCGGACCGTACTTCTCGAACATGGCGACGGCGATGTTCGTCACCGAGGATCCGGCGAAGAGCCCCGGTGTCTCGGTGCTGCAGACCACCGCGGCGGGCCACAACACCTTCGCCCAGAAGCCGCAGTGGAGCTGGATCTACATGGACGGCGTGTTCGACCCCAGCATCCAGGAGTACAAGAGCCAGGGCAAGGACGTGAGTCACCCTACCGCCTTGGGCAGGTGCGCCGGCCGCCCGGGCTGGTGCGTCGTCGGCATCGCGGGTTTCCAGAACGGGCTGATCGGCACCACCCGCGGCAGCAACACGGCCCACAGCCGCAGCACCGCCCAACTCGCGCCCGGGCTGGTGCCGACTGCGATCGACGTGACGAACGGCAGCGAGTTCGCGCTGGTCACCGTCTGGGACACCGCCAACGTCCGGGGCAGGGTCGCTGTCGTCGCGCTCACGGGGCTGTGCAACGGCTGCAACCTCTCGAACTACGTCAACGAGCCCGAGCAGTACTGGGGCGAATGGAAGATGCCCTACCCGGGCCTGACCAACCTTGGAAACATCGGCTTCATGAAGCTGTTGGGCTACGTCGATCTGCCCGACATGAAGGCGCCCACGGGCATCTCGGTCACCACCGGCTGGAACCCCTGGACGAGCCAGGTGCGGCCCAGCGAGCGCGACCTGAGCCCACTGAGCAACGAGTCCAACCGGCAGACCTTCATCAGCGGGGCCAACAAGGACAAGTTCGCGAAAACGGGCATCGCGGTCGTGATCTCGAAGTCCGAGCAGAAGGCGACCTTCATCGACCTCAAGCCCCTGTTCGCCTACTACCGCAAGATGTACTTCGGGGCGCGCCGCGACTTCGACCGCACGGCGGGCGTCGGACCGGCGCCGGCGCAGTGGCCGTTCCTGTTCGGCGATGCTCCCGAGCAGGTGCCGACCGTCATCAAGACGGTCAACCTCGGCGCGCGGCCCACGGCCGTGAAAGCGGCGCTCTGGAACGCGAACCGCGCGTGGATCGCAACGCAGGAAGGCCGGCTGCGCATCTTCGACCTGGGCGGCTACACGACCATCGGCAACGCCTCACCGAAGCAGATCGTCGAGCGCGGCAGCGTGGCTGTCGGCAAGAACCCGACCGGCCTCGCCTACTTCCGCGCCGAGGTGAACTCGACCAACAACGCCATCAACTCGAAACTGATCGTCGTCTCGCGCGGCGACCGCAAGGTGCAGTGGATCGACTTCGATGCCGACAACAATGGCGGCAAGGTCGTGCGCGAGTTGCAGGACAAGAACCTCAAGGATCCGATCACGGCCGACGACCAGGAGTCGAACGGCAGCTACGCCGCGGTGGTGATGGTCGCCGACTACAACGGCAGGGGCATCTCGGGCTACCGCTACGACACCCTGAAGTTGCACGACGGCTTTGCGGCCTGCCAGCCCGACGGATGCCCGACGCGCGATGCGCAGGGCAGGCCGGCGCCGTTCGAGTGGGGCGGCAAGCTGGACTTGCCCGGCAAGCCGTTCGGGATTCGCGGCGGCAACGCGCCTTGAAACCGAGCCGTCCGAGACAGGGAGAATCGACGTGCCCATCGACTACGACCCGCGAATCGAATCGTTGATCCACCCGGAACGGCGTGACACCGTTTTCACCGCAGGCACGCAATACAGCCGTGTGCAATTGGCTGTGGAAGCGGCGCGGTTGGCCTATTACAAGGCAGAGGACGGAGGACCGCAGCTCGACCGATTGGCCAGCGCCCTTCGCCTCGTGGGCTGTTCCGAATTGCAGCACTTCGGCAGTGCGGTGGGCACGCAGGCATTTGCCGCATACGACCGCGCGAACCGGATCGCCTTGGTCGCGTTCCGCGGGACAGAGTCCGACTCCATTGCCGACATCGGCATCGATGCGTCGGTATTGCCGACGCCCTGGAAAGGCGGGGGCCTCGTTCATGCGGGATTCGCGGTGGCCTTCGATCGCGTGCAAGCGCCTATCGAGCAGTGGCTCGGGGCGGTTGCGAGCGACCGCGCCGCCTTGCTCCTGTGCGGCCACAGCCTGGGGGCCGCGCTGGCGACCCTGGCAGCCAGCGTGTGGCAGCCTGCACAGCTGATCACCATCGGCTCACCGCTCGTCGGCAACAAGCAGTTCGTCGATTCGCTCACGGGTGTCGAGTCGCAGCGGATCGTCAACTGCTGCGACCTGGTGGCGCGCGTCCCGCCCTCTCTGCTGGGCTATGAACACCTGCCCCGGCCGACCTTCATCACGTGGAACGCGGAACTGAGCCAAGACCCTTCGGCTGCCGCCATCGATCAGAACCGGCATCTGGGCCGCGCCGAGTATTTCGCGCACCACGCCCTGCGCCTGGGCAACGCGCCGACGCGCGACCTGGCCGATCACGCTCCCGTCAACTACCTTCGCGCCTTCTTCAAATGATGCAGCCGCCTGCTCACTTGTAGAAGACATCCTCCAGTTCGTCGAGAGCCTTGCGGGCAAGCCGAATGGCCTCGTCGATCTGCTCCAGCGTGGGCGGTGGAAGCTCAGGCGGCGGCTGAAGAGCGTGCATCAACCGCTCGCACGCCACTTCCCAGACGAGCAACCCGCGCCGGCGGGCAAGGGCAAGATCCGTTTTCGTCACTGACGCGTCTCCGGCGGCGAACCGCAAAGCCGGAGTTTGCACCAAGGACGAACCTGCCGGAAAGCCTCAGATGGCCAACGCCATCTCGCGGCTGATGACCCTGCTTGCGAATCGCCACGCGCCCTCGGCGTCTTTTGCGAACTCGTCGAACAGATCGTTGACTCGCAGTTGAGTCGGCTTGTCCGGCCCCTTCTGCTCGAAGGTGAGCTGGACGGCAGTCGTCCTGACCAGATCGGCGTCCATCTGCACGATGCGCAGGTTCGACCAGACATGCCGCGTCTTCGTGGCGGGATCGGAATGCCGGCTGCGCGAGTCCTTTGCGATCTCGAGGCGGCCCTCCAGTTCTTTCCCGCCGACGGTGAGTCTTCCGTCGGGAAGAAACAGCGCTGCGAGCGAATCGCCTTCGCCTCGGTCTGCATGCCACGCGAAGTCGCTGAGCATGCGCTCGAACACGAAGACCTCAGGTACGGTTGTCATCGATGACTTTCTGGATTGAATGGAGGGGTTCGGGCAAGCCACGGGCGAATCAGTCGACGGATATGCCGGCCGCCTTGATCAGAGCGCCGGCGCGCACGCGCTCGGCTTGCACGGTGCGCTGGAACTCGATCGGCGTGCCCGGCGTGGGCTGAAGCCCGGCGTCTGCAAACTGCCTGACGACCTTCGGCGCCTGCATCGCCTTGTGCAGTTCGCCATTGAGCCGATCGACAATGTCCTTCGGCATTCCGGCCGGTCCCAGCAGGCCGTGCAAGGTGAAGGAGATGACGTCCTTGAACCCAAGCTCGGAGAAGGTGGGTATCTCGGGAATGCTGGCAATCCGCTGCGGTGCCGCAACGGCCAGGGCGCGCAGCTCGCCCGCCCTGATGTTCCGAATGCCGACGGTGAGGTCCAGCATCATCGCCTGGACCTGCCCGCTTCTCACATCCAGTATGGCGGGAGCGCCGCCCTTGTAGGCAACGTGCGTCAGCTCGATGCCGTGCGCACGCTGGAACATTTCCATCGCGATTCTGTGGGGCGAGCCGACGCCCGTCGATGCGTAGTTGATCTTGCCGGGATTGGCCTTGGCGTAGGCCACGAACTCCGCCAATGTCCTTGCCGGAAATGCCGGATGGACGACCAGGGTGAACGGAACCAGGCCGATGGCGCCGATGTACGTGAAGTCCCTGTCGGGACGATAAGGCAGCTTCGCGTAGAGGTGCTCATTGTTGAACAGGGTCGAGTTCTCGCCGTTCATGATCGTGTAGCCGTCTGGAGGCGCCTGCAACAGGGCGGCCACGGCGATGTTGCCGGAGGCGCCGGGGCGGTTGTCCACCACGAGCGCTTCACCGAGGCCCGGTTGCATGGCCTCCGCGAGGACGCGCACCAGCGAGTCGGAAGCACCCCCGGCGGGATAGCCGACGATCCAGCGAATCGGCTTGCCAGGATAGGTGCCCGCGGCGCGCGCCGCCCCGCAAAGCATTGCGATTCCGATCGTGAAGGCGCGTCTTTTCATTTGTCTCATCCGTTGGCCACTGTGCCGCTCAAAAGGCGTGGCGGATCCCGAGGTCGTAGCCGGTCGAGTTGCCCGGCGTGAACGTCGCATTGCCGATGAAGGCCGGGCCGCCCACGGTCAGGATCGCGCCGTTCTTGTTGCTGATGCGGGCGATCGTTGCATAGAGCGCCGTGCGCTTCGACAGGTTGTGCACGTAGCCCAGCGCAAGCTTGCTCGCCTTCGGGTCGGCGAGCGGCAGGACGACGCGGTTCAGGTCGTACCTGACGCGCGAATAGGACGCGCGGATCAGGCCGGGACCCACCGGCGCGGTCACGCCGAGCAGGAAGCCGGACAGGTCCACATCGGGTGCCGCGACGACGGGACTGACTTCGTAGTCGCGCACCTGCCTCGCGCGCGAAAGCTCCCCGAAAAGCTTGAGGAGACCGAAGTCGTACGAGGCGCCCAGATTCAGGATTCGGAGGGAGTCGGTCGTTCCGGCCTGGTACTGGTCGCCGGTGACATGGCTGCCGTAGGCGACGGCCACGTCCAGCGGTCCGTTGGCGTAGCCGAGGCGGCCGCCGGCATAGCGGCCCGTTCTCGCGCTGTTCGCGGCATTGGGTGTCGCGGTGCCCGGGTCGTACTTGTTCTGCTCGTGAAAGACATACATCAGCTGGCCGTAGACCCCGCCGAGACTCGGGGGCAGAAAGTAGCCGATCGCGTTGCTGGCGCGGATCGGACTCGTGTTGCCGGCGAAGCCGCCTGCGCCTCCGGCCGCGAGGTTGGTGCTGATGGCCGTCTGGATCAGGTTGGTCCCCACGCCGTTGGTACCGAAGGGATCGAAGTTGTTGTTGTTGGTGAACGTGGGCGTGTAGTCGCGGCCGAGCCGGATCTCCCCGAAGCCACCCAACAGGCTGACGGTCGAACGGCGGCTGAACGTTGAAACGCCGGTTGCGCCGTCGTCATTGGTGATCGGCGCTTCGAGCCAGAAACCGGCCCCCAGGCCACCACCGAGGTCTTCGGTGCCGCGAAAGCCCAGACGGCTGGAGTTGTAGCCCGAGTTCGTCAGCGCGGTGCGGCTGAGCTTGACGCTGCCCTGGTTGACGTAGAACGGTGCCGCGAGGCTGGCGCCGTTGCGATCTTCCGAACGGTTCGAATAGCCGCTGACCGCGGCGTCGACCACGCCGAAGAGCGTGATGGACGACTGCGCCGAGGCAGAGCCGGCAACAGTCAGGGCAAGCGTGGCCGCAAGCGTCTTCTTCATTCCAATGTCTCCGTTATTGATATTCGAGTTCACTGCCTTTCGTGCGAAGGCTTGCGGGCGATCGAGCGCCGGCTATCCGACGTCGGCCTTGAAGCCAAGGCCGTTTTCAATGGCAAAGACGGCGCATGCTTCGTCCTTGTCCGAATGGTCGCCACTGATTCCGACGGCGCCGAGGATGTGTCCATCGCTGCTGCGTATGAGCACGCCGCCCGGAACCGGGGCGATGCGCCCCTGCGAGATGTCGCCCAAGGCCGCGAAGAATGCCGGTGCGGACGCGGCGCGCTGTGCCAGCGCGCGGCTTCCCATTCCCATGCCCAGCGCGCCCCAGGCCTTTGCTTGCGCAATCTGCGGTCGCAATATCCCGCTGCCGTCTTCGCGCTTCAGCGCCAGCAGATGCCCGCCCGGGTCCAGCACCGCGACCGTCAAGGGCTGAAGATTCAGCTCGCGCGCTTTCTCGAGCGCCGAGTCGACGATCCTGGATGCATGTGCCAGCAGCAAGGGTTGCAGGGAGAGCGCACTCATGGCTCGACGTCCTCGGCCGGCAGCTCCTCCAGGTCGTACTTGTCCGACTCCGCGACCGGAGGCTCGATGGGCGGCAAGCCGATCAGGAAGATCTCCATCTGGCTCGTCGCCGCCAATCGCAGCGACTCGCCTGGGTCGACCTGCAGGGCGCTCAGGTAGCCGACGGTCTGGCCATCGACCTCACCGTCGCCCGACAGAACAACCAGCAAGCGGCGCGCATGCGGGTCCGACGACACCCAGCTTGCGCCTGCTTGCACCTTGATCATTTCGATCCAGGCACCTCGCTCGGAGAATGCGCCCATCGGTTTGCGCTCGACGCCCTTGGCACCCGCAACGCGCAACCAGTTGAAGTAGGCCGGATCGGCAATGACGACGTCCTTGTAGCGCGACCGCGGGTACTTCAGCCTGGTGCCGAACACGTGCTCCCAGATCGTGTTGAGCCCCCATTCCACCTTGCCGTCGGGCCTGTGGTAGTTCGGGCCGACGAACTTTCCGATCTCGGCCAGTTCGTCTCGCGCCTTGCGTCGCTGCTCGATGCTCATGAACCCGTAGTTCGATGCGCCGCCGAACTGCAGAACGAGTTGCAGGCGCTCCCCCGGCTTGGCATTGCCGAGCGGATCTTCCTGGGGTCCGTAGGCGAGCCCTTCGGCGAAGTACCCGACCTCGCCCTCGCGGAGAACCACGCCTCTGCCCAGGTTCATGTCGCCCCGGATGGGAAGGCGGATCTGATCGAAGTTGTGCCTGTGTCGAGGCATCGAGAAGTCGCCATCCTGGCGGCCGAGGATGTACATGAAGTTGTCCGGGGAGTTCGGGTCTCCTTTCAGCATGTGCTGAAAAAAAATGCTTCCCGTCGGGTGGTCATTCATCCACTTGGTGTCGTCGAACGGAACGATCTTCATCCTGAGCTCCTGTGAAATCCGGGTCCAAATAAACAAAGTCACCAGGTGACTTGGTGATCGGAGTGTAGATGCTTTGAAACGCAATGGCAATGCCCTGGCGTGCGCCGACGCGCCGCCCATTGCGGATTCGTTGCGTGCAGTACGGGGAGCGTTGCAGCGAGAGTGCAGGCGGTGACTTACCGCTGAACTCCGGCAGTGCGGTCAGTCGGGCGACGGGGAAAAAAGCCTTGCCAGGGTGTGTTCCGACACCAGCGCCGTGCCGGCATTGGGCAGTGCCGCAATGGTCTTGATCGATTGTCTTTGGTAGATGCGAGCGGCATCTCGCGCCGCTTCCGGGTCACGGGCCTTGATTGAATCGACCAGTTGCTTGCGCTCCTTGGCCAGACGCCTCGATGTCTTGCGCCAGTCCTGGGGCGAGCCGCTCATGAGTTCCCTGGCGAGACCGATCTGAATACCCGCCAGGAACCTGCAAAGCGCTGCCAGCAGCGGATTGCCGGATGCGCGGGCCAACGCATCGAGAAACTGCGACAAGGCGGTCGAGACGGCGTCGGGGGTTTCGGCGCTCTCGATGGCGTCGAGTGTCACCTGAAGGCGTTGAAGATCCTCGGCCGTCGCGTTGGCGACCGCAAGTTCGGCGGCGTAGGCGTTGAGCGCGCCGAGGACGCCGAGGACTTGAGACACGCCGATGCGTTCCATCTGAAGCATCGACTGAAGAGAAACCGCGATCAGTTGATCGGCATCGGCGGTCACGTAGGCGCCGCTTCCATGGCGCACCTCGATCAGGCCCGCGGTGGCCAGGCCTCGGACCGCCTCTCTCACGGTTGCGCCGCTCACGCTGTACCCCGCCGCAAGGGCCTTCTCGGTCGGCAGTTTGGTCCCGCGCGGAAGCTGGCCGCTCACGATCTGGGTTCTCAGGTCCGCCAGAATTCTGTCGGCCGCATTGCCGCGCTCGAGTTGCCTCGTCGGACGCCAAGCCGCCTTAGACCCCTCACTCATCCATCTTCCTTCCAGGACCGCCAACGCTCGAAAGCTCGATTCACCAAGTCACCAGTGTAGTTGGACCGGTGGCTGGCCGCGATTCGTAAGCGCAACTGAAAGATGAATGTAGGTTCGGCTAGTTTTTGTTTTGGATGTGTTGTCCTATCGTGCAGCTTCTGCATGTCGCAGGTTCAAGCCGCACTCCGCGGATGCCATCACAACTGCCTGCGGCCGACTTTGACGTCCAACCAAGTGTCCGCCCATTCGAGCCGCCAGACGCTCTCGAACCGGGACTCCCTGCTGGCCATGCTTGGCCTGTGCTGCGTCGCAACCCTGGTGGCGCTGGACCAGACGGTGGTCAGCACCGCGCTGCCTTCCATCGTCGCCGAGCTGCATGGCTTCGATCTCTATGCCTGGGTCGCAACCTCGTACCTGCTGACCTCGGTCATCACCGTGCCGGTGGTCGGCCGCCTGGGCGACCAGTTCGGCCGCAGGCCGTTTGTGCTGGGGTCGATCGTGATCTTCAGCGTGGCCTCGGCGCTGTGCGGCAACGCCAACAGCATGGAGGGCCTGGTGGCGGCGCGTGCGCTGCAGGGCATCGGCGGCGGCATGCTGGTGGGCAGCGCCTTTGCCTCCATCGTCGACCTGTTCCCCGATGCCATGGTGCGCCTGCGCTGGCAGATGATGATGGCCTCTGCGTTCGGCCTGGCCAACACGCTGGGCCCGTCGCTGGGCGGCCTGCTCACCCAGTACCCGGGCTGGCGCTGGGTGTTCTACATCAACCTGCCCGTGGGCCTGGTGTCGCTGTGGGCGGTCTGGCGGTATTTGCCGCATGTGCGCCACGGCGTGCCCGGGGCCGAGGTGCGCATCGACTGGCCGGGCGCCCTGATGATCGCAGCTGGACTCGGCAGCCTGCAGCTGCTGGTCGAGCTGGTGCCGCAGCGCGGGTTTACCGCCGGCATGGCGACGACCCTGGTGGTCTGCGTGCTCGCCTTCTTTGCCCTGTTTCGCTGGGAGCGGCGCGTCACGCATCCCCTCATTCCCGGTGAACTGCTGCGCAACCGCTCGCTGCTCAGCATGTTCCTGCTGGCAGCTGCCGCCGGGTTTATGCAGTTTTCATTGCTGGTGTACGTGCCCCTGATGTTCCAGGGCGGCTTCGACCTGTCGGCGCGCACGGCCGGGCTGCTGGTGACGCCGCTGGTGGCCTTTATTGCGGTGTCGAACATCCTCAACAGCCGCATCCTGCCGAGGCTGCCGGACGCCGCGATCATGGTGTACCTCGGCGTTGGCATGACGACCCTGAGCGGTGCTTGCATGCTGCTGGCCGACGCCGACTCGTCGCATGTCTTTCTGGTCGCAGTCATGGTGTGCGGCGGCCTGGGCATGGGGCTGACCATGCCCAACCTGACGATCTCGATGCAGCAAGCCGCGCCGCGCGAGCACGTGGGCATCGCCCTCGCGCTGCTGCAGAGCCAGCGCATGGTCGGCGGCATGCTGGGCACGGCGCTGACGGGCGCGGTGGTCAACTGGTCCTTCCGGCACAGCATCGGCAACACGCTGGCCGCCGATGCTGCCAGCGGTGCCTGGCAGCAGCAGCTGGCGAACCCCGAGATGCTGCTGAGCCAAGACATGCAGGGCGAGTTGCTGAGCCAGCTGGCCGCGGCCGGCCGGGATGGCGTGGCCCTGATCGACATGGCCCGGGACGCGCTCGTCCAGGCGGTCCACGCCGGGTTCTGGCTGACCATTGCCGTGGGGCTGCTCAGCTTTCTGGGCATACGCTACATGCCGAAGATCAGCTTCCGGTCGATGCCGGTCAAGGTGAAGTTGGAGGATGGCTTTCACGAGCCTTGAGGGTCCTCACTTGCTGAACGGTCCGCTCGGCACGACGATTCTGGGCGCCCTCGAAGCTCGAATCATCAGACACCTCCAATTCAGGGAGCGATCCCTCTTCCCCGCTCATGACCCCCCTCAATTCCCCTCAACCGGATCAAGACTCCCCATCGCCCCACCGCCGCTGGATCGCCTTCCTCGTCGCGGCCGCGTTCTTCATGGAGAACCTCGACGCGACCGTCATCACCACCGCCGTGCCCGCCATGGCGCAGACCTTCGGCGTCGCGCCGGTGGCGCTCTCGACCGGCATCAGCGCCTACCTGCTGGCACTTGCGGTGTTCATCCCGGTCAGCGGGTGGGTCGCGGACCGCTTCGGGCCGCGTCCAGTGTTCGCCGGCGCGGTGCTGGTGTTCACGCTGGCGTCGATCGCCTGCGGCCTCGCGCACAGCTTGCCGGTCTTCGTGGCGGCGCGCATCGCACAAGGCATGGGCGGCGCGCTGATGGTGCCCGTCGGCCGGCTGGTGGTGCTTCGCACCACACCCAAGAGCGGGCTGGTCAAGGCCATCGCCACCATCACCTGGCCCGGACTGGCCGCGCCCGTGCTGGGGCCGCCGTTGGGCGGGTGGATCGCAAGCACCTGGGGCTGGCACTGGATCTTCTTCCTGAACGTGCCGCTCGGCGCGCTCGCGATCTTCTTCGCACTGCGCTGGATCGATGGCGCGCCGGGCGGCCGCCGCCCCTTCGACTGGCCCGGATTCTTCACCAGCGGCCTGGGACTGGCCGCGCTGATGTACGGCCTCGACCTGATGAGCCATCCACTGATCGACTGGTGGCTGGCCGGGACATTGGCCGCGGGCGGCGCATGCTCCCTCGGCTACGCGCTGTGGCACATGCGGCGCGCGGCGAATCCGCTGGTCAATCTTTCGGTCTTCGGCGTGCAGACCTTTCGCGCCTCGGTGCTGGGCGGCTCGCTGTTCCGCATCGCCATCGGCAGCGCGCCCTTCCTGCTGCCGCTGATGTTCCAGCTGGCCTACGGCATGAGCATGGTGGCTTCGGGCTTCCTGATGCTGGCGATGTTCGCGGGCAACCTCGGCATGAAGCCGGCCACGGCCTACGTGCTGCGCACGCTCGGCTTTCGCGGCACGCTGCTGGTCAACGGCTTTCTGGTGGCGCTCGGCTTCGCTGTCTGCGTGGCCCTGTCGCCGGACACGCCACTCGCGCTGATCGTCCTGGTGATGGTGTTCTGCGGGATGTGCCGCTCGATGCAGTTCACCGCCTTCGCCACGCTGGCCTTCTGCGACACCGCGCCCGCGCAGACCAGCAGCGGGACCACGGTGTTCAGCATGGCCCAGCAGATGGGCGCGGGCATCGGTATCGCGTTCGGTGCCATCGCGCTGCACGTGGCCGAGCAGTTCACCGGCCACCTGGGCTCGCCGGGCGTCGCCGATTTCCGCATTGCATTCGGGCTGGTGACGGTGCTTGCGCTGCTGGCGCTGGCCGATGCGATTGCATTGCCGCGCGAGGCCGGGGCGAATGTGAGCGGACATCAGGTCGGCGCGGCCGCCCGATGAGTCACCTTGTGTAGTTGGACCGTTGTGGGCGCACTGCCGGCAGCACCGGCGCCTCCCGCAACGGCGCGCCCTTTATCAGCAGCTGCACCAGCACCGCCACCGCGATGTTGAGTGCCAGCGCGATGAGGCCGGTGTAGAGCGTGTAGCTGCTCCCGCCAAGCACGAAGCTGTGGACCGGCTTGATACCGTCGGCAAAGGCGAGCCAACTGCCGCCGGCCATGCCGATGGCCCAGCCCGCAAGCAGTGCGGGCGCGCGGAACCAGCCGACGAAGAGGCCGAACACCACCGCGGGAAAGGTCTGCAGGATCCAGACGCCCCCGAGCAGCTGCAGGTCGAGCGCGAACTGCGTCGGCAGGAAGAGGATGAACACCAGCGCGCCGATCTTGACCACGAGCGACACGATCTTTGCGACCTTTGCTTCACCGGCCGGCGAGATGTCGGGCCGCACATAGGCCTTCCAGAAGTTGCGCGTGAACAGGTTCGCGGCGCCGATCGACATCACCGCGGCCGGCACCAGCGCGCCGATGGCGATGGCCGCGAAGGCGAAGCCGCTGAACCACGGCGGGAACAGCGCGTTGAAGAGCGCGGGCACGACGTCGTTGTTGCTCTTGACCGTGAGATGGGCGGCGTGCGCCATGTAGCCCAGCAGCGCGATCAGGCCGAGCAGCACCGTGTAGGCCGGCAGGAAGACGGCGTTCTTGCGGATCGTGTTGGCGCTCTTGGCCGCGAAGATGCCGGTCAGCGTGTGCGGGTACATGAAGGCGGCCATGGCCGACCCGAGCGCCAGGCTCGCAAAGGGCAGCATCTGAGCGGGCTTCAGCGTGAGGCCGGTCGCTCCGCCCTTGGCCGTGAAGGCGTCGCCGGCGGCGCGGAACACGCTGGCGTAGCCGCCCAGCTTCATGGGCACCAGCACCACCGCCACCAGCACCACGACGTAGATCATCAGGTCCTTGACGAAGGCAATCAGCGCCGGCGCCCGCAGGCCGGCCGAATAGGTGTAGAGCGCGAGGATCACGAAGGCGGCCGCCAGCGGCAGCTCGCCCGTCAGCCCGAGCGCCTTGATGACCACTTCCATGCCGACGAGCTGCAGCGCGATGTACGGCATGGTGGCGACGACGCCCGTCACGGCAATCGCAAGTTCGAGGGCGCGCGATCCGTAGCGACCGTAGACCACATCGGCCGCCGTCACATGGCCGGCGCGCTGTGCGGCGTGCCAGAGCCTGGGCATGATGACGAAGACGATCGGGTAGACGAGGATCGTGTAGGGCAGCGCGAAGAATCCATAGGCGCCGACTGCGTAGACCAGCGCCGGAACGGCGATGACGGTGTAGGCCGTGTAGAAGTCGCCGCCCACCAGGAACCAGGTGATCCAGGTGCCGAAGTTCCGGCCGCCGAGACCCCATTCGTCGAGGTGCGCGCCCTTGGCCTTCCCGCCGGTCTGCCAGCGCGAGGCGGCGAAACCCATCACCGTGACCAGCAGGAAGAAGAAGACGAAGACGGCCAGCGCGGTCCAATGAATCTGCCCATTCATCATGTGTCTGCGCTCTCGTGCTCGTGGCGGTACACGATCCAGATCAGGAGTGCCGTGAGCGGCACCCACAGCAGTTGGTACCAGTAGAAGAAGGGAAAGCCGAACAGCGCAGGCAGTTCGCTGTTGTAGAACGGCAGCCACAAGAGCCCGGCAAAGGGCAGCAAGAGCAGGACTCGCATGGCGTGTTGCTCCGCCGGTTCAGGAAGTCATTGAGCTCCGACGCCGGTCGCAGCCGCGGCATTGCGTGTCGCAGGTTGGGCGTTCATGAACTGCTGCGGAATCACGCTGGTCTCGAAAGCTTCGACGTGCAGGTTCTGGTTCGGCGCATGCGCGGTCGCCACGGCTTGGGCCTGCATCCTGGCACGATCGGTCGAGGCAGCGACCATCGGGGGCGCGTCTGCCGAAGCGCCGTCGGCGTACGGGTCCGCGCTGTGTGCGGCGACGACGGCCTCTGCCTGCACGTCGGCGCGGTTGTTGGCGGAGGTCAGCGGATGCACGCCGTCGTAGGTTTCGGCATGGGCACCGGCGGCAGCGAGAACGGAAAGGGCGGCCGCGGCGATGATGTTCAAGGTCCTCATTTCAGTGTCTTTCATTGGGTTGTGGAGGAATGCGAAAAGCGCAAATCAAGGGTGGTCATCAGGCTGCGGCGTCGCGCCGGATCAACCGCAGAAGGTCGTCGATACCGTCCTGGAGGAACCCCAGCGTGGCCTCGTCGACGAGCCTGCCGTCCACGATCTTCTGGTGGGCCGAGCCGATGACGGTCTGCGGCCGGTGCACCAGCCTCGCTGCGATGGCGGTCAGCACCTCGGTCAGCTGGGCCTGCGCGCGGACGCCGCCGGTGAACGCGGTGGACGAGGTCAGCGTCAGCACGGGCTTGCCGCTCAGCGTGGACTGGCCGAAGGGACGGGATGCCCAGTCGAGCGCGTTCTTGAGCACGCCGGAGATGCTGTGGTTGTATTCGGGCGATGCGATCACCAGCCCGTCCGCCGAGTCGATGGCGGCACGCAGGCGGGCCACCGCCTCGGGCGGGGCGGCGGTATCCCCATCCTGGTCGTAGGGCGGCAAGTCGTTCAACGGCAGGATCTGCAGGCTCGCGCGCTCTTCGACGGAGGCCCCGAGGCTTGCGAGGATGGCGGTGTTGAAGGAGCCCTTTCGCAGGCTGCCGGAGATGCCGAGGAGGCGGGGTCTGGGAGAGTTGTCGGTCATGAAGCTTTGAAGTCGAGGGATGCGCATGTCGCGCGTTCATTCACTTGATGCTGGATCGCATCGCTTGCGCGGCCAGCAGGACACCCACCGCGATCCAGGGCAGCCCGCCCGTGAGCCATTCGCATGAAGCCGGCAGCAGCAGCTCGATCAGGTCGTCAAGCCAGCAGCCGTAGCTGCACAGCTTCCGGCCGGAGGCCGTGAAGCTCAGCCCCACGAAACAAGCAGCAGCGGCAACGACAAGCTGGGGCTTCATGACCGGTTCACTGGCGCAACCGTCTTCATACGTCCTGCTCCGTGGCTGCTTCAAGAAATGGGACAACCAGTAAAACTTGCCTGCAGCTCATGTCTATTACAAGGATCGCGACGGATGTTGCGTCTGTAATAGACAGCATTGGCACCCGCATCAAGCCTGCCGCGTCGGCGGCGCCATGAACTCGGGTCCGACGGGATCGGTGATGTGCTGCGCCAGCAGTGCATCGATGTCGCGCAGATCGTCGTCGCTCAGCTTCCAGCCGAAGGCCGCATCGACGCCGGCGAGCTGGTCCGGCCGGCGCGCGCCCCAGAGCGCGACCGTCGGCCCCTGGTCGAGGATCCAGCGTATCGCCAGCGCCAGCACCGACTTGCCGTGGCGCTCGCGCGCGAAGCGCTCCAGCGCATCGACGGCGGCCAGGTATTGGCCGAAGCGCGGCTGCCGGAACTTGGGGTCGGAGCTGCGAAGGTCGTCGCCCGGAAAGACGGTGTCCGCACGCATGCGGCCCGACAGCAGGCCGCGGCACAAGGCGCCGTATGCGAGGACCGTCAGGCCGTGCTGCCTGGCATAAGGCAGCACGTCGTTCTCGATGCTGCGCTCGAACAGGTTGTAGGGCGGCTGCACCGCGCCCAGCGGCACCTTGCGACTGAAGCTCTCCATCTGCGACGGCGAATAGTTGCTCACGCCGACGGCGAGGATCTTTCCCTCGCGCCGGAGCCTCTCCAGTTGCGCGGCGGTCTCGTCGTGCGGCACGAGCGGGTCCGGCCAGTGGATCTGGTAGATATCGATGCGGTCCGTGCGCAGCCGGCGCAGCGACTGCTCGACCTCGGTGCGGATGCGCGCCGCCGTCGCGTTGCGCCGCACCGACCCGTTGGGCCAGTCCAGGCCCGCCTTGGTGGCGATCACGGCCTTGTCTCGCCGCCCCTCCAATGCCTCGCCGACCACTTCTTCGGAATGTCCGAAGCCGTAGACCGGCGCGGTGTCGATGAGGTTGATGCCTGCGTCGATGGCAGCGCGGATCGTCGCGATCGACTGCGTGTCGTCCGTACCGCCCCACATCCAGCCACCGATGGCCCAGGTGCCGAGCCCGACGCGCGAGACAGGTGTTGCGATACCTTCGATATGAAGTGTTTCCATGGTCAAACGTCATCCGTTGAAAAGAACGCTTTGAATCTAGTCAGAACGACGATGAATGGATTTCAACGGCCCATTAAACTGGGCACAACGATGCCCGCCTTCACCCGTTCCGAACTGGCCGATCTGAATGTGTTCATGGCGGTCGCGCGACGGCAGAGCTTCCGCCAGGCCGCCATCGAACTCGGCCTCACCACTTCCGCGCTGAGCCATTCGATCAAGAACCTCGAGACGCGGCTGGGCGTGAAGCTGCTCAATCGCACCAGCCGTTCGGTGGTGCCGACCGTGGCCGGGAGCGCGCTCGCCGACAAGCTGGAACGCGGCTTCCAGGCGATCGGCGATGCGTTGGGCGAACTGGATGTCTATCGCGGCGTGCCCGCAGGGCGGCTTCGCATCAATGTGCCGCGCGACGCCTCGCGGCTTCTGCTCGGGCCGATGCTTCCCGAGTTCTTCGCGACCTATCCGGATGTCCAGCTCGAGATCACCGTCGAGGACCGCCTGGTCGACATCGTGGGCGACGGCTACGACGCCGGCATCCGCTACGGCGGCACGGTGCCGCAGGACATGGTGGCGGTGCCGCTAACGCGGCCGTTGCGCTGGGTGGTCGTCGGCTCGCCGGACTATCTCTCGCGTCACGGCCGCCCCTCGCAGCCCGCGGACCTGATGCGGCATGCATGCGTGCGCATGCGCATCGGCGACAACTCGCTCTACAAGTGGGAACTGGGCAGCGGCGACGAAGCTTGCGAGATCGACGTTCCCGGCCCCGTGAGTGCCAACGAGACCGAGACCTCGGTGCAGGCCGCGATCGACGGCGTCGGCCTGGCCTATTGCCTGGAGCGGCGCGTGAGCGAGGAAGTCAAGGCGGGGAAGCTGGAGCTCGTGCTGGTGGAGTGGGCCGCAGTCGGACCTCCGTTCTTCGTCTACTACCCCAGCCGCCGCCAGATGCCGCCGGGGCTGCGGCAGCTGATCGACAGCATTCGCGCGGCGAACCTGCCCTGAGGCTGTGCAAGCGAGCTGCTGCTATTGCATGTGCGCCAGATCGCGGACGTCGGAGCGAATCGCTGCCCGATCTGCGCCATGCAGCGGCAGACTGATCAACAGCTCCAATCGACGGCGCAACGCATACAGCATCTGGATGGCTGCGCGGGCGGTCTCTTCAGGGTTGCCAAGGGCGACAGCATCGGGCAGGGCCCACAAGGCGGCGTCGGGCTGGCCCGGCCACCGTGGCTGGACCGGCTGCGTCGCCTCGTCCAGGGTGATGATGAAATCCGCCCGCGGCGAACTTGCTCGCGCCAGATCGTCCCAGCCGCGAGGTTGTACCAGCGGCACCGGGATGCTCGCGCTACGGAGTGCGCCGACGGCTGCGGGATGGATCGTGGCGCTGATATGGCCGGGTTGGCCGCACGAGAAGGCAGAGAAGCGATCCGCGCCGAGGTGCGCCAGGCATGCTTGGGCCAATATGCTGCGCAAAGAGTTGCGGCGCGAGACAAAAACCACCCCGAAGCGCTGTGCCATTTGAAGTCTGATTGCAACGAACTACACAGCGTAGCGTAGAGCCGCAGAGGCAGTTTCCGCAAGTGCGCCGTGCGCGTTTCGATTCCAATGATCGAAACAAGTGGCACCGAGGATGGGTTTTTACCAGGTATCGCACCATCTCGCGGAAGATGAAAATCACGTTATCTCGTTTTGTTCCATTAATTGGAACTTTCTTGGAAACGCTGATCACTCCATGCCCGCCTCTCCCGCCATTGCCGGTGTCTTCCCGGTCCTGCCCACTCCCTTCGACGACCAGGGGCGCCCCGACGTCTCCTCGCTGCGCAAACTGGTCGGCTACCTGATCCGCTGCGGCGTCGACGGATTGACCTATCCCGGCGTCGCCAGCGAAGTGGGCCAGCTCACACCGGCCGAGCGCAGGGAGCTCCTGGAGGTCTTGCAGGAAGAAGTCGCAGGCCGCGTGCCGGTGATCGCCGGCGTCTCGAGCGGCCAGGCCGCACTCACCATCGAACTTGCGGTCGCGGCCCGTGCACAAGGTGCAGCCGCGCTGATGGTGGCCGCGCCGCCGGACCGCAAGACCGCGGCCGAGCAGATCGACTACTTCGCCGAAGTTGCGAAGGCGGTGCCCGGCGCCATGCTCATGCTGCAGAACGTGCCGCCGCCGGTGGGCGCCGGGCTGGACCCGGAGGTGCTGCTCGAGATCCTCGAAGCCGTGCCCAGCATCCGTTACATCAAGGAAGAGACGCTGCCGAGCGGCCAGCGCCTCACGGTGCTGCGCGAGAAGGCGCCGGCCAGCCTGCTGGGCGTGTTCGGCGGCGCGGGTGGCCGCTACATCACCGACGAGCTGCGCCGCGGCGCAGCCGGCACGATGCCCGCCATCGAACTGGCGGAGGTGCACGTGGCCCTCTTCAAGGCGCACCGGGAAGGAGACGCCGCCCGCGTGCGTACGCTCTTCACGCGCATGCTGCCGATCCTCAACGTGCAGGCGGTGTTCCGCTGGTCGCTCACCAAGTACGTGCTGCACAAGCGAGGCCTCATCGCCGGCACGCGCCAGCGCACGCCGGGCCCGCTGCTCGACCGGCTGGACATGGCGGACGTCGACGCCTTCCTCGCGGACATCGACGACCTGATGCTGCCGCAAGCGCAATTGCCATGACCGGCATTCCGAAGATCGCGCAAGTCGAGACCTTCATCGTCTCGCTGCCGCGCGACACGCCTTATCTCGGCCCGCTGGGTCCGGGCGAACGCATCAACGAACGCGGCTACCTGATCCGCCACGGCAACCGCGCGATCTATCCGTCGACCGACATGTCGGTGCTGGTAAAGATCACGGCGGACGACGGCACCGTGGGCTGGGGCGAGACCTACGGCATCGTCGCGCCCGACGCGGTGACGAGCATCATCGACGACGTGATCGGCTCGGTGATCGTGGGCCGCGATCCGCGCGACGCAGTGGTGATCCAGGAAGATCTCTACGACCTGATGCGCGTGCGCGGCTTCTTCGGCGGCTTCTACGTCGATGCGATCGCCGGCATCGACATCGCCGTCTGGGACCTGTTCGGCAAGCTCCTGGGCCAGCCGGTGGTCAAGCTGCTCGGCGGGCGCCGGCTCGACACGATCCCGGCCTATGTCTCCGGCCTGCCGGGCGCGACACTCGAAGCGCGGCTCGAGCTGGCGCGCAGCTTCGTCGCCCGGGGTTTCGACGCCTTCAAGTACCACGCGGCCGTGTCCTTCGAAGGCATCGTGGCCGAGATGCGCGCGCTGCGCGAAGGCCTGGGCGCTTCGGTCAAGCTGATGGTCGACCTGCACTGGAAGTTCACCGCGCAGGAAGCGGTGCAGCTGATCGACCAGCTCGCGCCCTATTCGCCCTACTTCGTCGAGGCGCCGTGCCAGCCCGAGGACATCGAGGGCCAGGCGCATGTGGGCGCGAGCGTGCGCGTGCCGCTCGCGCTCGGCGAGGAATGGCGCACGGTCTTCGAATACCGCCCGCGCCTCGAGCGGCGCGCGATGTCGATCGTGCAGCCCGAGATGGGCCACATCGGCATCAGCCAGTTCATGCAGATCGGCCGCATGGCCAACGCCTTCCACATGAAGGTGATCCCGCACGCAAGCATCGGGCTGGGCATCTACCAGGCTGCCAGCCTGCACGCGACCGCCGCGCTGCCCAATGCACCGATGCATGAGTACCAGCATTCGGTGTTCGACCGCAACCTGAAGTATGTCCAGACCGCGATGCGCTGCGAGGCCGGCGCCTTCCATCTGCCCGAAGGACCGGGGCTGGGCATCGAGCCCAGCGCCGAGGTCTGGAAATTCCTGAGAAAGAAAGGCAACGCGCCATGATCACGAGAACCCTCCTGCGCGCCGCGCTGGCGTGCGCGCTGCTGCCGGCCTTCACCGGCGCGCCGGCACAGCCCGCCTATCCGACGAAGCCGATCAAGCTGGTGGTGCCGGTGCCGGCCGGCGGCGCAGCCGACGTGATGGCGCGCATGATCGCCGAGCACCTGCAGAGCAAGTGGGGCCAGGCGGTGGTGGTCGACAACAAGCCCGGCGCAGGTTCGAGCGTGGGCATGGCGGTGGTCGCCAAGGCCGTGCCCGACGGCTACACGATCGGCATGGGCAACGTGGCGGCCAACGCCATCAATCCCGCGGTCCGGCCCGAGGCCTTTCCCTACGATCCCGTGAAGGACTTCGCGGCAATCACGATGGTGGGCATCACGCCGCTGATCCTGGTGGTCAACCCGAAGAATGTGCCGGCCAGGACGCTGCCGGAGTTCATCGCGCACCTCAAGGCCAACCCGGGCAAGCTCAGCTACGGGTCCTCGGGGGCGGGATCGTCGCTGCACGTCGGCATGGAGCTCTTCATGCAGAAGACCGGCACCTCGATGGTCCACGTGCCCTACAAGGGGTCGGCACCGATGATGACCGACCTGGTCGGCGGACAGGTCGACGCCTCGATGGATGCGGCCGCGACGTCGTGGCCCCAGGTGCAGGCCGGCAAGCTGCACGCGCTGGGTGTCTCGACCACGAAGCCCGCCTATTTCGCGCCCGAGCTGCCGCCGATCGGCGAGACGGTGAAGGGCTTCGAGATGAATCCCTGGCATGGGGTGATGGCGCCGGCCGGCACGCCGCAGGCCATCGTCGACAAGCTCTCGACGGAGATCCAGGCCTTCCTGCGCCTTCCCGATACCGAGGCCAAGCTGCGCGAGCGCGGCGTGGTGCGCGTGGGCTCGAGCGCCGCGGAGTTCGCCAAGACCATGCGCGACGAGGCGGCGCTGTACAAGAAGCTGGTGGCGGATGCCGGCATCAAGGCCGACTGAAGCGGGAGCCGATTCGATGTCGTCGCACTCACCCAACCGCCGCCACGTGCTGGGCCTGCTGGCCGCCTCGCTCGCACCCGCGCTTTCCCAGGCTCAGGGCACCTGGCCCGGCAAGCCCATCAGCGTGATCGTGCCCTTCGCGCCGGGCGGCGCGGGCAACGGCTCGGTGCGGATCCTGGCCGAAATCATCGGACCTCTGATCGGCCAACCGCTGGTGGTCGAGAACCGCCCGGGTGCCGGCGGCATCACCGGCACGGCATCGGTCGCTTCGAGCAGCGACGACCACACGCTGCTGATGGGCAGCACGACCATGACCATCCTGCCCGCGCTGCGCAGCGACCTGGGCTACGACGTGCAACGCGACCTCCAGCCCGTCGGCATGATCTCCACCCAGCCGCTGGTGTTCGCAGTGGCGGCCGCTTCGCCGCTCAAGAAGCTCGACGACCTCGTGGCCCAGCGACGCAGCGGCGAGCTGAGCGCCGGCAACAGCGGCGTGGGCACGCTCTCGCACCTGACGACCGAGCTCGTCAACCGCAAGCTCGGCACGCGCATCATGGCTGTCCCGTACAAGGGCGACAGCGTGCTCATCCCCGACGTGGTGGCAGGCACCATCTCGATGGGCGTGATGAATCTTCCGGTCGCGCTGCCGCTGATCCAGGCCGGCCGCCTGCGCGCGCTGGCGGTGACCTCCGCGCAGCCGCTCGCGAGCCTGCCGGGCGTGGCCGTGCTGCGATCGCTCGGCGACGAGTTCGTGATCTCGGGCTGGGCGGCGTTCTTCGCCGCCAAGAAGGTTCCGGCCGCCGGTGTCGCGCGCTTCGAAAAACTGTTGCGCGAAGCCTTGGACATGCCCGCGGTGCGCGAGCGATTCGCCGGTTTCGGCGTCGCGCCCGAAGCCTCCACGCCGGATCAGCTGCGCGACTTCGTTCGAAGCGAAACCATCCGTTGGGCCGACGTGGTGCGCAGCCGCGGCATCAGGCTCGAGTAGGCATGAATAGCAGCACCGGAGAAGCGGCTTCGCCGGGCCTCGGGGTGCTCGAGAAGGCCATGAGCCTCCTCAACATCGTGTCGGCGCGTCGTACGCCGATGACCTTCACCGAATTGCTGCGTGCCTGCGATTTCCCGAAGGCCACGCTTCACCGCATCCTCGCGACCCTCGTGCGCGAGGGGCTGTTGCGGCACAACGCCTACGACAAGACTTACCAGCTCGGACTGCGCCTCCTCGAACTCGCGCACGACGTCTGGAGCGAGTTCGACCTGCGCATCGCCGCACAGGACGAGCTCGCGCGCCTGCGAGACGAGCTCGGCGAAGCCGTGGCACTGACCGTACTCGACGGCACGCGCGTGGTCGTGATCGCGAGCGAGCCGGTGGGCGACGCGCCGATGGCGCGCTCGGCCGTCGGCCTGCGACTGCCGGTGCACGCGTCGGCATCCGGCAAGGCGATCGCGGCCAATCTCGATCCCGCCGGCAAGCGGCGGCTGGTGCAGGCGCTCGAGCTGGAGCGCCTGACCCCACGCACGATCGTGTCGGCGACCGAACTGCACACCGAGCTCGACCTGGTGCGCGCGCGCGGCTACGCGGTCGAGAACGGCGAGCGTGCCGCAGACAGCGTCGCCGTTGCAGCGCCGATCTTCGACTACGAGGGCCGGCCGATCGGCGCCATCGCAGTCGCCGCGGATGCGACCCGGCTCGATGCCGCACGCGCGCACAGCCTCTCGTCCGCGCTGATGGGTGCCGCGCGCAACATCTCGCACAGCGCCGCGGGCAAGGCGATGTCGATCGCGACACAGGCGCCGCCCGAGACGAGCGTCGCCGTCGAGGTGCGCTGCGTGAGCCAGGTGCGTTCGCTGCTCGGCGAGGGGCCGACGTGGTCGCCGCGCGACAACGCGCTCTACTGGGTCGACATCCTCACACCCTCGGTGCATTGCTACGACGCCGCGACCGGCACCGACAGCGAAACGCCTCTCGGCGTGATGGTCAGCCTGGTCGTTCCGAAGGCCAGCGGCGGACTGGTGGTCGCGACGCCGGGCGGCCTGATGTCGCTGGATCCGGCGACCCGGCGGCTCGCGCCTTTCTGCCACCCTGAATCGGAGCGCGCGAACATCCGCTACAACGACGGCAAGTGCGACCGGCGCGGGCGGCTCTGGGTCGGCTCGATGGACATAGGCGCCGCGGCGAACCGCGGCCACCTGTTCCGCGTGAATGGAGACGGCAGCTGGAAAAGGGCGGATTCGGGCTTCACCGTGCCCAACGGCATCGGCTGGAGTCCCGACAACAAGGCCATGTACGTGACCGACACGTACCGCCAGACGATCTATCGCTACGACTTCGATCTCGCGTCGGGCACGGTCGAGAATCGCCGCGCGCTGATCACGATCGCTGCGTCCGACGGCAAGCCCGACGGCCTCACGGTCGACGACCAGGGCTGTCTCTGGGTCGCCCTGTGGGACGCCTGGCACATCGCGCGCTTCTCGCCCGAGGGGCAATTGATGCAGCGCGTGCGCATGCCCGTACCTCGCCCGACGAGCTGCTGCTTCGGCGGCGACAACCTCGACACGCTCTATGTCACGAGCGCCTCGCTGCGTCTCACCGAGGAGCAACTCGCCAGCGCGCCGCTTTCAGGCTCGCTGTTCGCACTGAGCCTGCCGGACGTGCGTGGCCTCCCCGACACCGCATTCGGGGCTTGACGCCGCTCCGACAGCCTGCAATATCGCCACGAAGACGGCCGCACTTGCCTGACACTCCTTTTCCTACCGAAGCCCTGACCGACCTTGCGCGCCAGGAATCGGGTTTGATGCGCGCTGCCTTGATGCGCGGTCGAGTGATGCGGTCCGCAAAGCGAGAATTGGCAAATGAGTCTTGACGAGATCACGCAGGCAACCATCGCCTTCATCCAAGCGCATGAAGCCTGGGGCGTTCCTGTCGTGCTGGCCCTCGCCTTCGGGGAGTCGCTGGCGTTCATTTCCCTGTTGCTGCCGGCGACCGTGATCTTGCTGGGTGTCGGCTTTCTCATCGGGGGGAGCGGCATTGCGTTTTGGCCACTCTGGTGCGCCGCCGTCGTCGGGGCCATCCTGGGGGACTGGCTGTCCTTTTGGATCGGCGGACGGCTGAAGGGCAATGTCGGCACCTTCTGGCCCCTGTCCCGCCATCCGGACCTGCTCCCACGCGGTCACAGGATCTTCGAGCGCTGGGGAGTGGTCGGCGTGTTCTTCGGGCGCTTCCTCGGCCCCCTACGCGCATCGGTGCCATTGGTGGCGGGCATCTGCGAAATGCCCGCGCGGACGTTTCAGATCGCCAACATCGCTTCGGCTATCGTGTGGGCGACCGGCATCCTGGCTCCCGGCGCGTTCGGCTTCAAGTGGCTGCCAAAGTGGACGTGAAGAGTTGGCCCAGGACCGCACCGAGAAGGAATGTTCATGTCAACGCTCGCCCTGTTCGACACCGCGGTTGCCGCTTTGACAACGGCCCTGGCCACGCCGTCCGGCATCGTTGCGCTCATCTCGGCCGGCATCGCCGGCGCGCTGATCATCGTGAGTTCCTTCGTGAAGACCATGATTCCCCTGCGCTGCCTTGCGATCGGCGGCAACCTGGGCTTTCTGATCTACGGCGCGCTGCATCCGTCGCTGATCCTGGTGCTCCTGCACGGAGCACTGCTGCCGATCAACATTTTCCGGGCGGGCCAGATGGTCCGCCTCACGCGCCGCGTGCGGAGCGCGGCGGCGTCGAACGACCTTTCCGGCGTCTGGCTGCGCCCCTACATGCGCCGGCGGCGACTGAAGAAAGATGCGATCCTGTTCCGCAAGGGCGATGAGGCAAAGCGCCTCTACTTCCTCGCCGAAGGGCAGATCGAGTTTGTCGAGATCGGGCAGACCATGGAACCTGGGCGCCTGTTCGGCGAGATCGGATTCTTTGCGCCCGACAAGCAACGCACGCTGACCGCCCGCTGCGCCACGAACTGCACCGTGCTGCAGATGGACGAGATGACTTTCAAGTCGCTCTATTTCCAGAACCCGGCCTTTGGATTCGAGGTGGTGACCCTGGTGGCCGGCCGGCTCCTGGCCGACCGGCAGCGGCTGGAGGAACGGCTCGCGACCGCCGCCACGCCACTCGCCTGATCGTTCGGGCCGGGGGACCTGGCGCGAACAACCTATTGCAAATCAACGACTAGCCAGGCTCCGGATGCAGCATGACAATGCGCAACATCATGAAACACGCAACACTTCGCCGGCTGGCGCTGTGGGTCTGGCTCCTGATCCTTCCGGTGATTGCCCAGGCGCAGGCACAGCTTGGAAGTGCCGCTGCCCTGAAGGCCAAACACGATGCCGTGCAGACGCAGTTGGAACGCAACGCCTACGGACGACCGCTGGTGCTCGAATCGACGGAAGCCTCCGGCCAGTTGAGCGGCGACATCTTCGCGGTGTTGAGTCACCCGTTCGACCAGGTGAGCAAGTCCTTGAGCCAGCCCGGCGTCTGGTGCGATGTGCTGATGCTGCACCTCAACACCAAGTACTGCGGGGTGCGCGGGACGGAAAGTGCCAGGACGCTCGCCGTCTCGGTCGGTCGCAAGTTCGACCAGCCGCTTTCGGATGCACAGCGCGTCAACTTCGTCTGGCAGCCGCCGACCATCAACGGCGACTACCTCAGCGTGCGATTGAGCGCCGACAGGGGGCCGCTGTCCACCCGCGACTACCGCATCGAACTCGAAGCGACGCCGCTCGGCAACGGCAAGACCTTCATTCATCTCGGCTACGCCTATGCCTACGGGGTGGCAGCACGCATCGCGATGCAGGGCTATCTCGCGACCATCGGCGCAGACAAGGTGGGATTCACTTCGACGGGCAAGGACTCGGCGGGTCAACCGGACTACGTGGGCGGCGTGCGCGGCGTGGTGGAGCGCAACACCATGCGCTACTACCTCGCCATCGACGCCTACATGGGCGCCCCCACCCAACTGGCGCCGCGCCTCGCGACATGGTTCGACAGCACGGAGCGCTATGCCCGGCAACTGCACGAAGTGGAGCGGGACGACTATCTCGCCATGAAGCGCAACGAATACCAGCGCCTTTCGACGCCCCTTCCCGAATAAGCGCACCTGGAGCGGCCCCGGAGCGCTGCGTTCCTGCCGGGCCCTGCGTCTTGCCTGCTCTCATCCTGACATTCGTCGCGCCAAGGGCGCGCGCACCATGCTTCCCCTCGCCCTGACCTACTTCCGCGAAGTCGCTCTCAGCGGCTCGATCCGCCGCGCGGCGGAGCACTTGTCGATCGCCCCCAGCGCGATCAGCCGCCAGATCGGAAACCTCGAGACGACACTGCAGACGGCCCTCTTCGACCGCCGGGCGCGGCGCCTGACGCTGACCGCCGCGGGTGAACTCGTGCTCGCATATTCCGAACGCTCCAGCGCAGATTTCGAGACCATGCGGGAGTCGCTGCAGCAGATCACCGGGTTGCAGGCGGGTCAGGTCAAGATCGGAAGCGTCGAAGGCATGGTGACCTACTTCCTCTCGCGCTACCTCGCCAGCTTCAGCAAGCGCTTCCCGGGTATCAATGTGGCCGTGTCGGTCGTCGGCTCGCGCGCCGTGCTCGAACTGCTGCGCGACGGCGAGCTCGATCTCGCGCTGGCATTCGGCCTCCCGGCGCGCAATCCGTTTCGCGTCCATGCCCGGTTGGACCAACCGTTGTGCGTCATTGTCGCCGTCGGCCATCCGCTCGCCTCGCGGCGCAGCATCTCGTTCAAGGCGCTTGCGGACCAGCGCGTGGCGCTGCCCGACCACACTTTCCAGATCCGCTCGCTGATCGATGGCATTGCACTCAAGACCAAGACGTCGCTCCATCGCACCATCGAAACAAATACCTTGGAGATGGCCAAGGGCGTGGTGCGCAACTCCGAGCTCTTGACCTTTCTGCCGCGCTACGCCGCACTGCGCGAGATCGCGAACGGCGAGCTCTGCGCCGTGCCGCTGCAAGAGCGCGACCTGGCGCAAACGAGCATCAGCCTGATCACGATGCCGTCGCGCCAGCCATCGCCGGCGGCGCGCAAGCTGCTGGAGACGTTCAAGGCGGGCATGACGCAGTACGGGCGATCTCCGGCCACGGCCAGGTAGCCGGCCGGGCACCCCACGGGTGTTCTCATTTCGGCAACATCTTCGTGCCGAAATTAGCCTTCTTCGAGAGTGACAAGCTGACTAGAGTTGCACCCACGGAGGCATTCATTCATGACCCAGGTTATCGACTTCCAACCCGGCGGCTACCGATACGTCAAGGCGGTGTTCCAGTACTCGGCTGGCGTCGCCGCGCAGCCCGGCTTCGCGATCGAGCGGATGTGCTTCCAACGCCCCCCGGCACTGACGGAGGGGTTCGATGCCATCGCCGCGCACCTGAGGCAGCGCGGCCGGCCTCTCGCTGCGCTGTGTGGCTGCGAGTTGCGATCACCGGCGCCGTTCTCCGAAGACGGCTTCGTCGAGTTCAATCGCCACTACGTGCAGACGCTCGAGCACTGGGGCCTCGTCGATGGCGAAACGAACCCGGTAGCCCGTACCAACGTCTGCCCGGCGCATGAGCCGCCCCAGGCGCCTGTGTTCCACGCTTTCTCCTATACCGTGCCGGACGACGGCGAGACGCTGCCGAGCTTCGTGGTCGCCGGCGGCGGCGAGGCACCCGAAGGCCATCCGAACTACCGCGACGTCATCGTGCGCTTGGGCGACACCAGCCCGGATGGCCTGCGCGAGAAGGTGCGCTACGTCGTGGCGGAAATGACGCGCAGGCTCGAGGCCCTCGGATTCTCCTGGCAGGACGCGATCGCGACGCAGGCCTACACCGTGCACGACATCGGACCGCTGATGTGGCATGAACTCGTGCAACGCGGCACGGCACGCAAGGGCATCACCTGGCAGTTCACGCGTCCGCCGATCGTCGATCTGGAGTACGAGATGGATCTGCGGCGCGTTGCGCGCGAACTCGTGCACGCCTAGGCGAATGCGATGCGACCCGAGCTGACAACGACGACGGCAGCGCAGCTGGCGGCCGACATGGCGGAAGGAAGAACCACCTCGCGTCAGCTTGTCGAAGCGGTTCTGGAGCGCATTGGAGACTCCTGCGCCGAAGGGCCGCGCGCCTTTGCGCAGGTCGATGCGGATGGCGCACGCTGGATGGCCGACGCGTCGGATGCCATGCGCAAGCACGGCATCGTTCGCTCGCCGGTCGAGGGCCTGCCGGTGTCGGTCAAGGACCTGTTCGATGTCGCCGGCCAGGTCACGCGCGCGGGTTCTGCGCTGCTGGCCGATGTGGCGCCCGCCGCGCAGGATGCCGCAGCCGTCGCACGGCTGCGCGCTGCCGGCGCCATCCTGGTTGGGCGGACCAACATGGTGGAGTTCGCTTTCGGCGGCGTGGGGCTGAATCCGCACACCGGAACGCCGCTCAATCCATGGGACCGCAGCTCGGGCCGCGTGCCGGGCGGGTCCTCATCCGGAGCCGGCGTAGCGCAGGCCGATGGGATGAGCGTCATGTCGCTCGGCTCGGATACGCGCGGGTCGGTGCGGATCCCTGCCGCGCTGTGTGGCGTGGTCGGCTTCAAACCGACGGCGCGGCGCGTGCCGACGGACGGCGCCTTCCCGTTGTCGTGGACGCTCGATTCCGTCGGGCCGTTGGCCAATTCCGTCGCCTGCTGCGCGACGTACGACGCGATCCTTGCTGGAATCATGCCGTCTTCGCTCGTGCCGCTGGAGGTCCGCGGCCTTCGCCTGCTCGTCCCTCAGGGAGGACTGATGGACGACCTCGACGACGATGTAGCGCGCGCATTCGGCACTGCGCTTTCCACGCTGTCGCAAGCGGGCGCGCGCATCGCGACGGCTGCGGTGCCGCCGCTCGATGCGCATCAGTCCTTCTTCGAGGGCGGCGGCATTGCCGGTGCGGAAGCCTATGCCGTGCACCGCAAGAACCTGGACCGGCTGCATCTCTACGATCCGCGGGTCGGCCAGCGCATCGCCCTCGGCGCCCACATCGGCGCCGCCGATCACATCGAACTCCTTCGCCTGCGGGCGTCGGCGATCGGCGAATTCTCTGCCGTGGCCGCTCCGTTCGACGCCATCGTGATGCCGACCGTGGCCTGCATCGCGCCGACGATCGAAGAAGCGGCGCGCAGCGACGACGACTACGTGCGCTGGAACCTGCGCCTGCTTCGCAACGCCGGTGTCGTCAACTTCCTCGACGGCTGCGCGCTGACGCTGCCCTGCCACGAACGAGGCGAGGCGCCGGTCGGGTTCATGGTCTGCGGCCCGACCGGGACCGACCGGCACGTGCTGGCGGTCGGTGCGGCCATCGAGCGCGCGCTCGGGCCGCGTTGACTTCTCGCCGGCATGCGGTCAATCCACTGATTTTCAAAGGAGATATTCAATGAAGACTTCTTCCAAGCGCATCCTGGCTGCTCTGTGCACCTTGGTTGCCTCGTTCGCGATGGCCGGCGCCGGCCAAGCGCAAGACATCAAGGAGCGCAACTTCAAGCTTGCGTTCGTCAACCAGAAGGACCATCCGCAAGGGATGGGCGCGCAGCGCTTCGCCGAGATCCTCGAGAAGAAGAGCGGCGGCAAGATGAAGGTGAAGCTCTTCCCCGCGGGCGTTCTCGGCGGCGATGCGGCCATCATTTCTTCGCTGCAGGGCGGTACGGTGGATCTGACGATGGTCGTGCCCGGATCGCTCTCCGTGGCCATCAAGGAATTCACGCTGTTCGACCTCCCCTTCCTCTTCAACAACGAGAAGGAGGCCGACTTCGTGATCGACGGTCCTGTCGGCCGGAAGCTGCTGGACAAATTGCCCGAGAAGGGCCTGGTTGGCCTGACGTACTTCGAACATGGCTTTCGCAATGTCACGAACAGTCGGCGACCGGTCGCGAAGATGGAGGACCTGCAGGGCCTCAAGCTGCGCGTGATGCAGATCCCCGTGATGATCGACATGTTCAACTCGCTCGGCGCGAATTCGTCGCCGTTGCCGCTGCCCGAGGTCTACACGGCGCTCGAGCAGAAGGCCGTGGACGGCCAGGAGAATCCGTACTCGCTGGTCGAAGCTTCGAAGTACTACGAAATCCAGAAGTACGGCTCGGACACTAAGCACACCTTCAATCCGATCGTGCTGCTCTTCAGCAAGAAGGTCTGGGACCAGCTCTCGGCGGACGAACGCAAGCTCCTGAACGACGCGGCCAAGGAAGCCCAGCCCTACCAGCGCCAAGCCAACCGCGAGGTCAACGCCAAGGCTGCCGAGTTCCTGAAGAGCAAAGGCATGACGCTGACGGAATTCCCCGCGCAGGAGCGCGAGCGCCTTCGCGAGAAGCTCAAGCCCGTGACGGAGAAGTATGTGAAGCAGATCGACCCGGCGCTCGCACAGGAGCTGTTCTCGGAACTCGGCAAGGCGCGCAGCGCCAAGTAGTCGAACAACCACCCCCTCAACCAGCCAAGGAGAAGCGTCATGACGCGACTGATCGAGGCCTACTGTCGGCTGCTGAACGGCGTGATCGCTCTCTTCCTGGCGATCATGGTCGTCCTGGTCTTCGGCAACGTGGTGCTGCGCTATGGCTTCAACTCCGGCATCACGGTGTCCGAGGAAGTTTCACGCTGGCTGTTCGTCTGGCTCACATTCCTCGGCGCGGTCGTCGCGCTGAAGGAGCATGCCCATCTGGGCACCGACATGCTGGTCTCGCGCCTGCCCGTCGCCGGCAAGAAGGCGTGCCTCGTCATCGGTCAGTTGCTGATGCTCTTCATCGCGTGGCTGGTGTTCAAGGGCAGCCTCGAGCAGGCGACGATCAATTGGGATGTCGCCGCACCGGTCACCGGCGCCTCCGTCGCCATCTTCTATGCGTCGGGCATCGTGTTTGCCGTGTCGGCCGCGGTGCTGATCGCGCTTGATCTCTGGCGAGTGGTCTCCGGCCAGTTGCGCGAGGACGAGCTGGTGATGGTCAAGGAATCCGAAGAGCAGGGGGAGCTCGAAGCGCTGCAGGCCGAACTGGCGCGCGAGGACGCATCCCGCCCGATCCCTCACGGGGGTAGGCCATGACCGTCGCCATCTTCCTCGGCGCGCTGCTCGGCACGATGGCGCTCGGCATTCCGATCGCCTTCGCGCTCCTTGCCACCGGTGTGGCGCTGATGTGGCACCTCGACCTGTTCGACTCGCAGATCCTGGCCCAGAACGTGATCAACGGCGCCGACAGCTTTCCGCTGCTGGCGGTGCCCTTCTTCATGCTGGCCGGCGAGATCATGAATGTCGGCGGACTGTCGCGGCGAATCGTCGACCTGGCGCTCGCGCTGGTCGGCCATGTGAAGGGCGGCCTCGGCTATGTGGCGATCATGGCCGCGGTCGTGCTGTCCGCGTTGTCAGGCTCGGCGGTCGCCGATGCGGCCGCGCTGACTGCGCTGCTGTTGCCGATGATGGTGAAGGCTGGGCACGACAAGGCGCGCGCGGGTGGTCTCATCGCGGCCTCGGGAATCATCGGGCCGATCATCCCGCCGAGCATCGGCTTCGTCATCTTCGGCGTTGCGGCCAACGTGTCGATCACCAAGCTGTTCCTGGCTGGCATCTTCCCGGGTCTGTTGATCGGCGCGTCGCTGTGGTTCACCTGGTGGTGGCTCGGCAGGCGCGAGAAGCTCGAGGCGCCGCCGCGCAAGTCACGCGCCGAGATACTGGTCGCGTTGCGCGCCTCGACCTGGGCGCTGATGCTGCCGGTGATCATCCTCGTCGGCCTGCGCCTGGGGGTGTTCACGCCGACCGAGGCCGCCGTCGTCGCCGCGGTCTACGCGCTGTTTGTCGCCACCGTCGTCTATCGCGAGCTGAAGCTCAATCAGCTCTACGCCATTTTCGTCACCGCCGCCAAGACCACCTCGGTGATCATGCTGCTCATCGCCGCGGCGATGGTGTCGGCGTGGCTCATCACGGTGGCCGACCTGCCGAGCAAGGTGATCGGCCTGCTCCAGCCCTTCATGGGCAACCCGACGCTGCTGATGATCGCCATCATGGTGCTGGTGATGGTCGTTGGCACCGCGATGGACATGACGCCGACGATCCTGATCCTGACGCCGGTGCTCATGCCGGTGGTCAAGGCCGCTGGAATCGACCCGGTCTACTTCGGAGTGCTGTTCATCATCAACAACTCGATCGGACTCATCACGCCACCGGTGGGCACCGTGCTCAATGTGGTGGCCGGCGTTGGCCGCATGAAGATCGACGAGGTCACCAAGGGCGTGTGGCCCTTCATGCTCGCCGAACTGCTGGTAATGTTCCTGATGGTGCTTTTCCCCTCGCTCGTCACCGTGCCCGCCAAGTGGTTCGGCGGCTAGCGAGGCGCAAAGCGCGTCCACTGGCTCCATTACATTCTGCGAGATCAACTATGAAAACATTGAGAAAAATTTTGGCAACCTTGACAGTGTGCGTCGTGGCGATGGACGCATCGGCCCAAGCGCGACCCGTGGTGCAATTCATCGCCACGGGCGGAACGATCGCCATGAAGGTCGACCCTGTGACCAAAGGCGTCGTCCCCGCGATCTCGGGCGATGACCTGATGCAGACGGTACCGGATGCCGGCAAGTACGCGACCATCGAAGTCAACAACTTCTCGAACATGTCGGCCAACTACGTCGAGCCGAAGTGGTGGACGCGACTCACCAAGGCTGTCGACGATGCGCTGGCGCGCCCGGAGGTCGCCGGCGTCGTCATCGCGCACGGCACCGACACGATGGAGGAAACGGCTTACTGGCTGGACCTGACCGTCAAGTCCGACAAACCGGTGATCCTGATCGGCGCGCAGCGCAATGCCTCGTCACCCGACTTCGACGGCCCGCGCAACCTGCTCAATGCCATCCGCATCGCCACCACGCCGGAAGCCCGCGGCAAGGGAGTGATGCTGGCGATGAACAATCAGATCAACGCGGCGCGCAGCGTCACCAAGACGCATACCGGCAACGTCGAGACCTTCAAGTCCGGCGACTTCGGCTTTCTTGGCGAAGTCTGGGACGACAAGGTCGTGTTCACTCGCGCACCGCTGCGCCGCCAGCGGATCGACATCGGCAACGCCGAGATGCCGCGCGTGGAGATTCTGTCCATGTTCGGTGGGGCCGACGGATCGCTGCTGCGCTATGCCGTCGACCAGGGCGCCAAGGGCATCGTGGTGCAAGCCGTCGGCATGGGCAACATGAACGTCTCCATGTTCGAGGCGGTCAAGTACGCGCTTTCGAAGGGCGTGCCGGTGGTCATCGCGACCCGCGTGCCCAACGGCCGCACGATGCCGCTCTATGGCTTCGTCGGCGGTGGCAAGACCACCTACGAGGCCGGTGCAGTGATGGCCGGCGACCTGAGCCCTCAGAAGGCGCGTCTGCTTCTCATGCTCATGCTGCACAGCGGCATCAGCGGCAAGCCGGAACTTCAAGCCGCTTTCGACCGCTAGTGCGGCAGCGTCTATCGCCGGTGCTTGTTGTCGACGATGGGAGAGGTCACCGCGCATACGCCGTGCACGTTGACCTCCACGACAGAGCCGGGCTTCGCATACCGCCGGGGCTTCTTGCCAAACCCCACACCCGCCGGGGTTCCACTGGCAATCACATCGCCCGGACGCAAGGTGATGGTCTTGCTGATGTGCTCGATCAGCGGCCCGAACGAGAACACCATGTCAGCGGTCGTGCCATCCTGCATTGTCTCGCCGTCCAGCGTCGTGGTAAGCCGCAGGTTGCCGGGATCGACCACATCGCTCGTCGTTACGAGCGAGCCGATGACGCCGCTGTTGTCGAGGTTCTTGCCCAGCCCCCATTGGCCGGTACTCAGCGTCATCGCCTCGAGCTGCGATGCCCGGCCGCTCAGATCATTGAAGACGGTATAGCCCAGGAGACCCTGGAGCCCGCGCTCCTGGGAGACATCCGCCATCGTGTCGCCGACAATCGCGGCAAGTTCGACCTCCCAGTCGATTCCATCCGGTTCGGAGGCCGGCACCGGAACTGGCGTGCCGGAAGGAACGAGCGTCGAATACCAGCGAGCGAACAGGTTCGGAAAGCTCGGCGTCGGCAGCCCGCCCTCCTTGCCGTGCTCGACGTAGTTGATCGCGACGCAGATGACCTTCGACGTCGTGGGAACGGGCACGGCAAGAGCCAAGCCGGCAAGCGGCAACGACCCTTCCCGGATGAGCGCTGCTTTGGCACGCCAGGCCGGAATGTCCGCATAAAAAGCCTCCAGCGAGGTCAGCGGTGCGACGGTTTCTCCGAATACAACGCCCATCTGGGTCGGGGTCTTGTCGCCGTCGGCGACTGATCGGTAGGCAATCAGTTTCATAGGTTAGTCTCGTTGGTTAAGGACAGGGAATGCAGCCGCATCGATCGGCAGTGCCAACTCGATGGCTCACGAAATCAGGAGCATGCGAACGATGATTGACCTCAGGAGCGTCGACCTTCAGCTCTTGGCCTGCTTCGACGCATTGATGGCCGAGGGGTCGGTCACGCACGCTGCCGCGCGCATGAACCTGAGCCAGCCCGCGATGTCCAACGCCCTCGCCAGGCTGCGCGATATCTTTCGCGACCAGTTGCTGGTAAGAACGGCACGCGGGATGGTTCCCACGGCCCGGGCCATCGAACTGCACGTACTGGTGCGCAGCACGTTGCAGGCCTTCACCAACCTCATGTCGGAAGGCAGCGACTTCGATGCGTTGGCATCTTCGTCCCGCATCACCGTGGCGGTCAGCGACTACACGAGCTCGCTGCTCGTGCCGCATCTGTTGCCGTTGATGCGCCAGGAGGCGCCTGGCATGGAAGTGACCCTCGTCGCGCCCGATCAAAGCCGAGTGCGTGAAGAACTCGAAAGCGGCGAGGTGGACCTGATGATCGGATACTTCGTCGACCTGTCGGAGGGGCTTCGGGCTGTGGAGCTGTACCAGGACGCCTTCGCCTGCATCGCGGCCGCCGACCATCCCGTCATTCAAGGTTCCCTGGATCTGGCGGCATACAGCGCGGCAACCCATGTGCGGCGGGGCACCGCGACGACGAGTCCGTTCATGCTCGAGGTGATGGTGGATCGCGCCCTCGAGGAGCACGGCGTGCGGCGGCGAGTGGCGCTGCGCACCCAGACTGCGTTCGGCCTGGCGCAGGCCGTCGCCTGCAGCGACCTGGTGGGCATCATGGCGAAAACCGGTGCGCGACACTATGCAAGCATGTTCAGCATTCAGGTCTTCGACCTGCCCTTCCCCGTCGCGACCCCGACCATCACCATGGTGTGGCACGAGCGCACCCACCGTCAGGCCGCCGCACGCTGGTTCCGCGAGGCGGTCCGGCGTTGCGGCGCATGGGACGCGCACAGCACCTGAGACGAAGCGATGGGTTGCCATCACGTCGCGAGCTGAGCCCGCTCCAGGCCAAGTTCCCGCAGCAGCGCCGAGCGGTGCTCGTCAAGACGCGGCGCTGGCACGTGTCGCACCGGCGGCGCATCGACGAACTGGATCGGGTTGCCCGCAACCTTGAGCTGCCGGCCCTGTCCGATCTGAAGCTCCACCAGCATGCCGCGCGCCATCACCTGGGGATCGCCCATGACATCGTCCACGTTGTTGAGCGAACCGCAGGGAATGCCGAGTGCGCGAAAATCTTCGAGCCAACGCGCTACCGGCTTTGACGCGAGGGCCGCGTCGATCAGTGCCTTCAGGTCGGCGTGATGTTCGCACCGGCTGGCGTTGGTCGCGAATCGCGGGTCGTCTCGCAGATGGTCAGCTCCGAGAGCGGCGCACAGTCGAACGAACATCCCGTCGTTGCCCGCCGCCACGACCATCTGCCCGTCCAGGGCCTGGAAGAGCCCGAAGGGCGTGATCGAAGGATGACGCGAACCAATGGGCGCCGGTGTCTTGCCATCGACCTGCAGGCGCGCCAGTGCGTTTTCCAGCAGCGCCACCTGGCAGTCGAGCATCCCGACGTCCACGTGCCTGCCGATGCCGGTGCGCATGCGCTCGACAACTGCCGCCTGCACGCCGATGGCCGCGAACATGCCCGCGGCCAGGTCGCCGATCGACACGCCGACTCGCGTCGGGGCCCCGCCTTCTTCGCCGGTCAGGCTGAGTATTCCCCCCATCGCCTGAACGACCATGTCGTACGCGGGCAGCTCCCGATACGGACCTGTTTGTCCGAATCCTGAGATCGACGCCAGCACGAGCCGCGGGTGCTTGCGATGGAGCTGCTCCCAGGAGTAGCCGAGCTTGGAGATCGTGCCCGGCGTGAAGTTCTCAACCAGGATGTCCGCGCCGTCGAGGAGCCGATCGAATATGGCGCAGTCCTCGGGTCGCTTGAGGTCGAGCGCAATCGATTCCTTGTTGCGATTGATCGAAAAGAAGTAGGCCGAGACGGATTCCTCACCGTCCTGGATGAAGGGGCCGACATGGCGCGCGTCGTCGCCCGTCTCCGGCATCTCCACCTTGACCACGCGCGCACCGAGATCGGCAAGGATCATGGTGCAGTAGGGTCCGGCGAGCACTCGCGTGAGGTCGATGACGACAAGACCGCTCAGCGGTCCGGAGCTTCGAGATTGGAGTTTCAAGATCGCAATCCTTGCGAGTTTCTTTGGGCCATCGCGTCGGCGACGCGCCTTGCGATCAGATCGCCGTCGACTGCATCGACCAGCGTGCGATGCGCTCGCTGGGCCGCGCTGTCGTCCCATCCCGGTGTGGTCGCATTCAGAACTTGCTTCATTGCGGACAGCGACCCACCGGGCATGGAGGCCATCTGCTCGGCGAGCGCCGAGATCCGGTCCTCGAAGCTTTCGGCGGGAACGACCTCGCTCAAGAAGCCGGCGGCCAGCATCGCGTTGGCATCGAGCGTCGCCGCCGTGAGAACAAGCCACTTGGCCTGCGTCAATCCGAGCCGCGTCGCGAAGCGGCGCAGCGCACTTCCGTACAGGGGCAGCCCGAAGCGGGCTGCAGGCATCGCCATCGTCGCGCGCTCCGAGCCGATCCGAAGGTCGCACGCGAGAGCGAGGTCCGTTGCACCGCCGATGGCCGGCCCGTTGAGGGCGGCGACCGTGATCAGCCGCGTGGCTTCGATCCGATTGGCGATCCGCTCGAAGTCCGACTGAAGTTCTTCGACGGACGCCGCGCCGCGCGTACGCTCCACCAGCGACGCAAGATCGAAGCCTGCGCTGAAGTACCGTCCCGCACCCGTGATCACCAGAACATGCACCTCGGGGCGGGCCTCGGCGACGTCGAGGCAACGGTGCAGCGCTTCCAACTCGGAGGGTCGCAGACTGTTGGCGCGATCGGGACGGGCGAATTCGATGCGCGCCACCTGCCGCAGGGGGAAGCTCAGACGCACGGTTTCGGTAATCACTTGGATCACTCCAGATTCACGATCACGGTCTTCTTGTGCATGAAGTGATCCAGCATCGATTCGAGCGACAGTTCCTTGCCCAGACCGGATTGCTTGATGCCGCCGTAGGAGATGTTCGGCCCCGCGACCTGGTTCTGGTTGACCTGCACAAGGCCGGCTTCCAGGCGCTGCGCAGCGCTGAGCGCGACCTTGATGTCTTTCGTCCAGACGCTGGCTGCCAAGCCGTAGTCGCTGTCGTTGGCGATGCCGATGGCTTCGTCGAGCGTGTCGAAGCGGATCACGCAGGTGACCGGACCGAAGATCTCCTCGCGCGCCAGGCGACTCTTGTTGGTCAGCCCCGTGAAGATGACCGGCTGCATGAACAGGCCTTTCTTCAAAGCTGGATCTTCCGGCAGCTTCGAACAGCGGATCGCGACAGCACCCACCTGCGCTTCGCCGAGTTCGACGTAGTACTTGACCTTTTCGTACTGCGGGCGCGAAACAATGGTCCCGATGTCGGTGGCCTCATCCAGCGGGTTCCCCATGGTCAATCCGTTGACACGTTCCGCCAGGCGCCGCACGAATTCGTCGTGCACCTGGCTGTGTACCAGCATGCGGCTGGCGGCGGTGCAGCTCTGGCCCTGCCGCGTGAAGCGCATGCCTGCCACCGCGCCATCGACGACCTGCGCCAGGTCGGCGTCGGGCATCACGATCATCGGGCTCTTGCCGCCGAGTTCCAGCGTCACGGGAATCAGCTTTTCGGCGGCGGCGTGCGCAATGATTCGGCCGGTCTCCACAGAGCCCGTGAACGTGACCTTGCGCACGTCCGGATGGTTGACCAGCGGGCCGCCACAGGCTGGACCGTCGCCCGACAGGATGTTGAGCACGCCCGGCGGCAGGACCGTGTTCAGGATCTGGATCACCCGCAGGACGCCGAGAGGCGCCTCTTCGGCAGACTTCACGACGACCGCGTTGCCGGCGACGAGCGCCGGCGCGATCTTGAATGCCATGATCAGCGCGGGCACATTCCAGGGGATGATCACCCCGACCACGCCGATCGGCTCTCGGGTGGTGTAGGTGAGCGCCGTCGGCTTCAGGGGAACCGTCTCGCCCTTGAGCTCGGGCGCCAGGCCGGCGAAGAAGCTCAGCGCATCGGCCGTGGCGGTGATCTCGGGCCGGCACTCCGTGCGCAGCGCCTTGCCGGTCTCGAGGGCGACGAGCCGCGCCACCTCCTCGGTGTGCGCTGAAAGCCGGCGCGCGGCCTCCGCAAGCAGCCGGCCGCGCTCGCGCGCCGGGAGTGTCGACCACGCGATCTGTGCTCGGGATGCGACTGCGACGGCGTTGTCGACGTCGTCGGAGTCTGCGTCCGCCGCGTCTGCGATGTGCTGTCCCGTTGCCGGATTCACGACAGGGAACGTGCGCTTCGAGACGGCCGGAACGAGCTTGCCGTCCACGAGGTTGAGGCCAGACAACTGGCGAGCAAGGGCGAACGGATCGTCTGAGACGTTGAGGGGTCCGGTGGTCAAGGTGGTCTCCGTCTGATGGGGATGGATTCGGAGCCGCAATGGTCGGAACGATCGGCAATCCACGCAATCCAGTCCGGCGAATGGTCCGATTGGCTGCGCGTGATATTGGCCGGCTGTGCGCTACGGCGAAGCTGATGCGCGTATTGACGCCGCTTTATTGCACTGACGGTTCCTGGCGGGTGGAATTGCGGCATTCGAACCGACGCGGCCACGCCGACATGGAGTGCAGATGACGCTGACTGTGGAACAGATATTTACCGATGCGCGATCGCAGAACGGCTATCTCGACGAGGCCGTGAGCGACGACACGCTTCGTCGCCTTTACGCCACCTTGAGGTGGGGCCCGACCTCGGCCAACTCCTCGCCCGCACGTTTCGCATTCGTGCGCACCGCCGAAGCCCGGCAGCGTCTCATCGAGTGTGTGAGTGCGGGCAACGTGGAGAAGGTCCGCCAGGCGCCAGTCTCGGTCGTCATCGGAATGGACATGCGGTTCTACGACGAGTTGCCTCTGCTGTTCCCGCACGCGGACGCCCGGAGCTGGTTTGTCGATCAACCTGCCCTCGTGGAAAGTACCGCATTTCGAAACTCCAGCCTTCAGGGGGCTTATCTCATCATCGCCGCGCGCGCGCTCGGCCTCGACTGCGGTCCGATGAGCGGCTTCGATATTCAGAAGGTCGACGAAGCATTCTGGGCAGGTTCGACGGTGAGAACGAACTTCATCTGCACGCTCGGAAAGGGCGATCGGACGAAGATCTTTCCCCGCAGCCCGCGGCTCCCCTTCGAGAAGGCCTGTTCTCTGCTCTAGGCATTTGCGCAAGATCCAAAGGAAACATGATGATCAAGGTTTGTGGCGCCAAGTACGTTGTCTTCGGGGTGAGCGATCCCGACAAGACAAGGCAGTTCATGACGGACTTCGGCCTCGCGCCGGTGGCCTGGCATGGCGAATCGGCCTATCTCAGAGGAGCACTCGCCAGCCCCTATGTCTATGTCGCCGAGAAATCCGACACGCCGTCGCTGAAGGCCTTCGGCCTCGAGGTGGAGAGCGCAGAGGATCTTGCGCGGGCAACCGAGATCGAGGGGGCGTCGGCGATCCGCGACCTGGACCGTCCCGGCGGCGGCCGCGTCGTCGAAGTCCTCTTGCCCGGTGGACTCAAGATCGAACTCGTCCATGGCATCGCGGACGCCGCACCCTTGCCGATTCAACCGCCGCTCGTGCTCAACGAAGGCTTGCGAAAGGCGCGCTTCAACGCTCCCCAGCGGCCCCCGCGCGTTCCTGCGCAGGTGTTGCGGTTGGGTCATGCCGTTTTAGGTGTCCCGGATCCCGTCGCTGCCAGGGACTGGGCGGTCCGGAATCTGGGGATGATCGTTTCCGATGCAATGCTCGTGCCCGGTTCGAAGGACGAGTACATCGGATTTTTCATGCGCTGCGATCGCGGCAGCACGCCGAGTGACCACCATACCCTGCTGATCACGCAAGCGGATGACCCTTGCGTCCACCACATCGCCTTCGAGGTCCAGGACATCGACGCAGTCTTCATGGGTCACGAATGGATGAAGGCGACAACGCACCGGTCTCACTGGGGCGTTGGACGCCATGTCCTGGGCAGCCAGGTCTTCGACTACTGGTGGGACCCCGATGGCTTCCGGGTCGAGCACTACGCTGATGGCGACCTCTACGACAACAAGGTGCCCGCCACGACTGTGGAAGGCACGCACGAGCAACTGTGGTCATGGGGACCCGAAGTGCCGCAGACCTTTTTCCAGCAGACGCGCGAGGTCTGACAAACCCGACTTACTGAGCGATACGGCCGTCGGCACGAAGCTGCCTGCCGATCCGGGCGATCTGCGCCTCGCCTCGTTGAAGCGCCTCGGTCGACGTGTGAACGGAGTAGTAGCCCAGCACCAGGTCGTGCGGATGCTTCACTGCCGAGCCGACAATGAATTCGGCGTCGCCTTGGGCCGTGAACTCGAGAGCGCCTTCAGACTCCTCGAACACCGCGAGCTCATCCTGAAGCCGCTCGCCGGCGACAAGAAGACCTCCGCGATGGACATGGGTCCATGCGACGTCGTGCCCCGCGGGTGGTTGGTAGCGCCAGCGCTCACCCGCGGACAGATGGACGTGAAGCAGGTTCATTCCGTCAGGCGCCGCCACGCGGCTGCTCGCGCCCGCATGCCGACCCAGCACAACCCTGGCCGGGCCATGGCGTGGCACCGCTTCGGAGGGCAGGTACTGACTTTCCGGCGCGCCGTTCTCCAGGCTTCGCGGCAGCGCCATCCAGACTTGATAGGCTTTAAAACGTTCGAGCCCGGCCGGACTGGCGTCGTGCCAAACGCCATTGCCTGCCCGCATCCATTCGACGCTGCCCGCGGCCAGAACGCCTGACGCCCCGGTCGTGTCCTCATAGCGCAGATCGCCGGAAAGCAGGACGGTGATCGTCGCGATCCCTGAATGCGGATGCATCGGAAACAGGGCGTTGCCGGTCGGCTTGAAATCAAAGTAGTCCAGGAAGACGAACGGCTTGATCAACTCGCCAATGTCCGACGGACTGACGATGCGGGTAACGGGTCCGTGCGCGCGGCCGCTTGTGCGCGCGACGATGCCGCGTGCATGCCCGGACGATGCATGCACGGGTTCGCTGACTGCGTCCGCCATGAGGGTTCCTTCAAGTGATGACATGCCTGAAGGTTATGAGCTGGACATCTCCTTTAGAAGCCCATATCTTTCGATGAAAACCATCGACAGGAGCGATAGATGCTGGACGGCGTATCCATGGATCAGCTGCGAACCTTCATCGCGGCGGCGGACGAAGGCAGCTTTTCGGCTGCAGGCCGCAAGCTGCGTCGGGCGCAATCGGTCGTGAGCCAGACACTTGCCAACCTCGAAGCGCAGATCGACGTGCAGCTGTTCGATCGGTCGGCGCGCTATCCGCAGCTCACCGAGCAAGGCACGGCCCTCCTCGCGGAGGCCCGCCTGGTCGTCAACGGTATGGACGGCTTCAAGGCGAAGGCGCGGACCATTGCCGAGGGACTGGAACCCGAGCTATCGGTCGTGGTGGACGTGATGTATCCCATGGAGTCCCTGACCGTGGCCGTCGGCCTGTTCCGCGCGGCGTTCCCCCATACACCCCTTCGCCTCTACGTCGAAGCGCTGGGCGCCGTTATTCAGCCGGTGCTGCAGGGCACTTGCAGGCTTGGCATCATCGGATCCATGCCGGTCGTGCCGGATGCCGTCGACGCAGAGAAGCTCCTCGACGTGCCGATGGTCACGGTGACAGGCAACGCCCATCCTCTCGCACGCCGCAGGGGCGTCATCCGGCAGCGCGAGCTCGAGGAACACGTGCAACTGGTCCTGACGGACCGCACAACGCTGTCCGATGGCAAGACGTACGGCGTCTTTTCGCCATTGACCTGGCGTCTGGCGGATCTCGGTGCGAAGCATGCCTTCCTGCGCGCAAGCTTCGGCTGGGGACACATGCCGGTTGCGATGGTGCGCGATGATCTCGATGACGGTTCCCTGGTGCAGATCCAGGTCGAGAACTTCCAGCCGCGAACGCCTCCGATCGCGATGCTCGCGGTCTATCGCAAGGATTTGCCCCCGGGGCCGGCGGGTCGCTGGTTCCTGGATCAGCTCAAGCAGACGGAATCGTCATCTCGACCCTGACGGGCTTGGGTACTGCGTGACGCTAGCGCAGCGCCTGCTCGACGGCGCGCGAAGCCATCACGCTCACGAGCGCTGCCCGGTACTCAGCCCCTGCGAACATGTCCGAGAACATGTCTTCGGACCCGAGCTCCACCGAGGCGGCCGCCTGCGGGGTGAAATCGGCGGCGAGCGCGCGCTCGATTTCGGCAGCGCGAAACACGCAGGCCTTGGCGCCGTTGATGGCAACGCGAATTCCGCCTCGGCTTTTCGACACGAACGCGCCCACGACCGCGAATCGCGACGCGGGATGCTTGAACTTCACATAACCGGCCCGTTTGACCCGCGGGAAGCTGACCGAGACGATCAGCTCGCCAGGCTCCAGCGAGGTCTGGTAGAGCCCGACAAAGAAGTCGTCCGCGACGATGCTTCGGCGGTCGGTCTGGATGGTTGCGCCAAGACCCAGCGTGGCCGCCGGATAGCACGCCGCCGGGTCCGCATTGGCCAGCGAGCCGCCGAGCGTTCCCATGTTGCGCACCATCTGGTCGGCGATGCCGCCCGCCAGGGCGGCCAGCGCCGGAATGGCGGCCTGCACCTCGGCGGAATGCGCCACCTCGGCATGCCGCGTCATCGCGCCGATCACGACCGCGTCGGGCGTCACCGAGATCTTGCGCAGTTCCGGAACGCCGCCAAGGTCGACCAGCCGCGGAACATGGGCCATCCGCAGTTTCATCGCCTGGACGAGGCTCTGGCCGCCGGCAAGGAAGTTTGCATCGCCGGTGAATGCGTCGCGCGCCTCTTCGATGGTGCCCGGGCGCCGATAGTCGAACATGTACATGAGGGTCTCCTCCGCCGACGCGGCTAGTCCGGCAGTTGCCCGGCCGCGCGCTGCACCGAGCGCACGATGTTTTCATACCCGGTGCAACGGCAGATGTTGCCCTCCAGCCCCTCGCGGACCTGCTCTTCGGTCGGCTTCGGATAATGCTTCAGAAGCTGAATGGCCGACATCACCATGCCTGGCGTGCAGTAGCCGCATTGCAAGCCATGGCACTCGCGAAAGGCCTGCTGCATGGGGTGCAGCTCTTCGCCGTTCGAGATGCCCTCGATGGTGGTGACTTCTCTACCCTGCGCCTGAAGCGCCAGCATGGAGCACGATTTCACCGCTCGCCCGTCGAGGTGCACCGTGCAGCATCCGCATTGAGCGGTGTCGCAGCCGACATGGGTCCCGGTCAGCCCGAGGTGGTCGCGAATCACCTGGACCAGGAGCGTACGCGGATCGACGTTCACGACCTTGTCACGGCCGTTGACCTTGAGCGCAATGGTGGTCATGTTCATGGAGAACCTCTCTTGGACAATGCAACGCTCGCCGCCTTGATGGCCTCGGGCAGCCGCTCGCCGTTTCCGAGTGCCACGCGACGCACCTCGTCGCTGTCCGCGGGCTGGTGCCCGACGGCGGCGCGCGGGGCCGGAGCGGCGACGACTCGGTTGGCCAGTCGGCCGAGTCCCGTCACTTCGACTTCGATCAGGTCGCCGACTTCGAGCGGACGGGAGTTTGCCGGCGTGCCGGTCAGCACGACGTCGCCCGGCATCAAGGTGATGTGGCGAGCGAGATCCGCGATCAGGTAGTCGATGCCGAAGATCATCTCCGCAACCGCGCCCTCCTGGACGAGCACGCCATTGCGGAAGGAGCGGATCGCGGATTGCCGGATGTCGATGCCGCTGACAAGGCCGGGCCCGACGGGGCAGAAGCCGTCCTGCCCCTTCACGCGCAGCATCGAGCCGCCGTCCGTATCGCGCATGTCCTGCAGCCCCACGTCGTTGGAGACAGCGAAACCGGCGAGGTGATCCCACGCCTCTTCCCGGACGATGTTGCGGGTCGGCCGACCGATCACGGCCGCGATCTCGCCTTCGTAGTTGAGGTACAGAGAACCCTCGGGACGCACCAGTTCGCCGCCGTGCGCGTTCAGCGCAGTCACCGGCTTCTGAAAGTAGGTCGGCGCCGGCGGTGCGGTGGACTTGCCCGTGAACTCGTAGATGCGGCTGCGGAAATTGGTATGGACGCAGAGAATCTTGGACGGCGCGCAAGGCGGCAGGTAGCGCACCGTGCCCTCGTCGACCAGCCGGCCGTCTGCCAGCCTCAGCCCGCCTTCCACCGGCTCCGCCCAATAGGCGCTGCCTGCGATCGTCACCTTGCGCATCTCGCGGCGCGGACCATCGAGCACGCTCATGGCTTGCCTCCCATCGTGGTGGTGTGTCTGGCTTCACGAATTGCCGCCCACACCTTCTGGCTCGTGGCGGGCATCTCCAAGGTGGTGACGCCCAACGGCGCAAGGGCGTCGATGACCGCGTTCATCACAGCCGGTATCGAACCTACCGTGCCGGCCTCCCCAGCGCCCTTGGCCCCCAGCGGATTCAGCGCCGTAGGGACCGCGTTGCTCTCGACGTGAATGGGCGGCATGTCGCTGGCGCGCGGCATCGCATAGTCCATGAAGCTGCCGGAAAGCAACTGTCCCGACTCGGGGTCGTAGGCCACCTGCTCCATGAGCGCCTGGCCCAGTCCTTGCGCCACGCCGCCATGGATCTGGCCCTTCACGCCGGTCGGGTTGACCATCGTGCCGACGTCGTCGACCACCAGGTAGTCGAGCACCTTGACCTGGCCCGTCAACGGATCGACCTCGACCTCGCAGACGTGCGTGCCATTGGGCCAGGTGTCGGCAGACGGAACGAAGGTCGCAGTCTCGTACAAGCCCCCTTCCATGCCCTGCGGAAGGCGTGGAACGACGAAGGCCGCCTTCGCCACTTCCTTGAGCGAGATCTTCCGGTCCGTCCCTGCCACCACAAACGCTCCAGCGGTGAACTCCAGATCCTCCGCGGCGGCCTCGAGCAGGTGCGAAGCGATCTTCCTGCCCTTTTCGACGATGCGATCTGCTGCGCGCCACAGCGCGGTGCCGCCGATCGCCGTGGAGCGCGAGCCGTTGGTGCCCATGCCGAAGGCAACCCGATCGGTGTCGCCGTCGATGAACTGCACCTCGGAGGGCGCGAGCCCCAATCGTTCGAAGACGATCTGCTTGTACATCGTCTCATGGCCCTGCCCCTGGTTCTTGGTGCCCATGAGGACCAGGGCGCTGCCGCTGGGCGTGAAGCGAATCTCCGCAAACTCGTGCTGGTTGGGCGAGGCCGCCCGCTCGATCGCATTGGCGATGCCGATGCCGCGCAGCATGCCGCGCCGGTGCGCTTCGGCCCGCCGCTCTTCGAAACTCGCGTAGCCCGAAGCCTCCAGCGCCTGCTCCATGCCGCGCCCGAACTCCCCGCAGTCGTAGGTCGCGCCGAAAGGATTGCGGTACGGCATGGCCGACGGCGGGATGATGTTTCGGCGACGCAGTTCGGCTCGATCCATGCCGATCTCGCGTGCGGCATCGTCCAGCAGGCGTTCGATCACGTAGATCGACTCCGGACGGCCCGCGCCGCGGTAGGGCGCAGTGGCATTGGAGTTCGACATGGCACAGGTCACTTCGACGTGCGCAGCGGGGATGGCATAGACGCTCGACAGCGTATGCACATTCACAAAGGTCGCAAGCAGGTTCCGATCGGACGAGATGTAGGCGCCGACGTTGGCGAGCGTGCGCACCCTGAGCCCCAGGATGCGGCCCTCGCCGTCCAGCGCCAGCTCTGCGTCGCTGATGTTGTCGCGCGCATGTTCGTCGGCGAGGATGGCCTCGCTTCGCTCGCAGGTCCACTTGACGGGCCGTCCGAGTTTGCGAGCGGCCCAGGGTATCAAGCGATGCTCCGGGTACTGCCAGCCCTTGGTGCCGAAGCCGCCCCCGATGTCGTTGGCAATCACCCGGATCCGATGCTCCGGAATCTTGAAGATGTTCTCCGCCAGCGCGTTGCGCACCCGGTGCGGATACTGCACGTCCGCCCAGATGGTGTAGCGTTCGTCGCCTTCGTCGTAGACGGCGAGCACGCCGCGCGGCTGCATGTAGTGGGCGTAGACGCGGCTGATGGTGTAGCGCCGCTTCACGACCCTTGCCGCCTTGGCAAACGCCGCATCCGTCTCAGCCGCATTGCCGGCCTGGAAGACGTTCGAGATGTTGTCGAGGCACTCGTCCCACACCTTCGGCGCGCCCTGGGCCACCGTCTGCGCGGTGTCGGTCACGGAAGGGAGCGGGTCGTAGTCGATCTCGACCAGTTCCGCCGCATCGCGCGCCTGCAACAGGGTCTCGGCGACGACCAACACGACAGGGTCTCCGACGTACTTCACATGTCCGGTACTCAGGCCGAGGTGGGGTTTCGCGAAAATGGGCGATCCATCCGGCCGCTTCCTGGGAAGCGTGACCTTCATCGTTCCCATGCCGTCGCGCGCCAGATCCTCGCCGGTGTAGACGCCGACAACGCCGGGCGCGGCCCTGGCCGCGGTGCAGTCCATCGATCGGATGATGGCGTGCGCGTAAGGCGAGCGAAGCAGGAACGCGTGCCCCTGCCCCGGCTGGTTCTCGTCGTCGACGAAGCGTCCCTTGCCCCGCAAGAGGCGCGGGTCTTCGAAGCGGGATACCGGTTGTCCGATGCCGTAGTTATCCATTTGCCACCTCGCTTGTCGCGGCTGCGACCGACACGGCGCCCGTCATCCGAGCGGTCCTTGAAACACCTGGTCCACATAGGTGTCGGTCAAGGGCTCCAGCGCCTCGGGCCACGGCGTCGCGGGCATTCTGCGCTGCCCGGGCGCGCGGACCCGACCATCCCACCCCACCTGTTCCATGTAGTAGTAGAGCTGCAGGCAGTGGCCCTCCGGATCGAGGAAATGCGCGCAATAGTCGATGCCCGGACTGAGCTCCGGCGGCAGCTCGACGAAACGCACGCCCTGCTGCCTGAGCCAGTCCACGGCGTCGCGCAGCTGACGATAGGTACCGACCTGCATTCCCATCGACATGCAACTCGTGTGTTCCGACAACCCCAGCTCGGCCCGTGCTGCGCGCGGGAGGAGCTTCAGGCTGTGATGCTCGTTGCCGTGGCGCATGAAGACGCAGCGGTGCCCGCGCCATTCGACGACCTCGGTGACGGTGAAACCCATGGTGTCGCGGTAGAAGGCCGTCGAGGCCTCGACATCTGCAACGAAGAGTGCCGCCGGTCCGATCTTGGTGATCTTGAACGGGCGCGGCAGCAGCACGCCACCGACGTTGAAATCCTTGCCTGCAGCGAGATCGCGGATCGGGTAGCCGGACAGCAAGTCGATGCCGCGTTCCTGCGCATCGGCGGCCTCGGCGATGTCGGACATCTGGGGCAGCGGCGGCGTCTCGAGAAAGCGGCGGTAGTACATCTCCGAGGGCTTGCTCCGACCGTTCAGGCCGACCTGCTCCATGCCGTAGTAGAGCTCGACCGTGTGTCCATCCGGGTCGCGTACATACACGTGCCAGTTGCTGCCGGGCATGTCGCGCCCGCTGCGCCGGATCTCGACGCCGCCCTGGTCGAAGAACTCGACCGCGTGCACGACTTCCTCGAGCGTGCCGACTTGCCAGGTGATCTGGGACAGCGTCATGTCCTTCGCGCCCGCGTCGTCACCAAATAGCGCACCCAACGAGCGGTGCGCCAGCAGAAAGGCATGGTGGTCGGTGTTATGCGTCATGAAAAACAGCCGGTCGTCCTCCGCGGTCACCACGGCATCCGGCAGCAAGCGGCTCAATCTGGCCTCGTCCGTCAGTCGGAAGCCCAACAGGCGTCCGTAGAAATCCAGACCGGCATCCAGCGAGCTCAGGTTGAAGCCGAAATGCCCCAGCCTGCGCACGCGAAACGGCCGCCCGTACAGGATGCCGCCAACGTCGTAACTCTGCGCACTCATGCGTGACTCCTCTCGCTTGCGTCGTCTTCAATGCCCAGATAGGCCTGCTGGATGTGTTTCTGGCGAAGAAGATCCTGCGGTAGTCCGGACGAGACGACGTGTCCATGCTCCAGCACGTACGCCGAGTCCGCAATGTCCATCGATTGCTGCACGTTCTGCTCGACCAGCAGAACAGCGACGCCCTCGCGCCGGATGTCGCGGATGACCGCGAACATCTCTTTCACGATCGAGGGCGCGAGGCCGAGCGATGGCTCGTCGAACAGCATCAGGCGGGGGCAAGCCATCAACGCGCGCCCTATCGCGACCATCTGCTGCTGCCCGCCGGACAGTTGACCGGCGAGCTGATGGCGCTTCTGCTTGAGCACGGGGAAGCGGCCGTAGACGGCTTCGAGCGAGTTCGTGCGCCGTTCACGTGCGAACGGGCGGTAGCAGCCGATGTCGAGGTTCTCTTCGACCGTCATCGTGGTGAAGAGCCGCCTGCCCTCGGGAATGAGCGCGATGCCTCGCTCGCAGAAGGCGTGCGGCGGAGCCCCGGCCATGTCGCTGCCGCCGAAGCGCAGCGTTCCGGACTTGTACGGCAGCATGCCGGAGATCGCGTTGATCAGGGTGCTCTTGCCCGCGCCGTTCGGCCCGATGACGGTCACGATCGACGCCTCCGCCACGTCGATCGACACATCCCAGACGGCGGTCGCATCGCCGTAGCCGACGTGGAGATTTCGCGCTTCAAGCAGCAGCATGGTCGTGCCCAAAATAGATGCCGACGACCCGCTCGTCGCGCATGACTTCCTCGGGCCGCCCGGCAGTGAGCAGCGTTCCCTCGTTCATGACCGCTACCCGGTCGGACAGCTGGACGACTGCGCGCATCAGGTGCTCCACGAAGACGATGCTGGTTCCCTGGGCGCGGATCTGCCGCACGAGTCGTATCGCGGTGTCCACCTCGGAGGGGTTCAATCCCGACATGACCTCGTCGAGCAGCAGCACACGAGGCCGCGCCGCCAGGGCACGTGCGAGTTCGAGCACCTTTCTTTCGCGCAGGTTGAGGTCTGCCGGCAGCGCATGCGCACGATGCGTGAGATCGCAGAACGCCAGCCAATGCAGCGCTTCCTGTCGATACGAGGCAGCGTCCCGTCCGCCGAACTGGGCGCACAGTTCCACGTTCTCCAAGGTGGTCAGGTGGGCGAAGGGACGCGGGATCTGGTAGGTGCGCGCGATGCCGCGGCGAGCGATCAGGTGCGCCGGCAAGCCACTGATCGTCTCGCCGTCGATCTTGACCGAGCCGCTCGTGAGGCTGAGATGGCCGGTGATCATGTTGATCAGCGTGGTCTTGCCGCAGCCGTTCGGTCCGATCAGGCCGAGGATCTCCCCCTCGTAGACCTCCAGATTCACGCCGCGCAGGGCTTGCAATCCGCCGAAGGACTTGCGCACGTCCTTCACGCTGAGCACCACGCGCCCGGAGGCCGCGGGGTTCGCGGGCGCCGCATCGGCCGCTACGGGCACCATCTTCGGCGCGGCGATGCCGATCGCACTCTGACCGGCGCCAAGGCGCAGGCGCCGGCGCCGGCGCCGCAACAGGCTCGGCACGATCCCTTCCCGCAGGCAGAGCATCGCGACGATGAGCATGATCGCGACGACAGCGCGCCCGACGATGCTCAGGCCGGTGCTCGCGAAGCCGAACAGCGCTACCGTGATGAGCGTCGCACCCACGGCCGGCCCAAGCCAGTGCCGCGCGCCGCCCAGCACACTCATCAGGACCACGCTGAGCGGCACGGCGATGCCGAAGGTTTCGCCGACCGTCACGAAGCCGACATAGATCGCATGAATGCCGCCGACCGCGCCCGCGATCCCTGCCGACAAGGCGAACGCGCTCATCTTGTAGCGAAAGGTGGGCACGCCCTTGACCTCGGCCACGTCCTCGTCGTCGCTGATGGCATAGAGTCCCAGGCCGAATCGCGAGCGTGAGATCCGCCATGCGATCAGCAAGGTCGCCACGCACATGGCAAGCCCGAGCAGATAGACGGACCCGCTTTCGGATTCAACGATCCTCGGAACCGGGACCCCCGACAGATAGACGCCCGGCCCGCCATCGATCGGCGTGTTCAGGATCACGGTCGCCAGGACAAAGGTCACCGCCAGCGTCATCAGCGCGAAGAGCTCGCCGCGCAGCCGCGGCAGGCGGAACACCAGCGCGCCGATGGCGCAACCGAGCAGCGCGGCAACGGCCGCCGCCGCCGGAATGGTCGCCAGGAATGGCCAGCCGAACTTGGTGGCCAGCGTCGCGCTGGTGTACATGCCGGCCCCCAGGAAAGCCGCATGGCCCAGGCTGAAATAGCCTGCAAAGCCGCTGAGGATCGCCCAGCTCGTGGCCAGCGAGATCCAGAAGAACAGCACGTAGAAGAACGAGTCGTAGAACGCCGGCAGGCCCACCGACGGCAGCGTTGCCAGTGCGGCGAAAGCCAGCACGATTCCGCCGAGGGCGCGAGGGCGCAGATTGCTCACAGCCATTTGGGTTGCCAGAGAAGGATGACGATGAGAATCGAGAACGCCACCACGGGCGCCCACGCCGGACTGAGCACCGCCATGGCCAACCCCTCGCAGGCGCCGATCAGCACGCCGGCGATGAAGGCCCCCAGCGGGTTTCCCAGGCGCCCGATGATCACGACGGCGAACACCACGCCCAGCCAGGCCCAGATCTGGGATGGCGCAAGCGTGGAGATCAACGCGATGAAGACACCGGCGATGCCGGCGCAGGCCGAGCAGAGGCCCGAGAGAACGTACGAGAGCCTGCGGTGATCGATGCCGAAGGCGGCCGCGACCTGGTGGTCCTCGGCGCTGGCGCGCAAGGCCTTGCCGACATAGGTCTTGTTCAGCCACAGCCAGGCGGTGCTCGCCAGAACCGCCGCGGCGGCGAAAGCTGCAAGCTCCAGCGATGGCACGAAGATGGAGCCCAGTCGAAACGACGCACTGCCGTATGGCGTCTCGAAGCGGCGAAAGTCCGCAGTCCAGAACCACTGGATCATGGTCTCGATCAGCACTGCCACGCCGAAGGTCACGAGCAGTGAGCCGAACTCGCCGACGTCGAAACGCTTGAAGAGCCAATGCAGGCCCATGCCGAAGGCGAAGAAGCAAGGCAGGATGACCAGCAGCGAGACTGCAAGGTTCAGGTGCAGGACGCTGCCGAACTGGTAGGTGACGTATGCGCCCAGGAAGGCGAGCGCGAAGTGCGCGATGTTGACGAGCCGCAGCAGGCCCCAACTGAGGCTCAGGCCAAGCCCGAGAAGACCGTAGAGACCGCCCGCCAGGAGCCCCGAAAGCAGGGCCTGGCCGATCAAGGTGAGACTGGGCATCGCCGCGTCCGATAAGTTGCCGCTTGCTCAGGACGCGACGATCGGGCCGCCCGCGACCTCGCGCGGCCACACCACCACCCACTTGCCGTTTTGCACCTGCTTGGTCAACATGCGGCCAGGACCGTGATTGAATGGGCCGTCGAAGCTCTGGGGACCGAAGACGCCGTCGACCGTGTTCTTCTTGAGCCACTGGGCAAGCGTCTTGTCGTCGAGGCTCTTGGTCGCTTCGACCGCGCGCCCAAGCAGCGAGAACACGTTGTACGTGCCGGTCGCCTGGGCGTCGAGCTGCGTGTACTGCACGCCCGCCTTGGTCGCCCGAGCGCGGTACATGGGCGAAAGCTTCGGCACGCCGGCACGGCTGGAGAAAGGTGGGTGGTCCTCGAAGAAGGTGTGCGCCAGCGCATTCTTCGCCTCGGGCAACGCGAGCAGAGGGCCGGGCGACGGGTAGAGGTAGTAGTGCAGCTTGGGCGCGTAGTCAAGCTTCTTGAGCGCCTCGAGCAGCTGGTTGCCTTCCACACCGAGTGCCCCGACCCACAGGAAATCCGCATTCGCGTCCTTGACGCGTGCAGCGATCGATGCAAAGTCGCGCGTGCCGAATTCGTACTCAAGATAAAGCGGCACCTGCAGCTTGCGCTGCCTGGCGGCATCGCGCATGCCCTCCGCCATGAACTGCGCCGACGGAAACTTGCTGGTGATGACCGTCACGCTCTTGGGAGGCGACGGGAGGGTCTGCACGCAATCGAGGATCGAAAGCGGGTAGTCCTTTTCCGGATAAGGGCCGAAAGGGGCCGCGGGAAACTGCATCTCGTAAGTGCCGAGCTTGGGAATACCCAGGCTGCCCTGAATGAAGATCTTTCCATGGCGCTGGGCGACGCCCATGGCCGCAAGGATCGAATTGGTGCCGTAAGGGCCGACTACCAGATCGACCTTGTCCGAAGTGATCAGCTTCTCGTAGAGGCTGCGGGTGACCTCGGGCTTCGACTGGTCATCGAGCAGCACCCATTCGACCGGCCGGCCAAGAAGGCCATCGCCCGCGTTGGTGATGTCGACATAAGACTCGCCGGCAATCCGGTGCAGCAGCGCGGTCTGCGCCAAGGGGCCGGTCAAGGACAGCGTGCTGCCGATGCGGATCGGCTTGCCGGCAGGCGCCGCCCACGTGTTGGCGGCGTGCAGGCCCAGCGCGAGTCCGCCGGCGATGCCGCCCAGGACTTTGCGGCGCTGCGTATCAGGCGCGGGATGGGTCATCTTGTCTCCTTTGGAAAAGGGGTGGTCTTCGATCGCGAAGGCGCGCTCCGGCATGCCGCGCTCTTGGATCGGAGTATCTGGACAACGCATCGGGCTGTAAAGAACTTTTTGAAAATCTTTTGTATCTTTGAAAAACACTCTTCTTTTTGAACGTGTATACTTCGCCGCATGGCAAGGACTGGCAGTTCCAAGACGATGGCTGATGACATCTATCAGCGTGTCCGCTCCGACATCCTCGGCGGACGGCTGGAGGTCGGCCAGCGCCTCAAACTCGCGGCCATGGCGGCGGACTACGACGTCAGCCTGAACATCGTCCGCGAAGCGCTGTCGCGGCTGGCAGGCGACAAGCTGGTCAAGACCCAGCCGCAACTCGGTTTCGCCGTCGCCTCGATGACCGCCTCCGAGCTGAAGGACCTGACCTTCGTGCGGGTGTCCCTCGAGTCTCTGGCGCTCAAGCGCTCGATCGAGCTCGGGGGCGTCGAGTGGGAGGCCGCACTGCTGGCTGCCCACCATCGCCTGGCCAACACGCCGATTCAGATGCCTGCAGTGCCCGAACTGCGCAACGAGGCCTATGCCGACGCGCATGCGGCCTTTCACGCTGCGCTGGTGAGTGCGTGCGACAGCCCCATGCTGCTGGACATGTGCCAATCGCTGCACGACGCCGCCGAGCTGTATCGGCGTCTCGCCTATCTCAAGCGGCGCGTTCACAAGGATCCGGACCGCGAGCACAAGCGCTTGGTGGATGCCGCCCTGTCGCGCGACGTCGAGCGCGCCACTGCCCTCCTGACCAAGCACTACGAAGAGACCACGCGCGTTTGCCTGGAAGCGGGCTTCTGTCTTCCTGAATCGCCCCGGCAGTCCTAGACGGCACGCGGCAACGGGCGCGCGCAGACGCAATCAACCGATCGGAGGATCCATGGATCTTGGTATCGCGGGACGCAAGGCCATCGTTTGCGCATCGACGCAGGGCCTGGGCCTGGCCTGTGCCACCTCGCTGGCGCGCGAAGGTTGCGACGTCTGGATCAACGGGCGCGACGAGAACAAGGCCAGGCGGGCAGCCGAGGCCATCTCGCGCGACACCGGCGGGCACATCCATTTCGTCGGCGCCGATATCAAGACCGACGCAGGCCGCGATGCACTCGTGGCCGCCTGTCCGGACGCCGACATCCTGGTCAACAACAATGCCGGCCCTCCTCCCGGCAGGCTCGAGGACTGGCACCACGCGCAATGGATCGACGCCCTGGAGGCGAACATGCTGGCGCCCGCCCTGCTCATCCGTGCGTTGATACCGGGCATGCGTGCTCGCAAGTTCGGCCGCATCGTCAACATCACCTCCGCGATGGTGAAGTCGCCCCGCCCTTCGATGGCGCTCTCCACCGGCGCGCGCGCCGGTCTCACCGCCTTCAGCAAGTCGCTGTCGATCGAAGTTGCCGTGGACAACGTCACGATCAACAACCTGCTCCCCGAGCGGATCGACACGGACCGGCAGCGCTTCATGGCTGAGCAGATGATGCGCGCGCAAGGCATCACCCTGGCCGAGGCACGCGCCCAGATCGCGGACTCGATCGCGGCCAAGCGATTCGGCACACCGCAGGAGTTCGGCGATGCCTGCGCCTACCTGTGCAGCGCCCAGGCGAGCTTCATCTCGGGGCAAAACCTTCAGATCGATGGCGGCTCCTACCACGGTCTCGTCTGACAACCCCAACCCAACCCGATCATGGAACTCCAAGGCGAACGACTCATCCCCTCCCCGCTCGACGCCACCTGGGCGGCACTGAACGATCCGGAAACGCTGAAGTCCTGCATCGCCGGCTGCGAGTCGCTGGTACGCACCGGCGACGATGCGTTTGCCGCCGTGCTGGCGCTGAAGATCGGCCCCGTCAGCGCACGCTTCAAGGGCAACCTGCAGATGACCAACATCCAGGCGCCGCACGGCTACACCATCAACTTCGATGGGCAAGGCGGCGTCGCGGGGTTCGGCAAGGGTTCCGCGGACGTTGCGCTCGTCGCCGAGGGCGACAAGACAAGACTCAAGTACAACGCACGGGCCACGGTCGGCGGCAAGATGGCGCAGGTCGGCTCGCGCCTGATCGACGCCACGGCGGCCAAGATCACCGAGGATTTCTTCAAGGCGTTCGCAGCACGATTGGGGCCGCCGGAAGTTCCCGTCGGGGCCGCGGAGGCCGTCACCGGCGAGTCTCCCAATGTGCCGGCAGGTAGAAGCTTCGGGCCTGCCTGGTGGACGATCGGCGTGGTCCTGGTGCTCGCTGCCATCTACGTCATGACTCGGTAGGGCAGCTGTCCGGCAAGCATCGGTCAACCAGCGGCAAACCAGTTTCTCATTCACAGGCAAACACACCATGCGACTCTCAGCTTTCAGCAGCAACGGCCAGCCGGCGCTCGGCCTGCGCCTCGACCAGCACATCGTCAACCTCACGGCTGAGGGCCTGCCGCCCACGCTGGACGCGCTGCTGCGCCTGGGCCCCGCCGGAATGGAGGCGGCCCGGAACGCCGGGGCCAAGGCCCGCACGCGGACGCACGTGTCGGACGTCGCATGGCTCCCGCCCGTTCACGCGCCGGCCAAGGCCATCGCTGTCGGCCTCAACTATGTCGACCACGCGGCCGAGAGCAGCTTCGAGCCGCCGAAGTATCCCGTGCTGTTCCACAGATTCCCCAGTTCCTGGGTGGCACATAAGGAGCCGCTCGTGCGGCCGCACGTGTCGACGCAGTTCGACTACGAAGGCGAACTGGTCGTCGTGATCGGCAAGGCCGGCCGGTACATCGACAAGGCGCGCGCACTGGAACACGTGGCCGGCTATTCGGTGTTCAACGATGGCTCCATCCGGGACTACCAGACCAAATCGGCCCAATGGATGATGGGCAAGAACTTCGATCGCTCGGGCTCCTTCGGGCCCGAGTTCGTCACGGCCGACGAGCTGCCGCAAGGTGCGGCGGGCCTCAGGCTGCAAACACGTCTCAATGGCCAGGTGCTGCAGGATGCCAATACGCGCGACATGATCTTCGACGTCGCAACGCTGATCTCCGTCTGCTCGGAGCCGTTCGCGCTCCAGCCCGGCGACATCATCATCACCGGCACGCCCGCCGGCGTCGGCCTTGCCCGCAAGCCCCCGATCTTCATGAAGGCCGGTGACGTTTGCGAGGTGGAAGTCGAAGGCGTTGGCCTGCTGTCCAATCCGATCGTGGACGGTGACTAGTCGAGCGTCGCTCGCGCCAGGAACGGCGCCAACTGTTCCCGCGCCATCTCCGGCGTCACGACGTCCGACGGGTCCAGCTTCTCGTAGCTGTAACTCTCCGGATCGTCGTAGATCCGCTCTGCAATCAACTTCGGCTTGACATCGTTGGTATAGGTGAAGATCTGGAACAGATGA
>Ga0307515_10001078_pt1 | contig 62511 bp, 58 predicted proteins | sample 17_EM_MG_FD_194513 | JGI IMG/M metagenome (GOLD analysis project Ga0307515, IMG submission 194513) | Populus trichocarpa ectomycorrhiza microbial communities from riparian zone in the Pacific Northwest, United States - 17_EM | ecosystem: Host-associated > Plants > Roots > Unclassified | place... | reverse complement strand
GCGGCAACCAGAGCGCTCCGTTCATCAACAACGCGGTGTTCACCCCGAAGACCTCGACCGGCTACGACTTCGGTATCCGTCACGCTTTCTGATCTGACGCTGGCGCAAGCCAGCTTCAATGGGAAGTCTTGAAAGCCACCCGGCGAAAGTCGGGTGGCTTTTTTCTTTTCCGGGGTTTCGCGAACAGGGATATCCCTTGGGTCGGCGTTTCTCCGTGGCGGGAGCTGGCCCGCGTGTTGCATAGTCCGCGTTTTGACTCTGTAACGGACGGTTCGACATGATTTCCAAACGCGTACTCGTGCTGCTTCCCGCTGCCCTTGCCGCTGTCTTGCTGGCATCACCCGTACTGCATGCCCAGACTGCCAAGACCTTCAAATGGTCGAGCGCGAGCGACATCCCGACGCTCGACATCCATTCGCAGAACAACGCGCTGGGCAACGGCGTGCATGCGGCGATCTACGACTCGCTGGTCTACTACAACAGCAAGACCTTCAAGCCCGAGCCGCAACTCGCATCCAGCTGGAAGCTCCTGACGCCGACCCAGATGCGTTTCACGCTGCGCAGCGGCGTCAAGTTCAGTGACGGCTCGCCCCTGACGGCCGACGACGTGGTGTACTCGCTGACCCGCGCAATGGCCAAGACTTCGAACTACGCGGTGTATGCGGAGGGTATCGACAAGGTGGTCAAGGTGGATGCCAATTCGGTGGACATCATGCTCAAGGCGCCGACCCCCACCCTGGTCAATCAGCTCACCGAGCTGCGCATCATGAGCAAGGCCTGGGCCGAGAAGAACAATTCGGTGGCGCCCAAGGACATCAAGACGCAGGATGAGACCTTTGCGCATCGCAACGCGATGGGCAGCGGACCCTACATGGTCAAGGAGTGGCAGCCCGACCAGCGCTTGGTGCTGGTGGCCAACCCCAACTACTGGGGCAAGAACCCGACCAACGTGACCGAGATCGTCTACACGCCGATCAAGTCGTCGCCCACGCGGCTGGCCGCGCTGCTGTCGGGCGAGACCGACTTCGTGCTCGATCCGAGCCCGCAGGATCTGGCGCGCCTGCGCGACAGCCCCGACGTCAAGGTGATCGACGGAGTCGAGAACCGAACCATCTTCCTGGGAATGGACCAGTTTCGCCCCGAACTGCCGGGCTCCAGCGTGAAGGGCAAGAACCCCCTGAAGGACCAGCGGGTGCGCAAGGCCCTGTACCAGGCGATCGACATCGGCGCCCTCAAGCGCGTCACCATGCGTGGCCTGTCAGAGAACACCGGCACACTGATCGCGCACCAAGTCAACGGCTGGACCCAGAAGTCCGATGCGCGTTGGCCTTACGACGTGGCGGCTGCGCAGAAACTGCTCGCCGAAGCGGGCTATGCGAGCGGCTTCGAGGTCGATTTCGCCTGCCCCAACAACCGCTACATCAACGACGAAGCGATCTGCCAGGCCATCACTGCCATGTGGGCGCGCGTGGGTGTGAAGGCCAAGCTGCGCACCCTGCCGCTGGTGACCTATTTCCCGATGATCCAGCGCTACGAGGCCAGCATCTACATGCTGGGCTGGGGGGTGCCGACCTTCGATGCGCTGTACAGCTTGCAGTCGCTGCTGCGCAGCGTGGGCGCGGGCGGCGACGGCAACTACAACGTGGGCCGCTACTCCAACCCGCAGATGGACGCGTTGATCGAGCGCGTGAAGGTCGAGACCGATCTCAAAGTGCGCAACGAGTTGATCGAAAAGGCATTGATCCTTTCGCACGAGGACGTGGCCTATCTGCCGCTGCACAACCAGATCATCCCCTGGGCGATGAAGAAGAACATCGAGGTGACCCATCGTGCCGACAACCGGCTCGACTGGCGCGTCATCAAGGTGAACTGATCCGCCGCGAGAGCGCTGCCCGCCGGCGCCTCACAGCGGCTTTTTTGACTCGGCATCGAGCAGGGCGCAACCCGGGGAACCACCTCTTGGGCACGCACCTTGCTCTGCTAGCATCATTGAACACATGCTTTGCTGAATGATTGCTTTCGTACTGCGCCGCCTGATCCAAGCCGTGATCGTCATGATCGCGGTCGCCTTCATTGCCTTCCTTCTTTTCCAGTATGTGGGCGACCCCGTGGTGTTCCTGCTCGGGCAGGATGCAACGCCCGACCAGATCCGCGAGCTGCGCGCCGGCCTCGGCCTCGACAAGCCTTTCTTCGTCCAGTTCTGGCATTTCCTCGTCAACGCTTCGCAGGGCGAGTTCGGCCTGAGCCTGCGGCAGGGCAGCAAGGTTTCGCGGCTGATCGGCGAGCGCTTTCCCGCCACGCTCGAACTGGCCCTTGCGGCGGCCTTCCTGGCCCTCGCGATCGGCATTCCGATGGGGGTCTATACGGCGCTGCGGCGCGGCACTTTCATGAGCCAGGTGTTCATGACGGTCTCGCTGCTCGGCGTTTCGCTGCCCACCTTCCTGATCGGCATCCTGCTGATCCTCGTCTTCGCGGTCGTGCTCGGCTGGTTTCCGAGCTTCGGCCGCGGCGAAACGGTGCAGCTCGGATGGTGGAGCACCGGCTTGTTGCGCGCAGACGGCTGGATGCACATCGTGCTGCCGGCGGTGACGCTCGCCATCTTCCAGCTCACGCTGATCATGCGGCTGGTGCGTGCCGAAATGCTCGAGGTGCTGCGCACCGACTACATCAAGTTCGCGCGCGCTCGCGGCCTGTCCGACCGATCGATCCATTTCGGGCACGCGCTCAAGAACACGCTGGTGCCCGTGATGACCATCACCGGGCTCCAGCTTGGCGGCCTGATCGCCTTCGCCATCATCACCGAGTCCGTGTTTCAGTGGCCCGGCATGGGACTTCTGTTCATCCAGGCCGTCACCTTCGCCGACATTCCCGTGATGGCCGCCTACCTCTGCCTGATCGCGCTGATCTTCGTCGTGATCAACCTGGTCGTCGACCTGCTTTATTTCGTGGTCGATCCGCGGCTGCGCGTCGGCCGCGCGGGAGGCCATTGATGACCGCGCCGCGCCTGCAAGCGAACGGCAGGGCGTTCGCGCACATCGCGCGCTTCTATCCCGAAATCACTGCCTTGCGGCGCGACCTGCACGCGCATCCCGAACTCGGTTTCGAGGAGATCTATACCTCCGGCCGCGTCCAGGAGGCGCTCAGGGCCTGCGGCGTCGACGAAATCCATCCGGGCATCGGCAAAACCGGCCTGGTCGGCGTGATCCGCGGCCGGTCCACCAACAGCGGCCGCATGATCGGCCTGCGAGCCGACATGGATGCCTTGCCCATGTGCGAGGACAACGACTTCGACTGGCGCTCGGGCAAGAAGGGCCTGATGCACGGATGCGGCCACGACGGCCACACCGCCATGCTGGTCGGCGCTGCGCGCTACCTCGCCGAGACCCGGGACTTCGACGGGACGGCCGTGCTCATCTTCCAGCCCGGCGAAGAAGGCTTTGCCGGCGCGCGCGTGATGATCGAGGACGGCCTCTTCGACCGCTTCCCGGTGCAGTCGGTCTATGCGATGCACAACTGGCCCGGCATGCCCGCCGGCACGGTGGGCATCAACCGCGGCGCGATGATGGCGGCCGCCGATCGCATCACGATCGAGGTCGCCGGCAAGGGCGGCCATGGTGCGCACGCCTACCTGACGGTCGATCCGGTCGTGGTGTCGGCGCACATCATCACGGCCGTGCAGAGCATCGTGTCGCGCAACGTGCGTCCGATCGACGCGGCCGTGATCAGCATCTGCGCGGTCCAGGCCGGCGACCTGGGCGCCATGAGCGTGGTGCCGGGCAAGGCGACGCTGGTGGGCACGGTGCGGACTTTCAGCGCCAGGGTGCAGGCGCAGGTCGAACAGCGGCTCGTGGAACTGTGCTGCGCAGTCGCTTCCGGTTTCGGCGCGACGGCGCAGGTCAAGTTCGAACGCATCTATCCCGCCACCATCAACACGGCGCCCGAGGCGCTGTTCGCCGGCGATGTCGCGCAGTCCCTCGTGGGCGCGCACAACGTTGAGCGCAACATGGAGCCGAGCATGGGCGCCGAAGATTTCTCCTTCATGCTGCAGAAGAAGGCCGGTGCCTATATGCGCATCGGCCAGGACGCTCGCGGCGGCGCATTCCTGCACAACAGCCGCTACGACTTCAACGACGAGATCCTGCCGCTCGGTGCCGCCCTGCATGCCGGCCTGATCGAGCAGGGCATGCCCCTGAACGCCGTGGACCGGCCCGCCAAGAGCGTGGCTGCGTCCGTGGCGTCCTGAACCTTTTCAACCCGAGGAGTCCTTCCATGAACCTGAGAAACAAGCTGGCCGCGATGGCCGTCATGTCCGCGCTGGGCACGCTCTGCCTGCCGGTGGGCGCGCAGACTATCCGCGTCGCGAATCAGGGGGATGCGCTCTCGCTCGATCCGCACTCGCTCAACGAGTCGCTGCAGCTCTCGGTCGACCTCAACGTGTACGACGCGCTGACCGATCGCAACAAGGACCTGAGCCTCGCGCCCTCGCTGGCCACCTCATGGCGGCAGACGTCGCCGACGGTGTGGCGCTTCGAACTGCGCAAGAACGTCAAGTTTCACGACGGCACGCCTTTCACCGCCGATGACGTCCTCTTCAGCATCACGCGTGCGGCCGGCGACGGCTCGGACGTGAAGGCCAAGGTGAACGACATCAAGGAAGTGCGCAAGGTCAACGACCACGCGGTCGACATCGAGACCAAGGGGCCGTTCCCGATCCTGCCCGACGTGTTGTCCGACCTCGCGATCATGAGCAAGAAGTGGTGCGAGGAGAACAAGGCCGAGAAGCCCGTCGACCGTCGCAAGGGCATCGAGAACACCGCCTCGTTCAAGGCCAACGGCACGGGGCCCTTCCGCGTGCGCGAGCGCCAGCCCAATGTGCGCACGGTGTTCGTGCGCAACGTCACCTACTGGGGCAAGATCGAGGGCAACGCGCAGGAGGTGATCTTCACCCCGATTGCCAATTCGGCGACGCGCGTGGCGGCCCTGTTGTCGGGCGAGATCGACGTGATGGAGCCGGTGCCGGTGCAGGACATCGAGCGCATCAAGGCCAGCCAGAACACGCAGGTGGTGGTCGGCCCCGAGCTGCGCACCATCTTCCTGGGCATGGACCAGAAGCGCGACGAGCTGCTGTACTCTAGCGTCAAGGGCAAGAACCCCTTCAAGGACAAGCGCGTGCGCCAGGCCTTCTACCAGGCCATCGATATCGCCGGCATCCAGCGCACCGTCATGCGCGGCGCCTCGCGGCCCACGGGACTGATGGTCGGCCCTGGCATCAGTGGCTGGACCGAGGCGCAGGACAAGCGCTTGCCGCAGGACGTCGACGGCGCCAAGAAGCTGCTGGCCGACGCCGGCTACCCGAACGGCTTCGAGGTGACGATGAACTGCCCGAATGACCGCTACGTCAACGACGGGCAGATCTGCCAATCGGTGGCCGCGAACCTCGCGCGGATCGGCGTGAAGATCAATCTCGCGGCCGAGACCAAGGGCACGTATTTCCCCAAGATCCTGCGCCGCGACACCAGCTTCTATCTGCTCGGCTGGACGCCGACCACCTACGACTCGCACAACGCGCTCGACGCGCTGATGCGCTGCCCCGACGACAAGACGGGCGACGGCCAGTTCAACCTCGGCTCGTACTGCAACCCCAAGCTCGACGAGCTGATCGGCAAGATCAAGTCGAGCACCGACAAGAACGAGCGCATGGCGATGATCAAGGAGGCCTTCACGATCCACGCGGACGATATCGGGCACCTGCCGCTGCACCAGCAGTCGCTGGCCTGGGGCGTGAGCAAGAAGGTCGCACTGACGCAGCGGGCCGACAACTTCATGCCTTTCAGGTGGATGAGCATCCAGGCGCCCGCCAAGCCCTGAAGGCTTGACGGCACATGACTCAGTGGGCCTGCGATGCAGGCCTGCTTTTTAGGCCTCCCGATGAAAAAGACACTGGCCCGCTGGCTCGACAGCGACGTCGGCCACAGCTTCCGCACCTCGCCGGTCGCGATGCTCGCGGCGGCGATCGCCTTCGTCTGCATCTTCTGTTCGGTGTTCGCCGGATGGGTGTCGCCGCACAACCCCTTCGACCTCGCCGCGCTCGAGCTCGGCGACGCGCGCCTGCCGCCGGCCTGGAGCGCCGAGGGCTCGGCCAAGTACCTGCTGGGCACCGACGACCAGGGCCGCGACATCCTCTCGGCACTGATCTACGGCGCGCGCATCTCGCTGGTCGTGGGCCTGGTGTCGGTGGCGCTGTCTGTCTTCGTCGGCGTGCTGTTCGGTCTGCTGGCGGGCTTCTGGGGCGGCTGGCTCGACGCCTTCCTGATGCGGGTGTGCGACGTGATGCTGTCCTTCCCGCCCATCCTGGTCGCCTTGTTGATCGCGGGCGTGGGCCGCGCCCTGTTTCCGAACGCGCACGACTCGGTGGCTTTCGGCGTGCTGATCATCTCGATTTCATTGACCGGCTGGGTGCAGTACGCGCGCACGGTGCGCGGCTCGACGCTGGTCGAGCGCAGCAAGGAATACGTGCAGGCGGCCCGCGTGACCGGCGTGTCGCCCTGGCGCATCATGGTGCGCCACGTGCTGCCGAACGTGATGGGCCCGGTTCTGGTGCTGGCGACCATCCAGGTGGCGACCGCGATCATCACCGAGGCGACGCTGTCGTTCCTGGGCGTGGGGGTGCCGCCGACCTCGCCATCGCTGGGCACGCTGATCCGCGTCGGCAACGACTACCTGTTCTCGGGCGAATGGTGGATCACGGTGTTTCCGGGCGCGATGCTGGTGCTGATCGCGCTGAGCGTGAACCTGCTGGGCGATTGGCTGCGCGATGCGCTCAATCCGCGCTTGCGATGAAGAAGGCGGAGTACTTCCCATGAGTCTTCTTCAAGTCCAGAACCTGGTCGTCGAGTTTCCTCACCGCCGCGGCACGCTGCGGGCGCTGGACGACATCTCCTTCGACATCGCGCCGGGCGAAATCCTCGGCGTCGTCGGCGAATCCGGCGCCGGCAAGTCGCTGACCGGTGCGGCCATCATCGGCCTGCTCGAGCCGCCGGGCCGCGTCGCCGGCGGCGAGATCCGGCTCGAAGGCCAGCGCATCGACAACCTGAACCACGAGGCGATGCGCCACATCCGCGGCCGCAAGATCGGCGCGATCTTCCAGGATCCGCTGACCTCGCTCAATCCGCTCTACACCATCGGCCGGCAGCTGACGGAAACCATCCGCACCCACCTGCCCGTGAGCGAAGACGAGGCGCGCCGGCGCGCCATCGGCCTGTTGCAGGACACCGGCATCCCGGGCGCTGCGCAGCGCATCGACCACTACCCGCACCAGTTCTCCGGCGGCATGCGCCAGCGCGTGGTGATCGCGCTCGCGCTGGCGGCCGAGCCCAAGCTGATCGTCGCCGACGAGCCGACCACCGCGCTCGACGTGTCGATCCAGGCGCAGATCATTCAGCTGCTCAAGAACATCTGCAAGGACCGCGGCGCCGCTGTCATGCTGATCACCCACGACATGGGCGTGATCGCCGAGACCTGCGACCGCGTGGCCGTGATGTATGCCGGCCGCGTCGCCGAGATCGGGCCCGTGCAGGAAGTGATCCACCAGCCCGCGCACCCCTACACCGCGGGCCTGATGGCCGCCATCCCCGACATGACGATGGACCGAGAACGCCTCAACCAGATCGACGGGGCCATGCCGCGCCTCAATGCCATTCCGCGCGGATGCGCCTACAACCCGCGTTGCCCGCGCGTCTTCGATCGCTGCCTGGTCGAGCGGCCGAATCTGCTCAATGCGGGCGCGACCCGGGCCGCGTGCTGGCTGCACGATGCGCACACGCCGACACCGATCGACGGGATTGCCGCATGAGACGCAGGGCCGTTCCCAAGGCGAATAGCACCGCAGCACATAGTGCGGAGGTTGCCCAATGACCGCACCGCCACTGGTCCAGGCCAACGATCTCGCCAAGAGCTTCGACGTCTCGCCGCCCTGGCTCAATCGCGTGCTCGAACGCAAGCCGCGCCTGCTGTTGCAGGCCGTCGACGGCGTGAGCTTCTCGATCGAGCGCGGCAAGACGCTCGCATTGGTCGGCGAATCCGGCTGCGGCAAGAGCACCGTCGCGCGCCTGCTGGTGGGCCTGTACGAGCCCAGCCGCGGCGGCATGCAGTTCGACGGCCAGGATGCGCATGCCGCTTTCAAGACCGCCGAGGGCCGCAAGCTGCGCCGGCGCATCCAGATGATCTTCCAGGATCCGTACGCCAGCCTGAACCCGCGCTGGATCGTCGAAGACATCGTCGGCGAGCCGTTGCGCGAGCACGGGATCCTGAAGGAAGGCCCGGCCCTCAAGGCGCGCGTGGGCGAGTTGCTGCAGTCCGTCGGCCTGAGCCCGCTGGACATGGTGAAGTATCCGCACCAGTTCTCCGGCGGCCAGCGCCAGCGCATCTCGATCGCGCGTGCGCTGGCGACCCAGCCCGAGTTCCTGGTCTGCGACGAGCCCACTTCTGCGCTCGACGTCAGCGTGCAGGCGCAGGTGCTCAACATCATGAAAGACCTGCAGCGCGAGCGCGGCCTGACCTATCTCTTCATCTCGCACAACCTCGCGGTGGTGCGCCACGTGGCCGACCAGGTCGGCGTCATGTACCTGGGCCGGCTGGTCGAGGTGGCCGGCAAGCGCGATCTTTTCAGCGCCCCGCAGCATCCGTACACACGCATGCTGCTGGAGGCGATACCGAAGATGAAGCACGCGGGCGACCGGCGCACGCCGGTTCAGGGCGAGGTGCCGAACCCGCTCAATCCGCCCACGGGCTGCACCTTCCATCCGCGCTGCCCGCATGCCAATGCGCGCTGCAAGGCCGAGCGGCCGCCGCTGCAGATGCTGCGTGGCGTGCAGGTCGCCTGCCACGCGGTGGAAGAAGGGCGGATCTAGTTTCCGCCGGGCAGGGCTACTGCTCCTCGCTCCACGCGAACCCGTCGCGCGCAATCATCGCGCTCGATGCGCTCGGCCCCCACGTGCCTGCCGCATACGGGCGCGGCAGGCCGTCCGAGGCCCAGCTGTCGATCAGCGGCTCGACCCAGCGCCATGCCTCTTCCTGCTCGTCGCTGCGCACGAACAAATTGAGACGACCGTCGATCACGTCGAGCAGCAGGCGCTCGTAGGCGCCCACGCGTTCGACGCCGAAGCGCTTGTCGAAGTCGAGGTCGAGCTGCACCGGCGCCAACTGCGGCCCGGCACGGCGATTGCCGTTGCGCTGGCGGTTGTCCTGGGCTTGCGCGAGCATGTGCAGTTCCAGCCCGTCCCTGGGCTGGAGATTGATGACGAGCTTGTTGACGTTGTTCGCGGGCGTGCGGTAGATCGCGTGCGGCGTCGGCCTGAAGTTGACTTCGATGCGGGCATCGCGCGACGCGAGGCGCTTGCCGGTTCGGATGTAGAGCGGCACTCCGGCCCAGCGCCAGTTGGCGATCTCGGTGCGCAGCGCAACGAAGGTTTCGGTGCGGCTTTCCGGGTCGACGCCGGGTTCGTCGCGGTAGCCCTGCACGCGCTCGCCGTAGGCCGTGCCTGCCGTGTACTGCCCGCGAATCGCGTGCAGACCGAGGGACTCCGCCGTCCACGGCTTCAGCGCGCGCAGCACCTTGAGCTTCTCGTCGCGGATCGCATCGGCGTGCGCGTTGATCGGCGGCTCCATGCCGATCGCGCAGACCAGCTGCAGCGCGTGGTTCTGGACCATGTCGCGCAGCGCGCCGGTCTGGTCGTAGAACGCGCCGCGCTTCTCGACGCCGAGGTCCTCGGCAATCGTGATCTGGATGTTGGCGATGTACTCGCGGCGCCAGATGGGTTCGAACAGCGCATTCCCGAATCGCATCGCGAACAGGTTCTGCACCGAGGGCTTGCCCAGATAGTGGTCGATGCGGAACACCTGATGCTCCGCCAGCACCTTGCACACCGCCTTGTTGATGGCGCGGTTCGAGGCCAGGTCGTGGCCCAGCGGTTTTTCGAGCACCAGGCGCGTGTTCGCGCCGTTGAGCCCGGCCGCGGCGATCTGCTCCACCACCTGCGTGAAGAGTGCCGGCGCGGTGGCGAGGTACATCACGACGGTGTCGGCATTGCGCGTCTTCAGCAGGTCGGCGAGCTTGGCATAGTCGTCGAGCTTCGACAGGTCCATGCGCAGGAAGTACAGCATCGCCGCGAACTTCTTGAACTCCTCCGGGCTCGGCCGCTTGGCGCCTTCGACCGCAGCGAAGCGAGACTGGATCAGTTCGCGGTACGCATCGTCGGAAAGATCGTCGCGCGCCACGCCGATGATGCGCCCGTCTTCGGGCAGGCTGCCGTGGCGGAAGGCCTGGAACAGTGCCGGCATCAGCTTGCGCCATGCGAGGTCGCCGGTGCCGCCGAAGAGGACGAGGTCAAAACTCATGGATACATCCGTGTTGTTGTGTGAAATGACGAGCACGAAGCTTGACCTCGAATGGTACTTGTACCGATCCGGCGAAGTCTGGCAGCGCGCTAAGCTGAATGTCGGTCGGAGTGGCCGTTTCCATTTGAGTAAAGAGACAACATGAAGAAACTTCTTGCAGCGGCGGCCATGCTTGGCCTGGCGAGCGCCGCATCGGCACAGACCGTCAACGTCATCTGCTCGGTCCAGGCGGAATGGTGCAATGTGATCTCGACGGTCTATGCGCGCACGACCGGCGTCAAGATCAACATGGCGCTCAAGGGCTCGGGCGAGGCGCTCGCGCAGCTCATCGCGGAAAAGGACAATCCCAAGACGGACATCTGGTTCGGCGGCACTGGCGATCCGCACCTGCAGGCTGCAGAACAAGGCCTCACGCTCGAATACAAATCGCCGACGCTGTCGCAGCTGCATCCCTGGGCGCAACAGCAGGCCAAGCAGTCGGGCTACAAGACGGTCGGGATTTATTCCGGGCCCCTGGGATTCGGCTACAACCCGGAGCTGCTGGCGAAGAAGAAACTGCCTGTTCCCAAGACCTGGGCCGACCTGCTCAAGCCGGAATACAAGGGCGACATCCAGGTGGCCAACCCGGCGTCCAGCGGCACCGCCTACACCATGATCGCGACGCTCGTGCAGCTGATGGGCGAAGACAAGGCGTACGAATATCTCAAGGCGCTGCACAAGAACGTGGGCCAGTACACCCGCTCGGGCACGGGTCCCATCAAGGCGGTGGCGCGCGGCGAGACAGCGGTGTCCATCAGTTTCGTGCATGACGGTCCGGGCGAGAAGATGCAGGGCTTTCCCGTCGAGACCATCACGCCCTCCGACGGCACCGGCGCCGAAATAGGCTCGATGAGCATCATCAAGGGGTCGCGCAACCTCGATGCAGCCAAGAAGTTCTACGAATGGGCGCTGACGCCTTCCGCGCAGGAACTCGGCGCCGCGAACAAGCAGTTTCAACTGCCGAGCAATGTGAACGCGAAGCTCGATCCGCGCATCCCCGACTTCAAGAAGATCAAGTTCATCGACTACGACTACGCGAAGTACGGCGCAAGTGCCGAGCGCAGGCGGCTGATCGCGCGCTGGGAAAAGGACGTCAACTCGCTGCCGCGCTAGGGTGTCGACGTCTCCCTCGGGCCGCAGGCCCAATGCGCCGATCTGGGCGTGCATCGCAGCAGGTTTGATCGGCTACCTCGCACTGCCCTGGTATGCGATCCAGGACACGAGCTGGTACGAGGCGCTCCCTCAGGTCTTCGGCCAGGCCGAAGCGGCGAACGGCCTCATCCAGGCGCATCTGCAGGGTCGCAGCTGGCTCTTCGTCGGACTCGCGAGCCTCGCGCTGTGCCTGATCGGCGCGTTGCTGCGCCCGGGGCGGATGCAGGGCTACTGGCTGGCGGTGGGCGGCGCGGCCGGCGCCATCGGGCTTGCGCTCAGCGGTTTCCTGATCGGCGCAAAGGGCTGGAGCTTCGCATTCCTCAACACCTACGCGGGCGAGCTCGCGCTCAACCAGTTCGGCATCGGCGCGGGCGGCTTCGTCGCGCTCGCGGCGCTGACGCTGCTCGCGGCCTTCGGGCTCGCACGGCTCGGCTACTTCAAGGGCGACCTGTTCGTCTCGGCGGCGGTGATCGGCTGCGGCGTGCTGATGGCGCTCTTCATCGCCTACCCGGTGGGCAAGGCGCTCGCCGGCGCCTTCCTCGATGAGGACGGCCGCTGGTCGCTCGCCGCGCTGCTCGCACGCATCGGCACCGAACGCGTCTGGGGCCTGGGCTGCTTCGCCGGCGGCGTGCGCTGCGGCGTCGCGTGGAACACGCTCGCGCTGGCGTTGCTCACGGCGACAGGCACCACCATCCTCGGCACGCTGATGGCGCTCATGGCCGAGCGCGGCGGCAAGCGCTGGCAGGGGCCATTGCGCGTACTGGCGCTGCTGCCCATCATCACGCCGCCCTTTGTGGTCGGGCTCGGCCTGATCCTGCTGTTCGGGCGCGCGGGCGTGGTGAACCAGGTGCTCGAAAGCAGCTTCGGCATCGAGCCGACGCGCTGGTTCTACGGCATGCCGGGTGTGCTCGTGGCGCAGCTCTTCGCCTTCACGCCGATCGCATTCATGATCATGCGGGGCGTGGTGCAGGGCGTGGCGCCGAGCCTGGAGGAGGCCGCGCAGATGCTGCGCGCCAACCGCAGGCGCACCTTCTTCACGGTCACGCTGCCTTTGCTCAAGCCGGGCCTCGCGAACGCGTTCCTCGTGGGATTCATCGAGAGCATCGCGGATTTCGGCAACCCGGTGGTGGTGGGCGGGCAGTTCTCGGTGTTGTCGACCGACATCTTCTTCGCGATCGTCGGAGCGCAGTACGACCAGGGCCGCGCCGCCTCGCTGGCCTGGGTGCTCACGATCTTCGCGCTCGCGGTGTTCGCGATCCAGCGCGGCGTGCTCGGCAAGCGCAGTTACACGACGGTGAGCGGCAAGGGCGATGCCGGCATCGCGATGGCGCTGCCGGCCGGCGTGCGCCTCACGATCTACGGCATCGCGCTGCCGTGGATCGCGTTCACCGTGGTCGTCTATCTGTTCGCTTTCGCGGGCGGTTTCGTTCAGACCTGGGGACGCGACTACACCTTCACGCTCAATCACTTCAAGACCGCGTTCGCACTCGAGTGGGGTCAGTTCGGGCTCGTGTGGGCAGGTACGGCCTGGAACTCGCTGCTCACCACGCTCAAGCTCGCGGGCATCTCGGCGCCGTTGACCGCGGGCCTGGGGCTGCTGATCGCGTGGCTGCTGGCACGCAACGAGTTCCGGGGTCAGGGCGTCTTCGAGTTCGCGGCGCTGCTCGCGTTCGCCATTCCGGGCACGGTGCTCGGCGTGAGCTATATCCTCGCCTTCAATGTGCCGCCGCTCGAGCTGACCGGCACCGGCCTCATCATCGTGCTGTGCTTCATTTTCAGGAACCTTCCCGTCGGTGTGCGCGCCGGCACGGCGGCCTTCAAGCAGCTCGACCGCTCGCTCGACGAGGCTTCGCTGATGCTGCGCGCGTCCACGTCGCAGACCCTCTTCAAGATCGTGCTGCCGCTGCTCAAGCCGGCGCTGGTGGCTGCGCTGGTCTACAGTTTCGTGCGCGCGATGACCACGGTGAGCGCGGTCATCTTCCTCGTCACGGCCGAGAACGAACTCGCCACCACCTACATCATCGGCCGCGTCGGCAATGGCGACTACGGCATCGCGCTGGCCTATTGCACGGTGCTGATGATCCTGATGTCGCTGGCGATCGCGCTCGTGCAGTTCGTCGTCGGCGAGCGCAAACTGGGGCGCCGCAAGGCCGGCGTGCCGGGCATCGCGGCCGCGGCGCACTGAACACGGATCGACACATGAGCAACGGCATCGAACTCCACAACGTCACCAAGCGCTACGGCAGCGATGCGAACGCGCCGCTGGCGGTGAAAGGCATCAGCTTCGAAGTGCCGCAGGGCACGCTGACCACCATCCTCGGCCCTTCCGGCTGCGGCAAGACGACGACCCTGCGCATGATCGCCGGCCTGGAGTCGCCGAGTTCCGGCGCGATCGTCATGGGCGGCCGCGACGTCACGACGCTCGGGCCGGCCGATCGGAACGTGAGCATGATGTTCCAGAGCTACGCTCTGTTTCCGCACATGAACGTGATCGAGAACGTCAGCTATGGCTTGAGGATGAGCGGCGTCAAGAAGAATGAAGCGACGGCGCGGGCGCGCGATGCGCTCAAGGGTGTCGGCCTGGTCGGATTCGACGAACGGCTGCCGAGCGAGCTCTCCGGCGGGCAGCAGCAGCGCGTGGCGCTGGCGCGCGCGCTGGTGCTGGAGCCCGCGGTGCTGCTCTTCGACGAGCCCCTGTCCAACCTCGACGCACGCCTGCGGCGCGAGATGCGCGAGGAGATCCGCAGCCTGCAGCAGCGGCTCGGCTTGACGGTCGCTTACGTCACGCACGACCAGAGTGAGGCGCTCGCGGTCAGCGACCAGATCATCGTGATGGACCACGGCGTGATCGCGCAGCGCGGCACGCCCCAGCAGCTCTACGGCCACCCGCAAAGCGAGTTCGTGGCGGGCTTCATGGGCGAGGCCATGGTGTTTCCCGCCGTGGCGCAGCCCGAAGGCCGTGTCGAACTCGGTCCGCTGACGCTGCCGTTGCGCTACGACATTGCTCCCGGCGTCGTGAAGGTTGCGGTCAGGCCCGAGGCTTGGCAGATCGGCGCGGCCATCGGACTGCCGGCGACGCTGCGCAAGGCAGCCTATCTGGGCAGCTTCTACGAATATGCCTTCGATACCGCGCTCGGGTCGGTGTTCGTGGTTTCTGCGGATCTGTCTCGCCCGTTGACCGCCGGCGCGCAAACGACGCTGTCGCTCGCCATGCACGGCGTCTCCGTCGTACCGGCCTCCGAATGAACGTGGTCTTCGACCTGGGTGCCGTGCTGCTCACCTGGGAGCCGGTGCTGCTCGTCCAGTCGCAGTTCGCGCATCTCGCACCTACGGCGGAGGCTGCGCACGAGCTTGCACGCCGGATGTTCCATCACGAGGACTGGCTCGGCTTCGACCGCGGCACGCACAGCCTCGACGATGCCATCGGCCGGATGGCGCTGCGCCTGTCCTTGCCGGCGGACCGGCTGGACGCGGCGCTGGCGCCGATGGGCGAGCGCCTGGCGCCGATCGCCGTCACCGTCGAACTGCTGCAAAGCCTGCGCGCACGCCGCGATGCGGGCGAGGCGCTGCGGCTCTACTACCTCTCGAACATGCCGGTGCCGTACGCACGCGTGCTGGAGCAGCGCCACGAATTCTTCCGCTGGTTCGACGGCGGCATCTTCTCGGGCGACGTGCAGATGATCAAGCCCCAGCGCGAGATCTACGAGCTGCTGGCGGCGCGCTACCGCCTCGAGGCTGCGGAAACGATCTTCATCGACGACTCGTTGCCCAACGTCGTGGCGGCGCGCGAACTCGGCTGGCAGGCCATCCATTGCGAGCAGCCCAGCGCCTTGCCGGCGCAACTCGCGGTCTACCTGCCAGTCAGCTCCACCTTGTCGACGTCGAAGCCGAGCGAGCGCGCATAGTCGAGTTCGGTGTTGAGCAGCGCGTCATCCAGTCTCGGCGCGCGCGACAGCAGCCAGAGGTATTTGCGGTTCGGTGTGCCGACCAGGGCGACCTGGTAGTCGCGGTCGAGCCTCAGGATCCAGTAGTCGCCCCACACCGCGGGCAGCCAGCTCAGCCACTCGGGGGCGAAGCGCACTTCGAGCCGCCCGGCGCCCGGCAGTCCGGCCACCGGTGCCACGCGCGCCGTGCCGACCGATTCGTCGAAGCTGCCGTCGGCCAGGATGCAGCGGTTGCGAACCTCCACCTGGCCATCGCCCAGCAGCGTGTATTCGGCGGTAACCGGACCCGCACACTGTTTCTGGAAGCGGTTGGGCAGCCGGGCCTGCTCGTGCCACAGGCCGGCGTAGCGCTGGAGATCGACCGGCGCCACCACCTGCAGCGGCGCGCGCATCAGCGGCGCACCGTCGGCGGGGCCGGCGACACGCTCGGCGCGCGAGGCGCGGGCGGTGGTGAGGGCCAGCAGCGTCAGCATGCCGCCGACGCAAAAGGCCGCGGCCAGCGTGCCGATCGACGCGCTGTGGACGCGATCGTCGAAGACCACGACGGGCGCGGACGGTTCGCGGTGCTTGCGAAAAGGCATGGGATTCCTCCGGAGCGATCAAACCCCGAGGCTATGCACGGGTCCCGGCCGGTCTCGTCAGCCAGGGACCACACGCCCTGTAGTTTTGCAGCGGGATAATGGCGGCATGAACCAACTCGATGCCCTGCGCCAATGGACCACCGTGGTGGCCGACACCGGCGATTTCCGCCAGCTCGCCCAGTTCAAGCCCCGCGACGCGACCACCAACCCCTCGCTGATCCTCAAGGCCGTGCAGAAACCCGAATACCGCCCCTTGCTCGACGAGGCGGTGAAGACGCACGGCGGCCTGGCGATCGACGAGGTGATCGATCGGCTTTTGGTGCGCTTCGGCACCGAGATCCTGTCGTTGATTCCTGGCCGCGTCTCGACCGAGGTCGACGCACGGCTGAGCTTCGACACGGCTGCCACGGTCGAGCGTGCCCATCGCATCGTGGCGCTCTACCAGGCCGAGGACGTCGACGTCGAACAACGCGTGCTGATCAAGATCGCCGCCACCTGGGAAGGCATCGAGGCCGCGCGCCAGCTCGAACGGCAGGGCATCCACACCAACCTCACGCTGCTGTTCTCCTTCGCGCAGGCCGTGGCCTGCGGCGCAGCGGGAGTGCAGCTCATCTCGCCTTTCGTCGGCCGCATCTACGACTGGCACAAGAAGACGGCCGGTGCCGGCTGGGACGAAGCGGCCCGTTCGGGCGCCAACGACCCAGGCGTGCAATCGGTGCGCCAGATCTTCGACTACTACAAGAAGCACGGCATCGCGACCGAGGTGATGGGCGCCAGCTTCCGCAATGTCGGGCAGATCGCTGCGCTGGCGGGCTGCGATCTGCTGACCATCAGCCCTGAACTCCTGGCCGAACTCGCCGCCAGCGAGGCGCCGCTGGCGCATGCGCTCGACGCCGATGCCGCGAAGGCGCTCGACATTCCGAAGATCGAGCTTGACGAGCCCGCCTTCCGCTTTGCCCTCAACGAGGACGCGATGGCCACCGAGAAGCTGGCCGAAGGCATTCGCGCTTTCGCGGCCGACGCGGTCAAGCTCGAAAAACTGATGGGAGAGGCCGCATGACGCAGCCGCAGACACGTTGCGATCGCACGGCCGCCTGGGGCCGTCTCCAGGCGCACTACGACACCGCCGGCCGCGCCTTCGACCTGCGACAGGCTTTTGCCGCCGACCCGCAGCGTTTCGGCGCCTTCAGCCAGCCGGCGCCCCATCTCTTCGCCGACCTGTCGAAGAACCTGACCGATGCCAAGACCGAAGAATTGCTGCTGGCGCTGGCGAAGGAAGCGGGCTTCGAAGCGCACCGCGACGCGATGTTCGCCGGCAAGCACATCAACACGACCGAAGACCGCGCCGTGCTCCACACGTTGCTGAGAGCACCGCCTTCGGCGCCGGTACCCGAAGCACTGGCCGGCGCGCTGGCCGACGTCCATGCCACGCTCGACGCGATGCTGGCCTTTGCCGAAGAAGTGCGCACCGACCACACGATCACCGACGTGGTCAATATCGGCATCGGCGGCTCCGATCTCGGGCCGCAGATGGCGGTGCGTGCGCTCGAACAGTACGTGGCGCCGGGCAAGCGCTTTCATTTCGTCTCCAACGTCGATGGCCACGAGCTCGCGGGCGTGCTGCGCGGCCTCGCGCCGGAGCACACGCTGTTCCTCGTCGCCTCGAAGACCTTCACCACCGCCGAGACCATGGCCAATGCGCAGTCGGCCAAGCGCTGGTTCGAGCAGTCGGGCAGCGTCGACATCGCACGCCATTTCGCGGCGCTCACCACCAATGTCGAGGCCGCGCGCGCTTTCGGCATCGAGACGACCTTCGGCTTCTGGGACTGGGTCGGCGGGCGCTACTCGCTGTGGTCGGCCATCGGGCTGCCGATCGCGCTGGCCATCGGCGCCGACGGTTTCCGCCGCCTTCTGGCCGGCGCCCATGCGATGGATGAGCATTTCCGCACCGCGCCGCTGGCGCAGAACCTGCCGGTGCGCCTCGGCCTGCTCGATGTCTGGTATCGCAATTTCCACCGCTTCGCAAGCCGCAGCATCGCGCCGTACCACAGCGCCTTGCAGCGCTTGCCGGCCTACCTGCAGCAGCTCGAGATGGAGAGCAACGGAAAGCAGGTCGATGCCGCCGGCCAGGCGCTGCCTTTCGGCACTTCGCCGGTGCTGTGGGGTGAGCCCGGCACCAACGGTCAGCACGCCTACTTCCAGATGCTGCACCAGGGCACGGATGTGATCCCGCTGGAGTTCATCGCGGTGCGCGATGCGGCGCACGATCTCGAAGGCCACCATCCCAAGCTGCTCGCCAATGCGCTGGCGCAGGCCCAGGCCCTGATGGTCGGCAAGCGAGACGAGGGCGGGCACCGCAATTTCCCCGGCAACCGGCCGAGCAGCTTCTTCGTGTTCGACCAGCTCACGCCCGAGACGCTCGGCGCCTTCCTCGCGCTCTACGAACACCGGGTGTTCACCAGCGGCGCGCTCTGGGGCATCAACAGCTTCGACCAGTGGGGCGTCGAGCTCGGCAAGGTGCTGGCGCGAGACATTGAGCCGCGCCTGGCCTCGGGCGACACGCAGGGCCTGGACGCGTCCACGGCCGGGCTGCTCGCGCGGCTGCGCTGACCCGAACATCGTCACCAAAGCAGGCGGACCGCCCCTTATGATGGCCGCGGGAGTTTTTCCGTGGGAACTATCAAGAGGAGTTGTTCGATGAATTTTCAACAAGCCGTCAAGGTCTGCTTCAGCAAGTACGTCGACTTTTCGGGTCGCGGGTCGAGGTCCGAATACTGGTGGTTCGTGCTGGCCTACGTCATCGTGGCCATCGTTGCCGGCTTCATTCACGAGATCGTTTATCTCGTCGCCATCCTCGCGTTCCTGCTGCCGCTGCTGTCGGCCGGCGCGCGCCGCCTGCACGACATGGGCAAGAGCGGCTGGTGGCTGCTGATCGGGCTGATCCCGGTGGTGGGACTGGTGCTGATCTACTTCATGGTCCAGCCGACCCAGCCCGAGAGCAACGAATACGGGGCGCCGCCGTCGCCGGTCGCGGCCTGATCCCGCGCACGTAAAAAAACCCCGCAGCGCGAGCTGCGGGGTTTTTTGTTTGGCTGGAAGCCGGGCCGGATTACATGCCCATGCCGCCCATGCCACCCATGCCGCCCATGTCAGGCATGCCGCCGCCGGCACCGGCCTCGTCCTTCGGTGCATCGGCGACCATGGCTTCGGTCGTCAGCAGCAGCGAAGCGACCGAGGCTGCGTTCTGCAGCGCGGTGCGGGTCACCTTGGTCGGGTCCAGGATGCCCAGTTCGAGCATGTCGCCGTAGCTGTCGTTCTGGGCATTGAAGCCGTAGTTGCCCTTGCCGGCCAACACTGCATTCACGACCACGCTGGCTTCGCCGCCGGCGTTGTTGACGATCTCGCGCAGCGGCGATTCGATGGCCTTGAGCACCAGCTTGATGCCGGCGTCCTGGTCGGCGTTGTCGCCCTTGAGCTTGTCGCCCAAGGCTTGCTTGGCACGCAGGAACGCCACGCCGCCGCCGGCCACAACGCCTTCTTCCACCGCAGCACGGGTTGCGTGCAGGGCGTCTTCGACGCGAGCCTTCTTTTCCTTCATTTCGACTTCGGTGGCAGCGCCGACCTTGATCACTGCCACGCCGCCGGCCAGCTTGGCCACGCGCTCTTGCAGCTTTTCGCGGTCGTAGTCGCTGGTGGCTTCTTCGATCTGCACGCGCACTTGCTTCACGCGGGCTTCGATGTCGCCGGAAGCACCGGAGCCGTCGATGATGATCGTGTTTTCCTTGCCCACTTCGATGCGCTTGGCCTGGCCCAGGTCGGCCAGCGTCACCTTTTCGAGCGTCAGGCCGACTTCTTCAGCGATGACCTTGCCGCCCGTCAGGATGGCGATGTCTTCCAGCATGGCCTTGCGGCGGTCGCCGAAGCCAGGTGCCTTGACGGCCACGACCTTCAGGATGCCGCGGATGGTGTTGACCACCAGCGTCGCCAGGGCTTCGCCTTCGACTTCTTCGGCAATGATCAGCAGCGGACGGCCGGCCTTGGCGACTTGTTCCAGCACGGGCAGCAGGTCGCGGATGTTGCTGATCTTCTTGTCGAACAGCAGCACGAAGGGGTTGTCCAGCAACGCCGATTGCTTCTCGGGGTTGTTGATGAAGTAGGGCGACAGGTAGCCGCGGTCGAACTGCATGCCTTCGACGACGTCGAGTTCGCTGTCCAGCGACTTGCCGTCTTCGACGGTGATCACGCCTTCCTTGCCGACCTTGTCCATCGCGTCAGCGATGAGCTTGCCGATGGTTTCGTCGCTGTTGGCCGAGATCGAGCCGACTTGCGCGATTTCCTTCGAGGTGGTGGTGGGCTTCGAAGCCTTCTTCAGCTCTTCGACCAGGGCGGACACCGCCTTGTCGATGCCGCGCTTCAGGTCCATCGGGTTGTGGCCGGAGGCCACGAGCTTGACGCCTTCGCGAACGATGGCTTGTGCCAGCACCGTTGCGGTGGTGGTGCCGTCGCCGGCGTTGTCCGAAGTCTTGGAGGCCACTTCCTTCACGAGCTGGGCGCCCATGTTCTGGAGCTTGTCCTTGAGTTCGATTTCCTTGGCCACGGACACGCCGTCCTTGGTCACGGTCGGGGCGCCGAACGAACGCTCGAGCACCACATTGCGGCCCTTGGGGCCCAGGGTCACTTTGACTGCGTTGGCGAGGATATTGACACCCTCGACCATGCGCGCGCGGGCTTCACCGCCGAAGACTACGTCTTTTGCTGCCATGAGATTTCTCCGAATTCAGTTGATTGGGTGGGACTGGTGGGAAGCGAATTACTTCTCGACGACCGCGAACAGGTCGTCTTCCTTCATGACCAGCAGTTCGTCGCCATCGACCTTGACGGTCTGGCCGCTGTACTTGCCGAACAGGACGCGGTCGCCGACCTTGACGCTCATCGCACCGAGTTCGCCCTTGTCGTTCTTCTTGCCAGGACCAACGGCGAGCACTTCGCCCTGGTCGGGCTTCTCGGCGGCGTTGTCGGGGATCACGATGCCCGAGGCGGTCTTGGTTTCGCTTTCAATGCGCTTGACGATCACGCGATCGTGCAAAGGACGAAGTTTCATTGCATCTCCTGGATAAGAAACGGGGTTTTGTTCGAGCGCCGGCATTGTTGCCGGCTGCCCAGCCACTGGAAGCGGGTGTTGTTAGCACTCCTCTACAGCGAGTGCTAATCATAAGGGCATTTGGCGGGGTTTCAAGGTGGTCTCGCCGCGACAGGCGCATGTTGTGCCATCAGCTCAGCGACCCAATCGATGAACACGCGCAGCTTGGCGCTGACATGCCGGTTCGGCGGAAACGCCACGTACAGCGGCATCGGATCGAGGCGCCAGCCTCCGAACAGGGGCACCAGCTCGCCGCGCGCCAGGTGCGGCTTGGACATGTAGTCCGGCAGCCAAAGGACTCCCAGGCCGGCCAAGCCGGCCGCCAGATAGGCATTGCCGTCGTCGACCGCGAGCACGTAGCGGCCTTGCACTTCGATGCTCTCGCCGTCGCAGCGCATGGCGTAAGGGAAGTTCTTGCCGGTACGCGACCATACGAAGCCCACGATGCGGTGATGCGTGTCTTCCAGCTCCCGCGGGTGCGAGGGCGTGCCGGCGCGTTCGAGGTAGCTCGGCGCCGCGTAAACCCCGAGCTGCAGGTCGCCCACTCGGCGCGCCATCAGCGACTGGTCGGTGAGTTCGCCGCCGCGCACGACGCAGTCCACGTTCTCGCCGATCAGGTCCACCATGCGATCGCTCACGCCCATGTCGAGCTGGATGTCAGGGTACTGCGCGTGGAATGCCGGCAATGCCGGCACCAGGATCATGCGAGCCAGCGGGCTGGGCACATCCACCCGCAGCCGGCCCCTGGGCGACGCCGAGGCGCTGGACAGGCTGGTCTCGGCATCGTCCATATCGGCCAGCAGGCGCACCACGCGCTCGTAGTAGGCCGCGCCGTCGGCCGTGACATTGACCTTGCGCGTGGTTCGGTTGAGCAGCTTGACGCGCAGCCGTGCCTCCAGCTGCTGGACCAGCTGCGTCACACTGGTCTTGTTCATGTGAAGCGTCTCGGCCGCCTTGGTGAAGCTGCGTGCTTCCACCACGCGCGCGAATGCCTGCATCGCATCGAAACGGTCCATCTCTGCTCCAGATGCTTCGAAGATTGTTTGGGATTTGCAAACAGTGATTGTTGACCTTGCCCGTTTATCCCGGAGGCGCAGATCCCTAAAGTCCCTTCATCGTGATCATCAAGAAGGCAATCCATGACCCAGCGTGACGTCGTTTTTCCGCCCGGGCGCCAGGCGCTCTACGAAAAGAATCGCTATTCGCCGGCGATCCGGTCCAACGGCTTCCTGTTCGTTTCGGGGCAAGTCGGCAGCCGCGAGGACGGCTCGCCCGAACCTGACCTGGGGGCGCAGGTCCGCCTCGCGTTCGAAAACCTCAACGCGATCCTGGCGGCCGCGGGCTGCACCTTCGACGACGTGGTCGACGTCACCGTCTTCATCGTCGACCCCGAATCGAATTTCGAAACGATCTGGAAGTTGGTTCCGGAGTACTGGGGCAACGCGCCGCACCCGACGCTGACAGGCATCGGCGTGACGTGGCTCTATGGCTTCCAGTTCGAGATCAAGGTGATCGCGAAGCTTCCGGAGCCCAGCGCTGGTTGATCCGACCGGCGACGTCGGTACGTCATCCGCCCTGAGCCGTGGGACGAATGACGATTTCGCCCACGTCGACATCTGCGGGTTGCTCGATCGCAAATCCGATGGCCCGAGCGACGGCATCAGGCGGCATGGCGAAGCCCTCCATCGAGGCAACGATCTGGGCCTTCACTTTCGAATCTGTCATGGACTCCGCGAAGTTCGTGCGAGTGAAGCCGGGTGAGACAACCGTCACGCGAAGCTTGTCGCCCGCTTCCTGGCGCAAGCCTTCGGAGATCGCGCGTACGGCGATCTTTGTACCGGCATAGACCGCCATGTTCGGCTTGACGAGATGCGCCGCTGTCGAAGCCGTGTTCACGAAGTGGCCGAATCCCTGGGCGCGAAATACCGGCAACGCGGCGGCGATGCCATACAGCACGCCTTTGATGTTGATGTCGATCATGTCCTCCCAGTCTTCGACGCGAAGCTCGTCCATCGGGGAGATCGGTCCAATCCCGGCGTTGTTGACCAGCACGTCGAGCTTTCCGTATCGATCGCAAGCCAGCCGCACGAGTCCGGCCACGGCGTCGCGCTGCCTCACGTCCGTCCGGGCGTAGGCGGCTTCACCTCCGGCTTTCGCGATACGGGCGGCCAGCGCCTCAAGGCGCTCAGACCCGCGCGCGCCGAGCACGACCTTGGCGCCGCGCTCGGCAAGCAGGAGCGCGGTGGCCTCACCGATTCCGCTGCTGGCACCCGTGATCACCACGACCTTGTCCTTGATTCCTGACATGAGATTTCCTTTCAAGACTTTGTGACTGCATGGTCGCGCGCTCGGGCCGTTCGATCAATAATCGATTCGCCGAAGTTGTTCATCGAACGTACGGAGTTGTGTGGACCCGCTTTCAGACGTTTTTTCGTTGCTCAGGGTCGAGAGCGTGCTTTCAGCGCGCCTGGAAGTGCGTGGTCCCTGGGCCATGCGGTTCTCTGCCTATCAACACATCAAGTTCGGCGGGGTCCTCGAGGGGGCGTTCTGGCTGTGGGGCGATGGCGCCCAGGAACCCACCAGGCTCGAGGCCGGGGATTTCTACCTGCTGACACGGGGACAACCCTATTCGACGGGCAGCGATCCCGCGCTTGAGACGATCGACGGCCGCGAGATCCTTGAGACGCACCTTTGCGCGGATGGCGTTGTGCGCTACGGCACGGAGGGCGAAAGAATGTGTGCCGCGGGCGGCCGCTTCGTCTTTGACGACGACACATGCGACTTGTTGCTGCCACTGCTGCCGCCGCTGGTCCACATCCCCGCAGCCTCTGAAAGTGCAGCGCCGCTGCGCGCGGTGCTCGAGCTGCTGCGGCTCGAGTCGGAAGCCGCTCGCCCAGGCGCCCCGGTGGTTGCCGCTGGTCTTGCGAACATCGTGCTGATGCAAATCCTGCGCGCCCATCTGGCATCGGAACGCCGCATACCCGGTTGGCTCGGCGCTCTTGCCGATCCGCGGATCGGATCAGCGCTCGCCTCGATGCACGGCGACATCGCAAGGCAATGGAAGGTCGACGAACTCGCGTCGGCAGTTGCGATGTCGCGCACGACGTTTACCGAGCAATTCAAGGCGCTCGTCGGGGTGCCTCCGCTCAGCTATCTCATTGCCTGGCGCATGGCCGTCGCCGGCAGCGCATTGAGAGCAGGAAACAGGAGCCTTGCCGACATCGCCGAGAGCGTCGGCTATGGCTCGGACGCCGCATTCAACTCCGCGTTCAAGCGCGCAACCGGAACGAGCCCGGGACGCTATCGATTGCTCGCGGATCGACACCGGAAAACTGAATTCCGTCCGTGACGTTGCGCAAGCCCTGCCTCGCTGCGCAAACTCCCGGCCAACTACGAAGGAGACCAGCACATGGACGAGACATTGCAGCAAGAATTCCTGATCCGCCGGATGGTCGAGCGCTGGGCGGTGTGGCGCGACGCCGGCGACTGGGAGCGCTTCGCCACCGTGTGGCATCCCGAGGGCGTGATGATGGCGACCTGGTTCCAGGGGCCGTTCCAGGAGTTCATCCGCGTCACGCAGGAGGGCTGGGCAAAGGGCGTGAGCATCCTGCACTTCCTCGGCGGCTCGGCCGTCGAAGTGGCGGGCGAGCGCGCCATCGCGCAGACCAAGATGACGATCTCGCAGCGCGGCATGGTCGAGGGCGTGCTGTGCGACGTGGTGTGCACCGGTCGCTTCTACGACTTCATCGTCAAGCATGGCGGCGAATGGAAGCTGCTGCATCGCCAGCCGATCTACGAAAAGGACCGCATCGATCCGGTCGACCCGGCGGCGACCGTGACGCTGGACGCGGATGCGCTGGCGAAGTTTCCCGAGGGCTACCGCCATCTCGCCTACATCCAGACCCGGATCGGCTACACCGTCAAGCTCGACATGCCCATGCTGAAGGGCGAAGCGGTCGACGCCTTGTACCGCCGCGGCGCTGCGTGGCTCGCGGGCGGCGCGCTCGAGCGCTGAGAGCCGGATGCACGCCATGCACCACGGCCTCACCCGTCGCGCGACGCTTGCCGCCGCGCTGGCCTTCGGCGCCTGCGCTGCCTCCGCGCAGTCCGGCTACCCCGACCACCCGCTGCGCATCGTCGTGCCGCAGCCGGCGGGCGGCGGCTTCGATTTCGTCGCTCGCACGCTCGCCGACCGGCTGGGCAAGCAGTTGGGCCAGCCGGTGGTGGTCGAGAACCGCCCGGGCTCGGGCACGGTGATCGGCACCGACTTCGTCGCCAAGGCGCCGGCCGACGGCTACACGCTGCTGCTGGGCTCGGTATCGAACCTGGCCCTGAACATGGGCATGTACCGCAACCTGCCTTACGACAGCCTGCGCGACTTCGAGCCGCTGGGCCTGGCCGTGGCCTACAGCTACACGCTGATGGCACGCAAGGACCTGCCGCAGGCCACGCTGAAAGACGTGATCGCCTATGCCAAGGCCAATCCGAAGAAGCTCAACTACGCCTCGGCCGGCAATGGCTCCGGCCAGCACGTGATTGCCGCGGCGCTGTGGCAGGCGGCGGGCGTGGAACTCACGCACGTGCCCTACCGCGGTGCGCAGGCCGCCTACCAGGATCTGATCGGCGGCCGCGTCGACCTGTTCTTCGATCTGTCGTCGACCGCGCGCGTGCAGGTCGATGCCGGCACGGTGCGCGCGCTCGCCGTTTCGGGCGCGGCGCGCATCCCGACGCAGCCGGACATTCCGACCATCGCGCAGAGCGGCGCGACGCAGCTCGAACTGGAGTCGTGGTTCGGCCTGTTCGCGCCGGCGAAGACACCGCCGGCCATCCTCGAGCGGCTGCGCGCCGAGCTCGCACGCGTGATCGCGATGCCGGAGGTGATCGAGACCTTCCGCAAGGCCGGCGGCAAGCCGCTCGCACTCTCGGCGGCCGATACGCGGGCGCTGGTGCAGAAGGACGTCGAACGCTGGAGCAGGACAGTGCGGGAGCTCGACATCCGGCCTGAGTGAGGTCGGCTCGTGCTCGCGGGGGGGCTGACGCATTTCGCCAATCCGCCGGACCACTGCTGCCATTGCCGCGGTGTCCCGGGCCGTCTAGATTGCGAACCCGATGACCTCTCCCGTTGAATCGCTGACGAGCGCACCCCCCGGCCCCCCGCTCGCAGGCGTGCGCGTGCTCGACCTGACCCGGCTGCTGCCAGGGCCGCTCGGCACGATGCATCTCGCCGACCTCGGCGCCGACGTTGTCAAGATCGAAGACACCGGCGCCGGCGACTACGCAAGCCCGGCCGTGCGTGCGCTCGTCAACCGCAACAAGCGCGCGATCCGCATCGACCTCAAGCACGCCGAAGGCGTTGCTACGTTGCTTCGCCTGTGCCGCGAGGCCGACGTGCTGGTGGAGGGCTTCCGGCCCGGCGTGATGCAACGGCTGGGGGTCGGCTACGCAGCGGTGGCGGCCGTCAACCCGCGCATCGTTTACTGCAGCATCAGCGGTTTCGGCCAGACCGGACCGATGCGCGACACGCCGGGACACGACCTGAACTACGCGGCGCTGGCCGGTGTGGCCGACCAGATCGGCAACGCCGCGGGTCCGGCCTTTTCGAACCTGCCCGTGGCCGATCTGCTGGGAGGCACGATGACGGCGGTGGCGGGGATCCTTGCCGCGCTGTTCGACGCCGCACGCAGCGGCCTCGGTCGGCATGTCGACATCGCCATCGCCGATGGCGTGCTGTCCCACGCGGTGCTGCCGCTGGCCGGCCTGCACCAGCACGGCCAAGTGCCGCAGACCGGCCACAGTGCGCTGACGGGTGCGCTCGCCTGCTACGGCTTCTATCGCACAGCGGACGACCGGCAGGTCGCGGTCGGTGCGCTGGAGCCGAAGTTCTGGGACACGCTGTGCCGCACGCTGGAGCGCCCCGACCTCGCGCCCCTGCACCGCAGCGGCGACCCCGCGACCGAGGAAGGCCTGCGCGCAGAGCTGGCCGCCATCTTCGGTGCGCGGCCGCTCGCGCACTGGCGCAGCCTGTTCCGCGACGGCGTCGGCTGCGTGACGCCGGTGCTGCGCGTCGACGAGGCCCTGGGGCATCCGCATTTCCGCGCGCGCGGCATGCGGGTCGCGGCCGACGATGCGGTAGCGCCGCAGTTCGGCTGTCCCATCAAGATGACCGGCTTCGAACCATCGGCCCCGCGGCCTGCCCCGCGTGCCGGCGAGCACACTGAAGAGATCCTGCGCCAGGCGGGACTGGACGCGTCGGCCGTGGCCGTCCTGCGGGCCGCGGGCGCCATCGACTGAGCGCCTGCGGGTGCTGCCTACAATCCCATCGGCCGAGCTGCGGCGGCCGCCATCGATGACGCTCACTCACCACACCGTTGCCATACAGCAGGTCCACAGCATCCTGATGGGGATGCGGCAGCGTGGGCTCGAGGTGGCTCCCCTGTTGGCACGGGCAGGCATCGCAGCCCCGCTGCTGGAGTCGCCGCTGGCGCGCATCTCGCAGCGCCAGTACGCGCTGCTGATCCGCGCCCTGCGGCGCGAACTGCGTGACGAACTCTGGGGCCTGCTGAGCCGCCCGCTGCCACCCGGAAGCTTCGGCCAGTGCATGCAGCGGCTGGTGCGCTGCGCCACGCTGGGCGATGCACTGCGCGACGGCTTCGCCTTCTATCACCTGCTCCTGAATGACTTCGTGCCGCGCCTGTCGGTACGCGAGGGCAGCGCGCACGTGCAGTTCGTGCTGCGGCGCGCCTCCGATGCGCGGCTGGACTATGCGGTAAAGGCTTTCATGCTGCTCGCCTTCAATGCCTTTTCCTGGCTCGTGGCGCGCCGCATCCCGCTGCTGGAGGTGGACTACACGGCGGAGCAGACGAGCACGGACACCTCGCGCGTGTACCAGGTGCCGATCCGCTACGGCCAGCCCCACGTCGGCCTGTGGTTCGATGCGCGCTGGCTGCAGCTGCCGGTCGTGCAGTCGCCGCAGAGCCTGCGCGAATTCCTCGCCGGCTCGCCCGCCAACCTGATCGTTAAGTACCGCGACACCAGCAGCCTCACCGAACGCATACGCCGGCTGCTGCGCAAGCGGCTGGGCAACGAGCTGCCGTCGCTGGAGGAAGTGGGCGAGGCGCTCGCCGTGACGCCGCAGACGCTGCGCCGGCGGTTGCGCGACGAGGGCCGCGGCTTCCAGCAGATCAAGGACGAACTGCGGCGCGATGCCGCCATCGAATACCTGCTGCACACGCCGCTGCCGCTGCTGGACATCGCCAACCGCGTGGGCTTCTCGGAAGCCAGCACCTTCCATCGCGCCTTCAAGCAGTGGACCGGCGTGGCTCCGGGTGAGTACCGCCTGGCGCACGGGCCGGAACGTTGATGCAGGAAACGCACTGCTTGCGGCGTTCAACTGCCATCGGTCTTCGCACGGGCAACGACCGCTTCGCCCACCTGTCGTCCAATCTCCCAACCAGAAGCAATGTCGCTTCGGAAATGGATCCCCGCCCACAGGCGCGATTCTCCGAATTCCTGTACCCAGCTGTCGTACCGCGCGCGCTCGCGCGGAAACAGATGGGCCAAGACTACAGCCGGTGCCTTGACGAGCGTGGCCGCATTGGATGGATACGTCGGGAATGGCGGGGTCGGAATCACGGTGGTTATCGCCGTGTCGAACTGATTCGGACGCGCTGCCCAGTAATGGAACTTGGCGTCCTGCGAGGCAATCCAGCCCTCGTAGTGCGCTACGTGCACCAGCGTGTACGCACGCGCGGCACGTGGTGCACTGGCGTGCGCTCCGTCCTCAGCCAGCCGGCGCCCTACCTCTTCGCTCAACCGGAACGTGACGCCCGGCTGCCCCAACTGTCCGAACTGCCAATAGCTCACCTTGCTGTTCGTGAACGGCGTGCGCGTGAAACCCTTGACTTCGGCAAGCTCCGCGGCGCGTTCAGGAGAGTCGTGCGCCGGAGGCGGCCCAGGGCGAAATTGGCTCGGAGAATTGAGAACCAAGAGCTTCCAACCCACCTCGTCGACACCCACGGGATTGGTTCCCTTCCAGAGCCCGGGGCCAGTGGGTACCGGGCCGGCCCATTTGCCACCATCAAGTTTCATTCGCTCGATGACGCGTGCAGCGACGGCACGCCCGAGCTCCAGTCCCGCCTTGGTATCACTCGGAAAAGCCGCCCCGGCCATGACGCGTGAGCGAGCGGCCTCCTCTGCCGCGCTGGTTACACGCTGCGCTTCCTTCGGATAGATGTGCGCAAGAACTGCGGACGCGGCACCTGCAGCCACGGAGTGCTCACAGGGATAGGAAGGATTGCGGGGCGTGGCCACCGAAGCTGGAAACTGTCTGTCGATCTCACCAGGGCGTGGACGGTTGTATGTGTATTTGGTGTCCCAGGCCGCGATCATCGCGTCGTTGATCGCGATGTTCATCATTGCAAACACCCGTTGCGCGGCTCCACCCGGGATTGGGTTGCCCCCCGAGATATCGATCAGCATTTCGTTCCATCGATGAGAGGGCGACCAGAAGTCCCAGTACCGAATACGCTCCTGGGCCGCGGAGTCCCGCTGCGCTGCAAGTGCCCGCACCTGCTCCAGCTCGGCGGCAGTTGCGGCAGCGTTCGGCGGAGGCTGCAGCCGGAGTTCCTGTCCGGACGTCAATACCCACGTACGCCACGCGCCGGCACCGCGGTCGGCGAGCGGACTGGATGACTTGTCTGGCGGTGAGACGCCGGTGGCGCAGGCTGCCACAAGGGCAAGCAACGAAGCAGAAACAGCGAACCGGTTGTACATGGCGGATCTCCCGTGCGAACGAAGATCAGGTGAGGCGAAGCCGCCGCGTGACTTGCCCGTTGCTTTCCCAGTAGGTGCGCTTCTTGGCGATGCGGGGATCCTCCATCGCTGGTTGGGTATTCCCTTGGGTATCGACAGCACGTGAAGTGATCGTGTGTTCTCCCGGCTTTGCATCCGCCCAATCCAGCGACCAGAGCTTCCACGCAAACTCGGCTTGCTCACTCCGGTCGATGGTTGCTGCGACCCAGGATCCCGCGTCGATCTGCACCTCCACGCGCGCAATGGATGGTCCCCACGCCGCGCCGACGATACGGTGTTGGCCGTTCTTGCTGGTGACCTTGGCCGGTACAGACTTGAGCAGAACGCGGCCCACAGAAGTTTCCGTCCAGACGGTTTCCTGGTTGCGCTGCTCTTCGCGGATTGTCACGTAGTCACGCGCCATGAAGCGACCCATGAAACGGGTGTTCCATACCTCGATGCGCTTCAGCCATTTGACGTTCGCAATGCCATACCAGCCCGGCGCGATAAGCCGCACGGGGAACCCGTGGGGCTGCGGAAGCGCTGCTCCGTTCATCTCATAGCAGAGCAGGTTGTTCGGGTTCATCGCATCAACCAGCGACATGCTGCGGGCGAAGTGCTGCGGCATCTTGATCTGGCGGACTTCCTCCTCACCCGCGTCGCTCCCAACGAAGACGACCTCCATCCCGCGATTCAGCACTCCGGCTTCCTTGAGCAGTGGGGCAAGCGGCGTCCCCGCCCACTTGGCGGTGCCGATCCCGCTGACGAACCACGGAAACCCATGATTGCCGGAGCATTCGAGTGTGAAGACCACCTCCTTCCGTGGCCTGGCCTTGAGCGCGGGGAGCGTCAAGGTCTTGGGCTGCCTGACGAGCCCGGCGATCTCGAGGGCCCACGCCTTCTCGTCAATGACCGGCTTGTTGTAGTGCGCCACACGAAAGAACTTGTCGTTGGGAGTCACCCAGGAACCCAATTCTTCCCACTGAGGCAGATTCTCGACAACCCCGCCACTCGGGTTCGGAGGCGGCTGATCCAGCCAGGGAATGACCTCCTCGCCCGGCCGGGCCGGGAAGGCCTCGGCAAGCAAGGGGGAACGCAGCAGCGCCAGACCGGCAAGCGCTGCGCCGCTTTGCCGTATCAACTCCCGTCGTGCCATAAGTCGCGGCTTCTGCAGGTTGACTTCGTTGAGCATGGCAACTCCTTGGATCCGACTCGTCGCGCGAACCACCACGGTTTCGAATAATCGACGGCGTTGTCTTCAATTTCAAGAAGCCGAAAGGGGTAGACGAATAGACCAGGACCTGCAACTGAGCGGTTTAGCCAAGCCCTTTGGCGCTTCACGCCATTGGTCGGGACCGCACGCGGGCCTAACCTTCGCCGCATCCTCAACAAGCCGGCGGCTCCATCGTGTATCTCACCCAAGGCCTGCATCGCGCGCTGCAGCGCTGCCCCGACAAGACGGCGCTCACCCACGTCGGCGGCGACGGCGCGCGCCGCCATACGCATGCGCAGCTGGCGAACGGCATTGCCCGGCAGGCGGCCGCGCTGGCGCGGCGCGGCATCGGGCGCGGCGACCGCGTGGCGCTGCTCGCGCCCAACAGCGATCAGCTGGTGCGGGCCATCCTCGCCTGCTGGTGGCTGGGCGCCATCGCCTGCCCCCTGAACATCCGCTGGAGCACACCCGAACTGGCGCACGCGCTGCAGGACAGCGAGGCGTCGCTGCTGGTCGTCGACGAAGCGCTGGCAGCGCTCGCGCCCACCGACGGGCCCACCCTGGTGCGCCTGTCCGCAATGGAAGTAGAAGGCGCCAGGCTGGATCCGCTGGCCGACACGCGCACCGGCGGCGACGCTCTCGCCGCCATCCTCTACACCGGTGGGACCACCGGTCGGTCCAAGGGCGTGATGCTGAGCCACGCGAACTTCTGGACCGCATCGATGACGCGGGGCGCCGAGTTGAACAACGCGCCGGACTCGGTCTCGCTGCTGGTGGCGCCGCTGTTCCACGTCGCCGGACTCGGTCGCCTGGTGGGCCAGCTGATCGTCGGCGGCAGCTGCGTGACGATGGCGCAGTTCCGACCCGCGCTCGTGATCGAGACGATCGCGGAGCACGGCATCGGCGACATCATCGTCGTGCCGAGCATGCTGCAGTCGCTGCTCGACGATCCCTCGTTCACGCCCGAGCGCGTGCGCAGCCTCTCGCGCATCGCCTTCGGTGCGGCGCCGATGCCGCCGGACCTGCTGGATCGCGCCCTGGCCGCGTGGCCGCACGCCGAGTTCTTCCAGGCCTACGGCCTCACCGAAACCGCGGGTGCGGTGTGCATCAACCTGCCGGCGAACCACCGGCCCGAGGCGCGCGCACTCGGCCGCCTGAATTCCGTCGGCCGCGCCGGCCTCGGCGCCGAGATCATGGTCGCAGACGAGAGCGGTCGCGAGCTGCCGCGCGGCGAAGTGGGCGAGATCCTGGCGCGCGGGCCGATGATCATGCAAGGTTACTGGCGCAACCCCGAGGCGACGGCTTCCGCGTTGCGCGAGGGCTGGCTGCACACCGGCGATGCGGGCCGCATGCTGCCCGACGGCCATCTCTTCATCGTCGACCGCCTCAAGGACATGATCATCAGCGGCGGCGAGAACGTGTACTGCGCCGAGGTGGAGGCCGCACTGCGCAGCCATCCCCGGGTCAGGCACGCGGCGGTCATCGGCGTGCCGGATGCGCGCTGGGGCGAGGCGGTGCATGCGGCGGTGGTGATGGCCGACGATGCCGGCGCCACCGCAGATGAACTCCGCGCCTGGTGCCGCGAGCGCCTGGCCGGGTACAAGTGTCCGCGCGGCATCACCTTCCTTGGCGAGCTGCCGCTGTCGGCCGCCGGCAAGGTGCTGAAGAACGTGCTGCGCGAGCAGGTGCGCGCATGAAGCCGGTTGCGAGCAGGGACCGCCGCAACCTGTTCGGCCAAGTGCCCTTCATGCGACTGCTGAACGCGCGCCGCGAGTTCTCCGAGGCCGGCCGCGCCCGCGTCGTCATCGACGAACGGCCGGAACTCGGCAACGTCGTCGGCGCGGTGCATGGCGGGGTGCTGGTCACGCTCCTCGACGTGGTCATGGCCAGCGCCGCCGTGTCGCTGTTCGACTTCGCTCGCACCGCCGTCACGCTCAACCTCAGCACCAGCTTCCTCGAGCCGGGCCGCGGCCGACTCGCGGCCGACGGCGAGGTGCTGCACCACGACGACAGCGTGGCCTGGTGCCGCGCTGCCGTCACCGATGCCACCGGCCGCCAGATCGCGCAGGCCCAGGGAACGTTCCGCTACCTGCCGCTGCCGCAGGCCGCTTTCAACACTCAGGAGACGACACCATGATGACGATGCATCGCCGCGCGGCCCTGGCCGCACTGGCTGCCTGCGCGCTGGCCGCGCCGTTGGCGCAGGCCGCCGACCCTTACCCGAGCAAGCCGATCCAGTTGGTGCTGCCATTTCCGCCGGGCGGCTCCTTTGACCCGATCTTCCGTTCGCTGGCCGAGGCCGCCTCCAAGGACCTGGGCCAGCCCATCGTGCTGATGCACAAACCGGGCGCGGGTGGCGTCACCGGCACCGCATTGCTGGCGACCATGAACGAAGCCGACGGCTACACGATCTCGGTGATGCACAACTCGGTGATCCGCGCGCCGTTGGTGCAGAAGGTGACCTGGGACCCGCTCAAGGACTTCACCTACCTGATCGGGCTGGCGGGCCTCGCCACCGGCATCGTGGTGGCCGCCGACGCGCCCTGGAAGTCGCTGCCCGAGCTGCTGGCGGACGCCAAGAAGCGACCCGGCGCGGTCAGCTGGGGCAACGTCGGCGCGATCAGCATCAACCGCATCTACGCCGAGCGGCTCGCCAAGCAGGCGGGCACCTCCTTCAACCTGGTCCCATACAAGGGCGGCAGCGAGGCTTTCCAGGCCGTGATCGGGCGCCACCTCGATGTCTACGGCGACCCCGGCTTCGGGCCCCAGGTTCAGGGCGGCAAGGTGCGCCTGCTCGCCACCTTCACCGCGGAGCGCCTGAACCGCCATGACGCGCCGACCGTGAAAGAGCTGGGTCATGACCTGGTGATCGAGTCGCCGGTGGGGCTGGTCGCGCCGAAGAATCTCGATCCGAAGATAGCCGCCAGGCTGCACGCGGCCTTCAGCAAGGCGACGGCGGACCCGACCTATCTCCAGCAGCTGGAGCTGTTCGACATGCAACCCAAGCTGATGACCGGCGAGAGCTATTCCGCCTACGCTCGCGCGCAGTTCGAGCGCGAGCAGAAGATGCTGGCCGAGATCGGCTTCAAGCCGGAGTGACGCGCATGGACCTCTCTGCTTTCGACTTCCATGGCCGCCACGTGTTCGTTGCCGGCGGTTCCAGCGGCATCAACTTCGGCATCGCGCAGGCCTTCGCCCGCGCCGGTGCGCGCATCACGGTGCTCAGCCGCTCCGCCGACAAGGTGGCGACGGCTGCGCAGCAGCTCGAAACCCTCGGCACCGAGGCACTCGGCATCCCGGCGGACGTGCGCCAGCCCGAGGCGCTGGCGCGCGCGTTCGCGCAGGGCGCGGAGCGCTTCGGTCCCATCGACGTGCTGGTCTCGGGCGCCGCGGGAAACTTCCTCGCCAGCGCGCTCGACATGTCGCCCAACGCCTTCAAGACGGTGGTCGACATCGACCTGCTGGGTAGCTTCAACGTCGCCCGTCTGGCGCACGCGCACCTGCGCCAGCCCGGCGCCTGCGTGATCCAGATCTCCGCCGGACAGGCTTTCATTCCCACGCCCTTCCAGGCCCACGTGTGCGCGGCCAAGGCGGGCGTCGACATGCTGACGCAGGTGCTGGCGCTGGAGTGGGGTGCGCAGGGCATCCGCATCAACTCCATCGTGCCTGGGCCGATCGCCGATACCGAGGGCCTGAAGCGCCTCGCGCCGACCGACGACACGATGGCCGCGATGGCGCAGCGCGTGCCGCTGAAGCGCCTGGGCCGCATCGAGGACATCAGCCGCATGGCCATGCTGCTGGCCAGCGACTGGGGCTCGTACATCACGGGCGCAATCATTCCTGTCGATGGCGGCCTGGCGTTGACCGGGCCGCGCGACTTCACCGCAGCGGCGGCCGCGTCGAAACGGGAGGCTGCGCAATGAGCCTGCATCTGGCGAGCGCGCAACCGGAGGACGGCGACAAGCCGCGCAGCGGCCCGCAGCGCTACGTCCCCTTCTCCGAGCACCTGGGCCTGCGGCTCGAACGCGCCGACGGTAGCGAATCCGTGGTGTCGGTGGAACTGCTTCCGGAACTGCTGAACAACCACGCCAGCGGCCACGGCGGCGTGCTGATGACTCTGCTCGACAGCGCGATGGCGCATGCCGCGCTCTCGCGCGTGGCGTACGCCCGCGAGGTCGTCACCGTCGACATGCACATCGTCTTCATGCGGCCCGCCAGCGGGCGGCTGCAGGCGAGCGGGCGCGCCAACGGCGGCGGCCGCTCGGTGTGCTTCTGCGAAGCCACCGTCACCGACGCCAGCGGCGAGGTGGCAGCGCGCGCCATGGGTACCTTCCGCTACCGCGACCCCGCGTGAGCATTTCGGCCAATCGTTTTGGGCCGATCCGCGATTGTTGAATCGCCGGCACCGGCCGAGACTTCTCTTCATCCCTCCAGGAGCTTCCATGACACGTATGCAGCGCCCCGTCCATGTGGTCGGCGTGGGCATGATCCCCTTCACCAAGCCCGGCGCCAGCGACCCGTACACCGTGATGGGCGCGCGCGCCGCCAAGCTCGCGCTCGACGATGCCGGCGTCGGCTACCACCTGGTGCAGCAGGCCTACGTCGGCTACGTCTACGGCGACTCCACGGCCGGCCAGGCGGCCATCTACGGCGTCGGCCTCACCGGCATCCCGGTCTTCAACCTCAACAACAACTGCTCCACCGGCTCGAGCGCGCTGTTTCTCGCGCGCCAGGCGGTCGAAAGCAGCGTGGTGGAATGCGCCATCGCGCTCGGCTTCGAGCAGATGCAGCCCGGCGCGCTCAAGGGCGCGTACGACGACCGGCCGTCGCCGCTGGCGCGCTTCGCCGAGGCGATGACGCACAAGCAGGGCTTCACCCCCGAAGCGCCGCGCGCCGCGCAGTTCTTCGGCGGCGCCGGTCGCGACTACATGGCGCAGTACGGCATCCGCCGTGACACCTTCGGCCGCATCTCGGTGAAGGCGCGCCAGCACGCAGCCCGCAACCCGCTGGCGGTGTTCCGCCAGACGCTGACGCTGGACGAGGTGATGGCCTCGCCCCTGGTGTTCGATCCGCTCACCCGTTTCCAGTGCTGCCCGCCCACCTGCGGCGCGGCCGCGGCGATCGTCTGTTCGGCCGAGTTCGCGAAGAAGCACGGCCTGGACATGCGCGTCGTGATCGCGGCGCAGGCCATGACCACCGACACGCCGTCCACCTTCGAGAGCCAGGACATGCGCAAGCTGGTGGGCTACGACATGACCGCGGCCGCGGCGAAGCAGGTGTACGAAGACGCCGGCATCGGCCCCGAGGAACTGGACGTGGTGGAGCTGCACGACTGCTTCACCGCCAACGAGTTGATCACCTACGAGGCGCTGGGCCTCACGCCCGAGGGCACGGCGGAGCGCTTCATCGTCGAAGGCGACAACACTTACGGCGGTCGCGTGGTGACCAACCCGTCCGGCGGCCTGCTGTCCAAGGGCCATCCGCTCGGCGCCACCGGCCTCGCGCAGTGCGCGGAGCTGGTGTGGCAGCTGCGCGGCCGGGCCGAGCAGCGCCAGGTGGAAGGCGCGAGGCTCGCGCTGCAGCACAACCTCGGTCTGGGCGGCGCCTGCGTGGTGACGCTCTACCAGGCTGCATAGATGATCGATCGCCGCCACATCGGCCACACGCTGTCGGCCTTCGAGGTGGAAGTGGAGAAGGGCCGCCTGCGCTTCTTCGCCAAGGCCACCGGCCAGACCGATCCCGTCTACATCGACGAGGCCGCGGCCCGCGACGCGGGGCACCCGGGCCTGCCGGTGCCGCCCACCTTTCTCTTCTGCCTCGAGATGGAGTCGCCCAACCCGGCCACCATCCGCGAGCTGCTGGGCATGGACTACCGCAGCCTGCTGCACGGCGAGCAGGGCTTCAGCTACCACGCGATGGCCTATGCCGGCGACACGCTGAAGTTCCAGCAGCGCATCGACGACATCTACGACAAGAAGGGCGGTGCGCTGGAGTTCGTGGTGCGAAAGACGCGCGTGAGCAATCAGCGCAACGAACTGGTGGCCGAGTTGCGCTGCGTGACGGTGGTGCGCAATGGCTAATTTGGCTTTGATCCCTGACTGGGATGCGCTGCAACCGGGCGACGCGCTCCCCGTGCTGGAATTGCCACCGATCACTCGCCTCGCACTCGCGCTGTACTGCGGTGCCTCCGGCGACCACAACCCGATCCACGTCGACACCGACTTCGCCACGTCCGCAGGTATGCCGGACGTGTTCGCGCACGGCATGCTGTCGGCCGCGTGGCTCGGACGGCTGCTGACGAACTGGGTGCCGCAGTCGGCGATCCGTTCGCTGGACGTTCGCTTCGCCGCCATCACGCACGTCGGCGAGCGCATCGGTTGCACCGGCAGGATCGCAGAGAAGTTCGAACACGAGGGCCGGCGCTTCGTGCGATTGCACATCGCGACGGCCAACCAGGATGGCATCACCAAATTGACCGGCGAGGCGCTGGTCGCCTGGAACGACATAGGAAACAACACATGAACCGCAAACTCGAAGGCAAGGTCGCCATCGTCTCCGGCTCCGGCCGCGGCATCGGGCGGGAGATCGCGCGCAAGCTGGCGAGCGAAGGCGCCAGCGTCGTCATCAACGACCTTGATGCCGAGCCAGCGCTGCAGACCGTCGCCGACATCGTGGCCGCGGGCGGCAGCGCCACGGCATGCGCCGGCAGCGTGACGGACAACGGTTTCGCCGACCGCTTCGTGCGTTGCGCCGTCGACACTTACGGCGGCCTGGACATCATCGTCAACAACGCCGGCTACACCTGGGACAACGTGGTGCAGAAGATGAGCGACGAGCAGTGGGAAGCCATGCTGGCCGTGCACCTGACAGCGCCCTTCCGCATCCTGCGCGCGGCTTCCAACTTCATCCGCGATGCCGCCAAGCGCGAGGCCGACGAAGGCCGCGAGATGTTCCGCAAGGTGGTCAACATCTCTTCCACTTCCGGCGTCTACGGCAACGCGGGCCAGGCCAACTATGCGGCCGCCAAGGCCGGCATCAACGGCCTGACCAAGGCGATGGCCAAGGAATGGGGTCGCTACAAGGTCAACGTCAACAGCGTCGCCTTCGGCCTGATCAAGACCCGCCTGACCGAAGCGGATGCCAGCGCCGGCGCCAGCATCGACATCGAGGGCCGCCAGATCAAGGTGGGCGTCAACCCGCAGATCCTGAAGAACGCGGAAGCCATGATCCCGCTGGGCCGCGGCGGCACGCCGCAGGAAGCGGCCGGCGCGGTCTACATGTTCTGCATCCCGGAGTCGAACTACGTCAGCGGGCAGGTGCTGGTCTGCGGAGGCGGCAGGCCGTGATGAACCCGATCCGGCCGTGGATGACCGAAGAGCTGGAGATGCTGCGCGACAGCGCGCGCCGCTTCTTCGAGCGGGAATGCGTTCCCCACGAGATGCGCTGGCGCGCGCAGCACCACGCCGACCGCGACATCTGGACCAAAGCCGGTGCAGCCGGCCTGCTGTGCGCCAGCATCCCGGAGGCATACGGCGGCGGCGGTGGCAGCTTTCTGCACGAGGCGGTGATCTGCGAGGAGCAGATGCGCGCCATGGCGCAGGGCTTCAGCAACAACGTGCACAGCGGCATCGTCGCCCACTACCTGCTGGCCTACGGCAGCGAGGAACAGAAGCGCCGCTGGCTGCCCCGCATGGCGACCGGTGAACTGGTGGCGGCCATCGCGATGACCGAGCCCGGCGCCGGCACCGATCTGCAGCGCATCAAGACGCAGGCGCGGCGCGACGGCGACCATTGGCGCATCAGCGGCAGCAAGACCTTCATCACCAACGGCATGCACGCCGGCCTCGTCTGCGTCGCCGCGAAGACGGATGCCGCGGGCGGCGCCAAGGGCATCTCGCTGTTGATGGTGGAGACCGAAGGCGCGGCGGGCTTCCGCCGCGGGCCGCTCCTGGACAAGATGGGCCAGAAGACGCTGGACACCACGGAGCTGTTCTTCGACGACGTGCGCGTGCCCGCCGACAACCTGCTGGGCGGAGGGGAGGGCCGCGGCTTCCCGCAGCTCATGGCGCAGCTGCCGCGCGAGCGCATGCTGATTGCCGTCGGTGCGGTGGCGAGCATGCAGCGCGCGATCGGCGAGACGCTCGAGTACGTGCGCGACCGCCAGGTGTTCGGCGAAGCGCTCCTGAAGATGCAGAACACCCGCTTCAAGCTGGCCGAGTGCGAGACGCAGGCGCAGGTGGCGCGCGCCTTCGTGGACGACTGCATCGCCCGCCTGATGCGCAACGAGCTCGACGTGCCGACGGCGGCGATGGCCAAGTGGTGGACCACCGACGCCTGCTGCCGCATCGTCGACGACTGCCTGCAACTGCACGGCGGCTACGGCTTCATGAACGAGTACCCGATCGCGCGGCTCTATGCCGACGTGCGCGTCGGCCGCATCTATGGCGGCGCCAACGAGGTGATGAAGGAGATCATCGCCCGGGCGATGGAGAAGGAATGAGCGCCAAGCCGCCGCGCTTCCGCTTCTGGCCCAAGGGCGTGGCGCGCGAGCTGCGCGTGCCGCGCGCGACCTTGTCGGACTACCTGGACACGGCGGCGCGCCGCTACCCGGACAAGCCGGCGATCGCCTACTGCGGCGCGACCACCACCTATGCCCAGCTTCGGCAGCGCGTCGATGCCCTGGCAGCCTACCTGCAGCAGCGCCTGGGTGTCGCGCCCGGCGATCGCGTGCTGCTCGTCAGCCAGAACTGCCCGCAGTTCGTCACCGCCTTCTACGCCGTGCTGCGCGCCGGTGCCGTGGTGGTGCCCGTGAACCCGATGAGCAAGGCAGCGGAGGTGCGCCACTATGTCGTCGACAGCGGTGCGCGTGTCGCCTTAGTCGCGCAGGAGCGGCTGTCCACGCTCGCGCTGGGGGAGGACGAGGGCGAGCTGCGCGCCGTGCTCGCCCATGCCTATGCGGATGCCGTCGGTGCACCTGCGGGCGACGACGAACTGCCCGGCTGGGTCACGGCGCCTCGCGCGCCGCTCGACGATGCGGCGCTGCACGGTTTCGAAGAGGCGATCGCACTCGGGCTGACACCCGCCGCGCCGAACTTCTCCCCCGACGACCTGGCCGTCCTGCCCTACACCTCCGGCACCACCGGCCATGCCAAGGGCTGCATGCACACGCACGCGACGCTGCTGGCCTCGCTTTCTGCTTCGGCGGTGTGGAAGCAATTGCACGTGGAGACAGTGACGCTGGCCGTCGCGCCGCTCTTCCACATGCTGGGCCTGCAGAACGGCATGAACCTGCCGATCTTCCTGGGTGCGACGGCGGTGATGATGCCGCGCTGGGACCCGGCGATGGCCGCGCGCCTGATCGAGCGCCATGCGGTCACCGCCTGGTCGGCGCCGCCGGCGATGGTGATCGACCTGTTCTCCCATGCGGAAGCGGAGCGGCACGACCTGTCGAGCCTGGCCCTGCTGTCCGGCGGCGGCGCTGCGATGCCCGAAGCGGTCGCGTCGATGCTCTCGCAGCGCTACAGCCTCGCGTACAACGAGGGCTATGGCCTGACGGAGACCGCGTCCTTCCTGCACGGCAACCCGCCCGCGCGCAGCAAGCGCCAGTGCCTGGGGCTGCCGACGCAGGGCGTGGATTCGCGCATCGTCGACCCGGCCAGCTTCGAGGAGCTGCCGCAAGGCGAAGTGGGCGAGCTGGTCACGCGCGGCGCGCAGCTCATGAAGGGCTACTGGCGCAATCCGGAGGCGGACCGCGAAGCCTTCATCGACATCGGCGGCCAGCGCTTCTTCCGCACCGGCGACCTGGCCTCGATGGACGAGGAAGGCTACTTCTTCCTGCGCGACCGCCTCAAGCGAATGATCAACGCCTCCGGCTACAAGGTGTGGCCTACCGAGGTGGAGAACGCGATGTACGAGCATCCGGCCATCCACGAGGCCTGCGTCATCGCGGTGCCGGACGACAGGCGCGGCGAGACCGTCAAGGCTTTGGTGGTGCTGAAGCCGCAGCAGCGTGGCTGCGTCGGCGAGCAGGACATCGTTGACTGGTGCCGCGAGCGCATGGCCGTCTACAAGGTGCCGCGCATCGTCGAATTCCTCGACAGCCTGCCGAAGTCCGGCACCGGAAAGATCCTTTGGCGCGAGCTGCAGGAAGCGCATCGCGCCGCCGTCCAGGACAGAACATGAGCGAGTTCCAGCATCTGCGCTTTGCGCGCGAGGGCACGACGGCTGTCGTGAGCTTCGACAGCCCATCCAACCGCAATGCCTTCACCATACCGATGCGGGAGGAACTGCGCGAGGTGGTGGCTCGGGTGCGCGCCGACCGGGAGCTCCGGGCGCTGGTGCTGACCGGTGCCAACGGCCAGTTCTGCTCCGGCGGCGACCTGCGCAACATCGCCGGTGCCGGGCTCGACAACGCCGGCTGGCGCGAGCGCATGAACACGCTGCACCACTGGTTGCGCGACCTGATCCTGCTGGACAAACCGGTGATCGCGGCCGTCGATGGCGCGGCCATCGGCGCGGGCTTCAGCCTGGCGCTGCTCGCCGATTTCGTGCTGGCGACACCCAGGGCGCGCTTCGCCATGTCCTTCATCAAGCTGGGCCTCGTCCCGGACTGCGGCGCCTTCTACACCTTGCCGCGGGTGGTCGGCGCGCAGCGCGCCCGGGAGCTCATGCTGTCCGGCCGCGAGGTCGGCGCGACAGAAGCGAAGGCGCTGGGCATCGTGATGGAACTGCACGAACCGGAGCAGTTGCAGGCGCGTGCGCTGGCGCTGGCGGCGAGCTTCGCCGATGCGTCGCCCCTCGCGGTGAACCTGATCAAGCGCGCCACCGGCGATGCCGGCGCGCTGGCATCGCTGCTCGACGCCGAGGCGAACGCGCAGGCGCTCGCCTTCGGCACCCCCGAGCACCGCGAGGCGGTGAACCGATTTCTGGACAAGCAGCCACTGGCGTTCCAGTGGCCGACGAACAAGGAGTGAGAGCCAATGAGCAGTGAGACGAAGATGATGGAAGGCAAGGTCGTCGTGGTCACCGGTGCCGGCGGCGGCATCGGCCGCGACATTGCCCTGGCCATGGCGCGCGAAGGCGCCAAGGTGGTTGTCAATGACATCGGCGCTTCGGTCGCCGGCGAAGGCACGGACGAGGGCCCGGCGCAAGCCGTTGTCAACGAGATCAAGGCCTTTGGCGGGAAGGCGGTGGCCAACGCAGACAGCGTGTCGGAGCAGGCCGCCGCGGCGCGCATCGTCGGCACGGCGGTGGAGGCCTTCGGCCGCATCGACGTCGTCGTCAACAACGCCGGGATCCTGCGCGACCGCTTCTTCCACAAGATGAGCGCGGAGGAATGGGATGCGGTCATCAAGGTGCACCTGTACGGCAGCTTCTACGTGAGCCGCGCCGCCGCCACGCACTTCAAGGAGCAGGAAAGCGGCACTTTCGTGCACATGACCTCCACCTCCGGGCTCGTCGGAAACTTCGGCCAGGCCAACTACAGCGCGGCGAAGCTCGGCATTGCCGCGCTGTCGAAATCCATCGCGCTCGACATGCAGAAGTTCAAGGTGCGCTCCAACTGCATCTCGCCCTTTGCGTGGAGCCGGATGATCGGTTCCATCCCGACCGAGACGCCGGAGGAGCAGGCGCGCGTCGATCGCCTGAAGCAGATGACGCCCGCCAAGATCGCACCGCTGGCCGTCTGCCTGGCCAGCGACGCCGCCAAGGATGTCAACGGCCAGATCTTCGCCGTCCGCAACAACGAGATCTTTCTCATGAGCCAGCCGCGGCCCGTGCGCTCGGTGCACCGTGGCGAAGGCTGGAGCCCGCAGACCGTGGCCAGCCACGCGCTGCCCGCGCTGAAGGCGAGCTTCTACGATCTGGAGCGTTCGGCCGACGTGTTCAGCTGGGACCCGGTCTGAGGATGCCCATGACGACGCAGACGATTCACGAAGGCGTGCAGGCCTTCCATCAGCGCGAACTGGATGCCGGCCGCTTCCTCCTCCAGTGCTGCGGCGGTTGCGGCCACCATGTGTACTACCCGCGCGAAGGCTGCCCACACTGCGGCAGCATCGCGCTGGAATGGAAGAGCTACAGCGGCCTCGGCACCGTGCATGCCGTAACGACTGTGCGGCGCAAGCCCGCGGATGGCGGCGACCTCAACGTCAGCCTGATCGAACTCGACGAAGGCGTGCGGCTGATGAGCCGCGTGGACAACCTTGCGCCCGATGCGGTGCGCATCGGCCAGCGCGTCAGGGCGCGCGTGCAGGTGAAGGATGGCCGCGGCCTGGTGCTGTTCGACGCCATCGAAGGACCGACGGCATGAGCGCCGGACTCAAAGCCCTGCGCGGCAGCGCCGCGATCGCCGGCGTCGCCACCTTCGGCTGCGGCGAGGCGCCCGGCTTCACCGACATGGAACTGCTGGCACGCTCGGCACGCGCGGCCGTGGCCGATGCGGGCCTCGCGATGAGCGACATCGACGGCCTGTGCACCGCGAGCGCCTCGGCCGCGATGTGGGCCCTGCCGGTGGTCGAGTACCTCGGCCTCAACCCGCGCTACATCGACGGCACGATGCTGGGCGGCAGCAGCTTCATCGCGCATCTGCTGCCGGCGATGCAGGCGATCCGCGCCGGCCAGTGCAGTGCCGTGCTCATCTGCTACGGCAGCGCGCAGCGCAGCGCCGCCTTCGGCCGGCGCGAGATCGTGGCGGCGCGCCGCTTCCTCGACCCGCAGCCCTACGAGCATCCCTACGAGCCGATGCTGCCGGTGTCCGCCTATGCGCTGGCCGCCTCGCGCCACATGCACGAATTCGGCACCACGCGCGAGCATCTCGCCGACGTGGCCGTGGCGGCACGTGCGTGGGCCCGGCTCAACCCCGAGGCCTTCATGCGCGAGCCGCTCACGCGCGAGGAGGTGCTGGGCGCCCGCATGGTGTCGGACCCGCTGAGCGTGCGCGACTGCTGCCTGGTCACCGACGGCGGCGGCGCCTGCGTCCTGGTGAGCGCCGAGCGCGCGAGGGACCTGCCGAAGAAGCCGGTCTACGTGCTGGGCAACGCCACGGCGGTGTGGAACCGGCAGATCTCCTCGATGGCGGACCTCACCAACACCCCGGCCAGCCAATCCGGACGCGAGGCCTTCGCCATGGCGGGACTCGCGCCCCGAGACATCGACGTCGTGCAGCTCTACGACGCCTTCACTATCAACACGCTGCTGTTTCTGGAAGACCTGGGCTTCTGCCCCAAGGGCGAGGGAGGCCGCTTCGTCGCCGACGGCGCCATCGCGCCCGGCGGCAGGCTGCCGGTCAACACCAACGGCGGCGGCCTGTCCTGCGTGCACCCCGGCATGTACGGCATCTTCGCGCTGATCGAAGCCGTGCGGCAACTGCGCGGCGAATGCGGCGAACGACAGGTGAAGAACGCGCACACCGCGCTCGCGCATGGCAACGGCGGCATGTTGTCCAGCCAGGCCACCGCGATTCTCGGCACCGCCGAAGCGCTCTGAGGAACCGACCATGATCCGCGACCCGCAAACCCTGGAAGCCCTGCTCGCCGCCGTCAACCGCTTCGTGCGCGAGCGGCTGGTGCCGGCCGAAGCGCTGGTGGCCGAGACCGACGAGATCCCCGACGACATCGTGCGCGAGATGAAGGAGTTGGGCCTGTTCGGCCTGACCGTGCCCGAGGAATACGGCGGCCTGGGCGTGACGATGGAAGAGGAGGTGATGGTGATGCTGGCAATGGGCCAGACCTCGCCTTGCTTCCGTTCTCTCTTCGGCACCACGGTGGGCATCGGCTCGCAGGGCATCCTATTCGACGGCACCGAGGCGCAGAAGAAGAAGTACCTGCCGCTTCTCGCGACCGGCGAGTTGATCGCCTCTTTCGCGCTGACCGAGCCCGACGCCGGCTCCGACGCGGCGTCGCTGCGCACCACGGCCATCCGCGAAGGCGACCACTACATCGTCAATGGCACCAAGCGCTTCATCACCAACGCGCCGCATGCCGGCATCTTCACGCTGATGGCGCGCACGAATCCGGAGGACAAGGGCGCGGGCGGCGTCTCGGCTTTCATCGTGGAGGCCAGCACGCCGGGCATCACGATCGGCCGCAAGGACCGCAAGATGGGCCAGCGCGGCGCCCACACCGCCGACGTCATTTTCGAGAACTGCAAGGTGCCTGCGAGCCAGTTGATCGGCGATCGCGAGGGCCAGGGCTTCAAGACCGCGATGAAGGTGCTGGAGAAGGGCCGCATCCACATCGCCGCCATCTGCGTCGGCGTGGCCGAGCGCATGCTGCGCGACGCGCTGAACTACGCCATCGATCGCAAGCAGTTCGGCCAGCCCATCGCCGAGTTCCAGCTGGTGCAGGCGATGCTGGCCGACAGCCAGGCGGAGATCTACGCCGCCCGCAGCATGGTGATCGATGCGGCGCGCCAGCGCGACGAGGGCCGCAACGTCTCGACCGAGGCCTCCTGCTGCAAGCTGTTCGCCTCCGAAATGTGCGGCCGCGTGGCGGACCGCGCCGTGCAGATCTTCGGCGGCGCCGGCTACATCGCCGACTACGGCATCGAACGCTTCTATCGCGATGTGCGCCTGTTCCGGCTGTACGAAGGCACAACGCAGATCCAGCAGATCGTCATCGCCCGCAACCTGGTGCGCGAAGCGATGCGTTGAGTTTTCCCCACCCTTCCCGAGGAGACAAGACCATGAAGACATCGAAGATGCGCAGACTCTGCATTGCCGCCGGCCTGGCGGGCCTGTTGGCCACCACGGCACTGGCGCAAACGGCCTATCCGAGCCAGCCGCTGAAGCTGATCGTGCCGTACCCGGCCGGCGGCGCCACCGACACCCTGGCGCGCACCATCGGGCAGAAGCTGCAGGAAGCCTGGGGGCAGCCGGCGCTGGTCGAGAACCGGCCCGGCGCCGGCGGCACCATCGGCAACGGCTTCGTCGCCAAGGCGCCGGCCGACGGCCACACCCTGCTCATCGCCATCACCGCGCTGATCCAGCAGCCGTCGCTCATGGAGAAGCTCCCCTACGATCCGCTGAAGGACTTCGCGCCGGTCACTATGATCGCGCGCAGCCCGAGCATGCTGGCAGTGCCGCTGGACTCGCCTGCCAAAAACCTGAAGGACTTCATCGCGATGGTGAAGGCGAGCCCCGGCAAGTACAACTTCGGCAGCTACGGCGCCGGTACTTCGTCGCACATCCAGGGCGCGCTGCTGAACATGCAGGCCGGCATCGACCTGGTGCACGTGCCCTTCCAGGGCGCCGCACCGCTGGTCACCAACCTGGTCGGCGGCCAGCTCGCCTCGGCCTTCATCGACAGCGCCAGCGCGCGGCCGCATCTCAAATCCATGCGCCCGCTGGCGGTGACCGGCACGCAGCGCATGCCTGGGCTGCCGGATGTACCCACTTTCGCCGAACTGGGTTACCACTCCTTCGACCCCTACGGCTGGTTCGGCGTGTTCCTGCCCGCCGCGACGCCGGCGCCGGTGGTGCAGAAGCTGTCGGACGAGATCGACCGCATCCTGCGCCTGCCGGAGGTCACGGCCAAGATCGAGGCGCTGGGACTTCAAGTGGGAGGCGGCAAGCCGGAAGAGTTCCAGAAGCTCGTGCGCACGGATGCCGCCATCTACGCCAGGATCATCAAGGACGCCAATATCCGTCTGGCGCCATGAGTTGGTTGGTTGCCGCGTCGCCCGAGAACATCGCCTGGTGGCTGTGAAAGAACTCTCCTCCTTGACGTGGGTGCGATTGGGGCCTGCAGCTGCCGCACCAGGTTGCCGCGCGCATCCCACACCTGGGCGCTGACATGGCCGTTGGCACCGCGCACGGCCACCTGGCGGCCGAGCGGGTCGTAGTAGATGCGCGTGACCGGGGCGTCCGCTTGTAGCTGCCGTCGGGGTTCAGGCCTTCGACGCCGTCGGACGTGGTCTGCACCTGCTCGACCACCTGGTTGTCGGCGTTGTAGCGGTAGGTGGTCTTCCAGGCGGTGGAGCGCGGGTCGGTGATGCTCACCACGTTGCCCCAGCGGTCCACGTTCTGCAGGACCACCAGGCAGCGTCCAGGGGAGGCAAACACCATGGGTCGGCACGGGGTGAACCGCGGCAGTATGCTTCCTTCCAGTACCTTTGACACCTGGAGCATCCCATGATCGTCGAGCGCATCTGGACCGGCAACGCCTACCGCAACTACAACTACCTGATCGTTTGCCCCGAGAGCGGCGAGGCCCTCGCCATCGATCCTCTGGACCACCAGAAATGCCTGGCCGCAGCCAAGGAGAAGGGCTGGCAGATCACGCAGATCCTCAATACGCACGAGCATCACGACCACACCGGCGGCAACGAGGCCGTGGTCGCAGCCACCGGGGCCAAGGTGATCGCGCACCACCAGGCGGGGTCTCGCATCGCCGGCGTGGATCGCGGCGTCAAGGCCGGCGACGTGATCAAAGTCGGCAAGACCGTCGAGCTCGAATGCATGGACACGCCGGGCCACACGATGTGTCACATCTGCCTGCGCTCCCACACGGAGCAGCCGGCACTGTTTTCCGGTGACACGCTGTTCAACGCCGGCGCAGGCAACTGCCATAACGGCGGCAATGCGGAAGACCTGTATGCCACCTTCGTCGACCAGCTCGCGAAGCTGCCTGCGCAAACACGCGTGTATCCGGGCCACGACTACATCGAGAACAATCTGCGCTTCACGCTCGCGCGCGAGCCCGACAACGCTGCCGCCAAGGCGCTATTGCCCGACACGACAGGGCAGGACCCGGCGAAAGCCCGCGTCACCACGCTGCACGAGGAGAAGCAGATCAACACCTTCCTGCGCCTGTCCAGCCCGAGTGTCATCGCGGCGCTTCGCGAGGAGTTTCCTGATCTGCCCGAGAAGCCGGACCCGAAGACCGTGTTCGTCAAGCTGCGCGAGCTGCGCAACAAATGGTGAGCCTGGCGCCTGGGCCTCAGAGCTGGTCGGTCGGCACGAACCACGAGAACAGCAGCAGCTGCAGCCGCGTCAGCATGCTCGAGTCGGGCTCGTCGTCGAGCACTTCGTTGCGCTCGTCGCCGGTGCCGATCCACTGCACGGTCCGGCCGTCGGGCTTGAGGACCACGCGGTAGACGCCTTCGAGGTCGTCCAGCAGGTAGGCGTAGAGCAGCGCCTGCGTGAGTTCGAAGCTGTGCACGCGCACGCCGAACTCGGTGTTGAGCCGCTCGGAGCGCGGGTCGAGGTTCATCGAACCGAGCAGCACCCACTCGCGGTCGAGCAGGGCCAGCTTGGCGTGCAGGCGGCCGCGGGCCTGGCGCAGCAGGCGGCGGATCTGGGCGTTGCGCTTGAGCTGTGTCGTGCTCACTTCGAGCAGCTCCACGCCCTCCTGCAGCAGCGCGACGCGATACCGGTTGTAGTTGACGTTGACCAGCGGTTCGTCGCTGTCTGCGAGTGAATTGGTGATGACGGTGATGCGCAAGCCGCGCGCGCGGGCCGCATGGATCCGTGCCATGCCTTCGTCGCCCGGGATGAAGTAGGGCGATATCACCATCACCTGCGACTTGGCCGTTGCCATCGTCGCGTAGAAGCGATGGGCCAGCGTCTCCATGCCGGGCGGACGCTTCCCGAGCGCCTTGTTCGGGCTGTCGGCCAGCGCGTTGGCGTCGGCGCGCATCCAGCGCAGCTCGCCGTTCGCGAGCTGGTCGGCGAGACGCGGCTCGCCGAGGATGTCGCCGTTCTGCGGTATCTCGGGCCACGGCGCGAACGCCGGCGAGGTGGCGAGGTCGAACTCGGCCACGAGCTTCTCCGGAGGGTCGGCCGCGCGCGTCACGCGCTGCAGCGGGTAGACCACGTCGCTGTTCCAGTAGTCGTCGAAGATGCGCGCCGATTGCGGCACCACGGGGCCGGCCATCAGCAGCTCGAAATCGATGAAGTTCGCGGCTTCGCTGCGCAGGAAGTACTCGTCCGCCAGGTTGCGGCCGCCGGCGATCGCGATGGCGCCGTCGGCGATGAAGAGCTTGTTGTGCATGCGGTGGTTGAGCCGCTTGAAGTCGGTGAAGAAATCGAGCCAGCGCGTGGCGGTGTTCTCACGCCCGTTCGCAAAGGGATTGAAGAGGCGCACCTCGGCCCCGGGTTCCGCTGCCAGCGCGAGCAGCATGCGGTCGAGCCCGGCCGTGTAGAAGTCGTCGAGCAGCAGCCGCACGCGCACGCCGCGGCGGGCAGCGTCGCGCAACTCGCGCAGGATCAGTCGGCCGGTCTTGTCGTTGCCGAGCTGGTAGGACTGGACATCGAGCGAAGCCTGGGCGCGCCGGATCAGTTCGAGCCTGGCATCGAGCGCGAAGTTGGCCTGCGGCAAGGGCCGCACGGCCGACATTCCCTCGGGCGAGGTGTTGAAAGGCGCAACGATGCGGCCGAGCTCCGTTTGCGCGGAGGCGGGTATCGCCAGCTCCGGTGCCGAGACCTCCGCCGGCGGCAGGCTCGCGCACCCCGTGGCGAAACATGCAAGGGCCCATGCGGCGCTTCGCAACAGCGGAAGAAGGCGAGTGAAGAGGTCCGGCATGGGCGGGGTGCATGGTAGCCGCGCAACGCGGCCTAAAGAAGGCCCGGGTCTACGGGCTTTGTTGAGCCGTTATTCAATTCACCAATAGAATGCGAATCACTCTCAACAAGATTACGGGACGAGGATTTGATCTCCAGCTCTTCCACGCGGCGGAAGGCCGCATCGCTTCTGGCCGGATGCCTGGCCGTGTCTTCGCAGTCGCAGGTCTTCGCGCAAACGGCGGGCAACGCGGCCTTGCCGGAGGTGCGCGTCGATGCCAACGCCGAAGCCGAAACCGCGACCACGCCGGTGATCGGCTATCGCGCGAAGAACGCCGTCACCGCCACCAAGACCGACACGCCGCTCGCGGAAACACCGCAGGCCGTGACGGTGATCACACGCGACCAGATCGTGGACCAGGGCGCGACCAATCTGCAGGATGCGCTGGGCTACGCGGCCGGCGTGCGCTCCGACGCCTATGGCCTCGACTCGCGGACCGATTCGGTGCGCGTGCGCGGCAGCTATCCCGACGTCTACCTCGACGGCCTGCGCCAGTCCTACGGCTACTACACGAGCACCACGCGCACCGAGCCCTACACGCTCGAGCGGCTCGAAGTGCTGCGCGGTCCTTCGGGCATGCTGTTCGGCGCCGGTACCGCGGCGGGCGTGATCAACATGGTCAGCAAGCGGCCGCTCGTCGAGACCCAGCGCGAAGTGGGTGTGCAGTTCGGCAGCTTCGGGCGCAAGCAGGTCCAGGCCGACCTGACCGGCGCGCTGACCGAGGACGGCAAGTGGTCCTACCGCCTGATCGCGCTGCAACGCAAGTCCGACACGCAGGTCGACTACGTGCCCGATGACCGCAGCCTGATCGCGCCCTCGCTCACCTGGCGCCCCAGTACTTCGACCTCGCTGACGCTGCAGGCGCTGTGGCAGAAGGACAAGAGCGGCTCGTCCTCGCAGTTCCTGCCGTGGGAAGGCACGCTCCTGCCCAACCCGAACGGCCGCCTGCCCCCCAGCCGCTTCATTGGCGAGCCCGGCGACTACTACGACTCCGAGCGCAAGACCTTCGGCTGGCTCTTCGAGCACAAGTTCAACGACGCCTGGACTCTGCGCCAGAACTTCCGCACCGCGCGCAACGAGAACGACAACCGCTACCACTACGGCGACTTCTTCACGATCACGGGCGGCTGGGGTTCCGACCCGGTCTTCAAGCGCCTGCTCGGCCGCGTCAACGACAGTTCGCTGACGCGCAACCGCATCTCGACGCTGGACAACCATGTCGAAGGGCACTTCGAGACCGGCCGACTCAAGCACACGCTGCTGGTGGGCGCCGATTTCCAGCGCAGCCGCGAGAACGTCTGGGCCGGCGCAACCTACAGCGAGATCGACGCCTACGCGCCGGTCTACGGCAACCTGCTGATTCCGGAGCGCGAAGCGCTGCCGCGCACCACGCAGCGCCAGACCGGCGTCTACCTGCAGGACCAGATGAAGCTGGACAACTGGATCTTCCTGGCCGGCCTGCGCCACGACCGCGCCGTCGCCGGCGCCGAAGGCAGCGACGACGAGAAGAGCAGGGCGACGACCAAGCGCTTCGGCCTGCTGTATGCCTCGCCCTCGGGCTGGTCGCCGTATGTGAGCTACGCCGAGTCGTTCACCCCGCAGGCTGCCCGCCTGGGCCAGATCTTCTCGCCGCTGCGCGGCGAGCAGTGGGAAGTCGGCCTGAAGTACGAACCGAAGGGCCGCGCCCTGGCGCTCAGCGCTGCCGTCTATGACCTGCGCGAGAAGAACCAGATCGTCGAGGTGCAGCCGAACGTCTTCAACCAGCTCGGCGCGACCCGGACCAAGGGCCTCGAACTCGAAGCCAAGGGCTCGATCGGCCGCGACCTCGACCTGATCGCGCATTACAACTACACCGATCTCGATCCGCTGCTCGAAGGCCTGCCCAAGCATCAGGCCAGCATCTGGGCCAAGTACCGGTTTGCGATCGCGGGGGTCAATGGCTTCTCGGCCGGCGCCGGCGTACGCTACATGGGCTCGTTCCGCGACCTCTCGACCGGCGTGGGCCCGCGCATTCCGAGCTCGGCGCTGCTCGACCTGGTGTTCGCCTACGAGACGGCGCAATGGCGCTACGCCCTCAACATCAACAATGTCACCGACAAGGTGTACTTCAGCACCTGCCTGGCGCGCGGCGACTGCTGGTACGGCGCGCGCCGCAACGTGGTGGCCAGCGCCACCTACCGCTTCTAGACCTGCACGATAAAGAAGACCCGCGATGAACAGCCGACGAATCAAGACATGGGCCTGGGTGCACAAGTGGAGCAGCCTGGTCTGCACCGTGTTCATGCTGCTGCTGTGCATCACGGGGCTGCCGCTGATCTTCCATCACGAGATCGGCCACCTGCTGGGCACCGAGGTCGAATCGCCGAAGATGCCGGCCGGCACGCCGCGCGCGAGTCTGGACCGCGTGCTCGAGGCGGCGCGGGCGCTGCATCCGGAGCGCGTGGTGCAGTTCGTCTCGCAGCCGGACGACGACGACGGCCTGTGGTTCGTCACGCTCACGCCCACGCCCGCGCCCACGGAGGACTTCAAGTCGGTCGCGGTCGATGCGCGCACGGCCAAGGTGCTGGCGCAGCCCAAATTCGACGAGGGCTTCATGTACGTGATGCTCAAACTGCACGTCGACCTCTTCGCCGGCTTGCCCGGCAAGCTGTTCCTCGGCTTCATGGGCCTGCTGCTGCTGGTCGCCATCGTCTCCGGCGTGGTGCTCTATTCGCCCTTCATGCGCAAGCTCGAGTTCGGCACCGTGCGGCGCGAGCGCCGGCCGCGGCTCAAGTGGCTGGACCTGCACAACCTGCTGGGCATCGTGACGCTGGTGTGGGCCTTCACGGTAGGCGCCACCGGCATGATCAACACCTGGGCCGACCTGATCATCAAGTACTGGCAGTACGACCAGCTGAGTGCGCTGCTCGCACCCTATCAGGGCCAGCCGGAAGTCCCGATGGCCGAGCGGGGTCCGGTGCAGCGTTCGCTCGACGTCGTGCTGGCGCGCGCGCCGGGCATGAAGATGTCTTTCATCGCCTTCCCGGGCACCGCCTTCTCGAGCCCGCACCACAACACGGTCTTCCTGCGCGGCAGCGAGCCCTTCACGTCGCGGCTGCTGCAGCCGGTGCTGGTCGACGCCAAGAGCGGCGAGGTGACGGCCAGTCCCAAGCTGCCCTGGTACCTGACGGCGCTGCTGGTGTCGCAGCCGCTGCATTTCGGCGACTACGGCGGTATGCCGATGCAGATCCTCTGGGCGCTGCTGGACATCGCGACCATCATCGTGCTGGGCAGCGGACTGTATTTGTGGCTCAAGCGCGGCAACACGGTGCCGGCCGGGGCGCATGCGGGCGCCACGGCGCATGAGGCCTCCGGTGCGATCGGCCGGCCCGCAGCGACGGCGAAGGCCAGCTCATGAAGCAGCACCATTCCTTCCGGCACCTGTGGGGCTGGCCGATCGTGCTGGGCGTGCTCACCTGCGTCGGCCTGGTCTCCGCATTGTTCAGCGACCATGGCGTGGGCGATGCGGTGGCCTGGGTCGCGCTCGGCATTCCGGTCGCGGTGGGCGCCTGGTACGGCTGGCGCCGGCCTCGCCGACGCTCTTAGGGTCTTGCCCCACGCGGCGGCGCGTCGGCCGGCCGCAGAATCGCCGCGATGAAATCTTCCGTCGCCGCGGCCTGCCTGCTGCTCGCAGTGCCACTTGTCGCTCGCGCGCAGAACGCCGAACCGGTGCTGACGCTGCGCGAGATCACCGTGTCCACGCCGCAGGGAGAGATACGGCCCTTCGAGGTGCCCGGGTCCGTCGACCGCGTCGAGGGCGCGGACATGCGCGACGCCAAGCTCCAGGTGAACCTCTCCGAAAGCCTGGGCGTCGTGCCGGGCCTGCAGATCCAGAACCGCCAGAACCTCGCGCAGGACCTGCAGCTGTCGGTGCGCGGCTTCGGCGCGCGCTCCACCTTCGGCGTGCGCGGCGTGCGGCTCTACGTCGACGGCATCCCGGCCACGCTGCCTGACGGCCAGGGGCAGACCTCGAACATCGACATCGGCTCGATCGACCGCATCGACATCCTGCGCGGGCCTTTCTCGGCGCTCTACGGCAACTCTTCGGGCGGCGTGCTGCAGGCCTTCACCGAAGAAGGCGAAGGCCCGCCGAGGCTGGGTTTCTCGGTGGCCGGCGGCAGCTTCGGCACCACGCGCATCGGCGCCAAGGTGTCCGGTTCGTCGGGCCCGGTGAGTTACCTGCTGAGCAGCAGCCGCTTCGACACCGACGGCTGGCGCGACCACAGCGCGGCGCAGCGCGACATCCTCAACGGCAAGCTGGGCTTCCAGCTGGACGACGGCCACAAGCTCACGCTGATCGTCAACAGCGTGCATCTGTACGCGCAGGATCCGCTGGGGCTCTCGGCCGAGCAGTACGCGCTGAACCCGCGCGGCGCCGACCTGGCGACGCAGTTCGACACCCGCAAGACCGTGGACCAGACCCAGCTCGGCCTGCTGTACGAACGCCGCATCAATGCCGACAACGCGCTGCGCCTGATGGTCTACGGCGGCGAGCGCAAGACCGTGCAGTTCCAGTCGATTCCGCCCTCGGCGCAGCAGAACCCGCTGCATGCGGGTGGCGTGATCGACCTGGCGCGCGACTACGGCGGCGTCGACCTGCGATGGAGCACCAAGCTGCGCCTCGCGGACCGGCCCTTCGATCTCGTCGCCGGCCTGGGCTATGACAGCCTGCGCGAGCGCCGCGAGGGCTTCGAGAACTATGTCGGCAGGCCGACGGCGCCGCTGCTGGGTGTGCTGGGCCGGCTGCGCCGCGACGAGCGCAACGAGGTGCGCAGTCTCGATCCCTATGTGCAGGGCACCTGGCGCTTCGCCGATCGCTGGACGCTCGAAGCCGGCGTGCGCCGCAGCACGGTGCGCTTCTCGTCGCATGACCTCTACATCGCGGGCCCGAACCGCGACGACAGCGGCAACGCGCGCTACAAGAAGACATTGCCCGTGACCTCGCTGCGCTATGAAGTCACGCCCGATCTGGCGCTGTACACCTCGGCGGGCCGCGGCTTCGAGACGCCGACGCTCAACGAACTGTCGTACCGCGCGGACGGCGTCGGCGGGCTCAACTTCGCGCTGCAGCCTTCGGTGAATACCAGCGTCGAAGTCGGCGCCAAGGCGCGCTTGGCCGGTGGCCTGCTCACCGCGGCCCTGTTCCAGACGCGCACGCGCGACGAGATCGTGACCAACACCAACGTCGGCGGCCGCGCCACCTTCCAGAACGCGGGCCGCACCCGGCGCGACGGCTTCGAGCTCTCATGGCAGCACGAGACGGCCGACCACTGGCGCACGCAGCTGGCCTACACCTGGCTCGATGCGCGCTACCGCGATGCCTTCTGCTCGCCTTCACCCTGCAGCGCGGGCAACACGGTCGGGGCGGGCAGCCGCATCCCGGGCATCGCGAAGAACGCGCTGTTTGCTTCCTTCGGCTGGATGCCGCCCGAGGGCTGGCGCGCCGGCGCCGAGCTGCGCGCGCTGGGCCGCATCGAGGCCAACGACCGCAACACGGCCGGCGCGCCGGGCTATGCAGTGGTGGCGCTGTATGCGGGCTACGTCAAGCGCTGGGAGCGCTGGGAGTTCAACGCTTTCGCGCGCGTGGACAACCTCTTCGACCGGCGCTACATCGGCTCGGTGATCGTCAACGAAGGCAATGCACGTTTCTTCGAGCCGGCGCCGGAACGCAACTGGACGATCGGCATGGGAGCGGCGTATCGTTTCTGAATGGAGTTCAAGGACCGACGCGACGCGGGCCGGGTGCTTGCCAAGGCACTCGCAGCATGGCGCGGCCGGACGGACGTCGTGGTGCTCGCGCTGCCGCGCGGCGGCGTGCCGGTCGCCTGGGAGGTCGCGCACTTTCTGAACGCGCCGCTCGACGTGCTGGTGGTGCGAAAGCTCGGCTTTCCGGGCCAGGAAGAGCTCGCGATGGGGGCCATCGCATCGGGCGGTGTGCGCGTGATGTCCGAGCTGCCCCATTCCTGGCCGGTGTCGGACGAGACGCTCAACGCCGTGGTTGCGCGCGAAACGGCCGAGCTCCTGCGGCGCGAGCAGCTCTACCGCGGCGAGCGCGCGCCGCCTGTGCTGGCAGGGCGCGTGGTGCTGCTGGTCGACGACGGCCTCGCCACCGGTGCCACCATGCATGCGGCCGTGCTGGCGGCCCGCGCTGCGCAGCCGCAGTGCATCGTGGTGGCAGCGCCGGTGGCCTCGCCCGAAGCCGTCCGGCTGCTGAGCACGGTGGCCGACGAGGTGGTGAGCGTCCACACGCCCGAGCTCTTCCGTGCGGTCGGGCTCTGGTACGCGAACTTCGAACAGACCGGCGACGAAGAGGTCCGCCGGCTGCTGCAGGACACCGGTTGAGGCGCTAGAACATGTCGAAGTATTCGCGGTGTTCCCACTCGCTGACCTCGAGGTTGAAGCGCGCGATCTCGGCTTCCTTGATGTGGCACAGGTAGTCGACGAAGCCCTTGCCCATCTGTTCGTTGAGCATCGCGTCGCCGCGCAGGCAGGCCAGCGCGTCGGCCAGTGAACGCGGCAGCTGCTCGGCCGGCGTTTCGTAAGGCGCATCGGCCGAGGGGCCGGGGTCGATGCGGTCGCGGATGCCGTCCAGGCCCGAGAACAGTTGCGAGGCGAGATAGAGATACGGATTGGCGGCCGGTTCGCCCACGCGGTTCTCGATGCGCGTCGCGTTCTGGCCCGGGCCGCCGAGCACGCGCAGCATCGCGCCGCGGTTGTCGCGCGCCCAGATGGCGCGGTCGGGCGCGAGCGAGAAGGGCCGGTAGCGGCGGTAGCCGTTGATTGTCGGGCTCGCGAGCGCCGCGGCGCCGCAGGCATGCGCCTTGAGGCCGCCGAGGTAGTGCATGCCGATCTCGCTCAGGTCCAGTCCATCGGCTTCGGGCATGAAGGCGTTGACGCCGTCGCTCTTGCGCTTGAGCGACTGGTGCAGATGCCAGCCGCTGGACATCACGTTCGGGATGCGCGGGCGGCACATGAAGGTGGCGTGCAAGCCGTTGCGCTGGCAGATCTGCTTGATCGCGCTTCGCAACAGCACCATGGTGTCCGCCGGCAGCACGCCGAGCGTAGGGCCGAAGGTGAGCTCGAACTGGCTTGGGCCGAACTCGATCTCCAGCGAACGCAGCGGCAGGCCGAGCGCCACGAGCTGCGAACGCAACAGCTCCATCAGCCCCTCGACGCGGTCGTAGCGCAGCTCGGTCAGGTACTGGTGGCCGTGCGAGAGCAGCGAGACGCGCGGCGGCTCGCCCGGCTGGCCGGAGTCGGCCAGTTGCATGCGCGCGTCCTCGAGCTTGAAGACGTGAAATTCGACTTCCAGCCCGGCCACGAAATCCAGGCCCAGTGCATCGAGCTGCCGCACCGCGCGCTGCAGGATCTGGCGCGTGGCGAAAGGGCAGGGCCGGCCGTCGGTCATGTAGGCATCGCACAGCACCCAGCCCGTGCGCGGCGCCCAGGGCAGCAGCCTGTAGGTGGACGGGTCGGCGACGATGGTGAAGTCGGCACCGCCCTGCAGGCCCTCGATGGCGAAGCCGCCGCCGGTCGTGAAGACCGGAAACACGGTCTTGTGCGAGGTGTCCTTGGCCAGCAGCGTCGACGTGAGATTCACGCCCTCCCACAGGGCCGAGGCGGCCTCGCTCGCCACCAGCGTCTTGCCGCGCAGCAGACCGTGCTGGTCGGGCCATGCGAAGCGCACCACGTCGACTTCGTCGCGCGAAAGACGATGCGCCAGTTCCTTCGCTTGAAGCCGCTGGTCGTCCGACCAGAGGTCGAAGCGGTCGGTGAACGCGCTCATGGCTTTCAGGCACCGAGCCGTGCCGAGGCCCAGTCGGATTTGAGGCGGCGCTCGCGGTCGGCACCTTGCCAGTAGGCGTCGGTGTCGTCGCCTTCCCCGATGCCGTCGATCGAGGGCGGGCCGGTCAGCGTAGCGGCCTGTGCGGCGTCGATCAGCATCGGCGCGCTTTCGCCGGCCTGCGTGCTTTCGATCGCCCGCACCAGCATGCGGCGGTAGGTGATGATGCCCTTGTCGGTCGAGCCCAGGTGCTCGCGCGTGCGGTCCTGAATGGCGCCCTGCGATTCCACGGCCCATTGGTCGTGCACATTGATGTCGTCGCCCATGCCGGTGTAGGTTTCCTTCAACTGCTCGTCCACGCTGTAGCCGTAGTTGTTGCGCTTGTTCTTGCGCGATGTGTAGTCGGGCAGTTCGTAGAGCTGAAGGCGCTGGTCGCGCATCTGCTGCTTGTCCACGGGGCCGGTGAAGCTGGTGAAGATGGCATACCAGTAGCAGTGCGTGTCGTCGACCGGCACATGCCACTGCGAGATCGTCATCTCCGCGCTCATCGGGATCACGAAGGCCTGCGGGAACACCACGTTGGTCACGCGCACGTGCGTGCTCGATTCCGAGAGCTTGCGCAGCGCGGTGAGGCGCATGCCGTAGTCGGTGGGCTCTACGCTGATGTCCGGGCGGTCGTACTCGCGCAGCACCTGGGTGATCGGCATGTCCGAGTCGGCCGAAGCGCCGCGGAACTGCTTGCCGTAGCTGCCGGCGGTGTCCGCGTCCTCGAAGAAGCGGTGCAGGTAGGAGGCATGGGCCGGGTCGATGCCGACCTCCAGCGCCTGCAGCCAGTTGCATTCGAACAGGCCCTTGAAGGCGAAGGTATGGGTGTCGGGCGCCACGAAGCAGTCGAAATCCGGAAAGGCGGGCGGCTCGCCTTCGCCGATGTAGGCGAAAACCACGCCGCTCTTCTCGACCACCGGGTAGGCCGCCTGCTTGATGCGGGTGCAGAGCTTGCTCGTCGCCGGCTCGGCCGGGGTCTCGAGGCAGTTGCCCTTGGCGTCGAAGAGCCAGCCATGGAAGGCGCAGCGCAGGCCGCCGTTTTCGAGCCGGCCGAAGGCGAGGTCGGCGCCGCGGTGCGGGCAGTCGCGATCGAGCAGGCCCAGTTGGCCGCTCTCGTCGCGGAACAACACGAAGTGCCGGCCCATGAGTTGCACCGGCTTGACCGGCCGCGGGCCGGCGAGTTCATCAGCCAGTGCCACCGGCTGCCAGTAGCGGCGCAACAGCTGGCCGGCCGGCGCGCCGGGGCCGACCCGGGTCATGAGATGGTTCTGTTCAGCTGTGGTCATGGGAGCTGCTCCGTTGCATGCAGTTGAATGCATTCTGTGCAGCGCGCACTTGCTTGGTCAATCAAGAACCGCCATTTTTGGCTGATTTATAAGGGTAAACACCTGGAAAAAGCGGTGAATCACCGGAGGTGACGGGGTGGGCTTGGATATGATTGCATGCAACTCTCTGACGCTAGCCATGGACTCCCAGCAATCCCGCGTGTTGGTGCAACTGCGCGACCTGATCCTGAAGGGCGAATTCGTTCCCGGCGAGCGGCTGGCCGAGATCCCGCTGGCCGACAAGCTCGGCGCTTCGCGCACGCCGGTGCGCCTGGCGCTCGCGAGCCTCGAACACGAAGGCCTGATCGAGCCCTCGCCCAGCGGCGGCTACCAGATGCGGCGCTTCACCTCGCAGGAGATCGCCGACGCGATTCGCGTGCGCGGCGTCGTCGAGGGCTTCGCGGCGCGGCTGTTGGCCGAGGACGGCGCCTCGCGGCAGTTGCTGCGCGAGCTGCACGAATGCCTCGCCGAGGGCGACAAGGCGGTCAACAAACCGAGCATGGAGCTCGACGACTACGCGGCCTACGTCGAGATGAACGATCGCTTCCACCGCCTGATCGTCGACGGCTGCGGCAACCTGGCCCTGAAGCGCGTGATGGACATGCTGGGCGGCCAGCCTTTTGCCTCCCCCAGCGCAATGCTGCCGATGCAGTCGTCGATGGAAGAAGGCCATCAGTGGATGAAGCAGGCGCATCGCACGCACCATTCGATGGTGCAGGCGATCGAGCGCGGCCAGGGTTCGCGCGCGCAGGCGCTCGGCGAGGAGCACGTGGAGATCGCGCGCATGAACCTCGACTACGCGCTGGAGCGTCCCGAGCTTGCCGCCGAGCTGATGCCCGGCATGCGGCTGGTGGCGGGCAAGGTGCGCGGCTAGAAGCCTGCCGAATGCACATTGCCGTCATCGGAACCGGGATCGTGGGCGTCTGCAGCGCGGCCTGGCTGCAGCGCGACGGCCATCGAATCACTTTCATCGATCCGCTCGACGCGGGCGAAGCCTGCTCCTTCGGAAATGCGGGTTCGCTCTCGCCGAGCGCCTGCCTGCCGGTCGGCATGCCGGGCATGTGGCGGCGCGCGCCGCGCTGGCTGCTGGACCCGCTGGGGCCGCTCACCGTGCGATGGCCTTACGCGCCGGTGGTGCTGCCGTGGCTGGTGCGGATGCTGCGGCATTCGACGCGCGAAGAGGTCACGCGCATCGCGACGGCGCTGCGCAGCCTGCTGGCGCCGATCTTCGACTGCTACCAGCCGCTGCTCGCGCATGCGCAGGCCGAAGCCTGGGTGCGCCGCAGCGGCTGCCTGTACGTGTATTCGTCGCGCGAGATTGCGGCCCAATGGCAGTGGGGCATGAACCTGCGCCGCTCGCTCGGCGTGGCCCTGGTCGACGTCGAACGCGACGAACTGGAGCAGCTCGAACCCGACCTCAAGGGGCGCTTCCGCTTCGGCATCCTGGCGCCGGACAACGGCTCGACATCCGACCCCTCGGCGCTGGTGAAGGCTTTGCATGCGCGCTGCGTCGCCGACGGCGCGCTGAGCGAGCGCCGGCGCGCGATCGGCTTCGAGCGCCAGGGCCGGCATGTCACCGGCGTGCGCTTCGAGCAAGGCGAGCCGCTGGCGGTCGATGGCGTGGTCGTGGCGGCCGGCGCCTGGTCCGCGCCGCTCGCCGCCGAGCTCGGCGAGCGCGTGCCGCTGGAGACGCAGCGCGGCTACCACGTGACGGTGCGCAGCTCGAACCTCGGATTGCGCCACACGGTCATGGCCGTCGAACACAACCTGATGGTCAACCCGATGGCCATGGGCCTGCGGCTGGCTGGAACGGTGGAATTCGCGGGCCTCGAGGCGCCGCCGAACTACGCGCGCGCCGACGCGCTGCTGCAGCAGGGCCGGAGCCTGTTTCCGCACCTGGACACCTCGGAAGTCACGCAGTGGATGGGCCATCGCCCCTGCCTGCCCGACAGCCTGCCGGTGATCGGCCGCACGCGGGCGGCCGACAACGCGTGGCTGGCCTTCGGCCACGGCCATATGGGCATGTGCATGGGCGCGACCACCGGGCGCGAGGTGGCGCACCTGGTCGCCGGCCGGCCGACCCAGGTCGATCTCGCGCCTTTCCGGCCCGATCGCTTTTGAATCCACCAAGGAGTGAGCCGATGACATCCGCCCCGACCCTTTCGAAGCGCCGCGTGCTGCAGGCTGCGCTGGCCTTCGCTGCCGTGGCGGCGGGGTTGCCGTTGCCGGCTGCTGCGCAGGCCTTCCCGGGCAAGCCGGTGCGCATCGTCGTGCCCTTTCCGCCGGGCGGCAGCACGGACCTGCTGGCGCGGCGCATCGGCGAGAAGCTCGCCGCGGCGTGGGGCCAGCCCGTGATCGTCGACAACCGGCCCGGCGCGGGCGGCACGCTCGGCGCCGACTACGTCGCGAAATCGCCGCCCGATGGCTACACGCTGCTGATGGGCGTGACCGGCACCAACGCGATCAGCGGCGCCCTGTACCCGAAGCTGCCTTATGACGTGGCGAAGGACTTTGCGCCGGTCTCGCTGGTGGTGTCGTCGCCGCTGGTGCTGGTTCGCAATCCGGCCTTCCCGGCGAAGAGCCTGCAGGAACTGGTCGCCGCCGCCAGGGCCAAGCCGGCGTCCATCAGCTTCGGCTCGCCGGGCAATGGCACGTCGATGCATCTGACGGGGGAGATGTTCAAACTCGCGGCCAAGGTGTCGATGCTGCACATCCCCTACCGCGGCAGCGCCGGCGCGTTGCAGGACCTGATGGGCGGCCAGATCGAAACGATGTGGGGCGACTTCCTCGTGGTGTGGCCGCAGCTGGAAGCCGGCAAGCTGCAGCCGATCGTCGTGACCTCGAAGGAGCGCCACAAGATGCTGCCGAACGTGCCGACGGTTGCCGAAAGCGGCTACCCGGGCTTCGAGGCGCTGTCGTGGCAGGGCCTCTTCGCGCCGGCGGGCACGCCGCCGGCGTTGGTCGAACAGCTCAATCGCGAAGTGAACAAGGCGCTGGCGAGCGCCGACATCCAGGACTACTTCGGCTCGCGCGGCTTTGCGCTGGGCGGCAGCAGCGCAGCCGAATTCCAGGCCTTCATTCAGGGCGAGGTCCAGAAGTGGACCCGCATCGTGAAGGCGTCGGGCGCGAAGCCCGACTGATACGCGTCAGAGGCCGGCGGCTGCGCGCAGGGCAGCGGCGTTGGTTGTGTTTTCCCACGTGAACTCGGGCTCCTCGCGGCCGAAGTGGCCATAGGCGGCGGTCTTGCCGTAGATCGGGCGCAGCAGGTCGAGCATCTGGATGATGCCCTTGGGACGCAGGTCGAAGTGCTCCTGGATCAGCGCGGCGATCTTCTCGTCGGAGATCACGCCGGTGCCTTCGGTGTAGACCGTCACGTTCATCGGCTTGGCCACGCCGATCGCATAGGCGACCTGGATCTGGCACTGGCGCGCCAGGCCCGCGGCGACGATGTTCTTGGCCACGTAGCGCGCGGCGTAGGCAGCCGAGCGGTCGACCTTGCTCGGGTCCT